>ENA-OPRX01000586-OPRX01000586.1-human-gut-metagenome-genome-assembly--contig:-NODE-586-length-23181-cov-3.014616_pt1 | contig 23181 bp, 25 predicted proteins | sample MGYA00241450_ERZ501892 | MGnify/ENA primary metagenome ERZ501892 (study PRJEB25962, sample SAMEA2042223) | human gut metagenome | biome: human gut; feature: human-associated habitat; material: faeces...
GCTGTTCCGGACTACCGCATGAAGATTTCAAAGCTGATGCTGCGCTCTGCTTACCGCCCTCCGCCGGAGGATGCTCCCGCATGGGATGCCACCTACCAGAACCGTCCCTTCGTCATTGGAGCGGATATGAACCTGCGGCGGATCGACGCCGCCATCGCAAGCGCAAAAAAGAGGGGATGCCTGCCGATTTCACTGGCCGCCTTGGATGCTCAGGGTGACGCGGTGCTGCTGCGGTTCGGCGGGGACGACATCGAGATGTACACCAAGGCGGAGGCACAAGCGGTTGCACAAGCGCTGCAGAATGTGGTGTAAAAAGGGCGAAAGGAGACAGAGATGAACAATGAACATGCGGCGGTCTTTGTGCCGGAGGCAATCGCCTATCTGGAAACATGCAAGAAATCGACCAATAAAGATAAATACGCAAGAGTCCTGTGTGCGCCGGTTGCCGACGCGCTGATCGCTTTTTGCCGGCAGGACGGCGAGTTTGCGCAGGCGGTGGCGCAGACAAAGGACTTTGGCAAGTGCCTTGCTGCCGTCTCGAAGGGAGTGGGCGACTGTCTGTCCGACCTCGACGCCTACAGCCGCGCGGCGGCATTCTACTTCCCCGGCGCGAAGGTCAGTTTTCAGATGACGATCGACCTCGTGGGGGATGCGGCGAAGCCGGAAGATGTGCAAAAGCCCAAGCGATTGGCGCTTTCGCTGGAAGACATTTTGTGAGGCGGCCATGGCAGACGAACTTTTTGAGGTGCGGGACGGCGAGCTTTCGGACGACGAGCCGTTCTACATAAACCCCGAGGACGAACGAAGCAGCTATCCGTTTACAGACGGCGAGCTGATGGAGGATGTGAAGCGTTTCTTCCGTGCGTACATCTTCGCAAAGCCGTCGCGCGAGGTGCGCGCGGCACGCGTGGGCTGGTGCTCGTGCTGCGGCGCATTTCTGGACGAGGGCGAAATGGCCGCCGCAGTGAAGACTGCAAACGGCGGCATGCTTGCAAAGTGGCACGACGCGGATGCCGAATGCCCGCAGTGCGGGCGCATGGCAACGGTAAAGGAAGATTTTCGGATGCGGTCCTACAACAGCCTGTTTGAAGATCGGATGATCGCCTACATCCATGTTGCCGCCGCGGATCTTATCTACATCCGTGTGTTTGACACGGCGGCGCGATACGGCGCGGACGAGCCGGAGGGCGACTTCTACCCGATCTTCGGCAGTGAAAAGTACCGATACCGCCTGCGGCCGGGCGAGTGGGTGTGCGAAAAGAATCAGGAGAGCTGGTACGGCGCGCGCGCAAGGTTCGTCCGGGCGAAGACGCCGCTTGACGAGCCGGCAAACAAGCCGCTCGGCGGCATCTGCGGCGCAGCGCGGCTGGAAAAGAGTTTTATGCGGTATCATCAGGGGCAGACCTACTATGATAACTGCGAAGAAAAGACTGTGTATGTAGGCTACGGCTACAGCGATTGCCGGGGGTACTATCCGCTGAAATACCTCTGCCGGTTTGCGGAATATCCGCAGACGGAGATGGTGCAGAAGCTGGGGCTGCACTGGGCGGTGAACGATCTTGTGAACGAAAACCGCAAGAATGCACGGCTGCTGGACTGGAACGCAAAGACGGTGGACGGCTTTCTGCGGCTGGACCGGCAGACGGCAAAAGCCTACTTGCGGAGGGCGGGTCGCGCGATTTGCTCAAGCTGTACCGCGACTGCAAGGGCACGTTTGACATGCAGACGCTCGATGCTGCCTTTCGCGCCGCCGGCGACCGCGCAGAGAAGCTTGTCCGTGCGCTGCAAAGCTGCGGTCTGTCGCTTGTGCAGGCACGGAACTATGTCGAAAAGAAAAAGATCACGCTGTCCGACTGGCTGGACTATATCGGCGGCGCGCGGCAGATGGGCTACGATCTGACCGTGCACAATGTGGCGCTGCCGAAGGACTTTCACGGGGCACACGATGCGGCGATTCGCGGGTTGTCGCTGGCGGATTTTCGCAAACTGACAAAGGCGCAGCAGAGAAAGCTGAAGGCACGGGCAAAAAAGTACGAATGGCGCATCGGTGGCTATGTCTTCCGCTTTCCGCTGGCGGCGCGCGAGATTGTGGAGGAAGGCAAGGCACTCGGGCACTGCGTGGGCGGCTACGCCGGGCGGCACATGGATGGCAAGACGAACATTGTGTTCCTGCGCCGCGCGGGTACGCCGGACAAGAGCCTGTACACGATCGAGATCGACGGTGCAGAAGTGCGCCAGGCTTACGGCGCGCACAACCGCATCAAGCCGCAGAACGACGGGCGCGTTGTCGCCTGCTACAGGCTGTGGCAGATGCATGTCGCGAAAGATCTGCGTCTGCGTCTGCGCGGCAGCTTTGACAAACTGAAATACAAGGAGAAAAGACCATGTCTGAAAACGGCATCGTGATGCGCGACGCGGGTGTGATCGCGCGGGAGATCAACTTTATCAAGGAACAGACCAAACGGCAGATGCTGGCGGCGTCGATGGAGATCGGCGCCCGGCTCTGCGAGGCAAAGGAGCTGGTCGGCCACGGCGAGTGGGAAAAGTGGCTTTGCGAAAATGTGGACTATTCGCAGTCCACGGCGAACAATCTGATGCGTATTTACCGGGAATACGGCAGTCAGCAGATCAACCTGCTGACCGGCAAAGCGCCGGCAGAGGTCTTTGCCGAGATCAGCTACACGCAGGCGGTGGCACTGATGGGACTGCCAATGCAGGAGCGAATGGAACTTGCCGCCGAAAAGGATGTGGCGGCGATGTCCACGCGCGAGCTGGAGCGCGAGGTGGAGGCGCGCAGGGCGGCGGAAACCAGGGCGGAGACGCTGGACGCCGAGCTGGCGGCAGCCTCCGACGAGAAATCCGCGCGGGAAGCCGAGATTGAAGCCCTGCGCGGCGAGATCGGAAAGATACAGGCAGCGACGGCTGCGCCCGCACAGGTGGACATGAACGAATATATCCGCCGCACCGACGCAGACAATGCGCGTATCACGGCGGTCGAGGCGGCGCGCCGCGAGAGCGCGGACGCGCTTGCCAGAGCGAAATCCGATGCCGAGAAGGCAAAGACACGGGCGGACAAGCTGAAGGCGGAAATGGACAACGCGGCGGCATCCGGCAAGGCCGAGGCGGAAAAGGCATATTCGGAAGCGCTTCGTGCTGCCGAGGAACGCGCTGCGGCGCTTGAGGACAAGTTGCGCACCAGCGCCGCGCCGGTTGTGCAGAAGTTTGCAATCTATTTTGAACAGCTGCAGGAGACCTTCAACCGGATCTTTGCGCTGCTGGACGATGCGGACGAGGGCGAGGCTGCGAAGATCCGTGTGGGTCTGCGCCGTGTGCTGGATGCGATGAGCAATGCGATCGGGGGTGACATGTGATGCAGATGAGCTACGGAGAGATCGTGCGATCCTACAAGGAGGCAAAGGAGCCGAAGAAGCAGATCGGCATATTGGCGGATCTGAATGCCGTCGGCAAGGACGAGATCGCGAAGATCCTGTACAATGCGGGCGAGATCAGCAAGATGACCTACGGGCAGTATCAGCGGCACAGGAAGAAGGCGGTGAAAGCAGAGCCAACCGAGACGACAGAGGTATGTGAGCAGTCCGCCCCGGACGGTGAACCGTGCCGGGTGCCCGAAAAAGCCGAAAATGTGCATGTGCCGGAGGCGGTGATCGAGATTGTGAGGGACACGCTGGCAAAGCTGAAAGGCGCTTACAGCAATGCGAAGAATGTCGTCGTGCAGTACGAGGAGATGGAGGCATTCCTCGCGGCGGCGACGGCGGACAAAGCAGAATAATATCACGGTGCGCAAAAAACAAGAAAGCGACGAAAACCGTCGCTTTCTTGCGAGTTGCCTCGGTTGCCGATGCAAATCTGATCGGGATCTACACCGCGAGAACAATCTCATTTTCTTTTGAATCCGCGCGCAGTGCGGAGACACTGCGTGACATGCCAGATCGCTCCGGCGCCTATAGGATAGCATAGGCTTTTGGCATTGTCAATAGAAAAAAGAAAAAAGGCGGGAAAATCCCGCCTTTGCGTGTCAATCCCAGCAGTCAGGGACGATAAATTTGTACTCCTCGTCCGAACCGCGGTCGAGATAAAACACCTTGCCCTTGTAGTTGCCGTTGTACATGCCCGGGTCTGCATACCCGGTGCGGATGCCGAACAGGGCGGAGATGTCGCCGTTGTAGTCCCACGCAATATCCATGTCGGTATCGCATGTATTTTCGTCGATCATCCACACTGTACCGGGCAGCTCCTCCCGGATGTCCTCGACCGGTTCAGGCTTGCTCAGCTCGCCGTCTATTTTCCATGGCATGATGCTTGTGCCAAACGGACTGACAAAGGGCAGCATGCCGTTTCCAATACCTTCGATGTTGGCTACTATGACGGTGTTCTCGCCGCAGCACATGATAAGCGCATTTTTGCCGGCGGCTTCTTCAAGGTTGTACATGTTTTTTTCCCTTTCGATGTCTTCAAGTTTTTCGACAATCATGCGCTCCGCCCATTCCGGCGGAAGCGTTTTCCCGCTCTCCCAGTTCTCCAGTGTCCGCTTGGGGATGCCGAGCAAATCGGACATCCTCTGCTGTGTAAGCCCTGCGGCTTTGCGCGCTTCTTTAATCGTCATTTTCGTCATCCTCTTCGGTCACATAGTTTTATTTAGAGGGCGGCCTTGACCGCCCCGCGCGGCATGTGCCTTAGTGCATGATGTAGTTTTTTCTTTCCTCGAGACGTCTGCGGATGTAAGCGGCTTTCGTGTGCTCACCGCGGAACTCGTAGGTGTCAAGCAAATCATATGCTTTTCTGACCTCCGCCTTGCATTCCTCGCTCATAAGGTCACCGCCGTAGGTGATGATGTCAATCTTTTTCCAGTTGATTCTTTCCATTGCTTTTCTCCTTTTTTGTTTGCGGATTGATTTTGGAGGTATCTCTGTCCCCCCGATGATTAAATTATATCACCTAATAGGTGGTTCGTCAACAGTTTTTTTCAAAAAAACCACCAAATTGGTGACTTTTTTAAGATTTTTGAAAGGATAACGGCGTTGCGGTTTTTGCCGGAGTTCGATTCTCCGGACGCCGAACAGGATATTTGAAAAAACAAAGCGGCGGATGCCGCTTTGAATCCCTGCATGTTATGTTAAGTTTATGACCATTTACATATAGAAGGAAACCGACAGGCGCGTATCGCGGGCGCGGGTACGCGCGTGGGGGAGAACGGCGGTTCCCCGGTTGTTCGGAAATTCCGAACAGCTGCTTACAAAATGAAAGCAGCTGACGATGCTCGGATATAGCGGTCGGCAACCGAAAACAGCATTTTCTTTTTTCTCACTATCAAAAAAATATATCCCGGCGCGAGCCGGGCGGGGCGTGAATGCCGGTGTGGGAAATCTCTGATTTTCCATCACCGGCAGAGAGGGCGCGGACGCCCTCTTTTGAGATCAATTTTGCAGGAGGTAGACATGGCGACAAGAATCAAGCAGGTGGAGATCACCGCGGGGGACTATATGCGCGTACATTGGTTCCCGGTGCGGAACTACCATCGCGGCAGACGGACAAAGCAGTTCCGGCCGTCTTCGGCCGCACAGGAAAAATACAATCAAAAGCGACGCGAGCTGCATCTGCGGGATCTGCTGCATGCGAACTTCACCGACCTTGACTTTGCATGCCGCCTCTCCTACGACGGCGAAAGCCCGGACATTGAGGGCGCGCAGGGCTGCATCCGACGCTTTCTGCGCCGCCTGAAGCGCGCGTACAAGCGGGCGGGCGTGGAGCTGAAATACATATACTGCACCGAGCGCGGCAAGCACGGCGGCCGTGTGCATCATCACCTTGTTGTCAACGCTTGCCCGGCGCTGACCGACAATCCCTACTTCTTCCGCCGCATGTGGAACAACGGCGGGCTGCCTGGAAAAAGCTATGTTTACGCGGCGCCGCTGGAATTTGCCTGCGGCAAGGACGGCGACTACGAGGACGGCGGGCTGACGGGCTTGTCAAAGTACATCATCTACGACAAGCAGAAGGAGACGGACAAGCAGTACAGCCGCAGCCGTAACCTGGTCGAGCCGCAGGTGCACGAAAGCATCGGCGCGATCTCGCGCACTGCGGTGAATCGCATCGTCGAGACGGGCGACCTCACGGAGCTTGCCGACCGCTACCCGGACTACGATATTTACAAGACGCAGATCGACAGCTTCGACGCGGCCGACCCGGGCGCGCCGCCGATGTCCGGCACGTTTGTGACGGTCTTTTTGTGCCGCAAAGCCATGACCTATAACATCACGGGAGGCAGAAGATGAAGACGCAGAAGAAGATGCGCAGCCTGAAGATGGGCTATGCCAAGCAGCAGATGATCTACCGCACCTGCCGCCGCTATGATGCACAGCCGCCGGCGGTGCAGGAAAAAATCGAACGGCTGTGCTACACGGTGACGCACGGCGATCGGCAGAAATACCGTGCGCTGTTTGCAGTGGTGACGAGCGGCAAGTCGATCCGCCGCATCGCGCTGGAGCATTATTACTCGGAGCGGCTGCTCTACGATCTGCGCCGTGCGTTTTATGAGGCGTGGAACTGTAAAAAATAAGTTTCACATTTTTCCACGAAAAAAAGCCCGGGAGCCTTGTGTTTACGGGCTTTTTCGGCGTTCCGAAAGTGTGCGATAACGGAAAGAAATTTGTGCTATAGTGGATATAGACGAGGTGACAGAGCGGTCACGGGAGAGGGGCGGGAAAATTGAAAGAAAGGAAATTCCGAAGCGCTGCGGAGTTTGCTGCGCTGTGCGATGACTATTTTAAGTCTATCAGCGCGGTGGTGCCGGTCGAGCGCGAAGAATGGGAAAAGGGCGCGGACGGAAAATGGATCAAGCGCACGGTCCCGGTCACGGCGCGAAGCGGATGCCCGATGACCAAGCTCGAATGGTTCACGCCGCCGACTGTTGGCGGGCTGTGTGCGCATCTCGGGATTTCCAGACATACATTCTCCGCGCTTGCAAAAAGCGCGAGGTTTGCCGATGCTGCGGCAGCCGCACGCGCTGTCATCACGACCTACCTCGAGGAGCGCATCAGCGATCCGGAGGCACGGAACATCAAGGGGGTGCAGCTCTCGCTGGAGACCCTGACGGCGGCGGCGCAGAAGGACGAGGCGGCACAGGCCGTTCCGATGACCAATGCGGAGCGCGCCGAGCTGCTGCGCGAAATGATCGAAAATGGCTTTATCGACGCGGACGAAAGCGGCACTTGACGACGCGCTCGTCTGGTACAAGTCCCTGCGCGACACCTCCAACACGGCGTTTCTGTCGCTATACAACGACCGACACCGCTATCTTGTGCTCAAGGGCGGCGCGGGCAGCGGCAAAAGCAACTTTGCGGCGCATAAGGTCCTGGATCGATGCATGCGCGAGGGTGGACACCGCTTTCTCTGCTGCCGCAAAGTCAAAGAGGACATCCGCAAGAGCATTTTTGAGCAGCTGCTTGCCCTGGCGGCACAATACTATCCGGGTATGCCGATTGAGGCGAACCGCACGAACTTTGACATTCGCTTTCCATCCGGCAGCGTGATCTACTGCGTGGGGCTGAACGATGTTTCGCGCCTGAAATCCATCTATGAGATCACGGACATCTGGATCGAGGAAGCGACCGAAATCAGCGAGAGCGACTTTGGGCAGCTGGACATCCGTATGCGCGGCAAGTCGCCGCACTACCGGCAGATGATCCTGACCTTCAACCCGGTTTCGGTCACGCACTGGCTGAAAAAGCGATTCTTCGATGCGCCGGATGCGCGCTGCCGCGTGCACGAGAGTAGCTATAAGGACAACCGCTATCTGGACGCCGAGGACATCCTGACGCTGGAACAATTCAGGGAAACAGACCCGTATTATTACGAAGTTTACTGCCTCGGGCACTGGGGCTCGACCTACAGAAGCATTTTCCCGACCGACAAGGTGATTGCCAGACGGGACGCTGCGCCGAAGCCGCTGCGCATCGGTCTGTTCGAGGGCGGCAGATTCCGCTGTGCGGCAGACGGTTTTATCAAAATCTACGCAGAGCCGCGCGCGGGACGCCCGTATGTTTGCGGCGCGGACACTGCCGGAGAGGGCAGCGACTTCTTCGCGGCGCACGTCATCGACAATGTGACGGGCGAGCAGGTTGCCGTGCTGCACGGGCGGTTGGACGAGACGGCGTTCCCCGGACAGCTCGCCGCGCTCGGCCGCATGTACAATGACGCGCTTGTTGCCGTGGAGTGCAACTTCTCGACTTACACGGTCCACGAACTGGACCGCATCGGCTACAGGCATCAGTACATCCGCGAGAGCTTTGACAGCTACAGCGGCAGCTACAAAAAAGCCTACGGCTTTGTGACGACAAAAATCACGCGCCCGGTGATCCTCGGCGATCTCTTGCGCATTTTCTCGGAGAATCCGACGCTTGTGAACGACACCGACACGCTGGAGGAGTTTTTGACCTTTATCCGCAACGACAAGCTGCGCCCGGAGGCGGCGGTTGGCGCGCACGACGACCTGGTGCTGTCGCTGGCGATCGCCTACCACGCGCGGGAGCAGCAATCGCGCGAGGATGAGACCGCGCTTGTCGAGTGGACGCACTCCATGTGGGAGGACTACCGCGCGGCACGGAGCGACATCAAGGCGGAGCTGATACAAAAATGGGGCAAACCGAAGCCCGAAAGGAAACGCAGATGAACGAAGAAAGACTGCATCACTGGCAAAACGTATTTTCCCGCGACAAGGCGGCACAGAGCGAGGAACGCGAGCTGTTTGTACACCGCGAAGCGCTCTACCGCGGCCTGCGCGATGTGACAGTCGTCTCGGATGCGGCTGACGCCGCCGATGAGACGCCGCATATCTACAACATCATCGCCGAACTGATCGAAAGTCAGGTGGATGCATCTATCTACCCGGTGAAGGTGACGGCGACAAAGCGCGGGAACGAGGCAAAGGCGCGCAAGATCGAGCATCGCATCAACGACATCGTCACACGGCTGACAACGCCCGAGATGATCGACCTCGCCGAGCGCGGCGTCCCCTTACAGGGCGGCTGCTACTGGCAGCCGGAATGGGACAACTCGGCGCAGTCGCACTACACGCACGGCGGTGTGGTGCTGTCCTACCGGCATGTGCAGAATGTGATCCCGCAGGCGGGTGCGAACGACATCGACGAGATGGATCATATCTTTCTGGAGCTGGGACAATCGAAAGAAACAGTCAGACGCATGTACGGCGCGGACGTCTCGGAGGAAGCCGAGGACGAACCCGCCGCGCGCAGCGCCTTCGGCGAAAGCGAGCCTGCCGAGGATTTTGTCACGGTGCGCATCTGCTATTACAGGAACGCGGACGGCGGCATCGGCAAGTTTGTATGGTGCGGCGACCGTGTGCTGTACGATGTGGAGGACTTTGAGGCGCGGCATCTGCGCGTATGCGCGGACTGTGGTGCGCCGGAACCGCCGGACGGCGAGGGAGAAAACCGGGAAGCCGCTGCGGAGAATCCGCTTTTCGCCCTGTTTTCGGGCAGAAAGAAAGCAAAAGGCAAGATCTGCCCCGCGTGCGGCGGGAACAGGTGGCGCGACGAAGTGGCGGAGGAAGAGACGCTGCTTTACGACATCGCGCTTCCGGACGGCAGCGTGATTCCGGCCCGCCATGCAGACGGCACGCCCGAAAAGATTCCCTACTACAAGCCGCGGATGCTGCCGATCGTGCTGCAAAAGTCGATTTCCGCGCCGAATCAGCTGCTCGGCGTGTCCGACGCGGATCTGATCGAGGACCAGCAGACCAGCATCAATCTGTGCGAACGCGAAATTCTCAAACGCTTGCAGAAATTCGGCGCGCTGCTCTCCCTGCCGGACGAGGCGGAGATCGAGGCGGACGGCGGCCTGAACGTTGTGCGCCTTGAAAACCCGGCGAAGGCGGATATGGTGCGCCTGCAGGACTTGCAGCTAAACATCTCGCAGCATCTGACCATGAAAAACGCGATCTATGAAGAAGCGAAGAACCTGGTCGGCATCACGGACAGCTATCTCGGGCGCTATGATTCCTCCGCGAAAAGCGGCATTGCCAAGCAGACCTCGGCGGCGCAGGCTGCCGGGCGGCTTGCATCCAAGCGCATGATGAAGGCGGCCGCATGGGCGCGCATCTATGAGCTGATTTTCAAATACCTGCTTGCCTATGACGACGACGAGCACGATGTGCTCTACCGCGACGACGAGGGCAACGAGCAGTACGAGACATGGAGCCGCTACGAGTTTCTGACGCGGGACGCGGACGGCGCATGGTGCTGGGATGACGACTATCTCTTTGCATGCGACAGCTCGCTCAGCCTGATGAGCGACCGGACGGAACTGTGGCAACAGGTGCTTGCCGACTACCAGTCCGGTGCATACGGCAATCCGGGCGACCCTGCCGCGCTGATCCATCTCTGGAAGATGCGCGAGGAACTGCACTACCCGCTCGCCGGGCAGACGCGCCGCTACCTCGAGACCAAGCAGCGCGAGGCGGAAGAAGCAGCCGCAGCGCAGGCGCGCGCGACAGCGGTCGGCATGATGCCGGAGGTGGACAATGCATCAGTCGTGGGCGGCGATGGCAGCCCCGTGATCTGATAGAAAATTGAATAGAAAGGAGAATACAGCATGAGCAACACGAAGAAGCCCACGTATGCGGGCAGAATCGAAAACGGCGGCGCACAGGTGGTGAAAGCACCTTTTGCGAATGACCGCAAGCCGCAGAGCAAGGTCATCCGCGGCACAGACCTCCGCACCGGCGGAAATTCCGGCAAGAAAAACAAGTAAGGAGAAACAGAAGCAGAATGCCTATTTTTAACGCAAACGGCGAAGAAATCAAAGTGACGGCTCCCGCGGGAGCAGGCGAAAACGCGCAGGAGGTCGCCGAACCTGCCGAAGACAGCGCGCATGATACGGAACATTCTTCGGTCGCCGAGAAATCGCCGGACGAGGACACGACGGCGGATGACACATCCGCAGGCGAAAACGCGCAGGAGGTCGCCGCCCCTGCCGCAAGTGACGATGCCGAAAGTGGGCAGATGCCGGACACGGCGGCACAGAGCCGCGCGGAGAGGGGCAAGCAGGCCGCCGCGCGCCGTGCCCGCGAGATGGACACGGCAAAAACGGATGCGCAGCGCGAAATGCTTGCCGCACTTGACCTGACCGACCCCGCAACCGGCAAAAAAGTGACGACACCGGAGGAATTCCGCGCCTATATCACGCACCGGGACGCGGGCCGCACGGATGAGCAGTTGCGGCGCGCCGGTGTTGACCCGGACACGATCCGCGAAGCGATCGCCGGAGACCCGATGGTGAAAGCCACCGAGGACGCCATCGCGGCGGCGAAAAATGCCGAGGCAGAAGCCAACCGCCGCGCGGAAAGTCTGTCGCTGGATGCGGCGATCGCCGAGATTACAAGGCTGAACCCGGAGGTCAAGACCTTCGATGACCTCTTCGCACTGCCAGAATACGGCGACATCAAGAAGCTGGTCGGTGCAGGATATTCCTTCGGCCGCGCATACGAGATGGCAACGGTTGACCGCGCACGGCAGGGGGTAAAGCAGGCGGCTTACAATGCGGTTGCGTCCAAGGCGCACATGACAAAGACGTCCGGCTCTGTCGGTGATGCCTACACCATCAGCGACAGGCAGCTCGAAAACTACAGGCAGCTGCACCCGAACGCTACACGCGCGGAGGCGGTTGCCGCATTCAAAAAATATCAACCGAAGAAAGGAAAGTAACATGTACATTTTTCAGAAGGCGCACGGTGCGCTGACCTATCTGCCGCTCCTCGCGAGCAAGGCGGTCAAGGTCGGCACGGCGCTCAAAATGAGCGCGAGCGGCGGTCTCGACCTTTGTGGTGAGACCGACAAGCCGCGCTATATCAGCAACATCGAAACGACCGGCGACGGCAGTCTGATCCCGGTCAGCGAGATTACGGAGGACACGGTGCTGATCGCGCCGCTGGGCGCTGCCGCATCGACCATCGGCATCGGCAAAAAGTTCAAGCTGCATACGGATGCGGCATCCGTCGGCGCCGCTGTGGGCGGCTGTCTTGAGGTCGGGTCGTTTGAAGGCAAGGCAGTCGGCGATCTCGTCATCTTCCGCGTGGTGGATGCAGATCCTACGACCTCGTCGTAATTTGAAGGGAGTGAACAAAACATGGTGAATATCACAATTTCGGAAGCAAGCGGCCAGTTTAAGCAGCTGTACGGCGACATTCAGGTCCCGCTTGCCAGCTTCATCGAGGAACAGGAAGCGAAGGATCGGGCAAACTGCCTTGCGCTGAAGATCTTTTCGGAGCGTACCTCGACCAACTTCGCGGAGGGCTACGGCGGCCTGACCGCGGCGGGCGAGATGCAGCCCGTCGGAGAGGGCGGCAATCCCCCTGCGAACAGCTTTGCGCAGCGCGAGCTGAAGATCATCGAAAACGAGACCTGGAAGAGCCGGATGCAGATCACGCGCGAAATCATTGACGACGCGCACGGCGACATGAAGCGCATTATCCAGCGCGCCGGTGCGGCGAAGCTGACGAGCGGCTACTACCGCACGATCGATAACTTCTTGATGGGTCTGCTCGGCGCGGCGCTCGGCGGTAAGGACAAGTACACGGTCGGCGGTCGCGACTACGCAACGACCTGCTACGACAGCAAGTGTGTCTTCTCCAAGACGCACAAGTCGGGCAGCAAGACCTACTGCAACATGTACGCCGACGCCTTTTCCAAGGATGTGCTCGGCAAGCTCTCGACCGTGCAACAGAACGTCAAGGATGAGAGCGGCGCAGAGCTCGGCGTCGCACCCGATACGATCATCATCCCGAACGACTACGCGCTGAAAAAGGCGGTCTTTGAGGCGATCGGCTCGGAGAAAGACCCCGGCTCGGCAAACAACGGCTTCAACTACCTGTTCGGTCAGTGGAACGTCATTATTCACCCGGCGCTCAACTTCCTGATCCCGGCATCGGGCGCCGTACCGTTTGTCCTGCTCGACTCGAAGTACAACGAGCGGAATGACGGCAACGTGTTCCAGAACCGTGTATCGCTCGAAGTCGAGTCGCACGAGGACAAGGACACAAAGAACAATGTGTGGGACGCGTACACGCGCTTCTCCGGCGGCTTCGTGGACTTCCGTCACATGATCGCGGGCGGCGTCTCGGGCGGCGAATCGCTCTGATTTTCCACTTTTCCACGGCGCAATGAGCGGCGGAGACGGGTTTTCCGTCCCCGCCGCATTTCTTTTGAAGGAGGAGCTATGAATGAACTGACATACGCGAAGGTGATCGAGATCGCCGATGCGTATTGCGATAACGAAATGCCGCTTGCCTGGAAACTGAACGTCCTATACAACTTCGAACTTGAGCTGATGAGCGGCGTCATGCTGCTGTCACAGGCGGAGATCGACCTTGTGACAGAGCCGACTGCGGACACGGCGGAGGCGGTGACGCTGACGGTCAAGCGTCCGCATGCGGAGATCTATTGGCTGCGGCTGGTCTGCGCACTGCACGAGGTCAACCGCGAATATGCCGAACTTGCCAATATGACCGAGCATTTCAACGCGGCGTACACCGCATTTGTGCAGTGGTGGGTGAAGACCTACCACCCGAGGACCGGCGAGGCAGGCTTCAGGGGCTACTACCTGTCCGCTTATGCGATTGCGCAGAAGCACGGCTATACCGGCACAGAATCCGATTGGCTGGCAAGCCTGAAAGGCGACAAGGGAGATACCGGCGCGGCATTTACCTATGATATGTTCACCACAGAACAGCTCGAGGCGCTCAAAGTCAAAGGCGACAAGGGCGACAAGGGCGATAAAGGCGACCCGGGCGCGCAAGGCGAAAAGGGCGCGGACGGTGCACCCGGCAAGGACGGCGCAGACGGGCATACACCTGTTATCACAGCCACAAAATCCGGCAAGGTGACGACGATCAAATCGGACGGCGAGGAGATTGCAACAGTCAACGACGGCGCAGACGGCGCACCCGGAAAAGACGGAGCTGACGGAAAGCCGGGCGAAAAGGGCGACAAAGGCGACACAGGAGACCCCGGCAGTGATTATGTACTGACAGATGCGGACAAGTCGGAGATTGCCGCGCTTGTGCTTGCTCAAATCCCCGACGGAGACGAGGTGGCGTATGGATAAAGTCGTTGTGACAAAAAACAAGCTGGACGCACTCGCGCAGCACATTAACGCAAAGGCAGGGACAAGCGGTGCAAAGACGCTTACGCAAATGCAATCAGCTGTCGATGGGATTTCAAAAAAAGAAACCGTAGAATGGCATCAATGCCCGGTATCGGTGCGGAATTATCTTGCGGATGTCACTTATGATCCAAGCGATTACAGCACGTCGCAGATCGAGACATATCTGACAAACATCCCGGCGGATTCAAAGCCCATCGGGAAAGCTGCCGATGGCGTTACATATTACAACGAAATACCGAACAAAGAAACGCCGTTTTCGTCTGCGAATACGGCGGGAACGCTGAAGCCATTGGACGGTTTGCGACTGATAAACGGCGGCACATATGGGCAAAATATCCGCGATTTGGGCGGATGGGCTTGCGACGGCGGGACTATTAAATACGGCATGTTATACCGCGGCGCCGATGTCTTCCCGACAGACCCGTACATTCGCCCGATCCTTGTGGGCGAATGCGGTGTCAGAATGGAGCTCGACCTGCGCGGAAAGCAGGAAGAGCCGGTACGCGACAGCTCCGCGCTCGGAAACATCGGATATTGTTGCCCGGAAACATATGTATGGTATTCGTTGAGCAATACGGTGGCGTGGCGCGAGATACTGCGGTGTATTTTCGATTGTGTCTTGGCTACAACGCCGGTATATTTCCACTGCTCCGCCGGCATGGACAGAACCGGCACGGTCGCCTGCATCATAGAAGCGCTGCTTGGTGTGAACCAAAGCAATATAGACAAGGACTATGAACTGTCGTCTTTTGCCGGGACTGCGTACCTGAAAAAGCGCAACGGCGTACAGTGGGCACAGCTGATCGGCGAGATCAACGCACTGACAGTCGGATCGACATTCCGTGACAAGGTTGTCAACTGGGTTGCCTCGCTCGGATTCACGGCGGCAGAAATCAACGCCTTTCGCGCGGCGATGATCGACGGGACGCCTGAAACCGTGACGCCCGGTATTGCCACCTATACCATCACCAAGTCACAGACAAATGCAACGATAACGGGCGAAACATCTGCAACGCAATATCAAGAATATACTGCGGATATCGTACCAAACGCCGGATATAGGCTGTCAGACATTGCTGTAACAATGGGCGGCGCCGACATCAAAGGACAAACATATGTACAGGAATCGTATCCCGAAGAGAAAGGCAAAGTCTATATACAATCTGTGACTGGTAACATAGTGATCACAGCAAAAGCGGATGCGTCTGCACCTACTTACACAAATTTAGCCGACCCGACAAGCGACCAGTGGAAAAACGGATACAGAATATCGTCAACAGCGATAGTTGCGCAGAACGGCAAAACCGTATCCAATCCTGTTGATGTTGCAATAGGAGATGTTGTACGGGTAAAGGGTGTGAATTTTGTTGCGAACGAAGACCGGTATCAGTTATCCGGTTACAACTCCTTAGGGACAGACATAACACAACGAGCATATATATCTTCTTTGCCCAGTATTGTGTTAGATTACACACTAGACGGCGTTGTGCATGTATTCACGGTTCAATATAACCAGCTTGCAAGCGGCGGCGCGCTGCGCTTTGCGTTTACGACGCCTACGGATGCAAATGCGGTGGTTATTACCAAAAACGAACCGATTGAAGGAGGTACGGGAACATGACATGGGAGATTGTACTCGGCATCATTGCCCTTGTCGGGCTGATCATCAGCGTTGTAACACCGATCGCAAAGCTGGATGCCAGCATCACCGGGCTGAAATGCTCGATCGACGCGCTGAATCAGAACATGGCGCGCAACGAAGAGCGCATCACGCACCACGGCAAGCAGATTGACGACCATGAGCACCGGATCACGGTGCTCGAACAGAAGGAGGAGGCGCACGAAAATGGGTAAATACGGGCTGGCAAAATGCCCGGTGTTCAAGGAGGACGGCGACGCCTGGGAGACCGCGCCGTTCGGCGAGCGCCGCGGCACATACACGCACAAGGGCGTGGACATTGTGCGGCATATCGGCTTCAACACGACCGCGACCATCACCGCCATTGCCGACGGCACGGTGATCGGCGTGCGGACGACCGTCACGGGGGTCAACCATGCCGCCAATGTCGAGGGCAACTATGTGGCAATCGACCACGGGGGCGGCATGGTGACGAAATACTTTCACCTGCGGTACGGCAGCATCCCCGCTGCCATCCGCAAGGGTGCAAAGGTCAAAGCCGGGGACACCGTCGGCTATATGGGCAATACGGGCGACAGCTACGGCGCGCACCTGCATTTCCAGATTGAAAAAGACGGCAAGCCGATTGACGGTGCGCCGTACCTCAAAGGCGAAAAGGTCATCGGCGGCACAAAGTCTTCGCTTGACGCCGACCTTGCAAAGCTGGTCACGGCGAAGGTGATCACGTCTCCGGACTATTGGAAGAAGACCGCGCCGACCGTGCGCTATTTGCCCGAGCTGCTGCACAACATGGCGGAGGTGCTGTGATGAAGCACATTCTTCCAATGCCCGACGGCGTAAAGTGGAATCAGCGGAAAACGCCTGCATGCGTCGGTTTTGCGTGCACGCTGGCGCAAATGATCAAGCTGTACGGACTTACAAACAAATGGATTCCGCTGTCGCCGTATTCGGTTTTCGGATACTACAAAACAAACGGCGGCGGGCTTACCCTGCACTATGGGCTTGACGCGCTGCGCGACTTCGGCGCGATTCCGGCATACGAATGGGACGAGCCGTGCGCGAACCCCGAATGTGCAAGGCGGCTGACACTGTATCGCAAGAGCAACCCGGAGGCGGACGCATCCGCCGCACGGTTCAAACTGCGCCAATACCGCAAAGTGCGAGACTTCGACGACGTGCGGCAAGAGATCGACGCGGGCAACCCAATCGTGATGGCGCTCGATGTTGACAGAGCCTTCGGAAAGCGTAACGGTGGAATCGAGCCGAGAATCCTGTCCGCAAGCAACACATACAGTCACGCCGTCTGCATTGTAGGCTACACGGACGACAACTACATAATCGCGAGAAATTCCTACGGCGAAAGCTATAACGGCGGGCTTGTGTACATCCCCAAGGGGCGCTCGTTCGATTGGGCCTACACGCTGACCGATGCCGATACGGCGATCCTGCGCAAGGCAAAGACGATAAAATTGACCATAGGCAGCAAGACGGCGGACGTGGACGGCAAGCCTGTGGACATGCCTGCCGCACCGTACATCAACCGGGACAGGCTGCTTGTGCCGGTACGCGCCGTCGCGGACGCGCTCGGCTGTACGGTGACGTGGGATGCGACATCCGGCACGGCGACGCTGACAAGCGAGGAGGGCGTGCTTGCGCTTACGGCGCACAGCCCGGTCATGCAGGTCAATGGCAAGCCGGTCGAGATGGACGCTGCACCGGAGATCGTCGGCAGCGGCACAATGATGATCCCTGTGCGGTACATTGCCGAGGCGCTGCATTGCAAGGTCGCATGGGATGCGCCCGCGCGCACAGCGACGATCACGGCAATCTGACTAAAGAAAACACGAAAAATTTGAATTACAGAAAAAGGAGTTTGTATTATGAAAATTGATTGGGCTAAGAAGCTGTCTTCGAGAAAGTTTTGGTCGCTGATCGCGTCGTTTGTATCGTCGATGATCGCGTTTTTCGGCGGATCTGAATCTGTAGCAGTGCAGGTGACGTCGTTAATCGTCCTCGGCGGTGCTATTGTTGCCTACATCCTCACGGAGGGCAAGGTGGATGCCGCGAGTGCCGCGAACGCAAGCAAGTCTACATACGACGCGCCGCCCGCGACGGCGGAGGACGCGGACGACGGCTGCGGCATGACGGATTAACCCCGTCGATTTTGACGGGGTCGGAGAATTACATACAAGGAGAGGGAAAGATGCAACTTCCGAAGCCTAAAATGCTGTCCTCGGCGAAACGGCAGCTGGTGACGACCTTTTACGGTCTTGACCGAACCGATCTGTGCGGCGAGGACACAAGCGACGGCGAAAGCTATTTTACGGACATGAAAAACGGGGGAAGCGACAGCTTTCCCTTTGCCGCGTCCAGAAGCGGACGCGGGATTACAAAGCTGCTTGACAATCCGGCTAACGGTTTGCTCGGCACGGACAAGCTCGCCTATGTGGACGGGCAAAAACTGATCTACGATGGACGCGAGGTGCTGACCGATCTGATCGACGGCGAAAAGCGTCTGGTTGCCTTCGGGGCGAATATCCTCATTTACCCGGATCAGAAGTATTACAACACGGTCACCGGCGAGAGCGGCGCGATGGAGACGGCAGAGACCGTGAGCGGCAGCGAAACGATCCTGACAGGCAATGTCAAGTATAAAGCATCGGACAGCAGGATCACAACGGATTCCGACGGGAATGTATACATCTCCGTGAATTATATTATGGGTTGGCGCGGATTCACCCTGAATTCCGTACTGTGCAAATCGGCAAAAGAAAGCTTCTACATGCCGCAACTGTATGTGGATGGCGAAAACGCGACGAAGGACAGCTTCAAAAACTATCTGCGCGTCCGGATACAAAACGGTATGATAGAGTATATTTCATCCGCGACGACCGTCTGCATCGGGCTTGGCAGCGACAGGTATACACTCGAGGACATCGCTTGGACGGCATTGCCGATTGAGGCTGTAACCGCACCGGAGCTGACCGGAGAAACGGGCTATCTGTGGAACGGCGATACGCCGATCAAGATCACAGACGGCATGCTGTATCTGGCAGAGCCCGGCGCCCTGTCTTCGGTGTTTACGTCAATCGGAAACACGTCATCAAGCGCACTTGTCTGCACCTACAACTGGGCAAAGAGCAACCTGCCGCGGCTGGATCATGTCTGCGTGCTGGACAACCGCCTGTGGGGCTGCCGCTACGGCATGCAGGCGGGCTCAACGGCAGCGGTCAACGAGATCTACTGCTCTGCGCTCGGCGACTTCAAAAAATGGAGCACGTTTCAGGGCATTTCCACCGACCCGTGGTATGCGGGCGTCGCAGAGACAGGTCCGTTCACGGGTGCGGTTGCTTACGGCGGGCATCCGATCTTTTTCAAAGAGGACTGCGCCTATGTCATTTCGGGCAGCTATCCCCCGTATTCCGTGACGACGCTGCACATTGCCGGGGTGGCGCAAAGGGCGGCACGCTCGATCTGCGAGGCGGACGGCGCGCTCTACTACAAGAGCCGCTATGCAGTGATGCGCTACACATCCTCCTCCATCGGCAGCGTATCCGACCGTCTCGGGCGCCTGCCGGACGCTGTACGGGCTTGCGCCGGAAGCTACAACGGAAAATACTATCTCTCGCTTGCCGGCGAGATCTACGTCTATGACACCAAGCGCGGCATGTGGTGCGTGGAGGACGCCTGCGGCGCGGTGGACTTTGCAACGGCGGACGGCAAGCTGTACATTGCTGGCGGCCGCGGCGATACGGACGGCAAATATCCGATCTGCGTGTCTGCGCCGGGTATGGCGGCAGAAGCGGACATGCCCTGGAGCTTCACAACGCCGCGCATCGGCTACGGTCTGCCGAACCGGAAATATGTCTCGCGTGTGCTGATTCGCCTCGAGATCGGCGACGCTGCGCTGCCGACCGTGGAGCTTTCCCGCGACGGCGGCGCTTGGGAGGCACTTCCCTGCGCGGCGCGTGTGGGTACGGACGGCGCGCGCACCGGCAGCATCGCCATCCCGATCCGCCCGCGGCGGTGCGAGAGCTTCCGCATCCGGGTCTCGGGGATTGGCACCTACAAGCTGACCGGCATCACAAAATACATGGAGGAAAGCGGACGATGATTTTTGAAAAACCCATCAATCAAACCGAGCGAAATCTGCCGGAGCAGGTACAGGCGCTGTATGACGGCGTGGGCGTACTGGTGGAGCAGCTGAACACCGAGCGCGCGACCCGGGCGACCGGAACGGCATACACGGGAAGCGCGGCGACCGGCACAGCAGCGGTCGGCGACGACATTCTCGGCGGACGCATCTACATTGCCGTGATCGGCGGCGTGCCGGCGCTTGCCGTCCGGTACGAAAACAAAATTGCCGCCCGCGGCGGCGACAATGCGACGGCGGTTTCGCTCAGCGCAACGCTGGCGGCGGGAGTTATGACCTTCTCCGCCTCGGGTACGCTGGACGCGCTGATCGTAATTTTATGATTTTCAGGAGGCATGCAGACTATGGCAACTGTAACCATGAACGATATTATGAAAAAGATAAAGGACAACGGGCTCGAGGGAAAAGTGCACGCGCGGGATCTCGTGCTCGGCGGGAAAAACCCGGAGCTGTTGAACAGGATCGTTGACAGTAAAATCGGTTGGATGAACGCAAAGTCCGACGCGGAGCGAGGCCTGTACGCCGCGGAGGCTAAAGCGATCCGCGCATCGCAGGGGTATCAGCTGTCGGACGACGGCAGCCGCGACGTGACAAATGATATGCTCGGCGGCAAAGCGACAGGCGCCGGTGCACTTCGCATCGGCAACCCGGCATCGCGAAAGTCCTCAAGCGACAATCCTGCAAATTCCGCCGGTGCTGCATTTGAGAATTACCGCGCGACGCTGGTGGCGGCACAGAAAAAAGCGCAGGAAGACGCGCTGGGCAAGGTTGCAGCACTGACCGGCGGCTACGGCTCGTCCTCAGCGGCGATGGCGGCAACCGCCGCCGGGGCGGACTACTCCAAGCTGCTTGCCGACAAGGAGCTGGAGCTTGCCGAGAATGAGCGCCAGCGCGCGCTGACCGCTGAGCAGCAGGACTATCAGCGCAAACTGGAAAAGGCGCAGCTTGCCGCATCGATCGGCGACTATTCGCTCTATGAGCAGATGGGAATCGACATGACGAAGCTGCGGGAAAAGGAAAAGGCGGATGCGGAGGCTGCTGCCGCTACCGCCGAAGCGAGCGCGCAGAAAGAGCGCAGTACCTACGAGCAGCTGCTTGCCGATGCGGAAACCGCTGCAAAATACGGCGACACCGCAAAGCTGCAGGCGCTCGGCATCGACACGCGGCAGTATGACTCGAAGTTTGCGGGCAGCACGAACACAACGCAGAAAAACACCGGCGGGGCGGGCAGCTCTGCAAAAGCGGGTTCGACGGATTTTCAGACCGATCCGTCCGCTGCACTTCGCGCGGCGGGGGCGAAGACCTTCAACCAGGCGTATGCGCTGCTTCTTTCGAACGGCTACAGCTCGACGGCGGCAACGACCATCGCCGAGAATTATCTTGCGGAGCTCGACGACATGAAAGAAGCGGACGGAGATGTGAAAAAAGAAGACGAACCCAAGTCGGACGATAAGGAAACGAAGACAATCTCGAATGTTGTGGAATATCTTATAAAAGGCGGCACCTCGGCGGCGGCTTCGCTCGGTGTGGACGGCAAGGACATCACCAGCGGCAAGGAAGCGGCATATATGTACCTGTACAAGCTTGTCGAGAACGGACTTGACCCAAGTGTGGCTGAAAGCATCGCGGAAAAGTACGGTATATCCGCACCTGCCGACATGCGTGCATAACCGGGCAAAGGAGGAACATGTATGTTTGAAAAAGCAGCAGAAACCTACAAAAAGAAAAATGATATGTACAGCGGCATGTTTCAGAAGGCGGCACAAACTTATCAAGCAAAAAAACGGGAAGATGATGTGCCGCAGCCGTCGGATGACGACACCGCCGCAAACAATCCTGCAGTGCCGATCAACGCCTATGCCGATGCCGTCGCGGAAATCGAACGGCAGGACGCCGCCGCAAAGGATGCCGCCGTGCAGGCGACTATGCAGCCGATGGGCTACGGCGGTCTTTCCAAGGCGCTGCGCGACGGCAGTATGCCGAAGAAGAAAAATGCAAAGGTCAAAGAGACCCGCCGCGAGGGGAATCCGAAATACAACGATGACTATGTGTCCGGTGTGGACTACCCGAAGTTCCGCCCGTATGACGATGTGGAAAAAGAGCTTGCCGACGTGCAGGCCCGGCGGGACACCGACTTCAATGCACGTTTTCCCGAAGCGGGAGAGCTTGTGCAGAGATCTATCGGCGGCAAGGACGCCGACGCAGACCGGCAGCTGCGGGAGCTGGCACAGCAGTATGCAGACGAGAACGCTGCCTACGACGCACGGATCGCGGAACTGAAAAAAGAGGCCAAGGACAGCAAGAACAAGACGGTGCTGCAAAGGCGTGAGCGGGCGGCAAAGCAAACCGTCGGTACAGAGCAGACGCGCTTTTCCTCGCCGGAGCTGCGCACGATTGATGAAAAAATCAAAAACGCAGAAGCAGAACTTGCCGCCGCAGAATCAGCACAGATGACCGTGGAAGACGCGGAGAGGGCGCTGCGCGAATATGAGGACGAGCTGCGTGCAAACGGTGTCTCCGAGCAATATTTCGGCGAAGACAGCCGCTATATCGAGCTGGCGCAGGCGGCGGGCAATGCGAAAAAGTCCGCGACCGCACAGAAGAACACCGCCGATGCAAATCTGTATGCGCTGCGCGGCGCAAAAACGCTGGCAACGCTGCCGGAAGAAGATCGTGCTGCAATCCTTTCCGGTGTGCGGGTAATGCGCGGGAACAGTGCCGCCGGTATGAATACTTCCATTCCGCAGACTTTCGATTTTTCTACGGGAAAATACCGGGTGCTTACAGAGGACGAATACAAGCAAATCAAAGCAGATTATAACGCCGTAATTCGTAGACTGAAAGAATCCGGCGTATCCGATGCCGACATCCACCGCATGACAACGACGCTGGAACAGTCGGCAGATGCCATGATCGCTGCGGGCGGAAACGTGCAGACGGCTGCGTTTGCATTGCAATACCCCACGCTTGCCTCTGCAATCTCCGTTGTTTCCAATCTCGCCTCGGGTGTTACCGTAGGCGGCGCGGAAATCGGCAGAGTTGTCGGCAATGCATTCCGCGGCGAGGGCTACAAGGCGCCGATGAACATAAACGACGCAGCATACGCGCCGGTGCGCGCGACAAACGACATCCGCGGGACGATCGCCGAACGCATTGAAGAGGGCAACGGCTTCGGCGGCAAGGTTGGCTC
>ENA-OPRX01000601-OPRX01000601.1-human-gut-metagenome-genome-assembly--contig:-NODE-601-length-22791-cov-2.766230_pt1 | contig 22791 bp, 18 predicted proteins | sample MGYA00241450_ERZ501892 | MGnify/ENA primary metagenome ERZ501892 (study PRJEB25962, sample SAMEA2042223) | human gut metagenome | biome: human gut; feature: human-associated habitat; material: faeces...
CCGTGGGTTCGAATCCCACTCGCTCCGCCATCAAGAGCCTGTAATCAAGCCGATTACAGGCTCTTTCCTTTTTCCGAAACGGGCAATTCCGTGCTCTTTCACTTTTTCGGAGAGAAAATCATCCGTTCTCCCCAACATCAATCGATCCCCACCGGCTTTCGAAGTCGCCGCCCTCCGGCAGAGCAAGCCCTGTCTCCATCGCCTGCGCCGAAGTGATCTTGGACTTGTAATCCAAGTGGGCGTAGATGTTCGCCGTGGTGGTAAAGTCGCTGTGCCCCAACCACTCCTGAATGTGTTTGAGGGGGACGCCGTTGGCCAGCAGCAAGCTGGCACAGCTGTGACGCAGATCGTGAAAGCGCATCCGGCGCAAACCGTGACTCTCCAGAAATTTCGGAAATGCGTTGGTCAGGTATTCCACCCGCATCCGCTCGCCCAACTCATCCACGAATACAAAGCCATCGTATTCATAGTTGTAGCAGTTGCCGCAGACCTGCTTGTTCAGCTCCTGCGCCTCTTTCACCTGCATAAAGTATTCCCGGAAGCTGCCGATGAGCGGCAGGGTGCGCAGACTGGACTTGGTCTTGGCGGATTGCTGCTCGAACTCCTGATACTTGCCGTCGATGATCGTTGAGGTCACGGTGCGCTTTACGGAAATGGTGCCCTGCTCAAAGTCGATGGCATCCCATTTCAAGCCCACCACCTCGCCACGGCGAAGTCCGTAAAAGGCAGCCACCAGCACCGGCAGCTCCAGCTTGGTTCCCCGAAGGGCTTCAAACATCTTCTGCATCTCGTCCGCCGAGAGAAAGACCGGCTGAAAGCTGTTCTTTCTGGGCCGGTCCACCTTGTCCGCCACATTCTGGATCAGCATATCGGTCTTGACTGCATATTTCAGTGCCGAGTGAATGACGGCGTGATAATGGATAACGGTATTGGGCGTGACCCGCCTGAGCATTTCAGAATAAAACATCTGCAAATGTCGGGCTTCCAGTTCCCGCAGTGTCAATTTCTTCTTGCGAAAATAAGGGACGATGGTGCTTTTCAGCAGTCCTTGATAGGCACCGTAGGTTGCGTGGGCCAGCCGTCCCTTGGCGATCTCCAGCCATTCCAACAGATAATCGGCGAACAGCATATCACTGCTCAGGTCGCCCGCCTCTTTGGGCGGCTCAAATTCCGCTCGGAGCCTTGCCAGTTCTGACTCGGCTTTGCGCTTATTTCCCTTTTCGGAAAGCCCCAGCGAGATCCATTTCGTTTTTCGCTGCCCTCCGACGTTTTTGTAGTTCAACACGGCATAATACTTGCCGTTTTTCAATGTCAGATGTCCTGCTACCAATTTCATTTCCTCCTGTCCTTTGTATTTGCAGAACAGAACTCCAAACCGACAGCATCAGTATACCATCGGTTTGGAGTTCTCTCTATTCTGCGATTTGTTTGATTACAGCCGCATCAATACGAATCAGCGGGCATCCCGGTTCCGTTCTCTCTGCCGCTTCAGCAGTTCCAACCCCTTGATGATGTCCCGGCGCATCTGCTCCTCGGTGTAGCCGGAGGGGAAGTATTTCCGCAGCTCCTCCCGCTTGAATTTCAGCTGCTCCTGCTGGTTGGGCTTCGTCTCCGCCAGCACGGCGTAGATTATCTGGTCATCCAGTAAGCCCTCCTGCGCCAGCTTTTTCAGGCGGATGCTCTGGGCATGGGACGGGGTGCAGTCGTTCAGCACCATCGCGTCCAGCACCGCCCGCTGCTGATACGAGTCTAAGTAGGAAAGCTCCACCGCCGGGTTGAAGGCGATCTTGCCGTCGTCCACCATCGAAAGCAGTTCGGGGATCAGGTAGGTCAGGCGGATATATCTTCGCACTTGGTCTTTACTCTCACCTGCATCGTCTGCCACTTTTTCTACGCTAAGCAACTTCTCTGCAACTTGCACAGAAGCGATGCCCTGATGCTTGATGGCATCCAGCTTCATCTTGTAGGCGAACGCCTTTTCGCTGGGCAGGATAGTCTCCCGCTGCAAGTTGGCATCCACCATTGCGATCACCGCTTCATCGTCAGACAGCTCCCGGACGATGACGGGCATCGTCTCGACTTCCAGCACCTGACACGCCGCCAGCCGACGATGGCCGGAGATCAGCTCGTAGCCGCCGTCGGGCAGCGGCCTTGCAAGTGCCGGAGTGATAGCCCCCACCTTGCGGATGCTCTCGATCATCCGCTGCATCTCCTCGTTGTTCTGCACCTTGAAGGGGTGACCCTTGAACGGATGCAGCTCGGCCAACGGAATATTCCGCACCCGCTCCAGTTTGGCATCGTCCCGCTCCGCCTGCGTGGAGAACAGATCGTCCAGCGTGGGTAAAGTAAAATCCGATTTTCTCATTGTGTTGTCCTCACTTTCATAGTTTTTTCTTTCGGGGTTTTAGGGCACGCCCTAACGAGTGTTTTTGCGCTCCGGCCCTGCCGGGAGTAAAAACGCACTGCTCGCTCAGATGACGCAGGCATCGCAAGCGGATACACTGTTTGGCTCCGACAGGAGTAAAAACAGTCTGCTCGCTTAGACTGCGCAGGCGTAATTCTCGCTTACTTTAATTCATTCAAAATTGCTTCCAGTCTGCTCAGAAGTTCCTCTTGCTGAAGCTGTGGAAGCTCCGCTTTCAGGCCGTTCAGCATCCGAAACAGGTGGTAATCCCGCTCCGTGATGGCCGCTTTGACCTCTTTTCCAAGCCCCAGTCGCCGCAGATATTCCGACAGCGACAGAGAACAGAACCGGGCATTTTCCAGCAGCTTCTGCTTCTCCCGCTCGGTCACACGGACATTGATCCCGTAGTTTTTGCTGCGCATTTGTTCACCCCCTTTCTTCGGTTTGTGACGGCAATGACGGTTGTGACGGGGATTTCCTTATATAGCGATCCCGGCGTCATTTGCGTCATCGCCGTCACGGCGCAGGAATTTGATGAGCCGGCTTTTTCCCGTTCGCTTGGTGCGATACTCGATGCCCAGCGGCTCCAGCACCTCATAGGCGAACTGGCCGAGATACTTTGTGACCATATTGGGCGTGACCTCCTGCTCCTTCATTTCGGTCAGCAGCTCCGTGGCCGTGCCTACCCATTCGGTGCGGCACTCCATAAAGTCCACCACCCGAAACAGAAATTTCGGCAGCTCCGCCTTGTGAATATCCTCGCTGTTCTTGCGCTCCACCAGTTCCCAGACAAGGTCGTTAAACTGCAAGGTCAGCTCCTGATATTCCACATCCCGCCCGCTGACCAGCAGCGTAGCGGCGTTTCCGCTGCGCTTACGGCGCAGGATGAAGTTGGTGTCCGCAGCGCCGATGATGCCGGTGGAGCCGCTGACATCGTTAAAGGGATCGTCGCTGTCTTGCAGCTTTCGCAGGTGATGCACCAGCAAAACGGCGATGTTGAAGCCGTCGGCAATGCGCTTGATGGAGGAAATGTCATCGTAGTCGTTGCCGTACATTCCCGCTTTTCCGGCGCTGCCTTTGGAGTCCCGCACCTTTTGCAGCGTGTCAATGATGACCAGCTTGGTGGCGGGATGCTCGGTCAGGAAATCCGTGATCTGCTCCTCCAGCCCGCCGCCGATCAGCCCGGAGGTCACGGCGAAATACAGGTTGTCCGGGGCGCTGTCGGTAAGATTGTAGAGCCGGTCTTTGATGCGGCGCTGGGTGTCCTCAAGGCTCAGATAGAGCACATCGCATTGCAGCGTGGGCAAACCCCAAACGGAATTTCCCTGCGCCACTTGCAGCCCCAGCCACAGCATCAGCCAGCTTTTGCCGATCTTGCTGGCGCCGCTGATGACATTGACACCCTGCGAAATAAGGCCGTCTACGATGAACATCGTCTTGCTCATCGGCGTGGACAGCAAGGTCTCTGCGTCCACGGTTTTCAGTTTGTTACCCATAGAAATTTCTCCTTTGTAGAATGTTAGAAATGGATTTTGACAGGTGCAGATGGAAACGGCCACCCGCACCCGCTTCGCCTTCAAAAAAGCCCCGGAAATCAAGGCTTTCTCGGCGCTTAATGTTCGACGCTGCGCCGCCGCCTGGCCGAGTCCGCCTTCTGCTTGCGCCGGATGGAGCGCCCGCATTCCGGGCAGTACTTCTGCCGGTTGCTGCCGGGAGCAAAGGGCTTTCCGCATCGGTCGCAGAGCCGTGTGCGCTGCCGGTAAATGTCGGCGCAGAGTACCTTGTCGGCGGGCAGAACCGCCCGCCGGAAGTATTTGCACAGCAGCGAATAAGAAATCATCTGTACGCACACGCAGCCCTCGCCATCGTCCAACGGCAGACAGTTGCCGCCATCATAGTTGGCGCACAGCCTCCGGATCAGCCGGTTGCAGCGTGCCCTTTGGGCGGGCGTCAGGCGCTTGATCTCATCCAACTTTCTTCACCTCCTTCTCCATCACATAGTTGATGACGCTGATTTTCGGGATCTTCAGCGTCGTGCCGATCTTCACGGCGTGGATGTACCCATAGTCGATCAGCTTGTAGGCCAGCTTGCGGCTGATGCCCAGCATCTCCCGAAGCTCTTTAACGGTCACAATGTCCGGGTATTCCGGAAACATCATCTGATAAAGCTCTCTGAGCTCTCCTTTCTTCATAGGTTTGAACCTCCTTTGTCTGTTCTGAAGCCGCATTTCTGCGGCGGTTTTTGCTTGCTGCCGCTCATCCGTATCGTTCCTGCCCCGGAGTCTCACCACGGCGTATCGCTTCTTTGATGCGCTCGTTCCTTTTTCGGGAAGTCGTGGCGTCACTTGCCGGAAGCATATCCTTTGGAGGCGGCGATTCAATTTTCAAGGTACACAGGGAGACAGTCCCCTCAATAGGTAGGCAGCGAGAAGGGCTGTTTTTTAACCCCCTCACTAATCAACTGGGAAAATTTTTTTGATTTGTACGAAGGAATTTTGAAAAATTTCTTTGAAATCCTCTCCACTAACCAACTGGGAACTTTTTTTGGATTTGAACGAAAGAACTTTTGAGAATTTTTCTGCGAACCCCTCTACTACTTAATTGGGAATTTTTCCGGCAAAAATAAAAAGAATTTTGAAGAAAATTTTTAAGCGCCCCTCCCACTAATCAACTGGGAACTTTTCTGGCAAATAACAAATAGGATTTTGAAGGAAATTTTTCAGGGCCTTCCTACTAACCAATTGGGAACTTTTTCGAGATTTTGGCAAAGTAATTTGAAAAGCCTCTCAACTTTTCAAAAGCCCCTCTACTTACTCTGAATTGAAGTCCAGATTTTGAGGGTGTTCTGCAAAATACCCCGCAAAAATATTTCTCGCTTCACTTGCTCTGAATAAGGGGCGCCGTTTGTGGGGGTGTTTTCGGGAACAATTTGAAATTCTCAGCTAAAAAGGTTTCTCCGCTCAAATCAGTAAACTGAGCGGGGAAACCTTTCACTTTTAATTATAAGATTTTCTTCTGAATCCCTCGTAAATCCGTAATAATCCTTGATAAATCGGCATCGCCGTGATATACTTAAATTGTATAAGTATAGCTATCGGAAACCGCCTGAAAGTGAGGACATTTTAATGGAACCGACCATCGAACGCTGGTACTCAATGAAAGAGATTTGCGAATACCTCGGCGTCAGCCGTGATACGGTACTCGCCTGGATAGAGAAAAGAAATATGCCCGCTGCAAAAATAGGCCGCCTTTGGAAATTCAAGGTCAGCGAAGTAGACGCCTGGATGAAGTCCGGCGTGGCGGCGGATAAATAATCTGGATTAGGTGATGAGCTATGGGCTTTATAGATTCGTATAAGCATCTCGAAAAGCTGTGTGGAGATATGCTGCAAACTCAGCACGGTGTCTCCGCTTATATAGCTGAGATGGAAAGTACCCCAAAGGGTTCATATCGGGTGCAAGGCTGGGTCGAAGATCTCAAGTGCCTTAAGCATTACCGCTGGGTCAGAAACCAAATTGTACACGACCCGAATAGCAGCGAAGAAAATATGTGCGACCTCAGCGACGCACAATGGATTGACAATTTTTATGATAGGATTATGAAGCAAGGTGATCCTCTTGCTATGTATCGAGAGGCGACAAAACCTCGGTCTGTCGCAAAGCCAAAACCGCTTCGCCAATCGCCACAGGCACAATATACATATTCCGTACAGCCGGTTTACTCAAAAAAGAAAGCGAAGAAAGCCACTGGATGGGTTGTGTTATTGATTGTTATAGTACTTGTCGGACTGTGTTTTGTGCTTAAATACCTTGTAAATTAATCAGGAGATGCACGATGGCACTGGAAAATAAATTGGGGCTGACAAGCTCCGCCGATCTTGCCCGTGAAGAAGAACGCATCAGCAAGAAAAAGGCGGTAGAACTGTTCGAAAACGGTGTGCTGGACACCCTGCCGGCGGGCAAATTCTCGACTTTGCAGGCGATTCACAAATATCTGTTTGAAGATATTTACGACTTTGCCGGAAAGCTGCGCACGGTGAATCTGGCAAAGGGCAATTTCCGCTTTGCGCCGCTGATGTATCTGGAAGTAGCACTGGCCAACATCGACAAAATGCCACAGTCCACTTTTGACGAGATCATCGAAAAATATGTGGAAATGAATATTGCCCACCCCTTCCGGGAGGGCAATGGGCGCAGCACCCGCATCTGGCTCGACCATATCCTGAAAAACGAAATCGGCAAGGTCGTGGACTGGAGCAAGGTGGATAAAGAGGATTATCTCCTTGCAATGGAGCGCAGCCCCATCAAAGATGTGGAACTCAAGGTGCTGTTGAAGGCGGCGCTGTCCGACAAGGTAGACAGCCGTGAGGTATATATGAACGGCATCGACCAAAGCTACTATTACGAGAGCCTTTCGGCTTTCCGGGCGGGAGATTTGTAAATCCTAAAGTATCAGTTTTTGGTTTCCAAAGTATCAAATTGATACTTTTGCGAAATCCCAAAGTGCCAACACGGCGGTTCCAAAGTGCCAAATTGGCACTTTGGAATGCTTGTTGACGGAATGAGCCTATGGGATCTGATTGCATACTTCCCGATTGCCAAGCAGCAAGAACTGATTTGAAATGTGGGAGAATTTAGTTATGGAGCTTATAAACAACACAACAAAGACTCGTAAAGACGATTTGTCTGTAGAGATCAAGCAAGGCAGCAAAGTGTCCATTGCGGCGGCTTGCTTCTCTATTTATGCCTTTCAGGAATTGAAGGCGCAGCTCTCTCAAATTGATGAGTTGCGCTTTATTTTCACTTCGCCTACCTTTGTAACAGAGAAAGCTAAGAAGGAAAAGCGTGAGTTCTATATTCCACGCCTTACCCGTGAACGCAGTTTATACGGAACAGAGTTTGAAATTAAGCTCAGGAATGAGCTGACTCAAAAAGCTATTGCACGAGAGTGTGCAGAATGGATCAGACAAAAGGTCACTTTCAAGTCAAATGTCAGCGATAAATCCATTCAGGGACAAATCGTAGTGGACGGCGTAGGCTATACGCCTATCAACAACTTCACTACAGTTGAATTGGGCTGCGAAAAAGGCAATGTAATCAGCACGACAATCGTAAAAGACGAGTCCCTTGCCCGCACTCTGCTTGCCGACTTCAATGAGATATGGAACGACAGCAAAGTGCTTCAGGTCGTTACCGATGAGGTGATCGACAGTATCACCGCCGCATATAACGAGAACTCTCCTGATTTCATCTATTTCGTGACGCTCTATAACATCTTCAACGAGTTCTTGGAAGATGTATCCGAAGATGTTTTGCCCAACGAAGCAACCGGCTTCAAGGAAAGTAAGATTTGGGGGATGCTTTATAACTTCCAAAAGGATGCTGCCCTTGCTATCATAAACAAACTTGAGAAGTTCAACGGCTGTATCCTTGCGGATAGCGTCGGTCTTGGTAAAACCTTTACCGCCCTTGCCGTTATTAAATACTACGAAAACCGCAACAAGTCCGTTCTTGTGCTTTGCCCCAAGAAACTGACGAACAACTGGAATACCTATAAGGATAACTATGTCAACAACCCCATTGCTGCCGACCGGCTTCGGTACGATGTGCTTTATCATACCGACTTAAACCGCACCCACGGCACATCCAACGGACTTGACCTTGACAGACTGAATTGGGGCAATTATGACCTTGTGGTAATTGATGAGTCCCACAACTTCCGTAATGGCGGCAAATTAGTTGAGAACCCGGACGAGGACACCAAGGATAACCGCTATGTTACCTTGATGAAGAAGGTCATTAGAGCCGGAGTGAAGACAAAGGTGCTGATGCTTTCTGCAGCGCCGGTTAATAACCGCTTCAATGATCTGAAAAATCAGCTTGCTCTTGCGTATGAAGGGCATACGGATTACATAGACGAAAAGCTCAACACTACCCGTTCCATCGACGAAATTTTCAGGAACGCACAGCGGGCGTTTAACACTTGGAGCAAGTGGGAACCGTGCGACCGCACGACTGAAAACCTTCTCAAAATGCTGGACTTTGATTTCTTTGAAGTGCTGGATAGTGTGACCATTGCCCGCTCAAGAAAGCATATTCAGAAGTATTACGATATGGCAGACATCGGCACCTTCCCGACAAGGCTAAAGCCGATCTCACTTCGTCCACATCTTACTGACCTGAAGGAAGCCATCAGCTACAACGAGATTTTTGAGCAGCTTATGCTCCTGACACTGACAATCTATACGCCGACGCACTACATTCTGCCAAGTAAGATGGAGAAGTATGCCGAGCTATACGGTGACAACAGGGTCAATGTCGGCTTTACGCAGGCGAACCGTGAGCAGGGCATCCGCCGTCTGACCGCCATCAACCTGATGAAGCGTATGGAAAGCTCCGTCTATTCGTTCAATCTGACGCTGACCCGCATCAAGGATTTGATAAACAGCACGATAGAAACGATTGACCGCTTTGATAAACACTCCAGTACGACCCTCGACCTGACGGATATTTCCGATATGGACGAGTTCGACGCCGAGGATCAGAACTCGGATGACCTGTTTTCTTTTGGCAGGAAGGTCAAGATTGACCTTGCCGATATGGACTATGTATCCTGGCGGGACAGCTTGGCGAAAGATGCCGATGTGCTTGAACTGCTGACCTTGCTGGTCGGAGATATTACACCGGAACACGACTCAAAGCTGCAAGAGCTTTTCCGGGTGATTGATAACAAAATCGCTCACCCCATCAATAAGGGCAATAAAAAGCTGATTATCTTCACCGCTTTTGCGGATACCGCCGGTTATCTCTATGATAATGTCAGTCGCTATGTCAAGGATAGGTATGGACTGAACACCGCAATGGTATCCGGTTCTGTTGAGGGACGGACGACTTGCCCCAAGCTCCGTGCCGACCTGAACACGGTGCTGACCTGCTTCTCGCCTATCTCGAAGGACAAGGAACTGCTGATGCCGAGGGATAAGACGGAAATTGATGTGCTGATCGCCACCGACTGTATTTCCGAAGGTCAGAACTTGCAGGACTGCGACTACCTCATCAACTACGACATTCACTGGAACCCCGTCCGCATCATTCAGCGCTTCGGGCGTATTGACCGTATCGGAAGCCGCAACAAGGTCATTCAACTTGTGAACTTCTGGCCTGATGTGACCCTTGACGATTACATCAATCTGAAAGCCAAAGTTGAAACCCGTATGAAAATCGTGGATATGACCGCTACGGGCGATGATAATCTGCTCAGTGACGAGGAAAAGACCGATCTTGAATATTGAAAGGCGCAGCTCAAGCGCTTGCAGGATGAAGTTGTAGACATCGAGGATATGACGACGGGAATCTCCATTATGGATTTGGGGTTAAACGAGTTCCGGCTTGATCTGCTTGACTACATCAAGCACCACCCTGACATAGACAAAACTCCCTTCGGCTTGCACTCGGTTGTTCCTGCAAGTGAGGATACGCCTGCCGGTGTGATCTATGTCCTAAAAAATCGTTCCAACAGCGTGAACATCGATAATCAGAACCGGCTGCACCCCTTCTATATGGTGTATATCGACAATGACGGAGAGGTCATCTGCGACCACCTTTCTCCGAAGCAGATGCTTGATAAAATGCGTTTCCTCTGCAAAGGAAAGACAGAGCCGATTCCCGAAGCCTATAAGCCATTTAACAAAGAAACCCGTGACGGCAGAAATATGTCGCAGCTTTCCAAGCTGCTTGGTGACGCCATTGCTTCTATCATTGAGGTGAAGGACGAGAGCGATATTGACAGCTTCTTAGGCGGCGGTCAGGTCAGCTTTCTGTCAAACGAAATCAAAGGACTGGACGACTTTGAACTGATATGCTTCTTAGTCGTGCGATGAGGTGAGAGTATGCTCGGACTTCCGAAGTCAACTGAAATGAGCAAGCAGCTTCCGAAGAAGGCTGTCTATGCGAAGTTCCAAATGAACACGGCGGCAAAGGAGAAAATCGACGCCGATATATCGAGGATCACCATTGTCAACGAGATCACACCGACGAAAATCAACATTCCTGCCGGAGAGGAAGTCGGGAGCTTCTTTGTCCTGCTTGTGTCGCTGAAGAAGAAAGACTTTGATGAGAAAACGGTTGCCACGCTGTCAAAGCTCATTCCGCAGAATATCCTGTTTGTCCTTGAATTTGAGGGGCAAAGCAAGCTGGCGATCTATCATACCAAGCTGATGCAGACGGATTGGAAGCCCAGCGAAAGCTGTATCATTGAACTGCGGGGCTTGAATCTCGATAAAGTATGGGAAAACATCGTGGTGGACATCGGCGGCGTGAGCATCGCAGACGGCAATACCCTTGATGAGCAGATAGCAGCCGATGAGCGCCGACAGAAAATTGAGAAAGAGATCGCCAAGCTGGAAAAGCAGGCACGGGCTGAAAAACAGCCGAAAAAGAAGTTTGAGCTGGTGCAGAGGATAAAAAAGCTCAAAGAAGAACTGATATAGACGATAGGAGAATTTGAAATGAAAAAGATTTGCCTTGTTGCAAGACAGAATATCATAAACGCAAATGGCGGTGGGTATCACAATGATGAAGGCCGGCGTGCACTTGACGGGATTCGTTATGGAGCAGTAAAGGAAATTGAGGATAATGTCAATCCGTTGTCTATTTGGCATCAGCTTCGGCAGGAATTTGAAGTCGATAACCCCGGCTGGAGAGTGGACAGCTATTTTATTCGTTTGGAGGACGGAAGCGAAATAGAATGCAGTGACAAACTGAGAATGCAAACGGCGAACAAGGCTGATGAGAACTTTAGAAAGCTGGCGGCGATGTTTCCGAACGCCGTGACGGAAACGATCAACGAAAACGGTGAGGTCGTCCGGCAATCGACAAGGATGTGCTGATGCAGGAGATTTCCTGCACCGTGGTAGACGGCAACGAGGAGCGCTATCAGTTCACTTGGCCGGACAAGAAGAAGTCCGTTCTTCTTGCCAATGCTCCAATCAATAAGACACTGCGCCCCTGCCGGGAGGAAAGTGTGGACTTTGACACCACCGAAAACCTCTATATCGAGGGCGACAATCTCGAAGTGTTGAAGCTGTTGCAGGAAACCTATCTTGGAAAAATCAAGATGATTTACATTGATCCTCCGTACAATACTGGAAATGACTTTGTGTATGAAGATGACTTTGCCCAAAGCACGGATGAGTACCTTGCAAATAGCGGACAGTATGATGATGAGGGAAATCGCCTTGTAAAAAATGTGGATACCAATGGTCGTTTCCATACAGACTGGCTGAATATGATTTATCCAAGGCTTAAGTTGGCAAAGGATTTGCTTTCGGATGATGGCGTGATATTTATAAGCATCGATGACAACGAACAGGAAAATCTCAAAAAATGCTGTGACGAGATCTTTGGTTGCCAAAACTTTATAGCTCAATTGGTATGGGAAAGAGCATTTGCACCAAAAAATGACGCTAAATTTATTTCTAATAGCCACGATTATATCTTGATGTTTGCGCGAAATATCAATAATTTTGTTATTGGCAGACTCCCGAGAACAGCTGAAGCAGATGCTCGATATGCAAACCCTGATAACGATCCTCGCGGAGTGTGGCAATCAGATAATTTAACTGTAAAAACATATTCTCCATCTGGAGATTATCCAATCACAACGCCCTCCGGGCGTGTGGTGGAGCCTCCAGCAGGTCGCTGCTGGAGGCTCTCCAAAAATGCATTTTTGGAGAGACTCCAAGATAATAGAATTTGGTTTGGTTCAGATGGTAACGGTGTACCAAGAATAAAAAGATTCTTGTCCGAACTTAAATTTGACGGAATGGCACCTACATCAATCCTTTTTTACAAGGATGTTGGACATAGTCAAGAAGGTTCTCAGGAACTTATTAAGATAATGGACGGAGGTGTCTTTGATGGACCGAAGCCTACAAGATTATTGAAGAGGTTAATAACTTTGGCAAATTTAAATGATGAGTCCATTGTTTTGGACTTTTTCTCGGGATCTGCTACAACAGCACAAGCACTAATGGAAATCAACGCCGAGAAAAACAATCATTGCAAATTTGTTATGGTTCAACTCCCAGAAAATGCAAACGAAAAGAAAGAGACTAGTTTTAAAACCATCTGCGAAATTGGAAAGGAACGCATCCGCCGTGCCGGGCAAAAAATTAGGAATGAGCAGTTAGGAATTAGGAATGATGCTGACAATTCCTCACTCCTAACTCCTAATTCCTCACTGGACATCGGTTTCCGCGTTCTCAAGTGCGATACCTCCAATATGAAAGAGGTCTACTATAACCCCGCGGAGTATGAAGCCAGTCTATTCTCACGCCTTGAAGATAACATCAAAGAGGACAGAACGCCGGAGGATCTGCTGTTCCAAGTGATGCTGGATCTCGGAATTTTGCTTAGCAGCAAAATTCAAGTTAGGAGTGAGAAAGTAGGAATGAGGAGTTATTCTTACTTTGATGTTGAGGATGGGTATCTAATCGCTTGCTTTGACAAAAACATTGATGAAGAAGTCATCACGGCCATTGCCAAGCAGAAGCCCTACTATTTTGTGATGCGTGACAGCTCTATGGCAAACGACAGCGTGGCAACCAACTTCGATCAGATTTTCGCCACCTACAGCCCCGACACCGTAAGGAAGGTGCTGTGATGAACGCGCTGTTGCCTTGTACAAGCTGTATTTTCAATTTTACTTTGCCTATTGGATGGAATGAAGTTGGAGTAATTGCAACGGCTGTTGCGGTAATTGTTGCACTTTTTGCAAATCGGGGCGCAAAAAAACAATTGGCAAGTGCATTAAAAATGCAGGAACAGTCGAAAAATGTATCGTTGTTTGAACAACGCATAAAGGTAATTGATGGTATTCGAGAAGGAACGATCCCTTCAAAAACAGCTATAAAGGTTCTCTTTAACGAGGAAATCTATAGTGTATATGAGCAGCTCTGCGACGCTAAACTTCACTATAAAGTTGCGGAAAGTGACGAAGGCACATTTTTCTCCGCCATATCTGAGGAGAGCGGCATAGTACACGCTGATGATAATGTTAAAGAGAGAATTCAGGAATATGAGATTTTTATGGATCGACCTGATTGCCCAGCGAAAATTAAAGAAGATTATTTGAAATATTGCAGCGACAACGAAGTGTGGTGGTCGGTCACTGGATTGAGCGATGACAGGCGAACCTATAACCACGCAGAAATTCGTGACCGAATGATAAAATCTCACCAAGATATAGAAACGCACACCGAGCACTTGATTGGGCTGATGGAGAAGTTTGTTACCAACTCTATTGCGCCGATTGAGACTTAGAAAGCGGGGAATAGAATGAAATTTAATTTCAAAATACAACAATATCAAACCGATGCGGTTGATGCTGTTGTGCGTGTCTTTCAGGGGCAGGGCTTTCACGACAAGATCAGCTATATCCGTGACCGGGGCAAGGTCAAAGCGGAGCCGTATCAGATGACCATCGGAATGTCCGATGAGGAGCTTGAAGTCATCGACCCGCTGAACGATACCGGCTACAAGAATGAAGCGGTAGAGCTTTCCGACGAGCAGCTTCTGCACAACATTCAGACCTTGCAGAATCAGAATAACATCAAACTGTCCGCTTCCCTTGTCAAAGATTTGGGGCGTTGCAGCCTTGATATTGAAATGGAAACCGGCACGGGCAAAACCTATGTCTATATCAAGACGATGTTCGAACTGAACAAGAAGTACGGTTGGAGCAAGTTTATCGTGGTCGTTCCTTCTATTGCGATCCGTGAGGGCGTAAAGAAGTCCTTTGAAATCACCGCAGACCACTTTATGGAGCACTACGGCAAGAAAGCCCGTTTCTTCATCTACAACAGCTCCGACCTGAACCAGTTGGATAACTTTTCGAGCAGCTCCGGCATCAATGTCATGATCATCAACACGCAGGCGTTTGCCTCCTCGCTGAAAGAGGACGGTAAGAGCAAAGAAGCCCGTATCATCTACTCCAAACGGGATGAATTTGGCTCCCGCCGCCCAATCGATGTTATCAAGGCAAACCGTCCGATCATTATTTTGGACGAGCCGCAGAAGATGGGCGGCGATGTGACACAGAAAGCGCTGAAAAACTTCAATCCGCTGTTCTCGCTCAATTACTCGGCTACCCACGCCAAGCAGCACAACCTTGTCTATGTACTGGATGCGCTGGACGCCTTCAACAAGCGGTTGGTCAAGAAAATCGAGGTCAAGGGCTTTGAGGTCAAGAACTTCCGTGGTACGGACAGCTACCTCTACCTTGAGCAGATTATTCTTTCCAGCAAGAAGCCGCCGATGGCAAAAATCGAGCTGGAGATTGGCTATAACAAGTCTATCAACCGGGAAACCCGTATTCTCAGCGTTGGTGATGACCTTTACTTCGTTTCGCAGGAAATGGAGCAGTACAAGGGCTACACCATCTCCGAAATTGACCCGCTGCGTGGCACCGTGACCTTTACCAACGGCGAAGTCATCAAAGCCGGTGATGTGGTGGGCGATGTGTCCGAAAAGGATATGCGCCGCATTCAGATTCGGGAAACCATCCTCTCCCACTTTGAGAAAGAGGAAAAGCTCTTCAATATGGGCATCAAGTGCCTGTCCCTGTTCTTCATCGACGAGGTGGCAAAGTACCGCCAGTATGATGAAAACGGCGACGAGGTGCTTGGCGAATATGGCGTGATGTTTGAGCAGGAGTATCTTGCCATTCTGAACGAGTACATTACGATGTTTGACACGCCGTATCAGAAGTATCTCAAATCCACTTGCAGCGATGTAAGCCGGGTACATAAGGGCTATTTCAGCATCGACAAGAAAACCGGTCGCAGCGTGGACAGCAAGGCTAATAAAGAGGGTTTTGATGAAAAAGATGTTTCAGCCTATGACCTGATCTTGAAAAACAAGGAACAGCTGCTGTCCTTTGACGAGCCGACACGGTTCATATTCTCCCACTCCGCACTGCGTGAGGGCTGGGACAACCCGAATGTGTTCCAAATCTGCACTCTGAAGCACTCTGACAGCAACACGGCGAAGCGGCAGGAAGTCGGTCGTGGTCTGCGTCTTTGCGTCAATCAGGACGGCAACCGTATGGATGTGCAGAGCTGCGGCGACAGCGTTCACGAGATCAACACGCTGACGGTAGTCGCCAGTGAAAGCTATAAGACCTTTGTGACGGACTTGCAGTCGGATATTAAGACCGTGCTTTATGACAGACCCACGGTTGCTACAAGCGAATACTTCAAGGGCAAGTATGTCAAGGTGGACGATGTACCGACGCTTATCGACGATGAGAAAGCCAATGCCATCGAGTTCTACCTCATTCAGAACGGCTATGTGGATATGAAGCGTAAGGTGACGGACAAGTACCGTCAGGATGTTAAGAACGGAACCGTTGCGGAGCTGCCGGAGGAACTCAAGCCGATGACAGACGGCATCCATATGCTCATTCAGGCGGTCTATGACGATAGCGTTCTCAAGGATATGTTCTCCGACGGTCACGAAACCAAGGTTAAGGATAACCCGCTTAACGAGAACTTTGCCAAGAAAGAGTTTCAGGCGTTGTGGCGTGAGATCAACCACAAGTACGCCTACACCGTCGATTTTGACAGCGCCGAGCTGATCCGCAACGCCATTGCCCATATTGACGAAAAGCTCTTTGTTTCCGAGCTGCAATACACGACCACCATCGGGCGGCAGAAAACGGAGATGAATGAGTACGAGATCGAGCGTGGAGCATCCTTCACCGGCGAAAAGACCCGGACGCAGACGCTCAAACACGCCGAAACCAGTCAGATCAAGTACGATCTCATCGGAAAAATCGCAGAGGGCACCGTTCTGACACGGCGCACGGTTTCTGCTATCCTGCAAGGCATCCGTGTGGATAAGCTCTATATGTTCAGGAATAACCCGGAGGAGTTCATCACAAAGGTCATCCGGCTCATCAATGAGCAGAAAGCCACAATGATCGTAGAGCATATTTCCTACGATACCATTGAGGGTGAATATGACAGCTCTATCTTCACGGCTGAAAAGGCAACACAGAGCTTTGATAAGGCATTTCTTGCAAAGAAAGCCATTCAGGACTATGTGTTCACGGATGGATCGGCGGATAAGAGCATTGAGCGAAAGTTTGCTGAGGATTTGGACGCAGCAGACGAGGTGTGTGTCTACGCCAAACTGCCGAGAACCTTCCAAATTCCTACGCCAGTAGGAAACTATTCGCCGGACTGGGCAATCGCCTTCTATGAGGGCAAGGTCAAGCATATTTTCTTCATAGCCGAAACGAAAGGCACAATGGAAAGTCTTGAGCTGCGTCCTATTGAGCAGGCGAAAATCTCTTGCGCCAAGAAGCTGTTCAATGAGATGTCCACAAGCAATGTGGTGTACCACGATGTAGACAGCTATCAGAGTTTGCTGAATATAATGAATTCGTTATAAAAAAGGACAGGGACACACAAACAAAGGTGTGCCCCTGTCTTCAATTCTCATCCGACCGCCACTTCAACCTTTTTACCGCTGAAGGCCACGCCGTATTTATAAATCGTCCTGACCCCGGCGGTCGTCAGCTCGGTTTCGTATTTCTTATCGTTGATCTGCTGTAAGGCTGTCTCGGACAGCTTTTTCAGCTTTTCGTCGCTGCAATTCTTCTCCGCTTTCAGTTCGATCAGGATGCCCGGAAGTCCCTTTTGCGTGGGCTTCAGCTGAATGTCATAGCGCCCGTCGCCGGATTCCCGGTTGGAGGTCACGAAAGCGCCGCCCAGCAGGGCGCACAGACCCAGCATAAAGCCGTGGTAGAAATTCTCCCCGGCCGTGTCGAAGGAGCTGACCGACTGGGTCAGCAGCGTCTGGATCTGCGCTTTCAGCCGTGCGTTATCGCCGGAGAAGATGGCCTCCTGAACGGAAATCGCCGTGGACGGCGGAATCAGATTCTCCAGCCGCTGCAAAATCTCCTTGTTATACACCAGAGAGATCTCCCGGTTGGGCAGGGAGACCTCGCACATAAAATCGCCGCTGAAGGAGGGCGTGGTTTTCAGTGCCTTCAGATAGCCGGTCACCAGCAGGAAGCTGTAAATGGTGGAGGGATTGCTCTTGATCTGCGGATAGATCACGCCGGTGTCGATGAAGGTGGTGAAGGTCTCGCCGTTGACCAGGGAGGTCAGACGGTTATAAATCTCCTCGTCCGCCTGGGCAAGCACTTCCCCGATAATATCGTTGCTGCCGGTGGAGACCCAGAAGGGCCTCGGCTCACACTCGTTACTGAAGTAGTTGACCACCGACCACGGGTTGAAAATCTCCGTCTTGCCGAAGCGGTAGCCGTCGTACCACTGGCAAATCTCGTCATACTTATCGGCAGCGCCGTAGTATTCCGCCATCTCCATCACCTCGTCGGCGGTGAAACCGAAGTAGGCGCTGTATTTGTTGTCCAGCACGGAGTTGATGGACAGGTTATTCATCCCGCTGAAGATGCTTTCCTTGGCCACCCGCAGAATGCCGGTGAGGAAGCCGAAGGAAAGGTGCTGATTATCCTTGAACCCGCCGGAAAACAGGTTCCGCATAAACCGGATGACCTTGTCGTAATAGTCCTTCTGATAGCCCTGCTGGATGGGGGTATCGTACTCATCGATGATGATAATGGGCGCAACGGCATAGTGCTTATGCAGCATAGCGGACAGGTCCAGCAGTGCAGAAGCCAGCTCTACCTCGCTGACCTTGCCGTCTGCCAGCTTTTCATAGGTCTTTTTGCTGTACTCGTCGCACTTATCGCTGGCCAGCAGTTCCTTGTGCCGCCGGGTCTCCTTTGCGAAAATATCCCGGATGGCCGCAAAGGTCTCCTCCCAAGTATCAAACTTCACATCCTTGAAGGTCAGGAAGATCACAGGGTACTTGCCCTGATAATCCCGGTACTTCTGGCCGCAGGCCCAGATCTTCTTATCCCGGAAATAAACAGAGGTATCCTTGTCGCTCTTTTCAAAGTAAGTGCGCAGCATATCCATATTCAGCGTCTTGCCGAAACGCCGGGGGCGGGTAAACAGCGTCACCATCGGACGCTCGTCGATGAAATCCTTGATCATCATCGTCTTGTCGATATAATAGTATTCCGACGAGGCAAGGCAGTAGTTGGACACGCCGATGGGCAGGGGCAGCTTCGGTGCGCGCTCCGTCTTGCGGAAAGCGCCCGTCTTGAGCCGCTGATCCGCCGGCTTCTGCGTATCAGCGGGGATCAGCCAACGATTGCCCTGCTTTTTCGCACCGGCGATTCTCCCATTCTTGCAGAGCGTCGCAACTCTCCGCTCCGTTATATTCCAGCGCACTGCTGCCTCTCTTACCGAGATCATTTCAGCCATAGGGGATACCTCCACGCATAAAATCACAAGTACATTATACCCGAATAAAAGAACAATGTCAACAAAGTTCGGAATAATGTCGTTTCAAAACAGCATTGTTCTTTTTATGCACACAAAACAAGCGGAGGTCATCGACCCCCGCTTGCTCGTTACCCGTATACAATTTCCTGCATCACGGCCTCGTTTGCCCGATGTCGGATGCCGTTCATTTTTCGCACCCACGCCTGCGGGTCATTGGCCTTTACCTCCTCCGTCACGCCCTCGGTGTCTGCGTATTGTTTTACCAGCCGAAGAAAGAGTTCCTGCGCCTGCTCCTCGATGTCTGCAAGGTGCCCATCCAGCACCCCGGCGGTCAGCAGGTTATAATACAGCACTCGGTGATGCTCCTTCAGATAAGCTCGCCGCCGCTGCCCGTAAACGCCGATGGGGCGTTCTTCTTCGGGCGGTAAGCAAACATCTGGTAGGCAATAGTCGCCCTGCCTTGTGTAAGTGCCGCCCAGCTGCTCAAATAGCGATTTCATATGTGATCCTCCCATTCAAAATTTCCCCGGCAGGTCTGCAATGCAAAATGCACCCGCCTTTCGGTTACAGTCTACCAAAACCGAAAGGCAGGTGCGAGTGTGCGAATTTCAGAATCGCACATTATTTCTTCATCTTCCTGCTGAACTCGTTCAGCGTCTGGATATGCCAAAGGCTTTTGCGGGTGATGGATCGGAAGGTCAGGGAGCAGAAGAAATCCACAAGAAAGATTTTCGGGATACAGAACTTCAGCCCCTTCTGGAAGGCTTTCAGTGACCCACGGCTGCACCAGTTGTGGACGGTGGTCAGGGTGTAGCCGGTCAGGGTCACCACATCCTTTACCGTGACCACATCCGGGTATTTGCGCAGCAGCTTTTCATAGTAGCCGTGCATCTGCCGCAGCGTGTCCTCCGGCAGTTCCTTAGAGAGCCTCGCCACATAGTGGGTGCCGTACCATCCCTTCGGCGCAGAGTAGAGTTCAGGGAAAATCGCCCGCTCCTCCAAGTATGCTTTCACATCCTCTTTTCGGATTTTATAGCACCGGGTTTTCTTACCCGACCACTCGCAGGGCACCTTGCCGCTTTTGAGCAGGTGCAGCGCCGTGGACTTGCTGATGTGGCAGATGCGGAAAAATTGCTCCTTGTTCATCACCTCGGGAACGCTGTCCCAGTTGACGGGAAATACATCCATTTGTAACACCTCAAAAATAGATTTTCGTCGGTTGGAAGTTCTATCCTGCGGTGTATGGCCGTCTCCCGATTTTTCTCTCCTATCTTCCCGCATTTCTCTCCAAAATCGGAAAAAATGCCGATTTGAACCCACTTTCAAAAAAGCCTGTCCCGCAAGGCTTTCCGAGCGAAAAAGCCTGATTTCAAGCGGCTTTCGGCGGGTACGGGGCTTACAGAAACGACCCCAAAACGGGCACCCCCGTCACAGTTGCATAAAAGACTCGAAATGTCGTGTTCCCAAAAGGAACCTGGGGTTCGAATCCCATCCTCTCCGCCAAACAGGTATTGGACGAACACCTATTTCTTCAGCGGCGGTTTCGCCGTGAAGTGTTCGCTCTGATCCACAACAGAAAAGCGCCGTCTTGGAAGTGATTCCGAGACGGCGCTTTTTCTATATTTCTGAAGCGTTCTAAAACATTACAATAGGGTTATTGGGGAATATGTTTATCAATGGAATGCTACCGTTTTCAGCTTTATGATACAGGGTGAATATACCATAAGAAGCGCGGCACGGCAGAGCCATTCCCGTGGCCGCCATGAAACAGCCAAGGATCATTATGATATATCCGCACCGGAGGGCTCGGTTTCCGCCCCTGCCGGCAGCTCCACCGCAATGGTGGTTCCCTTATCTGAGCTCTCCTCTACCCGGACGCAGCCGCCGTGGAGATTGGTGATCTCCCATACCAGCGAAAGCCCCAACCCTACGCCGCCGTACTCCCGGCTGCGGGACTTATCCACCCGGAAGAAGGGCTGGAAGATGCTCCGCCGATACTCCTCCGGAATGCCGCAGCCGGTGTCGGAAACTTCGATAACCACAAATTCGCCGGGTTTGATTACGTCGGCGCCGAACCGGTAAGGTTCGGAGAGCGTTTCGGTGCGGGTGGAAATGCTGAGCGTGCCGCTGCCGTTCATGGCGTCTTTGGCGTTGACGGCCAAGTTGATGATAACCTGCGAAAACTGAACCGGGTCGACGCGGATATATCCCAGGTCGCTGCCATGGTAAAATTCAAGCACAATCTGTTCGCCGAGAATCCGTTTGAGCATATGGCTGAGTTCGACGAAGTTTTCGGTAACGTCGATCAGTTTCGGCTTCAGGGGTTGTTTGCGCGAGAAAGCCAGCAGCTGGCGAACCAGCCCGGCGGCACGATTGGCGTTTTGCTTGATTTGGATCAGGTCGGTAAAGGACGGATCGCCGACGCCGTGACGTTGAAGCAGCAGGTCGCAGAAGCCGATCATGGCGGTCAGCAGGTTGTTGAAGTCATGGGCGACGCCGCCTGCCAACTGGCCCATGGCCTGCATTTTCTGAGCTTGGGCAAACTGCATCTCCAGCGTTTTTTGTTTGGTGGCGTCAATCATATACAGAACCAAACCGTCGATTTCGCTGATGTCGAAAGAATAGAAGCGGCGCATCGGACTGATGTAGAGCTGAATGATGTGTTCTTCGCGGCCGAGACTGACGTGGACGTCCAGCGAAGCCGAGGCATCGGCGGAAGCGTAAATGGCGGCAAACTGTTTTTTGAGTTCGGCGGCGTCTTCGGTTTTGACATAGTCAAAGATGCTTTTGAGCAAAATGTTTTCCTTGGCGGCGCCAAGAAAACTCCGGACTTTGGCATTGCAATCGGTTATTTGACCGTCGCGGTTGATGAAGACGATGGCGACCGGCGCGTAATTGAAAAGCCAGCTGATTTTATCCAGCGAAGCGCTGAGTTCTTTTTTGACGTCGCGGTCGGACGGAATGCCGGCGACGGCAACGCCGCGAATCTTGTACTCCCGGTTGCCGCGGAAACTTTCCTGAGCGACGAAACATTCGATCGTTTCATGTGCGGTGCTGACAAAAAACAACCTCCCTGACCAGGTCGTGTTCTGCGGCGTTTCGACGTTTTCGCCCAGATATTTGCGGAAATCGGTGCCGATAAGGTCTTCGCGGGCAACGCCGACAATGCGGGCAAAGGCGTGGTTGGCGTATTCGATTTGAAAATCGCGGGTGCAGGTATAAAGCCCGACCGGGAGATCGTCAAGAAAATCGTGAAGGTTTTTACGCTCTTCCTGAAAAACGTGCTCCATGTTTTTGGCGGCGGTAATGTCCTGGAAGTTCCAGTATAAATAGGTGTCTTTTTTGATTGCTTTAATTGAAAAAGGGCCTTCGAAAATGTCGGTTTTTTTTAAGAATATCGGCCGGACGGTAATTTCGAACCATTCTTCGTCGGCAAAAATTCTGTCCCGGTCATGGTGCAGGTTTAACGCCAGCGTGACTTTTTCGGCGGCAAGGTCGCGGCAGGCGGTCTGCAGGCGGTAGAAAGCCGCTTTGTTGAGGCGGTTCTCGCTGAGCTGTTTTTCCAGATATTCGAGAATCGGTTCATTTTTGAGCAGTTCTCTGGCGACGTCGTTCTGAATGACCGGTTCTCCGGCAGCATTGTCAATCCGGCGGGCTTTGAAGTCGTTTTTGATAATTTCGTTGGCAAAACCGCCGTAGCTGATGGCTTCTTCGCCGGCGCGGAGGGTTTTGATGGTAAGCGCAAGGCAGAAGATGCACAGTATCAGCATGGACAGAATCAGATAAAGGTAATATTCCGGGTATACCATAAACAGGATTATCGCCGCGGCGAGGGCGATGAGCGAATAGGCAAGCTGCAGCAAACGCTTTTGCAGCAGTTTATCGGGCCTGTGGGTTTTTAAGCTGCATAACATATCCAATTACCTCGGCAACGGCCTTGAAGTGTTCGGCCGGAATCGATTGATCCAGTTCTACGGAAGCGAAAAGCGCGCGCGCCAGCGGCGGG
>ENA-OPRX01000610-OPRX01000610.1-human-gut-metagenome-genome-assembly--contig:-NODE-610-length-22590-cov-10.953628_pt1 | contig 22590 bp, 30 predicted proteins | sample MGYA00241450_ERZ501892 | MGnify/ENA primary metagenome ERZ501892 (study PRJEB25962, sample SAMEA2042223) | human gut metagenome | biome: human gut; feature: human-associated habitat; material: faeces...
CCCGCATAAATACAGGCTTTCGGCATTTTAGTCCGTTATTCAAACTCGGCAAGTTCAAAGATATCGCTAAATATATTTGTTTAAGTTTTGTGCCTTTTTTGCCGTTATTTTATTTCAATTGCATATATTATTTTGGCTTGCTGATTTTCTGTTGCCAATTTGTTGCCAGTCTATCTTGTTAATCAATTATCTCCTTTTCTAATGCCCCTACTAATTCCATTAGCATATGTTCCATATCACGCATCAATATATAATCGTCTTTTTTTCTCATATAAACTTCCCTCATCATTGGATGTTCAAAAGAAACCTCCATGATTCTTCTAAAATTATTGATTGATTCCCTTTTTACATCAATACTATTTTCTGACGAAAGCATCTCCAATAATTCTTTTCCTATGTTATATATCCATGGTAATTTGTCCTGAACCATACTTAACACTATCAAAAAAGCATATTGTTTTTGACAATCTGGCAAAATGGAGTGAATAAGTTCTTCCATGAACATAGATTTATATTTTCTAGGCATTCTTCGTTCTTCAAAATCTATATTTCTCTCAACTTTGGATAAAGTTAAATCTAACCGTTCTTTTAATTCATCAATGCTATCATTCAATTTAGAGTCGGGATTTCGCAACAGTTTTTGATTGTCTCTTGATAATTCCAATATTTCTTCTATAATTTCAGTCGAATGATTCTCTTCTTGGATGTTTTTTTCCAAATCATTTTCATTATCCTCTTTTAAGCCGTTTAGTTCCTCTTCCAATGTCGGATACCATACTTCAAAAGCCTTATCAAGCATAGCTTCTGATATTCCGCTTTCACCACATGCTTTATTTAATGTATGTATCAACTTCTTTATATCTTCTTTTTCAAAAACAGTTGATTGAAATTGTAAAATAGGTCCATTAACTTCCGAACGTTTTATATCAAAAAGAAATGGCGTTACAAAAGATTTATCCATAGTTTTAGACAATGCACCTGCTTCAAAAGACAACCATGGTGCATGTAAATTATCTTTAGTCACACACAAAATTCCAAATGTGGAATCTTCCAATTCCTTTGCAATATCACTACTCCACCTAGCACCTTTGTCAATATCCTCTGAAGATACATAAGGCTCCAGCGACTGAATTACTGATGGCAACCACTCTCTAAAAATCATCGCAACTTTATGACTTTTATTTCCAGACCAACTAATAAACACTTTCATATATGCCCACCTCTTTTGTATTGTTCCAATAGTTATGTATAGATTATTTTCTTAAAGCTCAGCTTCTATTTTGCCAACTCATTTAAAGCATTCAAGATATCCTCCAAATTAAATGAATATACCCATTCTGCACCAATTCCATATGCTTCATCTGGCACCTCATATGAACTATCTAATTTGACTACGACTAAGCCATTTCCTTTTTCATGATTTTTTGCAATTTCGTATGCTTGCCAATTTCTATAACCGATTTTCTCACTATCTAGATGTTTATCATTTGAATATTTACCAACTATGGCAATCATATAGTTAGCTTGACCTATTTTTGTACTCAACACCTGCTTAATAGTTGAAACCGATTCACTTTGAATTTCGCTTGGTGTACAATCGTTAATTGAAAAATTAATATCATCGTTTTCATTCCAAGCCTCTAATAAATTATAGTATATTCTATCGTGTTCATAATCAAAAGAACAACATACTTTTTTCTTTGCCATAATTTAAACCTCCTTCAATACTTTCCTTAAACCATTAGCAATTGAATTAATAAAAGGAAGATGACTTTTGCAAAATCCCGTTATTTTTGTGTGAACTTCAAAAAAATAAAACCAATCAATAACTATAATTGCAACACATAAAATTGTATCACATACAAGTGCTATGGTGGATTCTTGTGATAATATCCACTCCTCATGAATCCGTACTATGTTAATTAAAGCAAACAATATTGGCATCAACATTTTATAAAATAGATCAATAAAATTTAACACCATTGGATAATTTCTTTGATAATTCTCTCCCTCACGTGAGAAAATTCCTGATATAGTTAAATTAGATATTTCTTTTTCAAGTTTATCTAAATACGTATATTGTCGTTCAATATATAACATATCTTGAATATAGCGTATCATCACATATACAATCAATAACCAAATTAAAGTTTGAATAATCGTATTACTCAATTGCAAGGGTGTTTCTATATCTTTATTTATGCCTTTTAAAATGAGTTCAAACGCCATTTCTGGTCTTATTAAAAGCAGAAAGGAAACCGCTTCCAATACGCAAAGAATAACAAAACTTTTATTTCTTCTTCCCTGTGCTTCTTTACTCAGGCTGAATGTTTCCTTATAGTGATCATACAGCACATCCAATATATCCATATTACCACCCTATTATTGCACTTACAATAGCATCATGATTAAAACTATAAACTCTTTTAGCGCCGCAATTTTTCAATTCTTCTGGATACTCATACAAAGAGTTTAATTGCACTGCAATTATATGTTTTCCCAGTTCTTTTGCCTTTGCGACTTCAAAATTCTGCCAATTACGGTAACCAATAAGCATTCTATCCTTATGTAATTTATTGGCTTCCTTTCCTACTATAACCACAATATGCGTTGCTTCATTAATTTTTCTGGATAATACTGCTTTAACCGTTGGTATATTCCAGCTTTGAATTTCACTCGGTGATTTATCATTACAAGTAAATTCAAAATTCGAATTTGCATTCCACATATTTAAAGTATATTTATAACTTCTGTCATTTTCAAAATCAAACGATACAAATATTTTAGGTTTTGCCATATTTTTTCTCCCTTCTACCTCGGTCCCATAAATCGATCACCGTTCAGGTGTATCATATGCTCTGGCATTTCAGCAATCCAGACCTCTGTTTCCCACGCAAGTTCTTCCGCAAATTTCTTATATGTCTTGAAATCCAGAAATGCTGTTACAAATATCTTTCCTGCTGTTACATCTTTTGTCATCTCTGTAATTTCCAATATTCGTTTCGGATCCATCGGACCGACCGATGTTACAGATTCCACAAAATAAATCCAATTCTTATCTGCCCGATACAATACAACATCAGGCATTTTATCATGTAACGTAATTTCAAATCCCAGTTCTTTTAATTTTTCTACATTCTTTACCAAATCTTTTTCTATTGTATCGCCAACGTACAAGCACTCCGAATTTGGTGCAAATCTTGGTGCAAATTCCTCGATAATGGCTTTTTGCAACTCATTATGCTTACCTGCTGAAAATTTAAAGTTCTCACCATTTATATTTACCGGCATCATTGTCATCTTCTTTTTAGAAGCGTACAAATCAATTAACTTTTCATGGTAACAAAGGAAGCGTTTTATAGAGTCCTTCCACGCTGGTGTTTCCATCGTTCTCAGTATTTGTACAGTTTCCTCCGTCAATCTGTACCGATAATTGGGACTGTTGGTTGCTTTTCCATTATCCTCTATCAAAGCTGCGGTACGAAATCTATGCAAAGCCTGCTTTCTAAATGTTTCTCTGCTGTTTTCTGCATAGCTCATACCGTAAAATGTATTAACAAACTGAATAATATCATGAATACGAATCCAGTCATTTGTTGCTTCACTCCATGACATATCCGGCTTTATTCCCGCCATAGCCAGTATCACATAGCAACATATATCCGCTTGCTGTGCTTTTGGCATACCAATTGTTTGCAGAAATTCTCTTGCTTCTTCTATTTTCTTATCCACAGTATCCCTCCAATATCAAATCACAATTTGTTTCTGAATAGTCCTTGCTCTTAAGCACTTTTCTGCCCATTTCCTGAATGTCCTCTAAATCCGGCACAGGCATTGCATTAATCTCTGTGGAATTAACCTGTGTAGACCCATTCAAAATACGATAATATTCATCATAAAGTGTAGAATTAAATAATACATATAACCCATACACTAGGCATTCTGACATTTCCGTTAATACACCGTCCACAAAATTAATTTTATTCTGTGTACTTATCTTTTGGTACTGTGGAAATCTTTTGGCTAAATATACTCCACACTGTAATCTTCGAGGTTCTTCCTTTGCTGTAAAGCGCTTTACAAATAGATAGTTTTTGTTATCCTGCATCAATCCCCTTTGTTCTGTCACTACATATTCATGTTCTTTCTGGATTGGAAATTCTACTTTTCCCTGTTTTATATGCTGCGAATAAAATAAAGGTATTGCTCCTTCTTCTTCCTCATCTCGAAGTATTTCACGATTACGGAAATCTACGGTCAATCCAGTTTTCATTTTTACACCTATTGCTGGAAGCGTCTTATCAAACTTATGCAACTTCTTTAATACTTCCACTTCATTTTCATCTGTTACAAGATAAACATAATAGTCTGATCCTGCTACAACCAGATCATACGGAACCGTCAATGATGTCAACTCTCCAAAATCACTATTGGATTTCGATGATGTAATCGTAACTGTTTCTGGCTTTTCACTTGTCTTTTTTACTTTAATAATAATTGTTTCCTGTAACACACCTTCTTTGTCGAAAACCTTATTTCTGCTGACAAAAAGGTGAATATGTTCCAATTTCCCTTCTGTCAGAAAATATTCCCGGAAACGTTTAAAATACGCCCCTGATGTCCATGACCTCGGAATGATGTAAACCAGCTCTCCACTTTCACATAAATTAAATAATCCCATAGACGCAAAAATGAAATATAAGTTCGGTGCACCATAACATACCTCTGGCATCGCTGTTGCTTCTGGCGCATCTTTCGGAATTTTCATATACGGCGGATTTCCAATCACAAAATCATATTTCTTAGGCTCTGCATTTCCTCCCAACATATGATTAAAATCCAAATACTGGCTCAAAATATAATTATCTTCAACGATATTAACTGTAAGTTTTTTTCTTGTCTCTTCTTTACAATATTCCAGATTACGTTTCAACAATGGCAATACATTTTCATCGTTCTCATAGCAGGTAAGCTCAATCTCCTGAATAGAATCTATTGTTTCCATTCGCTCAATAAAAGCACATGATAATATACCTGAACCAGCCCCTGCATCAAGCACACTTACTCTGCCTGTTTTATCATCTAACTTATATAATCCCGCCATAAAACGGGCAGTTTCCATACTGGTAAAAAACTGTCCGTATTTTTTACGTTCTTTTTTCGGCATACTCTCTATATATTCGTTTGTAAGTTCTATAATTTTTTCTAGCATATTCCACCTACCTACAAGCCTTCTATTTCTTTTTATTATACAATAACTTACTACCTTTTTCAACGCTCTTTTGCAAACGTATGTTCTGTTTTTTCTGTAAATTAAAACCATAAAGGGCAGCTAAAAAGCCGCCCTACACTCTACGCATAAACAATCTCTTTTTCCACAATCTCCTCAGCACATGCCCGGATATTATTCATTCTCCCAACCCATGCCATCTGATTCTGCATCTTCAGTTCTTCCGTCGCTCCATGCGCTTCTTTCATCTGATCCACCAGTCTGTCCATCATCTGATTACATTCCTTGTCAATCTGATGCAGATGCTCATTTAACTTCCCGGCAAGTACCAGCTCCAGATATAATCCCTTCCGATGCTCCTCCAAATATGACTTTCTCAACATTCCATACTTTCCAATCGGATATTCTGTCCCTTCTGGTAGGTACAGGTCTGGATAGTACAGACCATCCTCTCCTAAAGTATAACTGATTCCATTTTCTCCCATAATGTGTTTCTCCATGATTGTCCTCCTATCTTGCTCCCCGATCTTTGTTCTGACTACGGGTATGCTGTTTATTTTTCTGTTCATTCTGTATTTCTTGTTTCTTTTCTGCCAGCTTCGCCCTAATACCATGTGCTACTTGCTCTTTTCCTGTTTCTTTCTTCCATTTTTCTATTGCAGTTCGATACTGACTATTACTCAGTTTGAGAAGCCTTAAAATCCTTAAAAAAATCCTGTACACTTCTATAACCGATCTTCTGCACAATCCTTGGAAGGTAATCTTTCATATCTCTGATCTGGCTTTTCAGTTCATCAATTTCTTTCTGCAATTCTTTTTTCTTTCTTCCTTTAAACCATCCCGTGACCTCTGACAGTTCTTTCTTCTTTGCAGAAAACTGTTTTTGTTTCTGTTGAATTGCACCGTTTTGATCTTCCAGTTCTTTATTCACTTTAAATAGTTTCGGATACTTTGATGCAAGCCTTGTCATTTTAGGTTGTTCCGGTTCTGACTTTTCTTCTTTTGTTGCTTTGACTGCTGCCATACTATTTTCAGCAACATGCTCTGGGTGTTCTGCTTCCGTTTGCTCTGTCTGTTTTGGCACTTCACTGGTTTTCTTAAAAAGCACACTTGCTATCAAAAACTCCAATGCCTCAACAGCCACTGTTACAACTCTGGAAAATAATCGTGGTCTGTTTCCACGCCGGGCAATTGATTCCCTGATTGGCTCCGTGATTTCTTTCCGCTTCACTTCCATTATCTTCGGTTCCGACACTCCACTAATCAATGCCATATCAACAGCTCTGTTCCATTCCCGGCGTTTTTGATTATCCGCTTCTATTTCCTGTGCCTTCGGATTATTTTTTCCGATTTTCTTTGTTGCAAGATAAACACTGCCACGTTTACAAATGCTAATATAAGAATGTAGGAATTATGGCATATAAAAATGTCGGAAAACCTACATTCTTATTTTGTATTTTTAGGTGTATTGTTACACTTCCTTATGGAGGTGAACACTGCATGAAAAACAATCTTAAAGGAGAACTGGCAGTTATGGATAGTCTTGATATCAAGCCCAACTATGCTGCTCTGGGAAGAAAGTATGGTATGGACTGGCGGACAGTTAAAAAATACCACAATGGTTATGAAGGGAGGCCTGATAAGCGAAACAAAGTAAATAAATTAGATGAATACAGGAATGAAATAAAAGACAAACTGGCTATCAAAAGAATTACAGTTCAGGAGGTATATCAGTTCATGTTAAAGAAATATGGTGTAAACCGAATAGGTTCATATTCAAACTTTAACAGATATGTAACTGTCAACAAACTAAAACCCAAAGCCAGAACACATAGGCATCCAAGATTTGAAAAAAATCCGGGAGAACAGGCACAGGTAGATTGGAAGGAGGATATCAGCATTACTAACATATATGGCGAGAAATTCGTTATAAACGTTCTGCATACAACACTGAAATATTCAAGATATGCCCATCTTGAAATGACCACACAAAAAAGATTTGATGATGTTGCAAGAGGACTTATTAATAGTTTCAGAAAGTTTGGAGGCGTTCCAAAAGAATTACTTTTTGACAACATGGCGACAGTTTCCAATACAAATGTAACACCCAAAAAGCCTACAGATTCCATCATGCAGATGGCAAAAGACTTTGGCTTTAAAGTGCGGCTGTGTAAAGCACGCTCACCGCAGACTAAAGGAACTGTAGAAGCAAGAAATAAGATAATTGACTGTGTCAGAGCTTATGAAGGTGAGTTTGAAACAATAGAAGAACTGGAAGTGCTTATCAGTGCAGTTAATAAAGATATGAACATATCAATTAATCAGGAAACAAAAATGTCTCCAACAGCACTTTTTTACAAAGAAAAAGAGTACCTGAAGCCGCTTCCGCATAAAAGTTTCATTGACACCTATCTCACACCAAACAGATACAGAGTGTCATCTGAAGCACTTATACGCTTTAATGGCAACAGATACTCAGTTGACCCAAAGCTCATTGACGAAGAAGTTAAGTGGACTGCTTAGACAACAAGCTTTACATATATTATAACGGAAAACTTGTAACAATTCACGCATTAAATGACAATCCTGTCAATTATAAAAAATACCACTATGAGCAGCTGATGAAAGGCAAAATTAATGATGCAGACATGGAAACAGTAGTTACAGGAAATCTAAAGATGATGGACAGATTATTAGATAGCCGGAAAGTCACTGTGACTGAAAAAGATGCAGTAAAATCTGAGGAAGCACTTATAGCCTATATTAACCAGAGTGATTATGGGAGATGGATTATAAATAGTTATGCACATTTGTCAGACACAGATAAAGTAACTTTCAGAAAAGGCATAAATGAAGTGCTTCCCTACATTGATGACCGAGAACTATTCATATCACACATCAAATATTCCATGAAATCAGATATGTGCAGAAATCTTGCATATGACTGTGTTATGGAAGACTGCATGCGCATGGATAATTCGCCATCAATTCTTTGCAAAGATGGATTTGAGTTCCTTTATGATAAGTACAAAGACAAGATATATAAGGATATGGCACAAATGGCAAAAGCCTGGGGATTAGATGATCGGAGAGAAACTATACTTCCCGAAGGTTCTCATAAACCAGATATGAATGTCTCCACAACCACTGAATTACCATTCGATACAGACAAGGAGGATTGATGAATACATATAACAATTTAATAAATAATCTTGAGAGTCGAGTAGACTAAGACCTCTCAATCTTAGCCCCTCACAGATCCGTACGTGCGGCTTTCCCGCATACGGCTCCTCATAGTAACATTCGCTTCAATATAAACAATAGTACGTTTTAGGTTTTGCTAACGGGTAATACTTGAGCATTTCCACAAATCCATTCCATGTGTATGCCCGTCTACAACCTCTCCGATTCATGGCTTTGAATAGAAACTGTTGTACTCTATGCAGGAATGTTGTTATCTTCCGAAAATTCCATGTAACACCATAATATCGATAGTGTCCAATTAGTTTTACGTTCAACTCTTTAATTATTTCTCGCATTGGTCGATTTCGATTATCGTAAATCCAGTTCTTGTATGCTCTAACCTTTTGCTCAAACTTCTTCCTTGAAGTCTGTACATTTGGCACAAAACCTCCCTTTCGAGTTTTGCTACAGTAGAAGGTAAATCCCAGAAAATCAAATGTTTCAGGCTTACATTCTCCTCTTGCTCTACGATTCTGCTCTGCAAATCTCCCAAATTCAATCAGTCTGCTTTTACTACTTTCCAGCTCCAGTCCAAACTTTTCCATTCGTTCCTTTAACTCTTTATAGTATCTTTCAGCTTCTGACTTATATTGAAATCCTGCAACAAAATCATCCGCAAAGTTGACGAGAAAACACTCTCCCTGCATTTCCCTTTGCACCACCAGCTTAAACCACAGCGTCAGCACATGATGCATGTATATATTTGCAAGCATCGGACTCATTACTGAGCCTTGTGCCGAACCTTCCTCTGTTGGCTCGAATTTTCCTTGCTCCATTATTCCTGCTTTAAGGTATTTACGTATTAGCCACAATAAGTTCTTATCCTGTATATTCCATTCAAGGAACTTCATCATCCAATCATGGTCGATATGGTCAAAGAAACCTTTGATATCGGCATCTACGATATAGCTGATTTTTCCATAGCTTATCCGTTGGTATACTTCTTTTATTGCTTCGTGACACCCCCTATTCGGTCTGAATCCATACATGCAGTTTAGGAATCTCGGTTCATAAATAGCTCCCAGTATTTTCTTCACTGCCATTTGTACAATCTTATCTTCATAGGAAGTAATCCCTAATGGTCGTTTCTTTCCATTTCCTTTAGGTATATATACCCTCAGTGACGGAAGTGGCTTAAAGGATTTGTTTTTCAACCTCTGTACCAGTTCCTTGATATTTCTATCAAGGTTCTTCCCATACTCATCCTTAGTTACCTTGTCAATTCCGACTGCTTTGTTCCCATCTAATTCCTTATGGCATTGCTTTAGCATATCTTCATTTATCAAGTGGTACACTGATGTAAATATAGGATGTTTTGATGTTGCCGATACATAACAATCAAAAATTTGCTCAACTATATGAACAAAATCGCGATCTCATCTTTTCATTAAAATGTACGCCAGAATCTTGGCTAATTGAACACTTGGAAAATCAAGATGCTAATCTTACTTCTTGCAGCCGTTATAATTACCACTGTGAAATAAATACCATTTTAACAGACAACAGATATACTGCATGCAATGCTCAAAGTCCACGAAAACTATGCAAACAAAAAATGGAAGTAGTTCTAAAAATATTAGAAGAAAGATGTGGAGATTCTCAAGAATCCATCCTCAACTCTTTTGTCGATTTACTAATAGAGCAGGAAATGGATAACGGTACAATTCAAAGTGTATTAACGCCATTATTAAGATACTAACTTAAATAAATTATCCATCTCAACTTTTAAAAATTATTGTCATTTGATTGTCACTTAATTAAAAACGAGCCAAGAAACGCCGTAAATTAGGCATTTCTTGGCTCATGTACATTATTCAAACTCTTGGGCTGAGAGATTTATCTGGTTGATTTCTGATACATATTTGTGTATTTCATTTTTCATATTTATCATATTTTGCCTTTTTGTGTACCTCGTTCAAAATTTTTAGAGCCAAAATGGAGCCACTCTTATAACTATAACCTAATACTTTATTGCTCTAATCATATCATGTAACGAGTCATATCCGTATTCCTTTATTACTTTCTTCATATTTTCCGAATAACACTTCTCATATTCTTTTCCTTCAACAGACAATATAAATGATTCATTTCCTTTAATACTCAATGCCTTCTCTCTGTCTTTTATTCGTTGCATATAATAACTCATCACATCATTATACAGCCTATCTTTTCGTTTTCTTCCAACTGTTAATTTTCGATAATTATCATTTCCCACAATAACATTAATACCCGTTATTCGCACATGACCACCTTTGCGTATATCATAAACTCTTTCTTTATTCTCATTGCTTTTTAAATGCACTTGTTTTAAACATCTAATTACACACTCTTTAATATTCACATTTATATCTGGATCAATCTTCTCCGCTTTAAAAGAAATAACAATATCATCCGCATATCGTGTATATATAATATTATCTAAACCCATTTTTTTTAATTTTCCATAAATAATATTATCAAATTCCTTCATATAAATATTTGATAATATTGGAGATGTTACTAAACCAAGTGGCAATCCCTTATCATTCACAGAACATAATTCTACTAGTTTGCTACAACTATTAATGCTTGCATTCCCATTATTATTTAATTCTTTATATAATCTCTGAATTAAATAATTATGGCTTATGCTTGGAAAGAAATCCTTTACATCAAAGAACAAAAAAATATCATTATACATATGCGCCTTAGCATTTTTTACTATAGATGAATGTTCTATATAAGCTTTGGCAAATATTGAATCAGAACATTCTTGTTTCAGTAGAGATACTATTCTCTCATGTTTTTCCCTTAAAAGATTTTCTCCATCAACATAAGTTACTATTTTTCTATATTTTTTTTTAGTTTTTATATACTTTTCTTCAAGAAATAATTCTTTATTCATTTAAAAACTCCAGTATCTCATTATCCTCTTCACTTACAATATCATCCAACTCAGATAAAAAAATCCCCAAATTATTTTTCAAACCAATTTTATATAATTCTTTTTCTTTTAATATTGAAATTAATTCCAATGCTTGTAGCATATATAAACTATATGCAATTACATCTCTAAGTTCTACATTTATTTCTTTTACAGAAACCAAAATAGTGTTTGTCTCTGATTTTAGTTTTTCCTGTATGGTGTGATGTAAAATATTTTTATACTGACCACAAACAAAATCTATATGTTCATACAATCTCTTTTTCTTTCTTAATTGTTTACGAATGTCGTTTATTGACAACAATCCCATTACTTGATATAAAATGACTTGTCCTGATACATAAACTTGCAACTCATTACCATTTTTTGAATAAGAAATGACGCCCACACTATTATTGATTTTTCCAAATTTCATTTTTTCGAAACGAATATCCAGCTCTAATTTGCAATAATCAATAAAACTGCAAATTTTATCTCCAAGTATAGGTGTTATAGTATTGTTTACAAAATTAGTTCTTTTTTCTACATGTTTTTCAGATATTTCAAAAGAATATACTTCAGGATAGTACACTATTCTACGTATTTTAGAATCCGTACTAAAAAAAGCCAACTCTAGAAAAGCACTTATTTTTCTTTCCTCAATACCCGTACTATCTGGCTCTAATACACACATTTTATCTTTTAACATCTCATTTGAAGCAAAGGCTGCCAACTCTGCCCCTGTTGATATACTATCATGAATAATAATTATTCCATTGGCAAACGCCGCACTCAATGTTTCTATGTCATTCAGATTTTTCAAAAAAATATCATCATAGCTCAAATATCCCTCTCTTTTTCCAAAGACAAAATGTTCCTCCAGAATAAGAACATTTTTTTTAGGATAATGTTCTTCTATATATTTCTTTAGAACATTTCTCTTATCATATACAGACTCTTTTTTATATTTAGTTCCACACAGAAATATAATTCCTTTATCATCATCAATTGTAATTTTATTAAATTTATACATAGTTTTCTCCACAAAAAAGGAATCCTACTTAAATTTGTTAAATTTTTTCTGAGTCAATTTCATTGGTTGTTTGCGTTCTGACCTGAGCGTAGTAGCGAAGGTCATGGTTGTGAACAACCAATGAAATTGAAATCTAAAATATGACGGTAGTCATACAAATTTAACTAATTTCTAAATACATCTACCTTAAAATGTTAAGGTGGCATTTATGCCTACTAGGATTCCAATTTCATATTATCACAACAGGACAATTTTTTCAAAACCATTTTTATCAAAATTTTTATCATATTTCTTTACTTTCATTTTATTCTCTAACAAATCCTCTTTTTTAAATATCGGATAAAGAATACCGTCTAAATACTTTTTTGCCTGAGCATTATTTAGTCGATAATATTTAATTAATGTTATATATTTAATAAGCGTATTATCAATTAGTAACATTTTTCGTTCTCTTTCTAAATATTTTTGTCCAACAATATCTTTAAATAAGACCATGTTAAGTAAAAACAAAAAATCACCAAAACATATTTGAAAGTCTGAATCTAAACATACCTTCATGTCCAAATCAAAATCTTCGTAATTAATCCCTTTTCCTATATATCTTTCTTCTTGAACTTCAAATTCAAACTCTGTCCATATCCCATCATAACACTCTTTCAATCTATCCAATATTTTTAAAACTAATTTTTCATCAAAACCACATACTATATTAATTATATCATAATCAGTTAAATCTACCCATACCGCATTATGATTTATAAGCAATCTGGATTTTCCAGACTTAGCTATATAAAACACTTCATTTGTGGAAATCGTAATTGACTTTAATGGTAAATAATGAATATAATATTTATTCTTTATTTTATTCTTCATACGGTATGCTTTATGTAGTTCATCGATATATTCTAAAAAATCTTCTGCCATCTTATATCTCTTTCAAATTTATTATGATTATATATTTTAAAGTATATATCGTCTTTAGCGATTTCGCAATCATCTTTGAATTATTATTTCCAAGCTATACTCTAACTCTCATACCTAAAAAACTCCCTAGCCATCATCTCCGCTGTAGCCCGATTATACCCCTTTTCAAATAGCCCTGCACAATCGTCCCAAACATTCCCTTAACTATATCATCCTCAATATCACAATATGTCTACATCTCCCCAGACAAAGCCAATGCCACATACTCTATTGGCTTGTTATCCAACAGCTTATGCAGCTTCGCCAGAGACTGCTCCGTTGTCCTAAGAGTATCCTCCACTTCTTCGCACTTTATCCGCAACATATTTCCATCTGTAAATCACACCCCAACATAACCGTTATCCATGTTATAAGCACATTCCACGATATTATCCATTCTGTCATCCTTCATCACATCAATCCATCCTTTACATCATCTTGCTTCATAAGTCCTTTTATATCGTCTAGCTTTCTGTTCCACACGCTCCTGTTCCTTCACTTTACCAATAATCGTATCAATCTGCTCAGCACCAGCATACCTCTTCACACGCTCCAGATCATCCGCCTTTTCCTGCAACAGCTCTGTCCTTTCATTCATATCCCTAATCTTTCCCTTATAAAACTCCACACTTTCCAAAAGTTCTCTCTTCTCTTTTCTCAGTTTCAGGACTTCCTCTTTCAGCCTTACACACTGAATTGTCAGATTTTTCACCAAAGACTTCAACTTATTCACAAGTGGCAATACCACCTTATCCCGAAACGCTTTCGCACTTGTAAATGCTCCTGGCTCCGGCAACTGCCATTCTGGTGCTTCATCATACTTACGCACATCTCGTTGTAATAATTCCTCTGATTGAACCATCTTCTCTATATTGCTTTTAAGCTCTTTCTGTTGCTTTTCAAGCTGAACATTACTCTGTTGCAAATCATTGTATTTTTGTCTTAATGTCTGATTATCAGATTGCAATGCATCGTTCCTTTGCTCCAGAGTATGATTGTCATCAGATAATCGGTCATTCACATTCTGTAATTCACCATTCGTGTATTGTAAATCTTCATGTCGTTGTTCCAATTCCTCATTATCTGCCTGTAATCTTTGTTGCTTCTGCTTCAAATCATGATTTTCCATGCGAAGCCTGTCTTTGCGGCTTTCAAGCCTAGAATTCTCCACACGCAAATCCTGATTATTTGCCAACAATGTCTCATTCTCCTGTTGTGCCACTGCACTTTCTTCTTTTGCCTTTTGCACTGCTGCTTCTGCTATTTGCTTTTCTGATGCAATATCATTTAACTCCTGTTTCTTTACTGAAACTTCTTCGCCAAGCTGTGCCATCGCCGAAGCTATTTCATATTTCTGGCTATCTAATTCTGCTACTTCCTTCCCCCGTTCTTTCTTTTCAAATTCTAGCACAGACAAATGTTTCTCATGTGTGCCCTTTTGAAGCCATTCCACATCATATCGCTCCATTACAGCTGCAAGTTCCTGCTTCTCTGATGCAATCCATTGATTTAATTCTGTAGCACCTCTTGTGCCGCCTTTGAACCCCTCCGCAGACAATGCAGATTTTAACGATACTCTTGTATCCAATCCTCGCTTACTACCTGTAATATATGGCACAAAATCAATGTGTAAATGTGGTGTTTCCTCATCCATATGCAGATGTGCCGAGAATACATACAAGTTCGGATTTCTAGCTTGGAACTCATCCATAAATTCCGTTAAAATCTTTTTTGCCAACACTCCGTCCTCACTTTTGGCATTCATATCATCCTTGTTTCCAATCTGAAATATTACTTCATGAAACAACTTTTCCTGCTTGCCTCGTCTGATTTTCTCATAGTAATCATCAATCACACGATCTTTCCGTTTCTGTTTTGCATTATATCGTTCCAATGCCTCATCAAACAGCTTATGATAAACTTGTTTAATATCTTCCTGACAAAATTCCACATTATCAACACTTCTGTTTTTATCTATATTCTTAGCTGTAAATGCTCTGGTATTATGGTTCACAGAACCTTTTCCGATCATTGCACTTATCGTTCTCTCCATAGGCAATCTTCCCCTTTCTTTTATCTGTCATATTAGCGCCGGATATCGGCATAGAGCGAGGTTTCCTCGCTCTGGCTTTGTTACTTTCGTCGAAAGTAACAAAAAGCACTTTTGACATCAACATCTCCTTTCAGGAGCTGTCGCCATCAAAAATGCAACTTGACAAGTCAGGTTTTGCGCCCTGCCGGGAGCTTTTCTGCCTGCGGCAGTCAATGTACACAAGCCTCCACTATGTCAAGCACACCACATTTTCCTTGTCGATTCTAACGGAAGCGTGACACGCAGCCGTTATATATGTTTAAGAAAAACCACCACCGAAAGCTCTCCGGCACACCTCGTCTATCCAAATATTCCTTTCGAGCCTTTTCCTTTTCTTCTTCCGTTGGTGCAGTCTTATATTTTGTATATAATTCTCTCATTACCATTGCATCCAGTTTCTTCTCTAGTCCCTGTTTTATCTGAGGCAACAGTTCCTCCTGTTCCAACATAAAATATCTCATTATCGCAACGAAAAGTTCTTCTGAAATCTGTACATTTTTCATATCAATCCACCATTCCTTTCCTAACTCGTTCAAGACCGCAACACTGCAAAGTTTATCTCCGCAATTTCTATATAGTCTGCAATGTTGCGTTCTTGTCCTATCTCTGTTTTACTGCATCCAGTTCCCAATACCATGAATTATTGACTTTCTTGGCTCGGATGCCTAGTTCTTTCTTGGCATTTTCCAATGTCCTCTTTGAAATGCCCTGTTCATCAGCCATTTCAAAAACTTCATTACTCTGCACCATATTAGTTGTTTCTGCCAATTCACGAAGCATTTGCTTTGCTTGTTCCAGCTTATTTGCTTTTGGTGCAATACCGCCAAGTACTTCATCTGCTGTAATCTCATAATCTCCCAACCAACGAAAGCCCGTTTCTGATAACATAAATGCCTTCGGATGTCCAAATGCCGCAAGATTATTCTTTATCTGAACAACTGCTCTTGTATTAGGTTCTCCCTCTATTCTGCCGACAAGAAGCACACTCCTCGCCACAGCAAAGAAGTCAATGGAACCCATGCCCCTGTATGCTGCTTTATTTCCAGATGCCTTATTCATATGACCGATAAGAAGAATTGCACATTGATATTTCTCCGCTAATGCTCCCAGCTTCTTTGTCATATCTCTTGCTTCATTTGCCCGGTTCATATCCATTCCACCACCGAGATAAGCCTGTATCGGATCTAATATCAATACTTTTGCCCTTGTCTTAGCAATTGCCTCTTCCAGCCTTTCATCTGCCATAGACAGTGATTTATCACTTTCATCAATAACAAGTATCTTTTCACAATCCGCTCCGGCAAGCTCAAGTCTTGGCTTTACTGTATCTGCCAGTCATCCTCTGCCGTCTGATAAATCACATTTACAGACTCCTGTACATTCATATCGTTGTCAAGATGCTCTCCCTTAGATAACTTGGCTGCTATGTTTAAAACTAATGTAGTTTTCCCATCTCCCGGATCACCCTGAATGATTGTCAGCTTTCCATATGGTATAAATGGATACCACAGCCACTTTACTTCCTGCGATTGTACCTCTGCTATACTTTAGTTGTATTTATATTGATAACAGAGGTTTTCCCGTTATCACAAGTCCTGACAGTTGCCGTTGTTTGGACTTTTTTCTTTTTCTTCCTTTGCTCCCTGCCAGAGATACTTGGCACCATCCAACATTGCAATAATCGCCTGTAACATATCCATACAGTCATTTCGCATATCTTCCAATCCATTAGCAGTAAGTGTTGCCTCCTGCTGTTCCAGTTGTTTTACCAGTTCTGAGAGATTTGTCTGCATATTCTGCAGTTCATCTACAAGTTGGTAGATGACCTCTTTCTTTCCTACAACACATATTCTGTTATAAATGCAGGAACGTACAAAATAATCTTTCTTCTGCATACCGCTTGCAAGTATCTTGGCTTGCAAGTATCTTGGCTTCAATCATCTCCCGCTCTCTGTCCGATACACGAAAGCTTATTGTTGGATGTTTGTGCACTCCGCTCATAGATTGTCCTCCTCGTTTTCCAGCTCTAGCCTGTCTGCCAGTTCTGCCTGCTTATTTGGGTATAAATGTGAATAAGTATTTAATGTTGTTTCTATCTTTTCATGTCCCAGCCGCTCTGCTATTGCCAATGGCTGAAATCCAAGTTCCACCAAAAGTGATGCATGGCTGTGCTGCAGATCATGCAGACGGATTCTCTTTACACCTGTTTCCTTTATGCCTCGTACAATCTCATGTTCCATATAAGACTTTGTAAACCGAAACATTCTTTCATTTGGCATAATTCCATATAAATGACTGCAATATTCCTTTAGTTCCTCTGCCAGAAATGGTGAAATCGTAATCTTACGATTGCTCTTTGGTGTCTTAGGCGGTGTAATCACATCCTTTTCATCTAATCTCTGATATGATTTTGAAATGCTTATACTACGCTTTTCCAAATCAATATCTTCATAGGTAAGTGCCAGTAATTCACCTATGCGCATTCCTGTCCAATAAAGAAGCATAAATGCCATCTTCGCCTCCGGTTTCTTGTCCATAGACGGAAGAAACTGCTTAAACTCCTGTTTTGTCCAGAACTCCATATCATCAGCCTTGCTTTTCCCGATACTTCCTGCTTTCCTGCATGGATTATCATTCAAGTCATAATATCTGACCGCATAATTGAATAGTGCTGCCAACTGGTTATTAATACTTTTAAGATAAGTCGGTGCGTACCCCTGCTTAATCAATTCATTCTGCCAAGCCCTGATATCTGAAGTCTTAATCTCACACATCTTTTTCTTTTTGAAATATGGTGTAACTTTCAAATCAAACACATATCTTTTATTCTTGATTGTGCTTTCTCTAAGCCGGTTCTCCACATCAGCGAAATAGATTTCAACAAAATTCTCAAAGTTAATATCCAAATCTTTTCTCTGCTGTTGCCGGAAGTTACGCTCCCACTCCTCTGCTTCTGCTTTTGTCTTAAATCCTCTTTTGTTCTTTTTATGGCGTACACCCTGCCAGTCCTCATAATAGAACTGGCTGCGCCATGTTTTACCATCTCTCGTAGCTGGCATATCATCATCTCCTCTCCATTAACCAACTGCCATACCATAAAACTTTTCTTCAAAATACTTTGTAGGTACCTTGCCTGAAATCACCCGATAGCCTTTTTCTTTCAATTCATTATTAAGACCACGAATGATTTTGTAAGCATATCCTCTTGATACTCCAAGAATCTGTGCTGCTTCATCTGCTGTTACATACATCTTCATCGTATTCTCCATATTGTGTTCTCCTTCCTGTTTTTATTTTAGTACACTTTTGTGACCTTATTTTATTCGTATTATATAGTACACATTTGTGTCTGTCAAGCAATTTAATCAATTTTTTATACACAAATGTGTCCCATTGTGATAAAATAGGGGTAACAAATCATAGAGGAGCATTTTTTATGACTACTGGAGAAAAGATTAAATACTTTCGCAATATGCGTGGAATATCACAGGAAACGCTTGGTCAATTGTCCGGCATAAATTCCGCAACAATAAAGAAATATGAATATGGAATCCGTAATCCAAAACCTGACCAGCTTTTAAAGATTGCCAATGCACTAGGCATCAGCATTAATATTTTCATGGATTTTGATATAGAAACAGTTTCTGATGTATTATCATTACTGTTTAAACTGGATGATCAGATTGATATGAAATTTGAGGCAGATAAGGACGACGAGGGCAATTTCAAACCTGCTACTGTTAAGCTGTCCTTTAAGAACAACCTCATCAATAAAAAACTCTGTACCTATATGAAAGCTTTGGAAATTCGTGAAAATATGCTAAATGCTAAAGATGAATATTCAGAAGAAGAGTATGCTGACAGTTTGCAACATATCAATGAAAATATCGAAGAAATCAAGCAACACCTGCTTGATGACAATATGGTTGTCAAAAAAGACACTGACCGCCTTACTGTAAAAAATTATCCAAATTAGTAAAACCTCCTGAATTATCAAACATAAGATGATAATATCTAATTAAACAGAAAGCACCCACTCCAATGGTGGATGCACCGAGTTTAGGTTAATGAATGTCCTTAAGGACACCGCCTATCCTGTGGATCAGACATGATAGGTATTTTTATTTTATAAGCTGTCATCAGCATGTCTTCCCGCTATGCGTTCTTTCAGTTTTTTCAAAATTGCCATAACATCTGGCTGTGTCCGTGTAAATTTAACCCCTCTCTTTAGCATACCCATGACTTTTCTTGCTTTCTGCTCAATTTCATTTGCCGTATGCTCACTAGTAAGCATGAGATGATTACCGCCTATGGTATACTCGCGTTCTATATATTCCTCTGTTATTGGGAACATATACTGTATCAAAAATGCACTTTCTCGGCTATCGTCCAGCTTTACAATATGTATAATATCGCATGGCTTACCTGCCTTAGCTTTTTTCTCTACAATTCCTTTATATTTATCAATACGACTTGATAATGGTATCATCCAATATATCCCTGTATTTGTGTCTTCAAAGCAATAAAAATGAGGTCGGTTCCCCGCCTTATTCCCCTTAAGATATGGGTCTGGCATATCTTCAAAAAACTTATCTTTAATTATATAAAATCCTGTTTTCTTCATGTAATTTTCTCCATATAGAAAAAGTCCCCCGCCTTACGGCGAAGGACTAAACTTTCGACCCAACCATTTATATACCGCATATCGGTCAGCGGTAAACTTTCAACCCGACCATTTATATACCACATATCGGTCAGTGGTAAACTTTCTTTGTACTTGCATACTAGCAAGAACAAAGCAGAAAGTCAATAGGACTTTCTATTATAATTTTATGCCGATTAGACATAAGCTATGCAATATATCAACACCTATAAAGCAAATATACAATCAAGCTAATTATAACTTTGTATTATCATGTTGATGTCTTCTAATATATGATATACAGTTATCAAGATGTTTTTCATCCACTATAGGCTTCCATGACTTACCTCCCCATAATCCTTTTGGTATCTGCTCTATAAGGACAGGATATTCTTTTCTCAATAGCCTTGAAGATGCTCCGAATAATAGTTGCCCAACTTTGGAAAGTGCTAGCTAATATTCTTTATGTATTCTATAGTCTGTTTTCTACCAGCTGTATCTGACTGTAAGACTGCTTTTCTATCTGCTTATATTTTTCAATCAATTTAGGCTGAATCAACGGATATGTCCAATTCTCAGGCAACTCATCCATTAATATAACCTTTTCCATTTCACTATGTAATTCTTTAGCGAATTCATTTATCTCCGCAAAATAAAGCATTCCAAAGGTTTCATCGCCTGTATCATTTACTCTTGTCTTGCCTATCACTGAATATACACAGATTGGCTTTATCTCATATTTTACTGCTCCTGTTTCTTCCTGGAGCTCCCTTTTAGCGGTTTCGAGAATATTTTCGCCTGCTTCTCTATGCCCTCCCGGCACTTCATATGTATCTCTTTCTTTATGCTTGCAAAATACCCACTTGCCGTTACTCTGTGAAATTATTACTGCAAACTTCAGTAATGAATCATCTACTGTATCATAAAATTTAACTTCTAACATATTTCTTCTCCATCGACACCTATAATCTCATCTTCTAAATTTGCTTTGAAACAAAATGTACAATTTCCTTCTTTGGTTCAAGAATATAAGGTACCAACTCCTGCGGATATACCTTTACATCATTCTTTAAATCCTCAAGTGGAACCCAGCAAAAATCTAAATCAATCCTTTTGTCATCCAGACCATCATAACCATGAAATACTCCATCTAAAGGAATATCATAATTAACGAGATGTACATTATAATATAAACATATCTGATGACATGGTCTTTTACCCCATGGAAAATATATTTCACCAATCGCCAGCAGATTATCTACCTCTATTTTAGTGTGAAGTTCTTCTTCAAATTCCCGCTTCAAAGTTTCTATACTTGTTTCCATTGCGTATCAATATTCCACCAACTCTGTATGAAAATACAAAATCATCATTCTTAAATAAAATATCCACTTCAAACTCCTTTGCATTTATTTAAACTATTTCAACTCTTCTATCCATTTTCCATTTTCTTCAAAAAAGAAATACTCACTAATATCGTCATTTAAAAATACTTCCAACATCTTATCCATTCCATAAGCAAGTTTTCTCTGCTTCATTTCATCTAATGTCAGCCAGAATACATCCCCTTCTTCAGACGAAGTAACTATTCCTTCAAACTTATCTGTCTTATATAATAACACTATATATCTTGTTTCTTCATCCTTCATCCAGTCTTTTATCCCACAAAGTTTTGGTTCTGAAATTTTCAATCCAGTTTCTTCCCACACTTCGCGTATCACAGCATCTGTAAATGATTCTCCTCTTTCCACATGTCCTCCCGGAAATGTTATTCCAGAGTAATCATCATCCGTCTTATCTTGGACAAGTATCCTATTTTCACTAAACACCATACACATATTAGTCATTATCGCTTTTTCTGTTCTTGTCATTCGTAATACCCTTATCCTTCATTTGCTGAATCCATATATATCATTTCAACAATACTGTCTGCATCAATATCAGATGTAATAATTTTTTCATTAAAAACTGATGAAAAATCCTTTTCTCTCCACCATCTACGCATATCTTCTTCACCAAATTCCTGTTTTTTATCTCTTGTATTATGCCGCCTGACCGTCTCTTCAAATGGTATATCAAAATAGTACGCATATATCCATTCCATACAATTCATTTGCCGTTTTGAACAAAGGACTATACCACTCATCATACATGATGCCCTCTAAAATAACCACATCACAATGCTCATACCCATATTTCATAAGTTCTATCATAAGTGGTAATGCCTTAGTATCAACGCCATCTTTAACCCACAAGATATTTCTCCTAATCTCATCTTGTGAAATCATCATTGTATTGTATCCAAATTTCTTTTGCAACGCTCTAGCTACTGTTGTTTTTCCACTTCCAGAGTTACCTCTTGATATGATTATCTTTTTCATAATTTCTCCTTAATCTTGCTATTACTCTCCCCACAAATAGAGCCAAACTAGAGCCATTTGATAAAACAAATGCCGGAAACCCGCATAAATACAGGCTTTCGGCA
>ENA-OPRX01000611-OPRX01000611.1-human-gut-metagenome-genome-assembly--contig:-NODE-611-length-22568-cov-10.209035_pt1 | contig 22568 bp, 18 predicted proteins | sample MGYA00241450_ERZ501892 | MGnify/ENA primary metagenome ERZ501892 (study PRJEB25962, sample SAMEA2042223) | human gut metagenome | biome: human gut; feature: human-associated habitat; material: faeces...
CAGATGATGCAGCAGGTCTTTCCATCAGTGAGAAGATGCGTAAGCAGATCAGAGGTTTAACACAGGCTTCCTTAAATGCGCAGGATGGTATTTCCGCAGTACAGACCGCTGAAGGTGCTTTGAACGAAGTTCAGGATATGCTTCAGAGAATGAACGAGTTATCTGTTAAGTCTGCAAACGGTACCCAATCTGAAGATGACAGAAGTTATATTCAGAATGAAATTGATCAGCTGATGACAGAAATTGATCGTGTTGCTGAAACCACTAAGTTCAATGAGACTTATCTTCTCAAAGGTGATAAAACAGCAAAGCCCAAATATAGTTTTGCATATGCAAAGGATGATGCAACTGCTGCAGCTAATGTAACTATGAATAAAGGTGCTACAACCAATGCGCAGATTGCTGTGACATTTAAGACTGTTGACTCAGCAGAAATGAAAAAGTCTCAGAATGATTTCGCCCAGTATTTGGAAAAAACGGGATTAACAGCAAAAACATCTGATGTCAATACTACAGCTAAAACAGTTGTTTCGGCTACTGACGCAAGATGGCAGATTGCCACAAATGGTGAAGTAACAGATGCTACAACTAATACTGTAATTGCTACACTTAATATTACAGCCGGTACTGCAGATGGGACAGAAACTATAACTGCTCAAGCTGGTAGCACAGCAGCAAAGTTCACTGGTGACTCTGTTAAATATTTTGATAAAGATGGAAATGGAATTTCTCAGAATGCATTAAGGGTGCGGATATGGTATTCGTTACTTGCGGTATGGGCGGCGGTACAGGTACTGGTGCAGCAGCTTCCGCAAGTGCGAGACAGGATGCTCCTAAAGTATATGATGCCGTAGGAAACGTAATCACTATGAAGGACACTGATGTAACCGCAAAAGATGATATTACTGGTTCTTTAACTTTAACATTACATGTAGGTGCAGATGCAACTTCCAATAACCAAATCAGTGTAAACCTTGATGCTATGTCTGCTAAAGGACTTGGTGTTAATGGTTTGAAGGTTGATGGAGCAGATGATAAAAATGCACGTAATGCAATTGAAACTATCAAAGAAGCAATCCAGAAGGTTTCTACACAGCGTTCCGCTCTTGGTGCTGCACAGAACAGACTTGAGCACACCATCAGCAACCTCGATAACGTAGTTGAGAACACCACAAGTGCAGAAAGCCAGATCCGTGATACCGATATGGCTACTGAAATGGTTAAGTACTCCAACAACAATATCCTGGCTCAGGCAGGTCAGGCTATGTTGGCTCAGGCTAACCAGTCCAATCAGGGCGTACTGTCTCTGTTACAGTAATTATAAAAGAAGTGTAATTCTAACATTTAAAGTTGTGAAAAGATTTACCATGAAGTCCCACCGGATTCCGGTGGGGCTTTTTCTGTCTCCATATTCTGTCAGAAAATCATAGATATTTCTAAGCTGAAATTCGTATTAGCACAATCCTTGTCCCACATACACAATGTAAAAATAATTCGGAAAAACAGGAGGTAGACATACGGATGAATTATTTGTTTATGGGATCTTTGATCGAAAGAGAAAAAAAGTTCACCGGAGACAAACAGGTCAAAGCGATTGCTGAGAAGCTGTTAAATGGTGTAAAGGGAAGGGAGATGAAGAAGGATGCTTAGTTTTGAAGAGTTTCAGGAATATGTGAAAGATCATATTAAGGAATATCTGCCGGAGGAATTTGCCAATGCGGAGGTATCTATCAGAACAGTTAAGAAACTGAATGGTGTAACACTGCAGGGACTTGAAATTTGGACACCTGAAATTAAACAGAGTACAGGGGTAACACCAACAATCTATCTGGATGGCAAATATGAAAACTATGAGAATGGGGTAGAGCTGGAAGTCATCATGGAACATATCGGCAATCTTGAGAGACAGTCAATGGATTTGCCGGAAGATGTAGCAGAAATCAAGGAACGATATAAGGATGTCAATTATGTAAAAGATCGACTTATCGTTTCTCTTATCAATGCTGAAAGAAATGTGGACATTCTGAAAGATAGGCCTCATAGAATGTTGGAAGATCTTGCTATTGTCTATAAAGTACTGGTAAATAAAGATAAAACTGGAACAGGTACGATTCCTGTTACCAACAGTCATATGGAGTACTGGGGATTAACTGAGGAACAGCTATATGAAACTGCAATCAAGAACAGTAATATGTTTGAACCGCCATTCATTGATGACATGGATCGGGTGGCTGCTGAAATGTTGAGAGAGCGGGGAATGACAGAGGAGGAAATTGAGGAGTTTCAGGCGGACGTTCATCCCAAGATGTACATTATCAGCAATGCCTCAAAGGTGAATGGAGCAAGTGCGATTGTTTATAGCGATGCGCTGCAACAGGTTGCAGAAATGATGGGAAGTGATCTGTACATTTTGCCTTCTTCGATCCATGAAGTACTTGCTGTTTCAGCAGAAGATAGAGACTTAGAAGATCTGGAGGAAATGGTAAGAAGCGTGAATCAGACAGACGTTTCACCGGAAGAAGTATTATCTGATAACGTTTATAAATACGATGCTGAAAGCAGAACGCTTTCTCTTGCCAGCGCAAATGCAGAAAGAATTCATGATGTAGCCGTTTGTGAGCCTTCGGAGTACACCGGAACCGTAAGCGAGGTCGTAAGACCCCGACATCATAGATAAAGGAGAAAAATTATCATGGAAGTAACAAGTATTAGAATGAACCTGCTTAATAATGCAGGAGGGATCAAGGCAATCGGCAGCTTTTCTTTGGACAATGCGTTTGCAATCCGGGGAATCAGAGTAATGGAAGACAGCAAAGGCAGAAACTTTGTGGCATTTCCTTCCAGAGAAAGATCCAACGGGGATTATGAGGATATTGCATTCCCCTTAAGTAAGGAATTCTACCATAAAATTACCGATGCGATTATGACGGAGTTTAATCGTATGCGTGAGGAAGTGGCTGCAAAGGTGTCTAAGGCGGATCAGGAGCAGCAGGAAACTGCAAGTGAGGAACAGACACAGAAGGAAACATCCCATAGAGGAAAGGGTAGATAAGGAGGGGTGTAGATGCAGATTTCAGAAGTACGACTGAAAAAGAGAGAAGGGGATTCCAGATTTTTGGCAAGTGGATCCATCACTTTTGAAGGTCAGTTTGTTGTATCCGGTATCAAAGTAATGAGATCTAATGAAGGACATCTGTTTGTAGCATATCCTTCATGGAAGAACTCGGATGGGGAATATAAAGATGTATGCTTCCCCATGACTAAGACTCTTAGGGAAGATATTACCACACAGGTACTGGCAAAGTATGAAGAGTTATAAACAGTAACGGAAGCGGAGCTGCCTTATGGTGGTTCCGCTTTTTTGGAGGATTACGATGGAAGGGATTGTGACAAAGATATGGAATATAAAAGAGGGATCCATGGGAAGAGGCGCTGCAGTACAGATTACGGATTCCATTTCTTATATTACATATAGTGAAAAATGTGATGGTGTGATAGCTGGGGACGGTCTCATGCAGGTGGGGAGAGAGGTTTCCTATGTGATAAATGATTTGAAAACACTGCAGGGATTGTATGTCGGAGAACGACACATTTCAGATATTCAAAATGCGACTGACGAAATGATGCAGGTGAAGGAGTTTCATAACAAATTGGGTGGAAGAGTTGCATTACATGGGATTGTTTCTTTGCCTGTGGGGGAATCGGGGAAAGAAAATGCCGGGAAATTAATGATGCTTGTGGATGACCTTTTAGAAGAGATATTTCCAGATCATCAGGCAATATATGCGGTTCATACGAATACGGAGAATCTGCACGTTCATTTTGTGGTCAACACGGTTGCTTTAAACGGAAGAAAGATTCACATGGATCATAATTTTATGAGTAAAGTATTTGATCCATACTTAAATAAACTGGCAAGACAATACGGATTCTCCCCAAATATGACATGGGAAGAAGAGAAGGAGCCGGACGAGATCAAGTTTTCTGACAGGGTAATAAGGCTTAGGCAGGCCGTGGATACAGCAATAGAATGGTCAGATGATTTTGACTCTTTTTTACATAATTTACGAAGCCAGGGCATCAAGGTAAACTGCGGAAAATATTTGTCATTGAGGATGGAGGGGATGCCAAGGGCAATACGAAGTTTCAGACTTGGTAACAGATATACGATAGATGCCATCAGAGACAGACTGCTTGGGAAAAGGGAAGAAATGATCCGAAGCGAAGTGGGAGACCATATATTGACTTTAGGATCCCCGGCACAGATCTATGTAAAAACCACACCACTTAAAAAATATGCGGATATGGATGCAGAGGAGAAACAAGAAGCCATCCGTATGTTAAAACTGGGGAGAAATCCGTGGAGAGAACAATATAAGAGTAACTGGCAGTTACAGCGAATTGCGGAGGAATTTCATAGGACTGCCAATATCTATGAGCTTATCAGAACTTATGCACCGGATACCGGAAATGTAAACGATGCACTTAGGAATATCATCCGAAAGCAGAAGGAGATAGCAGAAGAGAAAAAGGCCGTGAAAGCAAAACTACGGGAGTATAAGCCGATTATCGACCTGTATAGGGAAGCAGAAAAACATGAGAGAAGGGCATATCTGTATGAATTTGCCGGATGTGATGAATACCTGTCAGATTATCTGGAATACAAGATGCTTGTGGACAGGCTGGAAAAAGGATACTCCAAAACCATAAATGAAGTCGCAGAGTATGTGGAAGAGGAAGAGAGCCAAATCCTGTATGCAAAGGCGCAGGCAAAAGAATTATCCAGTGTCTATCATACGATCCTTCGCTTTGCACAGAACGAATTAAGCCAACAGGAGGCGGAGTATCTGTCCCTATATGAAGCGATTGGCTATACAAAGGCAAGGACGGCTGCGGTGCATCAGGGAGTATTTGAAAGCAGCATCAAATATATTGCAGCGGACGGTGTGGACGAGGGGTATATCAGAGTTATGATACTGCCGGATATTGTGGGAGGAACCCGGACGGTGACGGCTACCGTTTCTGTATACGACGGAAAAGGAGAATTGATAAAAGAGTTTTCTTCCAAAGAAGCAAACATGAAGGAATTTAATCAGAGCATATCAGAACTGAAAGACGATATGGGATTCTACAGATGTCATATTTTTGACAGGGCCGATGGGGCAAGGGCGTTTATGAAAGCGCAGGAGGAGAAAAAAGAGAAGAATAGAATTAAGAATTAACTGAATAAGTGTCCCACATGAAGGGTAGAAAGGAGAGAGCCATGAGTAAATTATGTTACGAACCAAGATCGGAAAGTAAACTCATACAGCAATCGGAAATCTACCCTGTTTTTTCATCCTATCAGGAAAAAGAATTCAAAGAGCGGTTCCAACAGCTTAAGGCAAATGTGTGTGATCTGAATCCTGCACTGGTGGCAAAGTGCATTACCGGGACAGAACAGGATTTTATCCTGTTAATGAATCGGGCAAAGGACTTTATCAGGGAAAGATTTCGGCAGATTTCCATGGAAGATGAAAAGAAGCTGCTTGAAATGTTTAAGGAATGTGTATTTGGATATTATGTCCTGACTCCGCTTATTGAAGCAAAAGAGATCTCAGATATTAAAGTGCTTGATTATAACCATATCGTAGTAAAGGCAAAGGGGAAAAGATATATTGCAGACTGTAGTTTCTATAGTCCGTCCGACTATAATGACTGGTTTATGAGAATTCTGCGTATACAAAGGATGGGAAAGAGCGAGGAAGCAGCATTATCCCACAGTACGGATAGAAAAGGGGTAAAGGATTACTTCCTGCGAATTGACACACAGCTTGGCTGTATCACTTCTACGGAAAAGAACAATATCCATATCCGAAAGATTCCGAAGCAGAAACTTTCATGGGATTACTTAAAAGAGAATGGGATGTTGGATGATGAAATGGAAATCTATCTTAAGGATCGGATCTCTTCCGGGTATGGGTTTTTAATCTCCGGGAGGGGAGGATCCGGGAAATCCACACTTTTAAATAACATGATCGACTGCATTCCCTATGACGAATCCGTACTGGTATCGCAGGAGTCGGATGAACTCTATTCGGAGCATCCCCAGATTCAGTTTGAACATACGCTGTCAGTAAAGAGAAAGGACTGCAGTGTTGAGTATTCATTGGAAGATGAACTGCGTCTTGGACTTTTACAGGATATTGATAATTTTGTGATTGGAGAGATCAAGGGTGGTGAGGCGCTGTATGTGTTCACCACGGCTATGAGTACCGGAGCAAGATTTTTTGGAACGATTCATGCAAATACAGCTGCCGGATCCGTAGTGAGACTGGCGCAGTGTGCCAGGTATATCTCTGATTATTCCATGGAAACATTGGAGGAAATGCTTACCGCAGTCCCACTTGTTCTGATCCATATGAGCCGGTTTGCCATAGACGAAATCTTGGAAATAGCCGGATGGGATGAACGGCTTCGGAAGTTGAAATGGAAGGAAGTATATGTGAAGGGGGACTTGGAATGTATCTGATTCTTAGTATTGTAACAGGAATCTATTTGATTTTGTCCTCTGCCCGGGACTTGAAAGAACGTATGATATATAGTTTCCCGGCAGTAGTCCTTGCTTTGGCTTGGGGAATCTATTCCGTAGAACTTTATGAAAACGAGTATGGATTTTTGCTGGGAGGGTGGATTGCAACCGTCATTTTGTGGTTTTTGTTTCAGAGATTTTCCATATGGGGAGAAGGGGATAACGATGTCTTTTTATTGTTTGCCGGAGTCCTACTTTGTACCCTTCGTTTTAGAACCGTGCCATTCCTTATCTTTGCAGCGAGTAACCTTTTGGCGCTGTCCCAGATCGGGGCCGTACTTATCAGCCTGATAGAAGCAGGGGTGAAAAAGGAAAAGGTGACTAGTCAAAGTAAAATTGCGGTAGTACCGGGGCTTTGCATTGTAGTACTGGGAATGATGTTTTACGGAATCTGTGTGCAGATGGGAGTGATAGCGTAGTGAATGAGTTGGAAGTATTAAAAAAACAGTTGCCGGAAATGGCTTCTATCATGAATGCACTTCCCGGAGACCGGTTTGATATGAAATCAGCACAGACCATTCTGATTGTGCAGCGGAGAATGGAGCAGTCTGAATTATCAAAGCAGCTTGGAATATTTGCACAGCTTTTGTCTAAAAACGAACCTGCCACAATGGATGATCTGGTAGCTGCTGCAGTGGCATATGTAAGAATTAAGACACTGGTGGAAGGGAATGAAACAGAGTATTCTCCGATGATTGCCAGAGAACTCATTAAGGAATATAAAACCCAACAGACGAAACTTAAGAACATTCTGCGATTATCCAAAGTGAATGTCCTTACGGCAGAAAGCTATCAGAGAGTACTGATAGAGAAGACAATCGGAAAATCAGAAAGTTTCCTATCAGCTTTTGAGAAAGAAATAGCATATCTGGAAGAAAAGATAGATAAGGAACCAAAGAGCCTGATAAAACCGAAAGAGCAGGAACCTTTGGTGGAAGACATGAGGGAACTTTCCCGTAAAAAAAGAAATTTTCGTGGGATTCGGGTACCCAGAAAGGTCGTTGGAGCTTGGGAAGAAATTCAGAAAAAGAATCATGTTACGCAGGAACTTAAGGAGGAAGAAGCCAGGTACGCTTCTTCGAGGTGTAGGGAAGTCCCTTTTTATGATTCTGCTCTGAAATATTCGGACAAGTATATTTGCAAGGATATTCCGGCTTTTTCCCTGTATAAACGAAAAGAAAGCATCTACTTTGGGAAAACGGAGAATGGAGCAGCCGGGATATACAATAACCGGGATAAAAGCCTGTTTGAACTTATGAGTGTGAATGAAGATTTTGTCCAGTTTATGACCACTGATCTGCTTACCGGTGAGTATCAGCTTTCCATATTTTCCTGTGTGGAGAAGGAAGCTATGGAAGTTTATTTCAACTTTATATGTGCCTGTTTTGAAGCATACATTGGAAAGCTGCTTACAGTGATGGAGTACCTTCAGTTCAAGGATTATTATAACAGATTGATGCTTATGAGAATTTCCTTGGAAGAAAAGCAGGTGACTGATTATTACAGAGCCCTACAGCTGGCAGATTCCTATATGGAGTACATGAGAGGGTATGATCTGAGTGTTTCCGATGACAGGGAAGAGATTATTAAAAACATTGCATCGGAAAAGAACGTAAATTACCTTGGGGATCTGCAGATCATTTTGGACAACCACGTAATCTGTAGTGAGGCAAAGGAGAAAATTCAGCAGTTGCAGGAGGAAATCCAGTACTTTCATGGGAAACAAGAGGAAGCGGAGGATATAGAAGAGTTACCGATTGACTTTTTGGGAGCAAAGGTAATTATTCAGTTTTTAAAGGATGAAAAAGTAGTGGACGAGGCTTCGTTTACATCGGAGAATCTGGAACAGGCCGTATATGATTACCTTGCAAGAAAAGCAGAAGTGAAGAAAATAGGCATTGATCGTAATGGAGAGAGGGTATTTTTGTTTACCTGTAAGAATGGAAGGATTTCAATGCCGGTAATAAATCGGAAAATGAAAGAAAACTGGAGTGAAGCCGACAGAAATTATTACGAAGCGGTGGAAGAAAAAATAGCAAATAAAATTTTGAAACTGGGAGGAACAGAGGATGAAAACGGAACATATTAAGATTTTGATTTTCGCAATAGCGATATCTTTTGTAATGGTAGTAGCATTTTACATCTGGTTTGGCAAAAGTGAAGTGAGAAATGAGAAGGGAAATGCGGATATTACAGAAACCGTTTGTGAGGAAACGATGGTAACAGCTGCAGAAGAAATACCGGAAGAGGAAGGAGAAAAGGAAGCTGTAGACTGCAGAGTAGCCTATGATTCTTTTACGAAGCTTCAGATGGAAAAAATATACACAGAAACCGTGGATACTGGAAATGGAAAGCAGACAATGCAGTACAAGACCTATTATCTTTCCGATGTGGATATTTCTTCTGGGAACGACACGACAGCAGACTATACACAGGCGGTAGGAACAGAGGCTTTTGACAGCAGTAAGATTTCGGACATTTCTTTTGAGGAAGCATTTGGCTTTTCGTACACATCCTGTAACGATCTGTACGAGGTGATGGAGAGAGCAAGAGTATCCATGGGATTTGATGCAGACTATGAAACTGCCAGTCTTGATGGGAATAAGAAAAACCTGTTGGGAGAGGAAAGCTATGTCTATGAAAAGGACTGCAGTATTTTGGAGCAGCTGCTTGAAAAGGTAGACTATGACACTTTGATTCAGAAAAAGTGTGCCTATTCCGTAACAGAGATGGATGGAATTAAGTACCCGGCTTCCTTTACCGCAGTGGTGCAGTATGTAAAAGGAAATGTGACATATACAAAGACGGCATATCTGGGATTTGCTGGGGAAAACATTGATGAACTTTCGGAGGAAGAAAATGCCTGCAATAGCAATGATATCTGTGGAACCTGTGGGGAGACCGGAGAATGTAGTCAGGGATGTGGCGGAAGCTGTTGCGAATAAAGGGGAATCGTCATGAATAGCAAGAGAAAATTAAAATATCTGACAGTGCTGTGTGCTTTTTTGGCAATGGTATTGTTGCCGATCAAAGTTTATGCAGCCTGTCGTAATGTATCCTGCGGATGCAGGGGAAATGGAATCATGTCCTGTGCCGGGGCAACCTGCTGGTATACGGATTCCGATGGCTGTTCCGGTCATAGCTGGTATCTGTATGATGAATATGGGGCTACCTGTACTTCAGGTGGATCGGTGGAATACCATTGCTCAATCTGCCCGGGAAGACGAATCACATCCTCCCCTCCGCTGGGGCATGACTGGGGATCATGGTATTGCGTGAACAGTTCTGTACATAAGCGCAGCTGTAGAAGATGTGGACTGGAACAGTATGAAGGACACGATCTGTCAGGATGGAGAGCGCATGGAGATGGTTATTATAGCAGAAGCTGTTCCGACTGTGGATATACGCAGACGAAGGGCATTTTTGTCAGTGCATCTACTTACAGCTGGACAGCAGACAATGTAAATATTACGGTAAGAGGATACGATGGCGGTGTGGGAAACAGATATATTTTACTGTATCGGGTAAACTGCATTACCGGAGTAACGACTCTTGTAGGAAACTATCAGCATGGTGGAACTTCGGGATGGACGACTGATAGCTATACACAGACGGACGAAGGAATCTACTACTATTATGCGGTATCTACAGACAATGACTGGCACTCTATTCAGGGGAACACGGGAAGAGTATACCTTGACCATTCAGATCCTGTAATTATAGGAGCGGAGAATACAAATACGGAATGGACAAATGTGGCACCCAGTATTGCAGTAAGATCTACCGACTATCTGACGGGGACAGTGACTGCAGGCTCCGGCCTTAGAAGTGTGAAGATATACAATGATAAAGGAAATCTTGTTGCAACTGGCAGTAATCAGACATCCTATACATTGAGAGAAAACGATGAGGGAGAACGAACTTTTGTGATCGAAGCCACAGATAATGTGGGGCATATTTCAAGGAGCAGTGTCACAACCAGATATGATATTACGCCTCCGGGAATAGATGGAACAGAGATCACATTTGTAAGAGATGGCATCGTAGTGTCCGGTTATATGCAGGATAACATCATGGATCAGCACATAGATGATGAAATCGCAAGAAGTGTGCACGGAGCCAATAAGAGCAGTGGTATTAAAAGTGTGATCGTGTATAAGGTAACCGGAACAAAGGAAGAAGTCATATACTTAGATACGACCTATCATCAGTTCGTATCCTCGGATACGCATTCCTTCTTTGATGTGTATTATGACATTAATCAGACAGAGGATGCCGTAGACTACTACCTGATTATTACGAAAGACTTTGCCGGGAATCAAACAAAGAAGAAGCTGACCAGTCAGAGGACATTACTTACCATGTTCCGTACTTCCATTGATCGAGGGGCATATTAAAAATATTTCCGTAGAATAATTGCGTATTCAGGCAGGATATTCTACGGAAATATTTTGTTTTAGCACAGACGTATGGTAAAATGTAAAAAATAAAAGTAGAAACTGTAGGGGCTACGAAATGGGAAAAATTGAATTGCGGAAAGCTAAAAGAACGGATATTGATACGATTCGTAATATTTATTGGAAGCTGCTTGATAGTTCAGAGGACTATGCCAGCATTTTACAGTGGAAAAAGAATATATATCCTACAGATAGTGACTGGATGGAATACATAGATAGAGATGAAATGTATCTGATATATTATGGCAGCGAACTGGCTGGTGCGGTGGCTTTGTCAAAGAAACGGGCAAAAAGCTATAATGATATCAGATGGACGATAAATGCCCTTGATGATGAAACTGCAGTGATTCATTTGTTTGTGGTAGATCCTGAGTATCAGGGAAGGGGAATTGCAACGGCAGTTTTGGATGAACTGATTAGGATTGCCAAGGAAGCGAATAAGAAAGCGGTACGGCTTGATGCTATAGGCACAAATAAACCGGCACAGAAGTTGTATGAAAAATATGGATTTATAAATTGTGGAAAAGCAATGGAATATTATGAGAGTACTGGAAAAACAGAATTTGTTTATTACGAGTATGTAGTATAAGGTTTGCTGAGAAAAGACACCCGGACAGGGTGTTTTTTCTTGCTCCAAATTAGAAACAGGATTACGAAGCAGGCATCTTTGTGTCCCACATATTGGATGAAGATCAGACAGATCTATCAATTCGCTGAAAGGAGAAGATAAGAATGAGAGAGGTAGTAAGAAAGGTGGATCAGATGTTGATTGCTGCAAAGGGGAAGGTGCTGCAGAAGAAGCCTGCTGTGGATCAGATCATCATTATGTTCATCATTATTGCTGTGGCAGCTGGTATTGCCGGACTTTTGTATATTTTCGGTACCAAAACACTGCTCCCGGATTTCCAGACCAAGATCACCTCACTGATTAACCAGTGGTTTGACGGACATTAAGTAGTTTGGTGCAAAAGAGAAGGAAGGAGCCGGATAGATGAATAAAGAAGAAAGACAGGCAGAAAAATTACGAAGACAACAGAACAGGATAGCAAATAAGGTGCTTATTCCTGCACCAAAGAAAACCGTACAGAGTCTAAAACTTCTTAACTTTGATCCGTCTGGTACCTTCCATTTTGTGGAGGACAGATGGATTAAAATTTATGAGATCCATGGGAAATTGGACAGATTAATGGCAAGAATGGCAGAGATGAAATCAGAAATTATTGTCAGTGGAAGGATACTGCCGGAAAAAGAGGACACGGACTGGTTTCTTACATTAACTGGATACGGTGAAAAATATGATGAAGTAAGAAAGCAGTTTGCTTTGGACGAAGCGGTTCTAAAAGAAAGCGTTGGGATCAGCCCCTTAAGCGTAGATGAAGCGGTTAAGATTATCTTTTCAAGATTGCAGGGTGACGGGAAGGAATTTTCTTATGCTTCATTTGTCAGAAGCAAAAAAAATTTATATGATGAACTTTTTCCTAAAATCGTAGAATCCTATGATAGTTTCCAGATCGAAGCAAGTTATGGAACAAGTCTGTTTATTATGAATTATCCAGAGACTGTCAAGTGGAATGCCTTTACGGATTTGCAAAAACTGGGCTGTCCCATCTTTTTGACATTTCAGATGTCAAATGTGAAAGAGGAAGAGAGAGAGAGTTACTTAAGAATGCTTGAAAGACGTTATTGCAGGAACTTTCCGCCACAGGACGTTGAGAAACGTATAAGTATCTCCTGCCATATGTCATTTATCTGTGATTCCGCAGATGCAAGAGAGATTATCCAGAGAACGATTCTCTCTCTGCTTTCTAAAGAAGGATATATTGTGGCTCCACTCTATGGAAAACAAAGAATGGGGATTTTATCGGATATTTCACTGGGAATGGTGGAAAGCAGGGAGTTTAGATATATTTCACTACCTGCCGTAGTGGAAATCTTTTGGGAGGAAAAAGCGAATGATAACAACAAAGTATGAGCAGACAAAGAAATATGATGTAGCCGGAAATGTGGAAATGTTCGGATCACAGGGGATTTTCTCGATAGAAGGTGTGGAAGAGAGTGGCATCTTTGCTCTGACAGAGAACCGCTACTCAAAAACCTATGCCTTAAGTGATATCAATTTCGCAGGAGTAACAGATAGTGAGCAGAAAGAGATCATTATTGGTTTTTCCAAAGTGCTTAAGGGCATTCCCTGCCGTTTCTCTTATACAGTTGCAAATGAATACGTGGATGAAAAGAAGTTCTATGAGAACATTCTATATAGAAACCGTGGTGATGGGGATGATGATTTAAGAAACTCCTATAATGCGGTCATCAGGGAGAAGCTTTCGGATGCAAGGCAGGGATTGTACCAGACCATCTATCTGACACTGACCATTACAGCAGATGATGTAAAGGATGCAAAAGCACAGTTTTTGTCTATTGAGGGAGCCATCCGGTCATCCTTTGTAGGTCTTGGAATGAATGGTATGCAGGGATCTGCCATGTATCCGCTTTCTGTAGATGAAAGACTGCAGATCCTTTTTAACTTTACTCACGCAGGAATCTCTAAGGGGTGTCCGCTTTCCTATAAGAATGTCGTGGAAAACAGACAGGATTTTTTGAATCTGTTAGCTCCGGCAGCAATCACTTACGATAATGAAGAATTTCGGATCAATAACTGTTTTGGAAAAGTGATGTACATTGCAGATTATCCGAAAGCATTGGAAAGTGACATCCTGACTTCGCTTGCAAAAGTCAACTGTACCAGCTATGTGACCGTGAATAATGAACTGCTTGATATCGGAGGATTCAAACAGGAAATATCCCGGAAATATATGAAAGTCGGAATGAAAATTGAGAACGAAAAGCAGAGAAACCGAAACAATAATGATTATTTAGCGGATGCTTCACAGAAACTTTTAGGGGAGAAGAATAAGTTAGATACCTTCCTTAAGAAGCTGGATGAACAGGATGACCATTATTACAATACTACCATTATGGTTCTGTTTATGGCAAACACGAAAGAAGAACTGGAAAGGATTGAGGAAAAACTTAAGAACATTGCATCTTTGAAGTCGCTTACCCTGAAAAGCTGCTTTGCCATGCAAAGAGAAGGTATCAATTCTGCCCTAATCTTGGGATGCCAGGAATTTAAGAGAGTGGTGAATCTCTCTTCCAGCTGTCTTGCCATGTTCATGCCATTCAAGACACAGGAACTCAATGATGAAAACGGTGTATATTATGGGATCAATCAGTTAAGTCAGAATGCTATTTTCGGAGATAAGAAAAAGTTAAAAAACAGGAACAGCATGATTCTTGGCAAATCGGGATCCGGGAAAAGTGTCTTTTCAAAATCGGAGATATTGTCGGTATATCTGAATAATCCCAAAGATCAGATCATTATTGTCGATCCGCAGGGGGAATACAACCAGATCGTCAACAGACTCCGGGAAAATGCTGCTGTGATCTGCTTCGATGCAAAGAAAGAAGTTTATATTAACCCTCTGGACGTAGATTTCTATGGAGTAGATTACACCGAACTTAGGGAGATCATTTCAGACAAGGCAGATTTTATCCTGACTCTGATTTCGTCATTACTGCGAAGAAATGTGGAGGCAGAGGAACAGGGTGTCATAGACCGTGTGGTGGAGAGAGTTTACAGCGAAAACTTTAGCATGAGAAAACGCTTAAACGGGGAAACAGAGAGAGAACGAGAGTATGAAGTCCCGGGATTTATGGTTACGGAGCAGACAGTAATTACTGTAGGAGAGAAACTTTCGAGAAAAGAACAGGTTCGGGCATATTCTCCTACGTTTCAGGATATCTATCAGGGACTTGTGGATGAGGGAACGGAACTTTCGGATCATCTGGCTGCAGCAATGGATATCTTTGTAAATGGGTCATTAAATCTATTTAATCACAGAACAAATGTGGATATTGGAAAAAGACTTATCTCATTCAGCTTTCCAGGGCTTAAGGAAAATCTTCGTGTCACCAGTATGCTTATTATGATGGAAGTACTCCGTAGCAAGCTATCAGAGAACTCCAAGGAAGGAAAATGGACACATCTTTATATAGATGAATTCCATGAACTTTTGGGGATCGATCAGATCGCAGCCTTTGTGGTGAAACTCTGGAAGGAAATCAGAAAGCTGCTTGGCTGTGCCTGTGGCATTTCGCAGAACATGAGTGATCTGTTAAATGAGGAAAATGCCGGGAGACTGTCAGCGATTCTTTCTAACACAGAATGCTTTGCTCTGTTGGCACAGTCCTCTATTGATAAGCGTAAACTTATGGAATTCTTGCCGAATATCAGCCCGGCTATGTTTAATTACGTGGATAATGCCGAAAGCGGAACCGGACTCCTTAAGATGGGAAGTGTGGTAATTCCGTTTGATATCCGTATGAGTAAGGAATCGGAGATTTATGAAATCGTGAATACGGACGGAGGCGGTTATGCAGTTTAAGGAAGGAAATCTGCAGTTTACGGAGGAACTTAAATTCACGGATGACTATGGAAGATTTTCTAAAGCAGAAATGTCTAATTTTTCAGATCCCGGAAACAAGGGAAACGGGAAGCAGGATAAAAAGAATTTTGCACCAGAAAAATACATACCCACGGGGAAAGAGTGGGATTCCAAAGAAAATGATGCTGATATATGGATGGCAAATGAAAGAAGTGGAGAACCATATCAGGAAGAGACTGGAGGAAAGGAACCCAGAGCGGAAGCAGAGACTTCTGAAAAATCTAAGAGTTCGGATAAAAATACTGAAAAAGATCAGAACAACGAGGGAAAGGAGAAAGCTGCCAAAAAGACGATGGTGGCAAGAATGATTCGGGCAAAGGATCTGTTTTCGGGAAACCGGGGAGAGAAAGAAACTACAGGAAATGCATTGCATGACGGTAATACCGGTCTTGTCAGGGTAGTTACGACTTATGTGAATCCCAAAACATGGGGGAAGATACTGGCTGCAAAATTGATGGCTGCGCTGGCACCACATATACTTACCGTATTTATGTACCTGGTGGTGACATTTCTTCTGATAACGATTGTGGTAGGAATGTTTTCTGCGATAAGTACCGTTACTGGAAAAGTAACCGGGTTTGTGAGCCGTTATTCCGGGAGAGGACATATTTTGTCAGAAGAAAGTCTTTCGGAGGAAGAGATAGATGAAATCGTGGAAGACAGTGGGGCAAATGGAGAACAGGAAACAGTAATCCGGTATGCACTTTCAAAAGTCGGATATCCATATTCTCAGGAAGATCGGGCCAGTGGTAGTGCATATGACTGTAGTTCCCTTGTATATTATAGCTGGCTGTCTGCAGGAGTAGACCTGAGTTATGGAGCCGGATATCCACCGACAGCTGCAGCAGAGGCAAGCAAACTGTATAGTTATGGAACCGCAGTATCTACCACAAGACTGGATATGAGAGACATGGAACCGGGGGATCTTGTATTTTACGGTGGACATGATAATAAAAGATTTTTGGGAATTTACCATGTTGCGCTGTATGTGGGAAACGGTGAAGTGGTGGAAGCACTAAATGCGGATCGTGGTGTGGTATATGAAACACTTCGGACAAACAATATTATTCTGGTATTAAGACCATAGGAGGAAACGAGATGGCAGACGAAATTGCACAGGTAGTAGATCTGGAATACAAAGGAATCTATTATCTTTTGAAAGGTACCAAGGCAATGATCGCCAGTATGGTGTCAGCAATTAAGGCACTTCATACATGGCATCATAAAAAATGGCTGGAGAAACCGGGTAGCTGTTCCTGGCAGAAGATTCAGGAAGCAAGTGAAGGAATGGCGCCCATTCTGGAGTTCCCTGCAGAAATGTTTGAAAAGACCATTGATATTACAAATGACAAGAGCATGAAAGGAGAGGGACTTATCTCTCCCTTTGAGTATTACTGCAGACAGAATGGTTTAAGATACTGCGTTATGCCGGATTTAAACCCTTATGACGATTATATTCCGGTAGCGGTACTGGCACAGGATTTTGGAATGCACGATGAGCAGATCAAATCCTTTATGCGGAAACGTGTGGAAAAAGAAGAAGCTGTAAAGGTAGATTATGATAAAAAAATCGGGGAAGCCAAGGAAAGACTGGAAAAGGCAGAGACCGCAGAAGAGAAGAAAGAAATAGAAAATGAAATCAAGGAACTGGAAGAAGGGAAGAGTCAGAATGACACCCTGTTACAGGAATCTAAGGAAAAGATGGAAAGAAACAATGTCCTTGAATTTGCGGATTATCTGAAACAGGGAAAAGGAAGCTGCCTTGAGGATGATCCGGAGAAAGCACTTGAACAGGCACAGACCTGTGGAGTGGTGAAGGAGTTTATGGCAGACGACTGTATGTATCCGATCAGAGACAGCGGACTTGTCCCGGATAGCAAAGAAGTTTTCTATAATCAGAAGACCGGGGATGATGTGCTGCTTACTGTAAAAAGAAGCTTTGAAGTGGATGAAAACGGCATTGTGTATTCTGTTTATGAAGTAACGGATCCGGTGAGCGGAGCAAAAAAGGCGCCGATATCGGATAAGGGATACAGTAAGGAAGCTTGGATGGAACGGCTCCCCCAGCTTTTAAAGCAGGCAGGAATGTTACGGGATCAGCCGTGCTCTGTTGTAAGGAGCGAGGAGGGACTTAAGGATTATATCATGTCCATGGATGTAAATTTTACCCATGCCCGGGAAAACGGGCAAAACGTTTCTGATAAGGTGAAGCTTGAAATGGAACAGGTGAAAAAGGATACCACTCAGACGGAACGATATATTAAGTCCTATTACTCAACGATTACCGTGCCGGCAACACAGATCATGCCAAACGAAAAGCAGATTTTGTCACTGGAACTGGATGACGGACTGGTGGAGGGAGTATCCCTTGTGGGGATGGATTCGGATAATGCAAAGATAAGTCTTAGGAGTGATGCAAAATATACCTATACCGGTGCAGATGGACAGGAAAAGGTACTGACCGGAGATCAGATCATGAAGTCGCTTTCTGAGAATAAGCAGGGAGAGAAGGCAGTACAGACAATGACACAGAAAGCCGGGGGCAGATAAAAAGGGGGAACAAGGGATGCAAAGAACAAGCTCCGTAAAGAAACACACAAGGAGCGTTAAGGAAACTGTGGTTATCTACCTGCTTGGGGTCAGCATCTGTGTATATTTTGGCTTTTTGTGCGGTGCTGTGTGGATATCCGGGAATGATTTCAATGAATTTATGAACAATTTCCAGAGCTTTGTGATCGAGGGACATCATTACATTGTGGGAGTCACGGAAGCTACATGGAAATTTGTACTGACATACATGATCGGATGGTCAATGGCATTTATTATCATATTTACACGGATTGAGCATCCCTTTGCCGGAGAGGAATATGGCAGGGCAAGATGGGGAGAGGCAAAGGAGTTTACCAGACAGTTTGCAAACCATGATGAAAAAAATGAAGTAGAGGTTGTTACCGGGGATGTGCGACTTACACATCCCCTACGGGTAAATACCGCAAATTACTGGATTGCAGAAGGAGTATATCTGTCCATTCATAACGAAAAGACTTCAAACTTAAATATGCTGGTGGTCGGGCCTCCGGGATCCGGTAAATCCTTCCGGTTAGCAAGACCTTTATTGTCGCAGCTTTGCGGTAATTTTCTGGCGACCGACCCCAAAGGAGAACTGTATAAACAGACAGGGCAATATTTTGAGGATAATGGATATGAAGTCATGGTTATGAATGTGGAATCAGAGGATGGAATGCCTATGAGCATCCATTTTAATCCGTTTCGCTATATCCGTAATGAATCGGATATTATGAGCATTGCTGGAATTTTGATGAAAGCAACGACTCCGGCAGAAGATAACGGAAGCAGCGATCAGTTTTTTGAACAGTCTGCAGAAGTACTGCTTACCAGTATTATTTATCTGATTCACTATTATTATCCCAAGGAAGAGCAAAACTGGGAGACCTTTGTAATGCTTTTGAATGCAACGTGCGTTTATACAAAGAACGATGGATCCATAGATAACCGGGCAGGCGGTATTCTTGATATTGAAATGAGGGCACAAAAGTACTGGAAAGAAGAATGTGAAAATGATTCAGACTTCCCGGGATTTATCGAGGTGGAGAAGTTTTATCATGGAGCAGCGGAGACAACCAGTTCCATTGTGGCATCATTAGATGCACACTGCAGATATATGAAACTAAAGTGTGTCATTGATCTTTTGTCAGAGGACGAAATACATATTGCAGACAGTTTTGGATATTCCAAGCCCTGTAAGGAAGCAGGAACGGGAAAGAGAATTCTGTATATCGTGACCAGTGAGGATAAGAGATATTATGACTGGATTCCTTCGATGGTGTATTCACTGTTTTTTGACGAGCTTTATCATCTGACAGCAATCGATCCTGCTCTTCATGAGACCCTGCCAGTGCATCTTACCTTCTTAATGGATGAATTTGCAAATGTCACCCTGCCGGATTCTTTTGTAGAGAAGCTGTCTACCATGCGGTCCCGAAATATGAGTGCTGTAATCATTGTGCAGAACCTGATCCAGTTAAAAAGAAAGTTTCCAAAGTTTGATATGGATAAGGATTTGATCGGTAACTGTTCTATCATAGATATTCTGGGAGCACCGGATATGGATTCCTGCGAATACCTGTCCAAACATTTTGGCACACAGACGATTCATAAAGCCAGTGAATCGGATGCAAAGGACTATAAGGGGCAGAGTTCCCGTTCAGAGGATGTTATGCAAAAGAGCCTGTTATCTGCAGAGGACATTTTTGCCATGAAAAAAGATGGAGAATGCGCTATTGTGGTGAAAGGGACAGAACCCTTATATCAGACAAAATGTCAGATGGAAAAGACAGATTTTGTAAAGCTGCTGTGCAGAAAAAAGAATCCGTATGATCCGAGAAAACAGCGCATAAAGAGAGAGAGGAAATATAAAAATAATGATCCGGTCATGTTAAGTGGCAAAAAAGCAAGGGAAGAAGCAAAGAGACTACTGGATGCCGGGGAAGAAATCAGACATATTACGGTAGAAGAAGCGCTTGTTTACAAAGAAGCCATCAAAATGGAAGTGGCGCCCAAGGAGATTGTGCTTTCTATGAAAGAAAGACAGAAACTTTTGGAGAATGCCAAAAGATATGAGGAAAAACACTCTATGATGCAAAAGATCACTTTGGAAGAATTTCATTACAACTCTGATGGATCTGTGTGCGATCAGAAGGAATATGAAAGAAGATGTCTTGTGGTGAGAAGTTTAATTAATAATGGCTTTTCTAATGTGTTGATAAGATTTCTAAAACCGCTTATTTCAAATGGTTACAGCTATTCCATGATTCGGGAACTGTTTAATGAAAATTCTGAGACAGAGGAAGTAAGAGATTTTATCGAGCAGGCGAAACTGACATAGAGGTGTGGATGAGGTGAAGCAGGAAGTGGCACATAAGGAAGTATCGAAGGCAAGGGAAGATAAAGCCAGATAGTAGCGAGGGCGTGGGAGTAATATCCTGCGTCCCTTTTTAAGTGCGTAATAGTATCTAAGAAGATATATATTTTTTATTTAGAATCCGGGAACTGTTTATAACCAGTTTTTGAAAGAAAGTTACAGAATTTTGACTTTTTCATGGTATAATGCAAATATAGTTTTATGAGTATGTAAGAATGTAGATGTATTGATTTTTATAAAAAGAAAGGAAATAGGCGATGGCTGCGATAAGCATAGAAGAAGCATTAAAGAGGTTTGATAGAAGATTTTATAGCTATCATGTCAACCAAGATAAGTTGAGAATTTTTTCTGAAAATGTAAAACATTATGTTGATATGACGATTAAGGCAATACATGAAAATGAATCAGAGGAGCATTTGAAAAATATTACAAATTCATTTTTAAAAGCTATATATTCAGCAGAACGATACGAAATTAACACGGATAAAAGAATTGATAGTACAATAAAAGTAGATGGAAAAGTACAAGCAATTATTGAAACTAAAAAACCAACCAATAAAAGCGAAATGGTAACTGAAAATAAGATAAATGTTAAGGCATTGCATGAAATCCTATTTTATTACATGGTGGAAACAAGAGATGTAACAGGGAGTAAAGTAAAACGACTTCCGAACACAGAAATTCGCAGATGTATAATAACAAACACACAAACATGGGTTATCATAGATGCGAATGAAATTGAAAAAGTGGTTGATGGTTATTTGGAAAAATTGTTTTATAAATACCAAAATCATCAACTTATATATTCAAATAATACAGACAAATTCTATGAGGATACTAAACAATATTTGGAAACGATAGGGGTTAATGACAGACTACCATATATATTCTTTACGCTATCTGATTACAGACCAATTAAGAAAATGCAGTATCTTTATAAAGTCTTTCAAAAGACATTTTTATTAAAAGATAGTTCAAGATATAATGAATCAACCCATGTTCTAAATGATAAGTTCTATCAAGAATTATTATATTTGATGGGGTTAAAAGAAAAATCCGGAAAAAGCAACAAGACGATTGAAATTGATCATTCAATTAGCAATTCACTCGCAAATCAAGTATATTCTATACTTAAAAATGATAAGGAATATGATGAAATATCATGCATAGAAAAAACGTTTGAACTAGTCATAATATGGATGAACCGTCTTTTATTCATAAAACTGTTTGAGGGACAGTTGATTACTTTTAATGGTGATGAAAAAGCATACCATATTTTGGATAGTGATAAAATTATTGATTTTCAGAATCTGCAGGATTTATTTTTTGAGGTACTTGGTAAGAAAGAAAGAGACGATAACGATTTTATAAAGAAATTTGAGAAAGTACCATATTTAAACAGTTCATTATTCGAAAGATATGATATTGAAAAGCAAGAGCTTAACATTAATGCTATGAAAAATGAAATGGTTGCAAAAAAGAAAAATTCGGTCGTTGGAACTAAAACCAATACGGAAATTCCAATATTAGATTATTTGATCGCTTTTTTGAATAGTTATAGTTTCTCGTCTGAAATAAGCAAAAATAATACAGTTATTGCAGGGCGTGATATTATTGACGCATCTGTATTAGGCTTAATATTTGAAAAACTGAATGGTTATAGAGATGGAAGTTTTTATACACCAAGTGTGATTACTGAATATATGTGTATGAAATCTGTTGAAAAAGCTGTTATTGATCATATCAATATTGAAAAGCACTGGAATTGTAAGGATTTATTTGAAATTAAAGCAAATATGGGAATGACATTAGCTGATGCTAAGGAAATAAACAGACTTATTAACGAGGTGAAAATCTGCGATATATCTGTTGGATCAGGGCATTTCTTGGTATCTGCATTGAATAGGATTATTGCAATAAAGAAACAGCTTGGAGTGTTGTTTAAGCATGGAAAAGATGAACTCCTAACAGAATATGATATAGATGTTATAGATGATATATTAAGTGGAAAATATATACCGCCAATAGAATTTATCGATGCAGTTTTAACAGGACCGACTTTTGATTCTGAAGAATATCAGGAATTTTATTTG
>ENA-OPRX01000632-OPRX01000632.1-human-gut-metagenome-genome-assembly--contig:-NODE-632-length-22010-cov-53.410840_pt1 | contig 22010 bp, 18 predicted proteins | sample MGYA00241450_ERZ501892 | MGnify/ENA primary metagenome ERZ501892 (study PRJEB25962, sample SAMEA2042223) | human gut metagenome | biome: human gut; feature: human-associated habitat; material: faeces...
AGAAATCATCGTTGCTTACCTTTACACCAAGTGGTCCATAGTCGCCAAGAGCTTTATGAGCAAGTCGACTCAACCCTCGGTCTAAGGTGTAGATTGTTCGGTTGGATGCATCAGAGACGTAGTTTCCATGGAAGACGTGATTGAAACTATGAACAGCGTGGAAATCGTAGTAAAAGAAGAAGGAGAACTGTTTTTTTATTTTTTTTAATCCTATTTTCCCCATGCTTTCAGCTAAAATTCATACCTTTGCATTATCTTTTCAAGAAACAACAAAATGTAATCAATATGAAACAGAAAGATGTTATAACGGGATGGCTTGTCGCATTCATTATCAGCTGTATGATGCTGGCGGGATGCACCGAAAAATCCAGCAAGCTAGAGAAGAAAAACGTGAAAGTTGAGACAATCTCCGTGGGGAATACAAACTTGGGGGGAACGAAAGACTATGTGGGAACCATCGAGGAAAAGATGGGATCTACACTCAGTTTCGAGATAGCCGGAAACATCACTTCCATACGGGTGGAAGAAGGAGATAGAGTGAGCAAGGGACAGCTGCTCGCCACCATCAACCCTACCACCGTGAAGGAGGCTCACCGGGCAACACTCACCACCCTGAAACAGGCGCAGGATGCCTACAGAAGATTCCTGCCCCTGCACCAGTCGGGAACCATCTCGGATATGAAATGGGTGGAGATAGAAAGCAAACTGGAACAGGCAAAGGCGGCTGAAAGCATCGCCCGCCAGCAACTCTCCCACTCTACCCTCACAGCTCCTTTTGCAGGTGTCATCGCTGCCAAGAACGTGGACTTGGGAACCTACGTGCTCCCCGGACAGACTGTGCTGAAACTCGCCAATGTGGCACAAGTCAACGCCAAGGTATCCGTACCCGAAGCTGAAATATCTCATCTGCACGTGGGCGACAAGGTGAAACTGACAGTAGCCGCTCTTTCGGGTGCCATTTTCCGGGGAACGATTTCAGAAAAAGGCATCGATGCCAACCCCATCTCGCATACCTACGATGTCAAGGTGGGCATCACCAATCCGCAGGGCCGTCTGCTCCCAGGCATGGTATGCAACGCCCAGGTGCAGGGTAGCGCTGCTACCCCATCCCACATCACCGTTCCGCCACAAAGCATTGAACTGGATGTAGATAACTCCCGATTCGTATGGACCGTAGTAAACGGAAAGGCACATCAGCAACCCGTAACAACCGGCGATTTCGAAGGCGATGGCATCGTCATCCTTTCGGGACTGAAGGCTGGCGACCAGGTTATCATCAATGGCCAGCAGAAGGTTTCTGAAGGAATGAAGGTGGACACAACAAAAAGAGATAACCGATAAAAAGTGGAGAAAAAAGATATGAATCAAGAAACAAGGCAAGAGACAAACAAACCGGAGGATTCCAAAAAGCCGGAAAAGGACACCGCCCTTCGCGACCACATCAAGGCACGCATCACCAGGAAGCCCAACCGCATCATTAAGCGCTCGTTCATCGAGTCGGCGATGTGCAATCACAACATCGTGATGCTTCTGATGGGCATGCTCGTATTTTTAGGCATACTCGGCATCTGCATCATGCCCAAGCAGGAGATGCCGCAATTCACCATCAGGCAGGGTGCCTGCGTAGCCGTATATCCGGGCGCTACATCCAGAGAGGTGGAAGAACGGGTGGCTAAACCGCTGGAGAACTTCATCTTCGGATACAAGGAGGTGAACAAGAAAAAGACCTATACCCAGAGTAAGGACGGCATGCTGATCGTGTTCCTGGAACTCAACGACGACGTGGAGGACCGGGATGCCTTCTGGAGCAAGTTCAAGCATGGCCTACAGGCCTTCAAGAGCTCCCTTCCTACGGGTGTTCTTGCCTTGCAGGCTGTGGATGACATCGCCGATACCTCTGCCCTGCTCATCACGATGGAAAGCAAGCAGAAAACCTATAGGGAACTGAATACATACATAGACCAGCTGAAGGACAAATTGCGCCGCATTGATGCCATCTCGAACCTGCGAACCTACGGACTGGAAAACGAACAGATAAGCATCTGCCTGGACCAGAACAAACTGGCCAAATACGGCATCGGCCCCTATAAGATTCTGAACAACCTTGCCCTGCAGGGCTTCACCACCGTGAGCGGAAACCTGGAGATGGGCAACCTCAACCTGCCCATCCACATCACCGACTCCTACAACAACGAGCGGGATGTGGCAGAACAAATCGTATATTCCGACCCCAAGGGCAACATCGTGCGCCTGAAGGATATCGCACAGATAAAAAGAGAATATCCGAAACTGAATAAATACATCAAGAGCAACGGCAACAAATGTGTGCTCCTATCCATTGAAATGCGACCGGGAAACGACATCGTGAAGATGGGAAGAGACGTACATAAGACGATGGATGATTTTGAACAGTCCCTGCCCGACGATGTACACATCAATACCATTACCGACCAGAGCAAGGTGGTAAGCGAATCGGTGCTAAACTTCCTGCGCGAGCTGCTCATATCGGTCATATCCGTCATCATCGTGGTCATCCTGCTGATGCCGCGCCGCGTGGCAGAGGTATCAGCCCTCAGCATCCCTATCACCATCTTCTCGTCGGTGGGTATTTTCTATCTTTTAGGTATGGAACTGAACACAGTTACATTGGCTGCCCTCATCGTAACTCTGGGTATGGTGGTAGATGATTCCGTGGTTATCATCGACAACTACATGGAGAAGCTGGGCCATGGCATGTCGCGCTGGCATGCAGCCATCGCCGCTCCTAGAGAGTTCTTCATGTCGGTACTTTCAGCCACGCTTAGCATCTCGCTCACCTTCTTCCCATTCCTCTTTACCATGCATGGCGAAATGGGCGATTTCGTAAAATCATTCCCTTGGGCCATGTTCATTATCCTGAGCATCTCGCTCATGGTTTCGCTGCTGCTCACACCTTATTTACAGTATATGGTGATTCATCATGGCATCAGCAGCTCGCAAAAAGCCAACGCCCGCAAAAAGCCGCTCGACTATCTGCAGATGGGTTACACCTGGTTGCTGAAACATTGTTTCGCCTTTCCACGCACCACCCTCGTTGTGGGCATCGCACTGGTGAGCATCGGAGCCATCATCTTCGTACATCTTCCGCAGAGAATGATGCCTATCGCCGAGAGAAACCAGTTTGCCGTAGAGTTCTATCTGCCTAGCGGAACCACCGCTGCAAGAACCGCACAGGTGGCAGATTCTATGGCCCACATTCTGCAGCGCGACCCGCAGGTAACAGCCGTAACCACGTTTATTGGTCAGGGTTCACCCCGTTTCCACACCACCTATGCGCCACAGATTGGCGGTGAGAACTTTGCACAGTTTATCGTGAATACGGTAGATAACGATGCCACAGAAGAGGTACTCGACCGATATGCCGACCGATACTCCAACTATTTTCCCGACTGCTACATCCGCTTCAAGCAGATGGATTACAACAACGCCACCTACCCTATCGAAGTAAGAGTGAGCGGCGACAGCATGGGCGACCTGAAGGCTGCCGCCAGGAAGATAGAAGCCTGCATGCACAAGATAGAAGGCATCAACCTGATTCGTACCAACTACGAAGAGCCCCTGCCTGGCATCAGGGTAACTCCAGATGCTACCGAGGCCAACCGGCTGGGTGTGAACAAGACCATACTCTCTGCCGACCTTGCCATTCATTTTGGCGATGGCATCCCGATGGCCACCCTTTGGGAAGGCGACTATCCGGTGAAGATGGTTCTGAAATCGGAAAACGACAGCGACCTTGCCAATGAATACATCCCCGTGATGGGAGGAACATCGAGCGTTCCACTCCGCCAGCTGGCTAAGATTTCGCCCGACTGGCACGACGGCAGCATCATACGCAGAAACGGCGTGCGTACCATCTCTATCATAGGTGAACCTTTAAGGGGATTCAATGCCAACCGATTGGCCAACGAACTGAAGCAGGAAGTATCCAAACTCCCGCTAGATTCCAGTCTTGATTGGGAGATTGGCGGTATGGCAGAAAAGGATGCCGAAACCCTTCCTCAGGTTACATCGGGCGTGATGATAGCAGCCTTGATCATCTTCTTCATCCTGCTCTTCCATTTCAAGCGCATCAGTCTGGCACTGGTGAATCTCTCGTCCATGTCGCTCTGCATCTTCGGTGCAGCGATAGGCCTTCTGGTTACGGGTTTCGACGTGAGTCTTACCTGCATATTAGGCATTGTGAGCCTGATGGGTATCCTGGTAAGAAACGGCATCATCATGCTCGACTATGCCGAGGAACTGCGCCGCGACAAGGGGTTATCGGTAAAAGAAGCCGCCTTCCAGGCTGGCGAGCGCCGCATGCGCCCTATCTTCCTTACATCGGCAGCCGCCTCGGTAGGCGTACTGCCTATGATGGTAGAGAACAATACGCTGTGGTCGCCAATGGGAGCCGTTATCTTCTTCGGTACGCTTATCTCGATGGTACTCATCGCCACCATCCTGCCTGTGCTCTATTGGCTCGTGTTCGACAAGCACGGCAAGTATAGTTTGAGGAAGCAGTAACCACCCCTGTGTATTAAACACTTCGTTCTCATCGGTTGTGATGCCAATAGGCAGCGGTGCACCCGTTTTCGGATTCACAAATTGCAAAAATATCACCATGATTGTAGGATAAGGGCAGAAAAACTTTGTGCTTTCAAGATTTATTCGTACTTTTGCAGTCAAAAACAGAAAGGGAGGGATGAATGCTGATGCAGAAATCCCTCTTTAAGTATAACAAAAAAGGAGAAAGCCTATGTTCCATATCGCTCAATACTTCCCTATCACAGACCCTACGTTGATATTCTTCGTAGTGCTCCTCATCATCCTCTTTGCCCCAATCATCATGGGTAAACTCCGTATCCCGCACATCATCGGTATGGTGCTGGCAGGTGTGCTCATAGGCAAATACGGACTGAATATCCTGGAGCGCGACTCTTCGTTTGAGCTCTTCGGAAAGGTGGGACTCTATTACATCATGTTCCTCGCTGCCCTGGAGATGGATATGGAAGGCATGAAAAAGAACAAGTCGCGACTGCTTATCTATGGCCTGCTCACCTGTTTTATACCGTTCTTCCTCACCTATGGCATGAGCATCAGGCTGCTCCACTACTCTGCCAAGGCTTCCTTCCTGCTGAGCTGCATCATGGCATCCAATACGCTGATTGCCTATCCTATCGTTTCGAGATACGGACTGCAACAGAAACCGAGCGTTACGCTGAGTGTGGGGTCGAGCATGATTTCGCTGCTCATAGCCCTGATAATGCTTGCCGGACTGGTAGCATCGTTCAGCAAGCATGACGGTGTACTGTTCTGGGTATTCTTCACCCTCAAGTTTGCCGCCTATTGTGGCGTGATGATCATACTGATTCCCCGACTTACAAGATGGTTTTTGCGAAGATACAGCGATGCGGTGATGCAGTTTATCTTCGTACTTTCGATGCTCTTTATGAGTGCGGCACTTTCGCAGATAGTGGGCATCGAGGGTGTTTTCGGTGCTTTCTTCGCCGGTCTGATATTAAACAGATATATTCCGCATGTTTCGCCACTGATGAACCGCCTCGAGTTTATCGGCAATGCCCTCTTCATTCCTTATTTCCTGATAGGTGTGGGCATGCTAATCAATATCAATCTGCTGTTTCAGGGCAGTCATATTCTATGGGTCGTGTTCTGCATCGCCTTCTTCGGAACCCTGGGCAAAGCCATCGCAGCCTATATCGCCTGTCTGGGTTTCAGGTTGCCACTTTCTTCGGGTCACATGATGTTCGGACTCACTTCGGCTCATGCTGCCGGAAGTATCGCCATGGTGATGGTGGGTATGCATCTGCTCGTAGCACCGGGCACTTATCTCGTAAACGATGATATGCTCAATGGTGTGGTTATGATGATTCTGATTACCTGCATCATCTCATCCATCCTTACCGACCGGTCTTCGCAGAAGATTATCCTGAGAGACAAGGAACTGCCTGATGCGGAAGACGACAAGAAGGTGAGCGATGAGAAGATTCTGGTTCCGGTGAAATATCCTGAATATGCCGACAACCTGATGAGTCTGGCGTTTCTGGTGAGAAACCAGAAACTGAACAGGGGACTCATCTGCCTGAATGTGGTATATGAAGACAAGGACATGCGATACAACCAGGAACAGGGAAGACGGATTCTGGAACATTGCAGTCAGCTGGCTGCTGCCACCGATGTGATGACGCAGACCCAGGTTCGTATTGCAGCCAACATCGCCAACGGCATCAAGCATGCCTTCAACGAGTTTCAATGTTCTGAGATTATCATCGGAATGCACATGCATCCTGAGGTTTCGCCGAAGTTCTGGGGAGAATTCCACCAGAGTCTCTTCAACGGATTGAGCCGACAGATCATCATGGCACGCATCAGACAACCGTTGAATACATTGAGAAGAATACAGGTAGCCGTACCTTCGAGAGCAGAGTTTGAGCCGGGTTTCTACCGCTGGTTGGAACGACTAGCCCGACTTGCCGGCAACCTAGACTGCCGCATCCAGTTTCATGGCAGAGAAGAGAGTCTGGCGCTCATCAATGAATATATCAAGAACCGGCATCCGGAAGTGCGTGCCGATTATACCCAGATGATTCACTGGAACGAGTTGCCACAGCTGGCTTCGCAGATATCTCCAGACCACCTGTTCGTGGTAATAACCGCCCGTAAGGGAACCGTATCTTACAAGACAGCACTGGAGCGTCTGCCGGAAGAAATAACGAAATACTTCTCAGGTACCAACCTGATGATTATCTTCCCCGACCAGCATGGTGATTCCTACGGCGACCAGCTTACCTTCGCTGAGCCTCAGCATCAGGAAGAGATCAGTGCTTACGAATCATTCCTGCAATGGTTTAAAAAGAAATGCAGAAAATAAAGAGAAAACAAAGGATACTACTAAAAAAGGTCGCCAAAATGCTGGCGACCTTTTTTAGTATATAAACATTCAAAACGATTCGGATTAATCAAATCGATTCGAATGATTTATTTCTTCTTACAATCGTCTTTCAGGGGAAACTTACTAAGCATAGTCAAATGTTAAAAAACGCCCTAATTACGAAGAATTCCACAACAAAAGCCTTTAATATCAATCTTTTTCCTTACCTTTGTGTTCTATATTTGGCAATTCTTAAAAAGAAAAGTCAATCGGTTTTTCATCTAACCTCTGGATATAACATTGGAAGATAAAATCAAACAGCCTTTAACGGCTAATGCTTCATTGTATAATGGGCAACCTACCGACACAGGTTCATCGTGTCCAAGTGCAAGACTTACCTCTTGTACGCCCCCCATCTCAAAGAACAAAGGTGGGGTGTCGGTAGAGAATGTGCCATCCGGAAACAAGCAATGGTTTGTTCTTCGAGTTTCGTATGGGCGTATTATCAAGGCAAAAGCATTCGTTAAGGCTAAAGGATTGGAATGTTATGTTCCTTTGCGATATAAAGAAGTAAGAAAGCAAGGAAAGAAGCGAATCATCACGGAGCCTCTTCTCCCCTCTTTTCTCTTTGTTCATACAACAGCAGAGCAAGTTGATTCTCTTTTGCAAGATAAGAACATCAAGGCTTTTGAAAATAGAGCTTTGTTGAGTTACTATTACGACCATACTTCACATTGTGAAAATGCGCCAACCAAGAATCCACCTCTTATCATTGCCGATCCAGCTATGGATAATTTCATCCGTTTAACCTCCATACATAATCCTCACATCATCCCTGTTACTTCGGATAATATCAAATATAAGTTAGGAGATGAAGTAGTGATTACAGAGGGTGAGTTTAAGGATATACATGGTAGAGTGACAAGGATTGCAGGGCAACAGAGAGTGGTCGTGGAAATATTCGAAGGGTGTTTAGTTGCATCTGCATACATTCCAACATCTGCTTTGTCTATTTCAAAATAATATAAACTCACAACAAACATGTATGCTTATAAAATTGCGATAATCGGAGTCGGATATGTAGGATTTCCATTACTGGAAGCTTTTAGCATTAATAAGGAAAATGAAGTAAGAGGATATGATATTTCAGAGGAAAGAATTAATACAGTTCGTCAGAAATTAGTAAACTCTGATATTCGATTACTTTTTACATCAAATATTAACGAGATTGCATCCTCAAATGTTTATATAGTTACAGTACCGACTCCGATTGATAAAAACGACAGACCTGATTTGACTTGTTTGTCAGATGTATGTTTATTATAAAGTAGACGTATATGATCCCTTAGTAAACAAAAATGCAGCAGAAAAAATGTATGGTATTCATTTGGTCACGAAGGAAGAGTATACACATTGTCACTATATAGGTATTTTGGAAGCTGTACCCCATGATGCTTTTCAGAATCTGAATATAGATAATTCTATTTCAAATTTAACTCTTAAAATTGAACAATTATTATGATTATACAGAAAAATAATAATTCAGTAAGATTAAATATTCGTCATGATTCAGATATTGCTAAAATCAAGGAATACTATGACAGGCATGGTTGTTTTCCTATCTTTCGGCAGGTATTAATTGAAACACGTACAGATTGTAATAATCATTGTAAGTTCTGTCCGCATGCTTTCAATAAAAAGACTTTAGAAATTATGTCATGGGAGTGCTACAAAAAAATTATAGATCAACTCTCAGATATAAATTATAATGGAAGAATAGCACTCATGCTTTCAAACGAGCCATTATTAGAAGATAGGATGGAAGACATGATTGTTTATGCACGTCAAAAATCACCTCGTTTCTTTCTTGACATGACAACAAATGGTACTTTATTAACAGTTGATAGACTCGACAAATTCTTCAAACTTGGTTTGGATAATATTAACATCAATGATTATCGAGGTGATAGGGACAAATATCCTGAAAAATGGTCAAAGTATATTGAACCTATCTACTCTGCATATTGGAACAATCCTAAGGTGTCTTTTCAAAAAAGAAGAACGGATGAGGTTTTACCAAACTATGCCGGTAACATACCGCAAGAGTTTAATCCTGGTGACTTCGGTTTTTGCAATTATCCATTCCGTAAGATTACTATAGGGTATTCAGGAAATATTTTACTATGTTGCGATGACTTTTTGTATGATACTTGTTTTGGGAATGTCATGACTGATAATCTTTTAGATTGTTGGAATAATTCGGAAATGGAAAAGATAAAATTATCTCTTCTTGATGGGAAACGTATCTCAATATGCGCTCGTTGCAATGATTTCCAAGATTATGATATTTATTAGATTATTATGATATTAAATAAAGAACAGTTTGATGCTTTCTCTATGGAGATAGCAACATTCGGGAATATTCCAATTAGTAGTCAATATTGCGGTATTGGCTGTGTTTTCTGTAAAGTTCATACAGATTCATATTTAGGACATTATCCGCGGATTCCGCAAATTGATGAAGATGATTTACTGAAAGGATTTGAGTATATCAATCCAAAGGTAAATTATGTTCGTCTTGGAGCTGGTGTGTTAGTTGCACCACACACAGATCCCTTTCTTCATCCCAAAATATATAAATTCATAAAAATGGCATCAGAGTATTTTCCAGAAAAGAAAATAACAACTGTAACAACTGGTGCCTATATAAATGAAGATAAAGTGGATTTTTTGAACAGTATCCCTAATTATGGAATTGACTTGTCTCTAATTACGATGCAGGAGCAGAGAGAAGCCATTATACCAAGGTCAGCACGTGAGCGAACTATGTTCTTATTAAAATATGGACCTGTTAACAAATGTACATTAATGCTCACTGGTAATATAGATGATTTAAAAAGAGATTTGGACCTGCTTTATAGCCTAGGTATTGACCAAAAAGCTAAGCAGATCCTGGTTCGCCGTATAGAGCATACTTCTACATCACAACAACGACTTAAAGGGTTGTCACAATCTAGCATTGATGGATACGAAAAGTGCATTGAGTGGTTAAGTGTAAATTATCCTAAAGTAGTGTTTACTGTGCCTGAATTGAAAGACTGTTTCAGAGGAGGAAATAATGAGTATTTTATAGAGGCAGAAGAGCATATAGCAAGACAGAAGAAAATTATTTCGCAATTACCTAAGGATGTATTTATTAATCTAATATGTCCAGTCTCTGGATATGATTATTTTACTAAAGCATTCAAAGATTACCCTAATGTTCAAACAAACCTTGTGAAGAACCATCTCTATGGTGGCTCTGTTACAGTTGCAGGGCTTCTGAATCATGGCGACATCATAGAACAATTCCATCCTAAGAGGAATGACGTTATGTTCCTTCCTGAAGAAATGTACAACTCAGAAGGAAGAGACCTGAAAGGTGAAAAGATGGAAGTATTAGAGCAATACTATAACGCAAAGATTTATTTGACATGAGCAATACAATATATTGGGATAAATTAAGAATATTGGTCACCAATAGCTGCAACTATCGATGCCCTTTTTGTCATAATGAAGGACAGGTTTCTCGTAAAACCATCAAAACGATGGATTTTGACAAATTCAAAATCCTCATAGATGCTGTAAAGGATGAGGGAATTTCTGAAATTTGCTTTAGTGGAGGTGAACCCTTCCTTGATAAAAACCTCATTGAGATGATTAGATATGCATATAGAAATGCAGAATGGGAAGTATGCTGTGCCTCCAATCTGTCTCTGATAACTAAAGAACAAGTTCAGCAATTAGCGGATATTCCTTTAAAATTTAACATCCAGTTTCCCTATACAAAAGCTAAGAAGTTTCATCAAAGCACTGGTAATGGTTTTATAGATAAAATCATAACAAATATACGAATGGTTCGTAATGCCGGATTGGAAGTTGGATTAAACTGTGTTATCCAAAATGATATTGAGGCAGATGTTAGGGATATGGTAGAATTTGCTCTTCAAGAAGAACTTCCACTCAAACTTTTACCACAAATAGGTCTCACAGGAAGCAAGGATTTTAAGACATTTGTATTTCCAATACTTAAAGAATATGTCGTTAGTTGTATAGATAAAGGAACTGGAGCTATTAGATGGCTGCTGAAAAAAGGAGATAAGCAAACTTCTGTACTCTACATCGATTCACCATGTTTTACTCAAGATATAGATAGCTGCCGAAATTACTCAGAGATTAGAATACTACCAGACATGAGTCTGCAACCATGTATTCTGCGTTCTTCTGGAACAAAGATATTGGATTTGTCAAAAGGAGAAGAAAGTATCAAACAACAATTCAGAGAAGCATGGAAGAGCTTGAAGAACTGCTAAAAAAATACAATCTTGATCATCTAGATGATCTTATTGTTTCTCCATGGAGTGAGCAGTATTGTATTACACCATTCCCTAAATATTGGCAAATTACATATCAAATAATGAGTAGAATACCCTCTAATAAGAGAGTAGTTGAAATAGGCTGCGGACAAGGTGATGTGACTGCAATATTTTGTCAACTTGGATTTTCAAGAGTTTCATCTTATGAAAAAGACCCATTACTAGCAGTAAATGCCAAACGTCGATTAAATGATTTGTTTGGAAGAGAAAATATTGTTTCTTTGGGAGAATATCCTGCGAAATGCCATATAGAATGTGATGTGCTTGTATTGGTTAATTGTGTGTACGATGAACTTGTAGATAGTAAAGTTGGCTATAAAAAAATATTGAAGGATTTTTATAAACATGCTGGTAATCCCCAATACTTTATAATGGAAGTTATAGATAGTTCGTATACAATTGAAGATGAAGTATTTCCAAAGTACCTTCGCTTGTCCCATAAAGATGTAGATGAAATGTTTCCAAACTTTCAAATTAAATCATGGCAGACATATAAATATCCTCAAAATAAGAAAAGTAAAACATTATATTTGATAGAAAAGAAATGAACATACTTATTGTTACATCAGAAATAGGACTCGATGGAGGCGGTATGGCATTAGCTTGCAAGCGAGTTGTGGATATTCTAAGGAAGGAACATAATGTGATAGTTTTGTCTTCCACAGAAAATCCTATATATACCGTAAAAGGAGGGATGAACCCGAATACAGAGAATGGCATTCGAAAGGAATACAAACTCAAGCATGATAGTTTAGTATATAAACATGCTGATGTTGTTATTGCTTTTGGTGGAAGATTCAATGGGTATTACGGTGCAATGCTTGCGGAGAAGTTAGGTAAACGGTTTATATTAGCTCTTCGCGGTAGTGACATAAATATTGTAAAATGGTCTATTGATGACACTTGGTATCTTCGAGAAGCCACAACTAGAGCGAGTAAGATTGTATGCCTTTCAAAGGAAATGATTCGTAATGTTATAAGTCTTTGTCCTGAAGCAAATGGAAAAACAATTATCATTCCAAATGAGTATGAAGGTGATTATGTGAAAATCAATTTTCACAACCTAAATGATAAGATTGTCATAGGAACAGCAGCCTCTCATTTGAATGAGAAAAAAGGCATAGGTAATCTTATCTTTATGCTTAAAAAGTTTAGAGAAATTTCAGAAACAGACATCTGTTTGGATTTAGTTGGAGAAATCGACAGTGACTTGCTTGAAAATTACCAGAATGAAGTCAAGGCACATAATCTTGGAAATAATATAAGATTTCTAGGTTATCAACCACGTGAGATTTTAAAAGATACCATGAAAGATTGGGATTTCTACATTCAGGCTTCAGTGTGTGAAGGTCATCCCAATGCTATCAGTGAAAGCCTTCAGTGTGGAACCGGGTTTATCAGTAGCAAAACAGGATTTATAGCAGAAACGCTACAGGAGCAATTTGCCGAGTTCTTTTTTGAGGATTTCACTCCTGACGTTATGGCAAACAATTTGAAAGCATTATGTTGCATGCCAAACTTGGCCGAGCGTTATCAAGAAGCTATAGGTGTTATCAGAAGTAACTGTGCCAAGGAATATATAGCACAAAAGTGGCTTGGGATGTTGTCGTATAACAAAACTCCTAAAAATGAAATAGAAGTCGAGAGCATTGTGTGTGTAGGTCTTCATGATGTTATGGGGGACATTCATGATAGTATAACTACTCCAACAAACGTTTTTCGAGATTTCGTTGGATATATTGCAGAAAAGGGATATGGAATATGTTCCATGCATGACTATTTGTCAAAAAGTAAAGAAGAAAGAAAAAAGTGGATTGTATGTACATTTGATGATGGCTATAAGAGCCTAACTAATGATGCGCTAGAAATATTAAAGAAGCAGGGATTTACAGCAACTGTCTTTGTTTGCACTGGTCTCATCGGAAAGGATAATTCCTGGAATAACAAGGACGCAATCTTACGAGAGCATCTTGACATAAACGCCATTAACCTTCTTATAAAAGAAGGATGGGAGGTGGCATCACATGGCGTTTTCCACAAAAATCTTCTCAAACTAAGTGATGTAGAAATTGAATATGAGCTATTAGAATCAAAGAAAGCTTTGAATGAAATAGTCGGATATTGTGATACATATGCCTATCCTTATGGCGCTTATAACAAATTTATTCGCCGCTGTGTTGAAAAATATTATAAGTACGCATTCACAGTTGACCAAGGTGGAACATCAATGGTTGTTGACAAACATCAGTTAAAGAGATATTCTATTACGGAAATTTATAAAATGCTTAAAAAACAATGAAAAAAATATTGGGAATATTTAGAGGATTTCCAGGATTAGGCCGTGTTGTTTCCGGAGTTTCACTTCTTGAAACGCTGAGGGACGAGTATGGCTGTTGCATTGAAATTATTTCCTATCTCCAAGGTAATCGCTATCTTGAACTAAAAGGATATGAAAACCTGCATGAAGTGGTACCAATGGACTATTGCTCTATTGGGTTACTTCCCACGAATGTTACTGGAGCTTATATTCATGAAAAAATACGATGCTTCCAACCTGACATTGTAATAATAGATGGTGAGCCATTGATAATCCAGGCATTAAAAATCTCATATCCTAAACTAAAGATTGTAGCATTGCTAAACCCTGCAGACATAGAAAATGAACAGAATGATCAGGATGCTATGCGCTATTTTAATGCTATGTATTCTCTTTCCGACTTGGCAATAGTTCATGGGTTAAGAAGTGTTTCAAATACCGGAAACTATAAGAAATTAGTATCTGTGAACACTATTCTGAGAAAGGAAATACTAGATGTCAATATCAATAGTACAAACAATATATATTGCTTGTTAGGTGGAGGTACAGTTAATGTTGGATATTCCTTTTCTGAATCAACGATTCAAATAGCTAAATTATGCATGGATGCATCTGAGTATCTAAAAGAATACAATATGCATATCGTTTGCTCATCGAAGAATATTTATGATGCTCTCAATGAATTCAAGCATGGGAAAAACACTATACTCCATGATAAAATACTTGATATACATGAGTATTATTCAAAAGCAGGGCTCATTATTACAAGATCTGGAAGGAACACTTTAAGCGAATTGGCATATTTGGGTATACCAGCATTGTCCTTTCTGTCTGGCTGTCAATATAGAAAAGCAGAACAGAAACAAAATCTGGACGCTTTAGGAGTACACAATATTAAACCGATTTCTCTCAGCATTCAGCCAAAAGAATTGGCTGAACAAATCAAAGAAACGGCGAGCACTAAGTGCCAACGAGTTTTTTTTGCTCCAGGAAATCAACAAGCAATACAAGAAATCCAGAATTTATAGTTATGAATATGAAAAAGGTAATGCTATTTGCATATGACGGTACTGGACTCGGACACCTTATGAGGTTAATAAAGATCGCATGGGGACTATCCAAAGAATGCCAAGTGATAGTAGTGTCTGGGCATAAGGCTATGCCTGATATTATACCAGAAGGTATTCAATACTATCTTCTTCCAAATTTCAGCGAGTTACGAGAAGAAAACTGTTACACCAATGAGCAAACTAACAGAATCAGAATAAAAATATTGGAAAAATTGATTCAGGATTTTATGCCAGATGTGTTTGTTACGGATTATCTACCTCTTGGGAAACGTTGCGAACTCGCAAGAATAATTACAGGCTATAACTGCCTTAAATATTTTGTACTTAGAAGTGATATAGGTGGAGATAGACTTACTCATGAGGATGTATTCTCTACAAGAAACATTGCAATTCTCAAGAGGTACTACCATAGGATACTATTAGCTAGCGATCCAGTAGTCACTTCTGCAGAAGTGTACTCATGGCTTCCTACAGAAATCCTTAATAAGATTGTATATATTGGTTGTGTCACGTATCCGGTGTCAGCAAAACAGATAATTGAAACACGTTTTGCATATCTAGCAGGACATACAAAAAAATGGATGGTATGTTCGGCTGGTGGAGGAAGAATAAGTCAAGAGTTCTCTAGGAAATGTATTGAATTGGCTAAAGACAAAAGATTCGCAGATTGGAAGATTGATATTATCCTAGGTAATTATTCACAACTTCAATGGCCATATGGTCAAACAGAAATATACAGTAAAAAGAATGTAACTATTCATAGAAAACTGAAAGATTTATATTTGCTTCATGCTTCTGCAGACTGTGTAATATGTTCTGGAGGCTATAATTCTTTGGTAGAATCTATGCAAGGAAAAGACAAAAACGTATTTGCCTATTCAGTCATGGACTTTGCTGTTGAAGAAGAACAGGTTCATAATATTAGAAATTTCGGGAAATATTATCCAATTACAGAAATTACATCTCTTGAATCAATGGAGGATTTAATCTTCAGTAAGATGTTCTGCTTTCAGCCTAAAAAGAATTTTAGACTTAATCTAAATGGTATTGAAAATGCAAAACGTCTAATAATTCAGGATTTAAACCATTTTTATCAACCTAAGAATATAGCAAAATGAAAATTATACATATGTCTGACTTGCATCTTTCAGCAGATGGTACACTTGTATGGGAAGAGGACTGTAGAAGGAAATTTCTCACTGCAATAAAACAAATAAAAATGATGCGAGATGTAGATGCTATAATCGTATCGGGAGATATATCTAATGATGGTAGTTTGAATTCATATTATTTTGCAGATCGGGTATTCTCAGAGTTGAGTATACCAACCTATTGGTGTGTAGGAAATCATGATAATCTCAGTGTTATGTTTACTACGTTTAAACCAAAATTTTGCCATTTGAGTGATCAAGCACTGTTAGGTGGTTGGAGATTTTACTTTGTAAATTCTGTTGCAAGGGATAATGATGATCCAAACTCTAATCGTTCCAAAGGTATTGTGACGATGAATGTAAGAAACGAACTGGATGGACTGCTGTCGAAGAATCCTGAACCATCAATTGTCGTATTGCACCATCCTTCGTTAGAAATCGGAGGATGGCAAGATAATAAGATACTCAAAGACCGTGAAACATTTAGGGAGATGCTTTGTTGTCATAAGAATGTTAAATTAGTCCTTTCGGGACATGTTCACACATTCTTTGTAAAGAGAGATAAAAATATTCTTTATAGTACAGCATCAGGCATTGGATTTGCTTTCTCTACAAAACTCCCAAAATATGAAATCAAACAAGGGCAAGAAGGCTTTAGTTGCATTTCTTTAAACAAGAAGGATATTTTTATAGAAAATATCACTAGTGTCCCGTTAAAACGAGACGATTATTAAATAAGTTATTAATACTCAAAAGTTTACGGACTTTTTATAGTGTATTCGATTTGATTTTGTATCTTTGCACGCATATTTAAAATACGTGTGCGATGAACAAAGGCAAAACTATATTCTCTCAGATTATGTCACTTATACCAGAACGTGATTTCAAAACTTGTGTAGACCGTTATAAGGGAAACTACAGAGCAAGAAACTTCTCTTGCAAAGACCAATTCCTAGTAATGAGCTATGCCCAATTAACAGGTCGTGATAGTCTTCGAGATATAGAAAACTGCCTTACGGCACTCTCCAGCAAACTTTACCATTGTGGTATTAGTTATGCTGTACCACGTAATACTCTAGCAAAAGCTAACGAGAAGCGAGATTGGCATATCTATAAAGATTTTGCAGACGTTCTTTTGAAAAAAGTACGTCCTCTTTATGTCAAAGACAAGTTCAGATTAGACCTAGACAACATGGTATATGCTTTTGATAGCAGTACTATAAGTCTGTGTCTCAAATTATGTCCTTGGGCAAAGTATCGCAAAAACAAAGGTGGCATCAAAATGCACACATTAGTCGATTTGCGAGGAAATCTTCCAGTCTCAGTTTATTTGACTTCTGCATCAGTTAATGATGTAAAAGCTCTTGATGATCTCTACATAGAACCTTCTGCTATCTATTTGATGGACAGAGGATATGTAGATTTCAACAGACTCTTCAAGTTGATAACTAAGAAGAATGCATTCTTTGTTACTAGGGCAAAAGATAACATGCTTTTTGAAGTTGTATCAGAAGCCGAAGTTGACAAGAGTACTGGTATTATTTCTGATGAACGTATCAAATTAACAGGACTACATACTGCCAAATGGTATCCTGAAGAACTTAGAATGGTAACCTATGAGGACTATGCAACAAGTAAGGTGTATAGGTTTCTCACAAACAACATGGAATATGAAGCGCTTACCATATCTGAATTATATAGGGAAAGATGGAACGTGGAACTTTACTTTAAATGGATTAAGCAACACCTTCACATCAAATCCTTTTATGGAACTTCCGAGAATGCCATATATCTGCAAATCTGGATTGCCATATGCACATACTTGCTTTTAGCTTATGCAAAGAAAGTGATGCACATAGATCAATCGCTACACACTATTTCAAAGAACGTGGGTCTATTCCTTACGGACAAGACTCCTTTAAATGAATTGTTTAACAAAGCTGTTCCAACAGAAGAGACGGAGGATTGGCTATATCCTAGCCTTTTCAGGCCCGATGATTTCTAAACGGGACAGCAGTGAGAAAATATATTATTAGAAGTTAAATGAGAAAAATATTGGTAACAGGAGGAGCTGGGTTCATCGGATCCAATCTTTGTGAAGAACTTGTCAAGAAGGGAAATTATGTAGTTTGCCTTGACAATTTTTCGACAGGACGCATTGAGAATATACAAGGCTTACTTGACAATAATAGATTTAAGTTGATAGAAGGAGATATTAGGAATCTTGATACTTGTCTAAAAGCAGTAAATGGAGTAGATGTAGTTTTCCATGAAGCTGCTTTGGGGAGTATTCCACGAAGTATAGATGACCCTATTACCACTAATGCTGTAAACATTAGTGGTTTCCTGAATATGCTTGTAGCAGCAAAAAACGCAAAAATAGACAGATTTATATTTGCTGCAAGTAGTTCTGCATATGGCGACAACGAAACCATTCCGAAAGTAGAAGACACTATAGGCAAACCACTTTCTCCATATGCACTTACAAAATATGTTGATGAATTGTATGCACACGTTTTCTCAATTACTTATGGGTTAAAGTATATAGGCATAAGATACTTTAATGTATTTGGACGCCGTCAGGACCCTAATAGTACATATGCTGCAGTTATACCTTTGTTCATAAAAAAAATATTAAAACATGAACAGCCAATAATAAATGGAGACGGAAGTAACAGCCGTGATTTTACTTACATAGACAATATAATTCATATCAATATGTTGGCATTGGAGACGCTATCCCCCAAAGCCTTTAACCAAATTTACAATGGTGCAGGAGGTGAAAACACTTCAGTTTTAGAGTTGGAACAACTGATAACAAAAAACTTATCAGCATATGATAATTGTATAGATTGCATTGTACCAATATTTGGTCCAAATAGAATCGGAGATGTAAAGCACTCTAAGGCAAGTATATCAAAGGCAAGAGAACTACTTGGCTATACCCCAGTTTGTACATTTGAAGATGGACTCAAGAAGACTATATACTGGTATTTGACTAACCTAAAAGAATAAATATAATCAAAAGCCAATATTGTAATCATTGATAAAAATGACGAATTAAATTATAATGACATGAACATAGCAGATCAAATACGTTTAAAACTCCAATTGAAGGAGAACTCCGAAGTGGAGTATAAGTCAGCCGCAGGCGGATTCCCAAAAGCTGAATTTTGGCGATCTTTCTCAGCCTTGGCAAATACCAATGGCGGAACGATAGTGTTAGGAGTGAAAGAAAAGAATCATAAGTTTATACCAGATGGTCTTTCTGAGGAGCTTGTTGCAAAATACAGAAAACAGTTTTGGGATGATGCACACAATAAATCATGCGTGAACATTCCACTGCTAGTAGAGAGCGATATAGAAGAAATAAAGACTGACGGAGGGCAATACTTACTAGCCTTTAGAATTCCTCGTGCACAATATAACTTGCGCCCCATTCACCTTACACTTACTCCGTTTGGACATACTTATAAGCGCAGGGACGAGGGAGATTATCTATGTACAGATGATGAGATAAAGCAGATGTACTCGGATGCCAACAATATGAGAGCATCCGCTGATTCTCGAATTCTACGAGGTTATTCCATTAATGACATTGATATGCTGACTCTTCACCAGTATCGCCGTGCATATGATATCAAACACGAAAACCACCCTTGGACAGAGGTTGACGACAAACAGTTCTTGGAAAATATAGGTGCCTATCGTAAGGATAGAGCTACATCAACCGAAGGATTTACGGTTGCAGGAATGCTGATGTTTGGCAAAAGTAACAGTATTACAGATCCAGAATGTTGTCAAGAGTTCTTTCCAGACTATCGTGAACATTTGAGTGATGACGTTCAGATACGTTGGACAAATCGTATATATCCCGACGGAACATGGGAAGCCAACCTTTACCAGTTCTTCACTCGTGTTTTGCCTTTGTTACAACATGCATTACCAGTGCCATTCAGCCTTGACAATAATCAAATAAGAAATAATACCACTACCGCCCATGTGGCTCTGCGTGAGGCTTTAGCCAACAGCTTGATTCATGCTGCATATACAGTGAGAGGTAATATTGTTATCGACAGATACTTTGACCGGATTATCTTATCAAATCCTGGCACTATGCTTATCAGCATGGAAGAATACTACGAAGGAGGACATAGCGTGTGCAGAAATCCTATTATCCAAAAGATGTTTGTATTCTTGGGAATTGGTGAAAAAGGTGGTACAGGTGCCGATGTTATCACAAAAGGATGGAAGGATAATGGTTGGAGCATCCCAACAGTTGAAGAAAAGAGTAATCCTGACCGAATCGAAACTTGTCTTAAACTGGGAAAAAACATCAAAGAGGCTACGGAAACTCCTGCCGACACTACGGAAACGACTACGGAAACTTCATCCGACACTACGGAAACTTCTGCCGACACTACGGAAACTCCTGCCGACACTACGGAAACCATTCTTGAAATAATCAGTAATAATCCTAAGGTCACGGCAAAAGAACTTGCATCCGTATGTGGCATAACAGAAGATGGGGTTGCCTACCATATCAAGAAATTAAAGCAAAGAGGACGACTAATTCGCATCGGAGGCTCACGTAATGGAGGCGAGTGGAAGGTAGTTGAGTAAAACGATATACCGTTCTGTTGAAGCCAAACGAAACTCTATCTCTGTGATTGCATCTCGATAGATGCTGTACAAAAAGGCCGAACTCTTCATAAGGCTATAGCACAAGATTTGCTCAAAAATATGAGCAAAGAATATTTAATAAAAGCGGAAGGACGAACTTGGTATGTCATGCCTCAATCATAGAGGACATATTATAGCGGATTATAGCGGAATTATAGCGAATTCGTTATTATTATAGCGGAAAATCCGTCGAATTTCGACGGATATAGCGAAGTAAATCAACCCAAAAAGGTCGCCAACATTTTGGCGACCTTTTTTAGTATATCAACATTCAAAACGATTCGGATTAATCAAAATGATTCTTATGAATTATTTCGTATTCAGAACTAGCTTCTTCGTTTTCATCTTTTCTCCCGCTACCGAGAGTCCTATCTTTCCAAGCTTATCACCGGCGCACAATATTACGAGGGCGGAACCCTGGAAGAGATTGCGCTGAATGTTTTTCTCCAACTGGGTCTTTCCGATATGAAGTTCATCCGATGTGATGTTTCCGTTATCCACCGCCACGATATTCGCATCGCCTTTCACCGTGAAGGTCAACTTATCGAATGCCTTGGTATTCTTATCTAAAAATATTTAATTTTCACCCAAATAGCCAAAACTACTGCCAATTAACAAGATATTTAAAATAGGGAAATATCAATCTAACATCTCAAAGAAATGCAACTTTAAAAAAATGTAAAGGTAGCTTTATTTCTTAAAATATGTTTAAGAAAAGCGGGGAAACACCCTTCACACCCTTCACCTGTAATAAATTGATTTACAGAATGTTAAATAAAAAGGTGAAGGGTGAAGGTTTGAAAACTCTATTTATATATGTACGCGTGGGTAAAGAAAAAAGAGGGTAATTCGAAAAAAGACCCTAGGGTCAAAAATCGAAAAGCCCTAAAAAAGAATATAATATAAAGATTTAAAATATACCCTTCACCCTTCACCTCGTCACCCCAACACGGTTTCCATATCTTCTTTATCGGAGATATTTTCTTATCCTTCAGAGATATTTTGCTATCTATCGGAGAAAATTTCTTATCTATCGGAGTTATCTTTTTATCCTTCGGAGATATTTTCAGAATGATTTCATGGTATTTTCTGTACTTTATTTCCCGAATCCACGCAAATCGCACAAATCGCATAGGTAGGAAACGGAAATGTTGTATCTTTGCAACGTCAATCAGAAGTAACAACGAAATGCAGGATTGCTGAAAAAAAACATAAAAATTTGGAAGTTAGAATTATTCAGCGTAATTTTGCAGATGAAATAAAACAAGAAACAATATGCAAACAAGCAAATACCTATTAGCAACAGATTCAAGACCACCGGCGATGCCGACGGGTTGAAATAACACATACATTTTATAGAAAGTAATACAGAATTGAGTACTGAAACGAGCTTAATTTGCAAGAATAAGGCGCGTTTTGTTTTTTTATATCCCTCCTTATTTCTTTTTATCTCTTAAAATTAGGCAT
>ENA-OPRX01000643-OPRX01000643.1-human-gut-metagenome-genome-assembly--contig:-NODE-643-length-21814-cov-3.914564_pt1 | contig 21814 bp, 17 predicted proteins | sample MGYA00241450_ERZ501892 | MGnify/ENA primary metagenome ERZ501892 (study PRJEB25962, sample SAMEA2042223) | human gut metagenome | biome: human gut; feature: human-associated habitat; material: faeces...
TCGCAGGTTCAAGTCCTGTTTTCAGCACCATAGGGAAATCTATCCAGACTTTTATAGTCTTGGATTTAATATAGAAAATATCAATTTCTAAAAGAAGTTGGTATTTTTTTGTTAATAAAAGAAAGGACAGGTTTAAATGATTAATATCATAAAGAAAGAATTAGAATTTGATGATGAATTAAAAAAGAAAATAGAATTTATATGTGATTTTTGTAATACTACACCGATTATAGAAAATGGCAGTATTAGGCATATTGAACATACTAATTTAACTTATATTGAGCCACATAGAATATTTATTAATAATAAACTCTATCTAGCATTTAATTATTCAAATGAAATCTATGTTAATAATCTTGGTAAAAAGATAAAATTATCTGAACTAGAAAAATATATAAAAACAAGTCGTTAATACATACAACTTGTTTATGGTTTAACTATTTATTGTCTTGAAACATTTTTGCTATATTTTGCATTGCTTTTAAATTTTCTGCAGATTTTTGTGGGTCTTTCATAAATTCATCTAAGAATTTTGAAGCAGCGGCATTCTTTAATTGTTCTTCATTTGATTTAGATGATAAATTGCTTTCTGCAATTTTTAATCTAATTTGCTCATCAGTTTCTTTTTGAATCCTTTTTAGTTCTTTATCAGATTCTTCTCTTATTTTTTGAATTTCATTATCTGCTGAAATTCTTATTGCCTCGACTTCATTTTTAGATTTTTTTACAGCTGCTAAATAAGTTAAAAAGGAACTTATAATAGGAACGATTATTGAAATACCCAATTGCGTTTTCCAATTCATATTTAATCTCTCCTCTCACAATAAATATTATACCATAATCAAGGCATTGACAAATCTAAAAAAAGTGATATTATAAATAACCAATGAGAGAAGTATACTCTAGAAATGGAGGTACATCTATGAAATATAAACATAAAATATCGAAAATTAATAATATTGAATTATTAGAGGAGTCAGTAGTATTTAGGCTTTATTAAATACTATTGTCTCCTCTTTTTTTGTAAAAGGAGTTGAGTTTTAATGAATGAAGAAAAGAAAGTCGCAGGGCTTTATATTCGTGTATCTACTGAAGATCAAGCTCGTGAGGGATTTAGTTTACCAGAACAAGAAAAGCGTTTAAGGGCTATGTGTGAGTATAAAAACTATGAAGTATATGATGTATATGAAGAACGAGGAATAAGTGCTAAAACAGGTAATTATAGACCTGAATTTGAAAGATTATTGCAAGATGTTAGAGATAAAAAAGTTAATACTATTGTAGTATTAAAACTAGATAGACTAACTAGGTCAGTTTCAGATTGGGAAAAGATACTTACATTTTTAGAAGAAAATGATGCTTATTTAGATTGTGCTAATGATGAAATAAATACAACTAATGCTAATGGTAAAATGATTTCTAGAATACTTACAAGTGTATCACAACAAGAAATTGAAAGAACAAGTGAAAGAACTAAAATAGGGCTAGCAGGTGCTATTAAAGTTGGTCATATTCCGCATCAAGCACCTTTAGGTTATAAACATGAAGATAAGAAATTAGTAATTGATTATGCTACTAAAGATGTCGCAATTAGAATATTTAATATGTATCATGATGGGCTATCATATAAAAAGATAAGTAATATTTTAAATGAAGAAAAAGTATTAGATAAAACTAATTGGAGAGATTCAACAATTTTAAATATACTTGAAAATCCTATTTATAAAGGAGATTTTATTCATGGTAGAAGAACGAAGAAACCTACTTATTATTTTGATGTGGTCGAACCATTAGTTAGTAAAGAATATTGGGAAGAATGTCAGGTACAACAAAAGAAAAACTCTAGAAGTTTTCAAAGAAATTTAACTTATTTATTTATGCAAAAGTTAAAATGTCCTAAATGTAAAAGAATATTAGGTGGTAAAGCAACAACCAAGAAAAATGGTAATTCATATTATTACTATTATTGTCATGATTGTAAGATTAGTTTTAAAGAATCTGAAATAGAAAAAACAATAGATGAATATATGGATTCTATTGTTGAATATGATTCTATCGTTAATCAATACTTCTTACCAATGATAAAACAAAAGATAGAAAATCCAAAAGAAGAATTAGAAAAAGAATTAAAGAGTCAAAAATCTAAATTTGATAGGATTAGAGAAGCATATATCAATGAAGTATTTACTTTAAAAGAATATAATCAAGAGCGAAAAAAAGTCGAAGATATTATAAATGATTTAGAAACTAAATTAAATGAAACTGAAGTATGTGAAAAATTAAAATTTACTCCTAATGATATTTTAGTTAAAAGAGACATCGACTTTATCAATTCTATCAAGTACCCAGATAAATTTAAACAAAGAAATAAATTTTGGAATGAGTATACCCGAGAAGAAAAAGCCGAACTTATAATGAAATACATTGAAGAAATAGAACTGACTGATAAATATGGAAATTATACTGATGTAGAATTTATCAAATTTAGAGAAAGTATCGCAAGTACATCAAATGATTTATATTTCAAGGGTTATTATGATAGATATGTTCCATCATTATTTGGAAATATCTACGGAAAGATTAGATTTAGTGAATATCTACCTGAAGAAGAAATGGCACAGCAAATAATGAGATTAAGACAATTCTATGATATTGGTTATTATGAAGCAATTTATAGTGTTAAAGATAAAGTATTCTATTTTAACTTTTTAGAAGATAAGAAAACAATTGTTAGGGTATTTCCATTAGAAGATTATAGAAAAATAGATCCTGATGAGAAAATGGAAACATATAATCTAGGAGTATTATATGTTAAAGAAGATAATGGACCATTACTAGAAAATGAGGATGATGTATTTAAATTAATACCAGCTGAATGTGATGGTAATGTTGTATATAGTAAGGAACCTATATTAGTAGAAGCAAAACCTGTTCCTTACTATGAAGATGAAGAAAATTCAGAAGATAAAATTTCTTCATAATAAAATGTGTGGCACGTTTTGTTTACGATAGTAAATGAAAGTGGCGATAACATTTTATTCTATCTTATGAAGTATAACTATTACGAAGTTTTAGTTATTACTTGAATAAGATAAACGGATTCTAAGGTGTTAAACCTTAGCTCCCATATCTTGTTAGTATGACAAGATATATAGGGAGTTATACATCTTGTCAATGGTATTAAAATACCCTTTTCAAGATAGAATTGGGGGTGAAATTATGATAGAATTAGCATACTCGTTTCATATTGGAAATGATAAGAATAAAACTAAAAAAGCAAATCAAAAGAATACTCCTACTAACTATAATAATAATGCTATACAAAATGCTATGCAGTTATCAAAAGTAAATCATCATAACCTAAGACAATATGATAACAGCCCAGAGAATATAAAAACTTTATATGGTTCAAATGATATTGTAAAAGATGTTAAAGAATTATATAAACAAGAATTTGAAGAAGCAAGATTAGAATATAACTCAAAACAAATTAGAGATGATAGAAAAATAAAAGAATATTATAGTAAGATTAGTAATGATACAAAACACGATCTAGCAGTAGAGATTATTATAGAACTTGGAGATATGGATTATTGGTGGGATAAAGACGAAAAAGAAATGTATAAAATGACTAAAGTTTACGATGAGCAAGTTTTATATTTAAAAGAACTAGTTCCTGATTTTAAGGTAGCAAATGCAACTATACATTTTGATGAATCTTCTCCTCATCTTCATATAGTAGGAATTGCAGTTAAAGAAAATTGTAAAACAGGTATGAGTAAACAAATTGGTAAGTGTAGTGTATTTACCAAAGATAACTTGCCTAAAATACAAGATAAAATGAGAGATAAATGTATTCAAGTCTTTAATGAAGAATATGGTTTAAATGCAGTATTAAAAGATAAACAAAAAGGAAGAAATATTGATTATAGAGTAAGTCAAATGGCTGATTATGATGAACTAAAAAAGAATTATAATAAGCAAAGACAAAAAATAAATAAATTAAATAATCAAACTAAAGACTTAAATACTAAATCAGAGGAAATTAAAGATATTATAAATAATCTAAAGAATCAGCCATTATCAAACAAGAATTTACTTTTATCTAATCAAAATAAAGACAAGATAATTGATTATATTGAAGAAGTGAGTAAATCAACAAATGACTTTAAAGAAATAACAAATTACTCTTTTGCTGTAGATAAGATTAAAGAAGATTTTGAAGAAAATCATAATACTATTGAAGATTTAAGAAAAAGAGTTAGATTACAAAATGAAGAAATAAAAGATTTACAATATGATTTAGAAAATAAAGATAATGAAATATCATTCTTAAAGTCTAAAATAGAAGATTTAAAAGAAAAAATAGATTATTGGAAAAATAAATTTCAAAGAGTTGTTAAATATATTCATGATAAAATACATGGTATATTTGGTGATAAGGACGATAAATATAAAGAAATGGCTGATAATTTATTTATAAATGGAATTATGGATGAAAAAGAATATACTAGCGTTATTAATAAAAAAGAAAAAAATCGTGATGATTTTGAGCGATAAATATTAACTATATATTTTTAATTTGATATAATTGTAGAGAGGAGGAATTTATATGCAACAAATAAATGTATATTTTGATGAAAGTTGTCATCTATTAAAAGATAATTCTAATGTTTTAGGAATAGGTTGCTTATATTGTCCTGTTGAGTATAAAAAAGAAATAATGTACAACATAAGAGCAATCAAAAGGAAACATAATTTTAGTCGTGATCATGAAATAAAGTGGACTAAAGTTTCTAAAGGAAAAATGCAATTATATAAGGATTTAATCGACTATTTATTTGAAGAGAAAAACTTATATTTTAGGGCAGTAATAACACTGCACAAAGATAGATTAGTTGTATCTGGTGAAGAAGAATATAGACACTGGTATGAAAAAATGAATTATTATTTATTCAATAAGATTATAAATTATGGCTATGTTTATAGATTGTTTTTAGATAAAAGAGATACGAAAGGAAAAGAAAACTTAAGTAAACTAGAAGAAATTATATGTAATAGTAAATATGATTTTAGTATGATAACAATTAAAAGTATTGAGGATATTACATCAAATAATAATGAGTTAATACAATTAACAGATCTATTAATAGGTGCATTAACTTACTATCATAGAGGATTAACTACTAGTCCTGCTAAAACAGAGATTATAAAATATTTAATGACTAAAACAAATATTTCTGAAACATCAAAGTGGAATGATACAAAGTTTAATTTATTGATTTGGAGTCCAAAGGATAATTATGGAAAATAATTTTGATTATGATGATTTTGTTTTGGAAACATATAACAAATTTCAAGAATATTTTTGCAACAATAGGACTTTAAAATATAATGGAACAGAATATCCAATTATAATAAATACTAATGATGTGGAATTTGATGGAAAGCCTAGAATTTTTTGGCATATTAGTTCTTTAGGTGAAGAAAATGGTTTATATTTTGATAGTTTTAAAAAAAGATTAAAATTTAGTGTATTTCCTTGTATTAATCATATTTCATCAGTAAATTGTCAATTAAAATGTAATTTAGATGATGAATCAATTCAATTAAAAGATAATCGAGTACCTTGTATATATAGAATGAGTAAAATTGATAATTTGAAAATTGCTATGGATTTATTTAATAATCAAAGTGGTAAGATTAAATGGTGGACAAAAACTGAAAAATCACAAAAAAGTAAAAAAACAAAAAAGATGTTAAAAATTAGATATATAGATGATTTAGAAGATTATGTTATTATGTTTGAATTTAGATATACTGATTCAAGTAAGAATCAAATAAGTAAATTTCAATTTGTAACAGCATATCAAATTTTTGATAATAATACTAAAGAAAGATTTGATTTAGAATATCAAGAATATATTAACAAAAAGGCATAAAAAAACCATCTCGCTACCAGCGAGACGGACTTTCAAGCTGCGACTATTGGCAGTTGAACAATTAAATTGTAGCATAAATAACTAGTTAAGTCAATAATTTGACTATATTGCTACATTAATATTATATTAAAATATGGGAAATTTATGTTTTTTTAAACTCTACTCATGCCATTGTAAGAAATATAAACTTATTTATAAATTGTATTATGGACGAAAAAGAATATACTAGTGATATTAATAAAAAAGAAAAAAATATAGATGATTTTGAAATATAGATGAAATTAGATTTAATGTCTAATTTTTTTATGAACTCATATCAATATTTAGAAAATTCTGATATAATAATTATAAGTTAAACTTTAAATTATTCAACAAGAAAGGTTGTGCTTAAAGTGAATACAAATAAAAAGATTCTAGTTAGTGATTATGATCAAACATTCTATTTAAATGATGAAGATATAGAAATCAATAAAGAAGCAGTAGATAGATTTAGAAAAGAAGGTAATATATTTGTTATTGCAACAGGTAGAAGTTATTTTGATTTTCATAATAAAGTCAATATGTATAATTTTGATTATGATTATGTAATTATTAATCATGGTGCAACAATGTTAGATAAAAACAATAATGTTTTTGCAAATTTTTCTATAAATGATAATATTATAAATAATATTAAAGAAGATTTGCAATTAGAAAAATCAATAAAAAGTTTTTGTTGTAGTAAATTAGAAAGTAGAGTTGATTTCGAACATAATGATTTAACAAAGATAAATGTTAAATATAATACTAAAGAAGAGGCAATGACTATTAATGAAATAATAAATAATAAGTATTCTAACGATGTTAATTCTTATTATGTTACTGAAAATTCATTAGAAATAATTTCAAATAAAACAAATAAATCAAATGCCATAAATTTATTGATAGAGAGATTAAATATATTACAGGAAAATGTCTATACAATTGGTGATGGTTATAGTGATATAGAAATGATTAAAGATTTTAATGGATATGCAATGAGAGAATCAGTTAATGAATTAAAGCAAGTGGCTATAAAGGAATATGAAAGTGTTTCTAATTTAATAGATGAAATAATATAGGTGGTAGTCATGAAAAATAAAAAATTAGAAGGAAATATAATTATTGCAATAAATGCAATGAAAAAAATTATGGTATTATTTTTAGGACCATTTTTAACTGCTTATTTTATTAAAACTTCACAAGAAAGTATTGTTGATTTATCTATATATTATATATTTTCATATATACTACTTGCTATTGGTAGCTTTATAGTAGCAAGTATAATAAAGAATAAATTTAGAATAGGAATGTTTAGAATTGGTGTAATATTAAATTTCTTTTATATTTTAGCAATTATTATTTTAAAAGAAAATATAATAAATCATTTAGCATTAATATCAATTTTATATGGCATATCATCTAGTGTATATTGGTTTCCATATAATTTATTTGTAATTAATAAAATTGATAATGATTATAGAACTGAATATACAGTAAAATCTAAAATAGTTACATCAATTATTGGTGTATTATGTCCTATATTGTTGGGCTCAATAATAACTGCTACTAATTATGAATTAACTGCAATCATTATTTTATTTATATCTATGATTCAAATAGTTCTTTCATTTTTGCTAATACCAGAAAAAGATAACAATCTATCAAGTTTTAATTTAAAAAACACATGGAAGAAGTTAAAAAACAATGAACAAATAAGAAAAATGTCTATCGTAGAATTTTTTATTGGTATGAACGTAAGTGATGGAGCTTTAGAAGTATTAATGACAATATTAATATTTAATTCATTTAAAACAAATTTAAATCTTGGAATAATTACATCAATTACAACATTACTATCAATATTGTGTGTTCATTTATATGGAAAATTTTATAAATACAAAGATGATAAAAAAATTATAAATATATCAAGTATTGTTCCTGTTTTATCGGTTTTATTATTACTTATTTATAAAAATAATATTACTGTTATAATTTATAATGTTTGTTATGTTATTTTTACATCATTACTTACATTAACAAGAGAAATAAGATTATTTAATATATCAGATAGTTCTATTGTAGATAAAAATAATCAGAGTGAATTTTTTGCTATTAGAGAAGGAATATTAAATTGTGGTAGAATTGTAGGATATTTAATGCTCTTATTAGCTGGTATAAGTGGAAATCAAATTGTTTTAAATATAATTATGATATTACTTACATTGTCAATATTAGTGACAGGTTTAAATATAAAAAAAATAGAAAAATTTGAAAAATAATTTGTATATAAAGAATAATTTATAGAATTATTTATAAAAATGGTGTATAATTATGTCAATGATTGATATAAATCAATCGTCTTTATGCGAAAGAGTTGTAAACCACTTCGTCGTTCGCACCAGTAGGCAATCTGTCCGAACTTTTATAGTTTAGACTTAAATAAATGTATCAACTTCTAATGAAGTTGGTATTTTTTTAGTTTAAGTAAAGGAGATGGATTGTTAAAATGGTAAATATCACAAAGAAAGAGTTAATAATTGAGAGTGAATTAAAAAACAAAATAGAATTTATATGTAGTTTTTGTAATACTACTCCTATTATCATTAATGGTAATATTAGAAAGATTAATAAAACAAATTTGAACTATATCGAGCCACATAGAATAATTATTAAGGGTATTACATTTCTTGCATTCAATTATTCTAATGAAATATTTGTTGAAAATTTATCTCATAAAATAAAAATATCGGATTTAGAAACCTTTATAAAACCAATAAAGTAAAATAATAAATTATACCAACTTCTTTAAATATAAGCCCTATTTGGCTTAAAATAGGCAAATAATAGCAAAAATGTTGTGAATAATAGCAAATATGTCTTGACTTTAAATAAAAAATATTTATAATAAATGGTAATTAATTTGTTTCGTGTATTGGGGGTTGATATATATGAAACAAATAAAATTTAAGTATAACATAAACAAGATTATTATAAGAGGTGTCAAAGGCATAATTTGATTAAGTGTCTTTGTCACCTCTTTTTTGATGAAGAATAAGAAGAAAGGAAATGATTTATTAATGAGTGAAGAAAAGAAAATTGCAGGTATTTATATAAGAGTAAGTACCGAAGATCAAGCACGAGAAGGATTTAGTTTACCAGAACAAGAGAAAAGACTTCGTGCTATGTGTGAGTTTAAAGGTTATGAAATTTATAAAATATATAAAGATGCTGGAATAAGTGCTAAAACTGGAAATCATAGACCTGCTTTTGAAGAATTAAAAGAAGATATTAGAAAGAAAAAATGTAATACTATTGTAGTATTAAAATTAGATAGACTAACAAGAAGTGTTTATGATATGGAAGATATAATGAAATTTTTAGATGAAAAGAATGCCTACCTAGATTGTGCAAATGATGATATAAATACAACAAATGCAAATGGAAGAATGGTTGCAAGACTTTTAACTACGGTATCACAAAATGAAATAGAAAGAACAAGTGAAAGAACTAAAATCGGTTTAGCTGGAGCAATTAAAGTTGGAAATATTCCAAATAAAGCCCCTTTTGGTTATAAAAGAAATAATAAAAAACTTGTCCCAGATCCACTTACAAAAGACCAAGTAATAAGAATATTTAATTTATATTACGAGGGAAATTCCTACCAAACTATTGCTAACATTTATAATGATGAAAAAGTATTTGGAAAAACAAATTGGTGTGATAGTACAATTTTAAAAATATTAACAAATGAAATTTATAAGGGAGATTTTGTACACGGAAGAAAAACAAATAATCCAACATATTATTCAAATGTAGTCGAGCCACTTGTATCGAAAGAATTATGGGAGGAATGCCAAGTGCAAAAAAGAAAAAATTCAAGAAATTATAAACGAGATAAAGAATATTTATTTTTACAAAAATTAAGGTGTCCTAAATGTAATAGAATATTAGGTGGTAATGCAACAAGAAAGAAAAATGGAAAAGTTTATTACTATTATCAATGTAATAATTGTAAAATAACAATTAAAGAACCTAAAATAGAAGAAACAATTAAAACAATACTAGGAGATATTTTAGAATATGATAATGTTGTAAATGAATTTTTTTTACCAGTATTAAAATCAAAAGTAGAAGATCCAAAAGAAGAATTAGGTAAAGAATTAAAAAGTTTAAATACTAAAAAAGAAAGAATTAAAAAAGCATATATAGATTCATTATTTACAGAAAAAGAATTTAAAGAAGAAACAAAAATAATTGAAGAACAAATTGAACTTATTAACTCAAAATTATTAGAAAATGAACAAACAGAACAATTAAACTTTACTGTCAGTGATATTTTACTTAAAAGAGATATGGACTTTATCAATAAAGTAAAATTACCAATTAGTTATTATGCTTTTAATGATAACTGGGATTTATTAGATAGAGATATAAAAGCAGATATAATTATGCGATATGTAGATGATATTGAACTTGAAATGATAAATAATACATACGAAATAAAACAAGTTAATTTTAGATCAACATTTTATAGTGATTTTGAAGAATTATATAAGCAAGGTTATATTGATAGAAAACGACCATTTACTTATGATTTTAATGGAATATGCGTTGATAGTGAAGTTAGGTATAGTGAGTATTTACCCATTAAAGAAGTTATGCAACATTTTTATAGATTAAATGAATGTTATGAAGTTAATTTTTATAAAGGAACTTTATACAAAGAAACTAGAAAACTAGATATTGGACCACTTCTTAAAAATGAAGTTCCAATAAGAGTATTCCCATTACAAGCAAATGATAATGGAAATAAAGACTGGGTATCAATGGGAATGTTTGCTACTAAAAATAATCCTAATGATATAAAAGTAAATATTAGAGATTTATTTGAAGTAATACCAGATAATGTTACGGAAGAAGATTTTTTAAATAATGATGAAAATTCTAGTCAAGAATAAATTTATTTACTTGCGAAGTTCTTGACTAGAAATAGTAAAAATAATAATGGAAAAAGTTTAAAACAAAAAGTTATCTTTCTTGTTTTAGACTTATCTACTGAAAATTTTTTTGTTAACTTTTTTTCTAAAAAAAGTTATAACAAACGAACACGTTTTGTTGAAACGTAGTTTCAATGAAAGTGGGAAAAGTTTGTTTAATAAAATTATGAAATAATTGCTTACTTTAGTTTGCAATTAATGAATAATTTTTAAAGATAAAATAAAATGCAGTGCATTATATTTTATCATAAGTCTTATGTAGTTTTAATGATTTACGAAGTTTATCATTATTACGAAATAAGACAGGTGGATTCTAAGGTTGCCTAAACCTTAGCCCCCATATTTTGATACTTGTGTCAAAATATATAGGGGGTTAGAGATTTTGACAAAGCAAAATTACCCTACTATATATATAGTAGGACTCTATTCTAGCAAAGGAGGTTTTAAATATATGGAAGAATTATCTTATTCACTACATTTAAGTAATGATAAAAATAAATCTAAAAAAGCAAGAAGAAGTATCAAAAATACTGAAACTGGTACTACTTCTCTATCTAATAATGCAATTCAAAATCATCAGCAGTTATCTAAAGTTGATAAACATAATTTAAGAAAATATGATGAAGAACAAGAATTAATTTCTACAATTAAAGGAACTTCTTCTATTGTAGAAGATACAAAAAATTTATATTTAGATTTATTTGAAGATGCAAGAATTAAATACAATGAAAAGCAAACTAGAAATGATAGAAAGATAGACAATTATTTTAATCATATTTCAAATGACAATAAAAGAGATTTAGCTTGTGAAATAATTATTGAACTTGGAGATATGGACTTTTGGTCTGATAAAGATAATAAATATAAACATAAAATGACAGAAGTTTTTAAAGAACAAATAAGAGATTTAGAAGAAGTTGTACCTAACTTTAAAATAGCAAATGCAACAATACATTATGATGAATCTAGTCCCCATTTACATATAGTTGGTGTTCCATTTAAAGAAGGTATGAAAAATGGTATGGAAAGACAAGTTGGTAAATCTGATGTTTTTACAAAAGAAAGTTTAAAAATTATTCAAGATAAAATGCGAGAATATTGTATTAATTCATTTAATCGTATTTATCATTTAAACTACACTTTAAAATTAAAAGAAGAAGGAAGAAATGTAGATATAAATGTTGCTAATATGAACGAATATAAAAAGTTTAAAAGAGAACAAGAAAAATATAAAAAACAACTTAAAGAATTAAATAGTAAAACTGATGAATTACAAAATAAGTCTAATGAAATAAATGATATTATTGATAATTTAAAACCTTCTCTTATAAATAAAAATAACTATTCTATTTCTAATACTGATATAGATAAAATTAAAAACTATATAGAACAAACTAATGAAACTGCTTCTAATTTAAGAAATGCAAACGACATAAATATAATACTAAATAAATACGAAGATGATTTAAGAGAACATTCTAATGAAGTTAGAAATTTACAAAGAAAAATTAAAACTCGTGATGAAAAAATTGAAGATCTAGAATATAAATTAGACAATGCTAATGATACTATTGATGAACTAGAAGATAAAGTATCTAAACTAGAAGAAATGCTAGATTACTTTAAAGATTTATGGAAAAAGTTTATAGAATTTTTGCAAAATAAATTCTTTTCTAATAACAAATATGATGAAGTTATTAATGAACTTTATGAAGAAGATATACTTGATGATAATGATATTAATATCATAGAAAATAATATTAAAGATAAAGATGATTTTGAAAGATAAATTATCTTTTTAAATTTTCGTTGATAATAAAGTGCTAATTCTATGATATAATATTCTTACAGACAAATAGTAATTTGAAAGAGAGTTATATAAAAGATAAGAAATAGTATTAGAAAGAAGGGAAAGAATATGTGTACAGCAGCAACTTATAAAACGAAAGATTTTTATTTTGGAAGAACATTGGATTATGAATTTTCATATGGAGATGAAGTAACAATAACACCAAGAAACTTTGAATTTAAATTTAGAGAAGTAGATGACATTAAGAGTCATTATGCGATAATTGGAATGGCATTTGTTACTGAAGATTATCCATTATATTACGATGCAATAAACGAAAAAGGGTTAGCAATAGCAGGTTTAAATTTTGTTGGAAATGCTCATTATAAAGAAAAACAGGAAGGAAAAGATAATGTTGCTCAATTTGAACTGATACCATGGATTTTAAGCCAATGTTCAAATGTAAATGAAGCTAGAAATTTGATTGAAAAAATGAATGTGTTAAATACTCCATTTAGTGATAAATTACCATTAGCTAGCTTACATTGGATTATTTCCGATAGCACACAATCAATAACTGTAGAGTCTGTTATTGATGGAATAAAAATATATGATAATCCAGTAGGGGTATTAACTAATAATCCATCTTTTGATAAGCAAATGTTTGCCTTAAATAATTATATGTATTTATCACCTAAATCTCCAGAGAATAAATTTAGTAAAGAATTAGATCTAAGTTTATATAGTAGAGGAATGGGAGCAATAGGTCTACCAGGCGATTTATCATCGCAATCAAGATTCATAAGAGTAGCGTATACTAAATTAAATTCTTTTTCTAAAGAAGATGAAAAATCAAGTGTTAGTCAATTTTTTCACATTTTAGGTAGCGTTGATCAACAAAGAGGATGCTGTGATTTAGGTGATGATAAATTTGAAATAACAATTTATACATCTTGCTGTAATGTAAATAAGGGAATTTATTATTATACAACATATGATAATCATCAAATAACAGCAGTTGATATGCACAAAGAAAATTTAGATAGTAATGTACTTATTCGTTATCTTTTGATAAAGGAAGAACAGATAAGAACTCAAAATTAATGTTTATTTATAAAGAAGATAAAAGTATTACATATAAAAATGAATTAGTATGAGGAGAAAAAATATGTGGATGGCAGTAAAAAGAGGAATTGTTGTAGCAATAGGTTTATTAATACAAATTCTATTAACATTATTTATATATTTAAAATTTGGAGAATTTATAAGTATTATTCAAGTAGTTTATGGTTTACTTAGTATTATAATTGTTTTAATGATTATCAAGTATAGTAAAAGATTAAGTAGCGATTTAATATGGATATTACTGATTATGCTTTTTCCATTAATTGGAACACTTCTATATATCATACTTAGTAATAATATGAAAAGAAGTAAAGTTTTAAAGAATATTAATGAAAATATAGAAAATGGTCAAAAATACTTAATACAAGATGAATTTATAAAAAAAGAAATCGATACTAAAAATTTAGGACAATTAAAATATATAAGTGAATTTGCAGGATTTCCTGTAACGAAAAACAATGAGATAAACTATTATTCTCTTGGTGATGACGTTTATCCTGTTATGTTAGAAGAACTAAAAAAAGCCAAAAAATTTATTTTTATAGAATATTTCATTATTAATAATGGTACTATGTGGCAAGAAATTTTAGATATATTAAAAGAAAAAGCAAATTCAGGACTAGATGTAAGAGTTTTATATGATGATATGGGTTCTTTTGCTATGCTACCTAGTAATTATCCAAAGTTACTGGGAAAATATGGAATAAAATGTATGCAATTTAATAAATTATCGCCATTTGCAGGTATTATTATGAATAATAGAGATCATAGAAAAATGATGATAATTGATGGACATACTGCTTTTTCTGGTGGAATTAATATTTCAGATGAATATATAAATATAAATAGTAAATTAGGAGTATGGAAAGATAATGGAATTAGGATAAAAGGTGAAGCTGTTTGGAATTTTACTGTTATGTTTCTAGAAATGTGGAATTCATTTAAAAAAGAAGATAATGATTATAATAAATACAAATATAATTTTACTGAAAAGTATAAGGAAAATGGTTTCGTTGTACCTTATGGGGAAAGTCCATTAGATGATGCTATAACCGGCGAAGATATTTATCTAAATATTATCAATCAAGCGAAAAAGTATGTTTATATTTATACACCTTATTTAATTATTGATACAGATATGATAAATAGTTTAATCTTAGCTGCAAGAAGAGGAGTAGATGTCAGAATTGTTGTTCCTGGAATACCCGATAAAAAAATTGTATATGATTTAACCTCTTCTTATTTTTATACATTAATTAAAGGTGGAGTAAAAATTTATACTTATACGAATGGTTTTGTACATAGCAAAGTATTTTTATCCGATGATGAAATAGCAACTGTAGGAACAATAAACTTAGATTATAGAAGTTTATATTTACATTTTGAATGTGGTATTTATATGAAGGATACAAATGTAATAAAAGATATCAAAAAAGATTTTGAGGATTCCTTTAAAGAATCACATAAAGTAGATGAAAAAGAAGCAAAAAATGGTTTATTTAAAGGACTATGGCAAGCTATTTTAAGATTATTTGCTCCAATGATGTAAACGATATAATAAAATTAGATAAATAGTAATTTGTTAAATAGATTGGAGATGTAATTATGGCTTATATAGAATTTAAAAAAGTAGATAAAATTTATCAAATGGGAGAGGTAGAAATAAAAGCATTAAAGGATACTTCATTTGAAATTGAAAAAGGAGAATTAGTTTGTATATTAGGTCCAAGTGGTGCAGGGAAAACAACTTGTCTTAATATTTTAGGAGGAATGGATACATTAACTGGTGGTAAAGTTATAGTTGATGGAGTTAGAATAGATAAGTTAAAAGAAAAAGAACTCATTAAATATAGAAGAAATGATATAGGTTTTGTCTTTCAATTTTATAATCTTATTCAAAATATGACAGTATTAGAAAATGTGGAACTTGCAGTTCAATTATGCAAAGATTATTTAGATCCTATCACTATTTTAAATAAGGTGGGATTAGGAAAAAGAAAGGACAATTTTCCTGCTCAATTATCTGGGGGAGAACAACAAAGAGTCGCTATAGCGCGAGCAATCGCTAAAAATCCTAAATTACTTTTATGTGATGAGCCAACAGGTGCTTTAGATTATAAAACTGGAAAACAAATTTTAAAACTATTAGAAGATACTTGCCGAAAGGAAAAAATGACAGTAATCATTATAACACATAATGCTGCTATTTCTTTGATTGCTGATAAAATAATTAAGTTTAAAAATGGTGGCGTAGATGAAATTATCATAAACAAAAATCCTAAAAGAGTGGAGGATGTTGAGTGGTAAGATGAAAAATAAACTATTAAAACATATTTTTAAGAAAATAAAAGATAATAATAAAAGGTTTCTTTCCTTGTTTTGTATGGCTTTTTTAGGAGTAGGTTTTTTTACGGGGATTCAGTCTTGTGGACCTGATATGTTAAAAACATTAGACAATTATTATGACGAAAATAATGTTTATGATATCGAAATTATTTCTAATTTAGGATTAACTAATAATGATATAGAAGAATTAAAAAAAATAAATGATGTAAAAGAAGTAATAGGAACTTACACCAAAGATACCTATTTAGAACTTGATAATAAGGAGTTTGTTTTAAGAATTATAGGACTTAATAATAATATTAACAAAGTTTATTTGAGTGATGGAAAACTTCCTAGTAACAATAGTGAAATTGTTGTTGATAAATTGCTTTTAGAAGAAAACAATTTAAAAATAAATGATACCATTACAATTATGAATGAGAAAAAGAAAATTGTTGGTACAGTTATTAGTCCAATATATTTTTCAACTGAAAGACCTACAACTACCCTTGGAAATGGCAAAGTTAATTATTATGCTTATGCAAATGAAGAAGTAGTCAAAGAAGAAGCATTTACCAATATCTATATTACAGTAAAACAAGCAAAAAAAATGGTAACAAATAGTGATGAGTATTTGGATACTATTAGTAAAGTAATTGATTCTGTAGAGAATATGAAAGAAGAAAGACAAGATGTTAGGTATAGCGAACTTTATGGTGAAAAAATATTAGAAGCAAATCAATATGGAATACAGTTAGATGAGAGTAATTTTATTAAGCCAAAATGGTACATATTTGATAGAAATGATAATGATTCTTATAAAGACCTTGTGATTGCTAGTGATAATCTAAACAAATTAGGTAATGTATTTCCGATTATATTCTTTTGTGTAGCCATTTTAGTTAGTCTTATTTCTATGATGAGAATGATTGAAGAAGATCGAACTGAAAATGGAACTTTAAAGTCATTAGGCTTTAATAATTTTCATATAACATCTAAATATATTGTATTTTCACTATTGGCGACCATTACTGGTGGTATTTTAGGGATATTGATAGGGTCTGTTTTAATCCCTTATGTTATTTGGAATATTTATAAAAAATTATTTTTTATACCAAAATTTATATATGAATCAAATAATCTTTTTAATTTTATTGGTCTTTTAATATGTGTTTTTTGTATTTGTGGTACAGCAATATTTATATGCATAAAGAATCTAAAAAATGTACCTGCTAATTTAATGCGACCTAAATCTCCAAAGAGTGGTAAGAAAATACTTTTAGAGTATATTCCGTTTATTTGGAAAAGATTAAATTTTTCTAATAAAATAACCGTTAGAAACATATTTAGATATAAAAGCCGAGTAATTACAACACTATTTGGAATTGCCGGATGTACTGCTTTAATATTAGCAGGATTTGGGTTGAAAGATTCCTTAAAAGATGTTACAAATTATCAGTTTGAACATATTTTTAATTATGAAAAAATTGTGATGTTAAAAGAAAATACGAATTATGATGTGGTAAAACAAGAAATAAAAAACGAAAAATCTATTCGTAAAATAGTAGAAACTAACATTGATAATATCACAGTTGGATATAAAGGTAATACTGAGGAAGTGACAATGATTGTTGCAAATAATAATGAAGAATTAAGAGATGTAATAACATTAGATAGTGTAAAAGATAAGGATAATACAAATTTAATTCCTAGCGACAATTCGGTAATTATTAGCGAAAAGACTGCAACTCTTTTAAATATAGATCTAGGAGATAAACTTATACTATTTGATGATGAAAATAATAAATATGAACTTATTGTAGAACATATTATAAAAAACTATATTAACCAGTATTTATATATCAATAAAAATACTTATGAAAATACATTTAAAAATTATAAAATAAATTCTTTTCTAATAGATTTTGATAATTTAAATGAACATGATAGCAATCAATTTGATGAAAAGTATATTAGTAAAAATGAAATAACTTCTATTGTAAATAATGAAGATATAAAAGAAAATATCAATAGTATGCTAGGCTCTATTGATTCTATTGTAGCAATTTTAATTATCGCTGCAGCATTACTAGCCTTTGTCGTTTTATATAATTTATCGAATATCAATATTAGTGAAAGAAAAAGGGAAATTGCAACTTTAAAAGTATTAGGGTTTTATCATAATGAGGTAGATAGATATATTACGAGGGAAAATGTTTTATTAACTATTATTGGAATTGCTATAGGTTTATTGTTTGGGTCATATTTAAGTCATTTCATTATATCTACTTGTGAGCCAGATTATATAATGTTTATTAGGCACGTTGATATATTAAGTTATGTTATATCTGCTTTGATGACTATATTTTTTACTATTATCGTAAATATAGTTACACATTATAATCTAAAAAAGATAAATATGATAGAATCACTTAAAAATGTTGAATAAATAATAACAAAGGAATTATAAATTACAATTTATCAGTTAGGTTACTAGAAATAGTAATCTTTTTCTATCTTTTAAAACATTCATTAAAATTATATTTTAAATTAATAATATTTATGGTATTATATTATTAGAATTTGATGTGATTATTGCAACGACTTACTTTTGCGAAAAAAGTTTGAAATAACTTTCCTACTCGCACCATTTATTTTGAAAGTAAAAGACTTAGCAATAAGTCCTTTTATTTTGGAAAATTTGACAAATTGGTATATTTGTGTTATCATACGGCACATCAACAGAGAAATATATAAATAAAATTTGACAAATATCATATAATATGGTATTATACAAGCCATAAATTTAAAGGGGGAAAAAATATGGAAAAAATATATTATACTGAGGAAGAAAAACAAAAAATTGTGGATGAAAGAAAAAGGGTAATCGACGAGGATAAAATTGTAAGTGAAACAGCAGAAACTCCAATTGATTATGATAAATTATTAAATGATGAATTAGAAAATGAAAATAATGAAATTAAAAATACTGATACAAGATTTGTTCTTAAATATCCAGTTACAAAAATTAATGATATAAATGAAGAAGCTTTTACAACTGAAGAAAAACGTTTTAAAATCAATAAAAAAATGGCCGGAATTCTTGCAGGAATTATGATGGCTACTTCAATTCCTATTATAGCAGCATCAACTAGAAAAAATAATAACTCAAACGAAAGTTCAAGTGAAAGTATAAGCAATATATCTACTACAACTTCAAATGAATCTTCAACACCATCTAACCAAACTACTTCTATTGAATCATCTATCCAAGATGAACTTGATAAATATAGTAAAATTAAATATTTAACAAAAGATGAATATGTTGAATTATTAAAATCAGCAGAAAAGGAAATGAGCAATACTTCACTAACAACTGAAGAATTAGCTGCATTTGTAACAGAAGTAAATAAAAACGTTATTAGCCCTGAATTAAAACAGATTTTAATAGAAAGCGGCGTTCTTAATAAAGATGAAGAGATTGCAAGAAGAGTATATTTAAATGCTGCCGAAAAAGTCGGAATGGCAATGATGAATACTTATACATTAGAAGCAAATGCTGATTTACTATCTATTCCAGAAGTTGCAGAAGAATTTAAAGAAATACAAGAGAATTCAGCAAAAATTCATATATCTAAATTTGTTTCAGAAAAATCAGATGAATACGATATGTATAAATTACTTGACAAAACATATGATGGTATTTACAATGCTACAGATGAAAATGAAGTATTAGAAGCATATAAACCTGTTTATGAATATTTAAGCATTGATGGATCTTATGTATTACCTAATAAAAAACATATGCCAAACAACATGGAAGAAGAAATATATAAAGATGTATATTTAAGAGTATATTTAGGTATATCTGCACAAAAAAATGTTTCTTCAGAAATCTTTAGTGAAGATTATATATATTCTGAAGAATGTTCTAAATCATTATAATAATATAAAAACGCTATTTTAAGCGTTTTTTTTATATAATTATGATATAATTAATTAGAGGTTGATATAATGAAAATATATAATACATTAACACGAAAAATAGAGGAATTTATTCCAAACAATAAAAATGAAATAACAATGTATACTTGTGGACCCACTGTATATCATTTTGCGCATATAGGAAATTTAAGAAGCTATATAATGGAAGACATATTAGAAAAAACTTTTAACTTGATGGGGTATAAAGTTAAAAGATGTATGAATATAACAGATGTAGGTCATTTAAGTAGTGATTCTGATTCTGGTGAAGATAAAATGCTAAAAGGGGCGAAAAGAGAACATAAAACAGTTATGCAAATAGCTGACATGTATACAAAAGCTTTTTTTGAAGATTGTAATAAATTAAATATAAAGAAACCTGAAATAGTAGTAAAAGCAACAGAATGCATTGATGAATACATAAAAATAATAGAAACATTATTAAAAAAAGAATATGCATATATATCTAATGGAAATGTATATTTTGATATAACAAAACTAAAAGATTATTATGCACTTACAAATCATAAAGAAGATGAAATGGTAGTTGGTGTTAGAGAAGGTGTAGAAGAAGATTTAGGTAAGAAAAATCAAGGTGATTTTGTATTATGGTTTACAAAATCAAAATTTGATGATCAAGAACTAAAATGGAATAGTCCATGGGGTATAGGGTACCCAGGATGGCATATAGAATGTTCAGGTATATCTATATTAAAATTAGGAGAACATTTAGATATTCACTGTGGTGGTATAGATAATATATTCCCACATCATACAAATGAAATTGCTCAATCCGAAAGCTATTTAGGACATAAATGGTGTAATTACTGGTTTCATGTAGAACATTTAAATGATGAAACAGGAAAAATGAGTAAATCAAAAGGAGAATTCTTAACAGTTTCACTTTTAGAAGAAAAGGGTTACGATCCTATTTGTTATAGATTATTTTGCCTACAATCGCATTATAGAAAACAATTATTATTTTCATATGATATTTTAGATGGTGCTATAAATACATATAATAAATTAAAATCTAAAATTAAAAATATAAAAGAAAATAAAAATGGTGAAATAGAATATAACTTAGTAGAAAAATATAAAATAAATTTTTTAGAAGCTTTAGGTAATGATTTAAATACTTCACTTGCTTTAACTACACTTTATGATGTTATAAAGTCAGAAGCTAATAATAATACAAAATTATATTTGATAGAAATGTTTGATAGCGTGTTGTCATTAAATTTATTAAAAGATGATATTCAAAACATTGATGATGAATTAACTAAATATATCAATGAAAAAATAGAAGAAAGAAATAAAGCAAAACAAGATAAAAACTATGAACTTTCTGATTCGATTAGAAACGAATTACTACAAAAAGGAATAATATTAAAAGATACAAGAGAAGGTACAATATTTGAAATAAAAAAATAGCATCATTGGATGATGTGAATCCCATTTTGGAGATACAAATAAAAAAATAGTATATTAAAAAGAGAAAAGTTATTTTTCTCTTTTTGCGTATTTTGCGTAAGTTTTTCTCTTTTTCTTAATTTTTGACTTTAGTCTAGTGGTGTTGTAAAATAATATCCATTCTTCTACAAGTTGAATATATTCTTGTAAAGATGTAA
>ENA-OPRX01000658-OPRX01000658.1-human-gut-metagenome-genome-assembly--contig:-NODE-658-length-21527-cov-61.946675_pt1 | contig 21527 bp, 16 predicted proteins | sample MGYA00241450_ERZ501892 | MGnify/ENA primary metagenome ERZ501892 (study PRJEB25962, sample SAMEA2042223) | human gut metagenome | biome: human gut; feature: human-associated habitat; material: faeces...
ACGGATCTCACGGATTTTTTTCGTTGCAAGCAACGATTCGTATATCACCAAGACTTCGTCTCTACTATATTACTGCATATGGTGCATAACTATTAATCTTGACTAAATCTAATTTTTTCATTATTACAACACACAAAATGATTCTGCCTCCTTACCGGTTCTGCGGCGATAGTCATCACGCATTCGCTTTTCCATTTGTGCTGATTTTTCTACCTCTCCGTCTCTCCTGCAAGGAGAGCTCCACCTCTAACCAAGCCTTCTCAATAGTCTTTACGACCCCTTCGGTTCCCCTTGTAGGGGACAGAAACCTCAGGAGGAAGGATGTAACCGCCCTACTCGGTGCTCGGAACCGCTACGCTATAAGGTTGGCGGGGCATCAAAGCCCTCGCCAGGTTGTGCGGGATGGGACCGCCAGGCTGTTATGGGGATCAGCTTGCAATTATATTGCTGAAAGTGGGTGCATGGAGAGGGTATCCTCATTGTTGCCATAAAACTTTCTATCTCGGTCTTCTTTCTTGATTATTCCTTATCTTTTTTTATCTCGTCAGCAGGTTTCTCCACCAATTTTTGCTCAGCCTGGCTGGCAGTGGGCGCAATGAGATTGTTTCCGCCATGAATATTGAAGATAGCATGGGGATCCTGATACTCCTTGATTTGATCGATGAGGCCATGATACTCCTTGGACATCATCTTGCGTAGCAGACATTGCACTCGGGAGACGTCGGCAAAGTGATTCTCATTCATGAACTCCTGTGCCTTCTGTATCATGTACAAATTTTTATCCTCCATACTAAATTAACCATCTAGAATCAATAAAAGCCAATTTTCAGCAGCAATTGACCATAATCCGCAAGTTTTGCGAGTTGAAAATCCTATTGTTGTACGACTGTAAAGCTACAGTTGTACGACTATACATGCTATAGTTGTACAACTCTGGAGTTATAGTCGTACAACTATAGGGGTCATAGTCGTACAACTATAGATTTTCAAGAGACCAAGTATATTTTTCAATTTTTATACACTACTGATTATCAGCAACTTACAAAGCCTCAACATAATTTCAATTCTACAAATTGAATTTGGATTCATTGAAAATTCTGAAATTATGGAGTGCGTAAAAGTGCCTTTTGTCAGAATTTTTCCTCACGCTACTTCATTGGTGATCATTTCCACTTATACCAGGCTTCATTGATATACTTGCGGATATTACTGATGCCTGTAGTAACCTGAGGAGCCAAGGGCTGTAAGACTTCGATGAACTCCTGCTTCACCATAATATCTTGATCAACCTTTACATCTGTATCATTCACCATATCCATCACCACCTGAGCCAATTCCTTGGCATTGGTGCATGCAGAGAGCTTGGCTACATATTCTGCTAATGCTTCCACATTATTAATATATAGGGAGAGACGGGTTGTTTCGGGTGAGAGAACAGGCTCTTGACTTGTGGTCTTCGCCTTCATCATCTCCTCTATGTACTTGTCGCCATAAAAGTTTTGCTCAGCCTTGATAGCATTGGGCAGAATCTGGTTGTTACCGCCAGAGATATTAAAGACGATATTTGCCTTGCAGGTATCTTCCATTGCTATGATTTTTATTAAAAGTGAACGTATCGTGAATGAGTGGTAAACAGATGGTGAACGTCAGTGAAGGCATTTGTTTTCGCCTCCGAAATGTTGTATCTTCGCAACGTCAATCAGAACAAACGGGATTGCTAATCTCTTTGAACTGACGATGACAAAACTTTAGTATTAATCTTTTAAATGTTTCAATTATGAGTAAAAGCTACAAAGTTGCAAAGAAGACCATTAACATGGGTGAGAAGAAGGGTCAGACACTCTTTTCTGTTAGACCTTACAGTTACGGAACCTTGACTACCGAGGAGGTTGCTAACCAAATCGCAGTGGAGTCTACAGCTACTCCTGCAGACGTAAAAGCGGTACTCGACCGCTATGCTTACTACGTGAAGGAGAACCTGAAGAAGGGTTACGACATCGAGTTGCTTGGATTCGGCAAGCTCTTCATCCGCTTCATTACCGGCAAAGCTGTAGAAGATGAGAGTAAGGCGAACGCTAAACTCGTCAAGAGTCTCGTTCCTGCCTTCCGTCCTTCTTTCACCAAGTTGCAGAATGGTACTCGTCTCTACAACCTGATTCCTGATTCCATCGAACTCGTCAAGTACGGTGAAGAGAAGAAGGATAAGACTACTGGCGGAGAGACTACCGGTGGTGAGAGTACTGGCGGCGGTTCCGGCACCGAGGCTGGCGGAACAGGTTCCGACAATGGTGACGGATTGGAATAGTCTCCAACTCTGGCAGTGCCTTACCTCTCTGAAAGGGAGGCACTGCTAAACTCTGACAACTTATTGTTTCATTTAAATTTTATTGATTATGAAAATGTTTCGTTCTAACTCTGAATCAAATCCAAACAAGATTTCCTGGACTCAAATCGTGAATGCCATCGTACAGGCGCTAATTGCTGCTCTCACGGCACTGGGAGTAAGCTCGTGCGCCTTATAGGAGTGTTGAATGTTGAGTGTTGAATGTTGAATTATTCCTATGACGAAAGATACAATTCCAATGAACATAGGCGGGGGGAAGGTACGCTCTGAGCGCATGCTCCTCGCCAAAGTGGAGAACGGCAAGAACATGATGTCTGCCGACTCTGTGAGATTTCTGGTACTGCATTGCTCGGCTAGCCGATGCAATCAGGACTATAGTGTGGAACAGCTGCGCCGTGACCATAAGGCTCGTGGGTTTTATGACATCGGCTACCACTTCTACATCCGTAAGGATGGAACGATGACGCAGCACCGTAAGCTGCTGGAGGTGGGGGCTCATGCCAGACCTTATAATAGATGCTCTATCGGCATCTGCTATGAGGGAGGGCTCGATGAGCAAGGCAAGCCTTGCAACACCATGACAACTGAGCAGGAAACGAGACTCATCGACCTTTTCAGAAATCTGAAGATTCTCTTTCCGAAAGCGAAGATTGTGGGCCATCGGGACTTGCCTGGGACTACTCCAAAGGAGTGTCCGTGTCTGGATGCTGGAAGCTGGGCTGCCCGACACCGCCTTGAGTAACTCTTATAACTCCTTTTGGCTGGCATTGGTAGCCTTCACTTTTTGCCATGGCTTCGCCGTCGTCTCCTGCAACAGTGGACGTAACCTGTGAGTGTATATTTGTCTCTTTCATCATGCGAATCAAGTTCGTTTTTTGATGACGTTCATCTGAATCTCGATATAAGAGACACAGAATCTCCTTGCAAAAATACGAAAATTGTTGGAAACTAGCAAATTATGCGTGTTAAAAAATTAATATCATTCTACGAAAATCAACATTATTTTACTATTCTTTTCGTACATAATTTCCTAAGTCTTTGATTGAACGAAGGTTTTCAGTTTTTCTGTGTCTCTTATATAAAGATTCAGGAAAAATGGTTCATTTTGGTTCATTTTACAAAATTCCTCTTTTAATTCTTTTTTGCAGCTTATAGGGCTGCCAGTATTTTGGCGTTGGCATCATCTACCAGTCCCTCCTCACCACCAATTACCGCAAGCCGATAATTGATGGGGAAATCAGAGATGACAGATACACCTGATACAATTGCCTCTAAACGAACAAAGGGGAACGACCAGTCTTTGGTCGTTCCCCTTTGTTCGTTGTATTCATTCTGATTACATCACATGATTGTCAAAATGGCTTTGTATGCAAATCATCCCGTCCTTCCTTGTTGATAAAGCGAGCTGCACTCGGCAATTTGAAAGCGAGCTTTCATTGCACTCACTGGCATCGCTTTTTCCCATTAAAGAAGGTATTTTTTCGAATCCCTCCGTCTCCCTTTCCAAAGGGAGCTCCACATCCTAACCAAGCCTTCCCTTCTCAGAAAGGAAGGATGTAACCGCCCTACTCGGTGCTCAGAACCGCTACGCTATAAGGTTGTCGGACCATCAAAGGTCTTCACCATGGTTGTGCGGGATGGGACCGCTGGGCTGTTATGGGGATCAGCTTGCAATTATATTGCTGAAAGTGAGTGCATGGAGGGGCTTGCAGGTTAAGCCCACCAGAATTGTTCCTCATTGCAGTATCGCTCTGCACTTGTCGTCGCTCGAATGAGGAATATTATTTTTATTCTACTTTTGAGAGGATTACCTCTGGAGAGGTGCCCATCAGGGTTATGGCAGAAATCTTATGACCGCCATTGACCATATGTTCCAAAATGGAACAAAAGAGCAATGCCCTATTTGCTAAAACCATCAAGCACGTCTTGCTTGATTCTCTTAGCAACATCCAATTGTTCTTCGCGAACCATTATATGAATATACATATCGTTACCACAAGCATCAATGCAAATTGGTAAATCAACAACATTCATATCTAATAACCCTTGAAGCTTTTGAAACAAACTTGTAAAAAGTCTGTTACGATAATACTGTACCGAAAAGCCTTCTGCCTTTTTACGATCATTCATCGGAACATCGGCTATATCATCGCATACATAATACAATATCGCATTGTCATGAGACCTGAAGAAGCTATAAATTTGATTAGAGATAAGTGATAAATCCCGAATCCCTGTCACATGTTTATAACTACCTACTCTGTTGAGATATATTCCCCATACCTCAACATCAGACTTTTCTAAGGCGGAATTTATTTCGGATGACAAAAATCTCGCTCCATCATTCAGAATTCGCACGATATATATATCACCCGTTTTGCTTGTAAATCTATATTCAAATGCATCCATTACATAGCAATATCACAAACCTCGCATCCTCGTTTTGCCATATCTTGCAGCTGAGCTGCCTTATATGCCTTCATACGCTTCACCCACTCTGCTACCTTTGGGGAATCGCTTTTAATAACTAAAGTTTCTTTTATTTCTATCATTGTATAACCTCCTATAATAAAGACTGCTGCAAAGATACTACTTTCTGACGTAAACACCAAGGAATTAAGAGAAAAAATGCATTTATTAACCTATACTTGGCTTAGGGCTAAACATTACAACACACAAAATGATTCTGCTTCCTTACCGGTTCTACGGCGATAATCATCACGCATTCGCTTCTCCATTTGTGCTGATTTTTCTACCTCTCCGTCTCTCCTGCAAGGAGAGTTCCACCTCTAACCAAGCCTTCTCAATAGTCTTTACGACCCCTTCGGTTCCCCTTATAGGGGACAGAAACCTCAGGAGGAAGGATGTAACCGCCCTCCGGTGCTCAGAACCGCTACGCTCTAAGGTTGGCGGGGCATCAAAGCCCTCGCCATGGTTGTGCGGGATGGGACCGCTGGGCTATAACTTACTATAACATTTTACTCAGATAACTCATAGTTTTTTTATGCAACAAGATCATTCTCAACTTAATCTTCTTCAACGACTTCGAGTAAATTTCTACTTATCGTAAGCGTTGCACCACTGATATACTTGATTTCGCTGCCGATAACGGCTTTCTTGCCATTATAACTCTGTACGTATGCTTCCACACCTTTCATGCTACCTGCTACCACTCGCACTTTGATTCCTTTCTTCAAAGGAACAGGGGCAGCAGTGACAGGCTCTTCATCATTCTCTACAAAATATCGATAGTTGGCAACAACCTGGTCGGGAATTTGATATATTTTCCTTTGACCTGGCATCGTCAGCATCTTATACACATCCGAACGGAAGCGGATTTTGTCAAGTTGTCTCGGAGAGACGTTACAAAAGATGAAAGTGGAAAGAAATAGCTTTTCTTTCACTTTTCGCTTATTGGAACGTTTGTCTATATAAACTACTTTTACCTTGGGAATCCAGTAATCAAACCAAACATGATTGTGATTAAGATTGATTCGTATAGAATCAGCTATTCTCGTTTCACAATTCACTCTCACTACAGCCACATACCATCCTGCATCAGCAGGTTTTTCAAGCCCTTCATTAGGCTTTTCCAGAACCTTTTTCTTAGCGTTTTCTTCACTTTTTGCCACGGCTTCGCCGTCGTCCCCTGCAATAGTGGACGTAACCTGTGAGTGTATATTTGTCTCTTTCATCATGCGAATCAAGCTCGTTTTTTGATGTCGTTCATCTGAATCTCTACATAAGAGACACAGAAACTCTTTGCAAATATAAGATAATTGTTGGAAACTAGCAAATTATGCGTGTTAAAAAAAATAATTAAAATGATAGGGACACCTTCGTCTCTACCAAAGAAACAAAGATGCCCCTATATTAGTAAGGTATCAGATAATGTGGGTATAAAAGGATTATCAAAAAATAAGTATTGCTATTTAAAAACCAGAATATACTATCTTACTGAAATCTTCTGACCTTTAGCCTGAGCACAGGACTGAGTAGATGCCTTCACGATGTAAATGCCGGATGGAACACGGAGAATCATTCTCTGCTTATCAGGCAACTGATAACTGTGAACCATCTTGCCATCCAACGTAAATACCTGAACCCTGTCGAGCTTCTCACCACCCAAGGCAGAAACTACGATCATGCCTGCAGCTGGTGAGTAAACCTTCACCGGTGCACTCTGCTCTTCAGCCTCCATGCGGTCGATGCCGGTTGAGGTACGGGTCTGGGTGAGGAAGTATCTTCCGTGGTCACCCGCCTTCACCTTCACAGCCTCGCCATCATGAACTTCTGTAAAGCTTGCCGATGCAGCATCGTAGAGATAAACCGGAGCATCGAGCTTGTTCACACCCTTCAGGGTAAGTGAAACCTCTTCAGCCTGCTGGCTCACGATACCGAGTGGAATCCATGACAACTCAGGAACTGCATTCACAGCCACCGCCTCGTTGCCGGCAACGGTATAAACCTGCGGAACATCATTCAGGTTCTGGTCATACAGCAGATCCACATCCTCCTGGTCATCATAGTCGGTAGAAGCCTCCGGACGCAAAGCTATGCGTGCCTTTGAGGTCTGGCCGCAGGAATTCTCTGTCGTTGCTTCAATGCTCTTGACATAGTCTGATGCCATCAACAGGCCAGGAGTGATAGTGCGGTCAACATACATCGCAGAAGTGAATCTTACATTTTCTACCGTTTTTCCATCTTTCTTCTTGACAAAGAACGACTGGGTAGGCTGGATAGCGTAGTTCTGCTTATCCAATTCTGCATTGGAAATCGCCTTCACCTCGCCATTCTCTACCATCCATATAGCCTTTTGCAAACCAGTATTAGCCTCGAAGAACTTAGCCATCGAGATAGAGCAGGTATATGGATTAGCCACGAGATAGAATCCACTGGCGTTATCTGTTCCCAAGGCCTGGGTCTTCTCTGCGAATGTCTTCTCTTCATTACTGTAAGCTACGAGAAGTTTGCCATGGCCATTGTTCTTACCAACAGTTACTGATTTACCACCAGAAGTCGTTGATCCATCATAATCGAAGTACTGATAGCTGATATCAGCCTTTGGCAAACGGAGGAGCGCCTTTGGCAATGTAGTACCATCTGTAGGTCTCTTTGGCAGGAGCGCATTACCCGCCTTGATAGAGAAACCACCTAAGGTTCCGTCTGCGGCATAGCTCTTGTCCACCTTATTATATACATGGCTCCAGTAGCCGAGATTCATATCAACATTTTCTGGAGCAGCTACACTTGGGTAATGAGATGCAGGATAATCACTCTTAGGTGTGATTTCCTTCACATCACTCTTCATCCAAGCTCTCTGATAAACCGGATACTTGCTCCGGCTATATACATTCGTATCAAACGTGATATCCGTAAACGCCTTGGTTTCCTGTCGTCCGTCTTTTGCTGGCACATACATATCACCGGCGTAGATATACTGCAGAGGTGAAGCCATGGTGTACCACTTGTTAGGCTCCAGTTCTTTCTCTACCCAAGCCTTGTCATATACCAGATAGCACTGGTCGCGAAGCTCGCCCTGAGGCTTGAAGTAAATCTGATGACAGGTATTGCCATAGAACTTCTCGCACTTCAGATTACCATCAGTTTCGAATCCCTTATTAGCATCTGCTGCATTCCAATTCGCCATGATGTCGTACTGGATATACTTTGTAGCCTCATTACCCTTACCGTTAGTCAGCTTGGTAGCAATCTGATTGGTGCTACGATAAACCACATTACCGAGGTCAGGGAAAGGCAATCCCTTCAAGTTGTCAATCGTAACCTTGGTAAACTTCATTGGCACATAGCTGTTCAGCGTAGGAATGTTCACCTTTACTGTAATACCAGATGCACTACCATAAGTCTGATAATCGGTATAATCCTTATCATACAATTCAGTAGAAGATGAGCGATGCCAGTTGGCATCATTGTTCCAGTTGGCATTCATTCCGCCATCTGCCGTAGGCGTCCATGTTACGAACTCCGGAACAATCTTCAGCTTGAGATAAGACTCGCCGGCACAGTTGGTAGTTCCCTCAGTAGCTTTTCTCTGCTCGAAGGCGAATCTGAGTTCATAATAGTAGCCCTCGTGGAAATTCTCCAGTGCTGCATCAGAGAACTTGAGGTTGAGGGTAGCCTGAGTCGTTTTATCTATAGGAGGCAACTCTGTACTCTGCAATGTGGCAACCTGGGTATTTAGCTTATCTTTCCATGACGGGTCATTCGTAGATGCCACCATTACTTTATCAGAAGTAACGGCAGAAGTACCACTATCATCGACGAAAGTAAGAGGCGAAGTGATTGCTTTTCCATCACCCGTAGTAGCACTATGAAGAGGAATCTGCAGGAATCCTGTATTCTTTAACTTCTTCAGCTGTGGCAAACCGATGCGAAGCGATGCCGCATAACTGCCATCATTGAACGGATAATCCACATCGTTGAAACCGAAGTTAAGCTGTGGTCCATCCTTCATCACACGCAATGGAACAGGTATAGCACTTGTACACAGCAGATAGGTTTTGCCATTGAGCGGATATGGAATATAGCCATCAGAATTCGGAGTTCCTTCAGGCTTCATAAAGATATAATGAGTCACACCCAAAGGAAGCTTATCGTTGCTGATAGTGATTTCGTTGCTGGCTGCTGCAGAAGGATCAACCTTATTAGCATCACCAGTACCATCAATATACCAGATAAACTTAACACCATCCAATGTAATCTTACCGCCTCTATTAGGGTCAGTTGTAACTAATTGTCCCTTGATTGTTACCGAATAGCTTCCTGCTTTATCGCAAGGAATCTTATAATCCGTTACGATATTACCCTTGGCATCCGTAATGATTGGATGCTGGCTAACCATTTCAAACCAGTTACTATACAACGAGCAGACTTCAGCAGGTGAACCCCAATTCGCTTTACCAGACTCAGGGTCCTCTGTTGCTACAGAAACGTAATACTTCTTACCCACTGTAAGAGGGAAATATTTTTTGCTGATAACGATATAGGTTTCACCTTCACTATCTTGCTCTATCATTGAAGTACCATCGATAAAATACTTTCTGCAGGTTTCCTCAGAATCGTATACATCAACAGTACCATAATCAGAACCTGTGACAGGAGATGTGTTACCAGCATCATCCTTTAAGGTATATGAATAAAATCCATCACCCTTTACTGAGTTACCGTCTTCATCTACAAATTTGAAATAGATTTTTGTATCTGTATGACTCAAGATGGCATTCAAAGTTTCATGTACGGCACGAATTTTCAGTTTGATGTTTCCTGTAGCTGCATTGCCACATGCAGGCCTGTCCTGAATCACCTGAACCTTAGCCGGCTCAATATAGATACGGATATCATCGATGGCATAGTCAGCACCTTCAGTATTCTGACAATAGTTATCAATGATGACTCTAAAATCTGAATAATTCTCTACACCAGATTCTTTCTGGATGACAATCTTACCATAAACCTGATACCATGTTGCCTTAAGACATGGACTATCTTCTGTATTATTTTTGAAATCTCCCGAAGAAAAAGAATGAAGCAGTTTCTGGCTCTGAATATTTCCTTCAGCATCATAGTTTACTCCATAGAGTTTAAACATAACCTGAGGGAGTTCGTCAGCATGTGTCATGTCAGCAACATTAGCAGAAAATATCACCTGCATACCCGTACAGAGATCAGCCTTGAAATCAGCTGCTGCTATCTGACGGCTCTCATCAGAAGCATCCACATAAAGGAAATGTCCGTATTGAGAACCTTTCGTCATTTCGTATGTTCGATCATACAATTTTTTATCTATCCACCAGACATAATTATCAGTACCTCCATTTCCTGAAATGCCAGAAAGATTTGCGGTTTTATATAGACCATAATCTCCATGAAGCGGTGAATGACCGATACCAGTATAACCAGTAGCATCGTAATCTATCAAATCACGATAAACAAAGCTATAAGCACGGCGATCCCATCTTGATGGCAAACGGTCCTGGTTATCATCAGGAGATGTTGGCTTAGCCAAAGTTTGCTCATCATCGTCATCATCAAACGATATTGGCTTGGTCGCCAGTTTATAATGTTCGTCAAGATAAGATATGGTTCTGTTGTTATAGCCTGCTGCAGTTATCTGATCGTGAGTCATTGGATGAAATTCCATAAAACGAACATCAAAGTTAGCTACAGGGCACATTTGTTCTCCTTGTGCTTTCAAATAAGCAACCACATAAACAGGAATACCTTTACCTATAACAGGCTTAGCTGCTTCATCTACAGACGAGCCATCACTATTATACCAATCAGCATCATTAAGTTTCTTAACTGATAGATCAAGGAAGCGATTGTTTTCTGTAAATTTGCAATATTTTGTCTTCGTAATATCATAAACACGCCATTCAACAAAGCTTGTATACTTCTGAGCAGACACATATTTTGACTTATCAAAATCGGCATCAGTTATATCATTATTATATACTACCTTTTTAAGACCATCAGATGTCATCGGATAAAATGAGTATCGAGAAATATCATTCAACTGTAAACGCAAAGTAGTGACAGAATTGTCATCTTTATAACCGAATGTGATCTTTTTATTGTCTTCATAAGTATAATTTCCATCATCATGATTGCACAACGCTGCCTTAATATCGTCAGCCAACTTCTTCTTAGGAAGAATATGGAAGATGTAACGAATAGACAAAGTTGGTTCATGGAGCAAATAAGTCCTTGACGCATCCATACCGTCAACATATCTACTTACATCACAGGCAATAGTCTCCCCTTTCCATGAATCATTAACATGGGAAGTATTGTAATTGACACCAATCAGCTGATGAGTAGGATGTGTGCCAATATTATTTGCGAATAAACCCCAATCTCCTTTCTTTTGTAATTTTGTTGTTGCATCAGCGGTGTTAAGATGATCGGATGCTTTATCAGTATCATAATTATACCAACGGAAATAACCACGTGGCTCAAGATCATTACCACCATTATCATATCTTTGAAAAGGCAACTTTAACATAACCTGCTTCGGGTTTTCATTTCCATCAACATAGTAATAATACTCCCATTCATGAGTCTTCTGATAGGTATGGCCATTCACCTTATCCCAGTCTCCCTTCTTGTTGGCGATACCCTCGTAATGCTTGAATGGGAGATCATTTGGAGCATAGAGCTTTACATTTATCTTGCTCTTGAAAGCTGATGGTTCTTTTGTAATGATGCCATATTGCGCTTCATGACCAGTGAGGTCATTGCTCAACAAGCAATATACCTGCATGTCTGAAGACCATGAATAACCGGAAGGCAACTCGAAAGTTACATTCAATCCTGTAGGCAACAAAGAAGAACCTTTTTTTGACAATAAAGTATAGTATTTTTTACCATCTGAAGCTTTGCGCAAAGCCAAAGCACTATTACTTGAAGTAGCACTGAGGATTTTGCCATCCTTATCTGCCAATACCCATCGCATATAGAAGTCGCTGACATCTTTCTTATCAGCAACGCCGAAATCAGAAAGGATATCAGGAACAACATCTTTCAAACTTACCTCAAGTTTCCCATCAGTATAAATTGCATCTACCTGATGAGTATGAGCAGCGTCTACATTATCGGCAGAAAGCACCAGAGAAGTTGCATCTACAGTTTCCTGCTTTACAAACTTAAAGGTATATTCACCATTAAGAGTTGGCTCTTGGAGAATATAAGTGTTTTCATTACATGTTACCACCTTGGCATCATCGTCATTTTTTGCCCAGGTACACTTCAAGACATATTTCTTGACATCTGCTCCTGCCGGAAGTTTCGAGAAATCAAAGGCCACTGTACGGGCTGCTTCATTGGCAATATCGGCTGCATTAAAGTAAACCAAATCAGAACCTTTTTCTAATGATGAAGAATTACTCAAGATATTTGTAATGGTAGTAACAGGAGTGGTAGCAGTCTCTGAATCAAACAACTGCCAACGCAAATACTTGGCTTTGAAATCAGGCAAAGTAACGCTGGTAGATGTCGCAGCTGTTGGGATGATACAAGTGCTCTCTGCCTTTGAAAAGTCAGCAGAGTTACTGCCATACGTAACCGCAGAAGACTTCAAGCCATCTTCTGTATAAAGATCGAACTCCATCTTTGTGACACCAGCAAGATTCTCATGCTGGTTTTCGAGTTCGGAATTATTAGAAAGGAGGAGAACGAGTTTTGTTTGATGGAGATTCTCACTATTAGAGTTTATTTGATACTGAAAAAGTTCAGCAAAAAGGGAGTAAGAAACTTTCGTTTCGTTATAAAATACATAATTATTATCTTTTCTATGTCCATCCCAATCATAACCCTTTATTTCGTGATTCAACGAACGGTCATTTTTTATATTCCACCCAGAGATATCAAGTTTAGAACCATTCCTATCAAAATAGAAGCATGCATATTTGTAATGCCCCATGATATAATCACTCAGTTTTATCACGATAGGTGTTGTACCTGCAAAGTAGCCATCACTAGCCCATCCTTCCACTGGCATCAGAACCAATGAAAGGAGGAGGATGAGAGAACGATATATGTTTTTAATCTTATTCATAGCGATAGTATTTACGTGTATAATGTTTACGAGCAGCATAGCTGCTTAAATCCTTGGTGAAAAGTATCTTGCATGTAAGATACTTGTCCGTTTCGCCCGGTACAGGGACTGAAACCTTATAGAGTGCCTGCTGCTTGTCGGCTGCATCATCATTGAAGGTTCCTTCGAAATAACCGGTAGTAGCATCCCATTTTGGAAGTATTTTAAACACCTTCTTGGCATTATCTTCGGCAGCTGTGGCATCAGTCATACCATCTTCTTGGATTAACTCCCATTTAACATTGGTATAATCGATGGTTCCAGACACATCGGTGTCATCACTTGCCTTTACTACCTTTGGCTGGATATGGAATTCCTCTTCCGGGTAATAACAGGTGTAGGAAAGTGTGGTTCCGTTGTCTGTTATGGATGGATAGAGACCGATGGCAGAGAAGGACTGAACATCAAACTTCAACTTGTAATCATCTAATTTGATTTGAAGAATGTGATGATCGTTGCGTGCTATCGTTGTCCAATCCTGGAACAGGGCGTAACGCTTGACTCCTGCTGATGTATTCAGGTTGATGATGAAATACTTGGAAGTATTACCCGCTGCGCTTTCATTCACATAGAATGAAACTTCATTCTCTGATTTATAATCGGTTACACCTGCTTTTATCGTCTTTGGTGAAGGCAACTTATATGTATAACTCTCTGTTGCTGCCTGCCCTACCAGATTCGGGGAACATTCCACCTGATCCTTATCTGCATCGGTATGATTTGGCAGCAGTTTGATATTCTCCTTATCTCCATTCTTATTACTGTTCTTTGTAATATCGCTGATAGTAATATCATTGATTACCAAATCCGTTTTACTTGGATTCTTAAACTTTAATGTAACCTTTGCCAGCATTCTTACTACCCAAAGATCTTTTTGGGTTGGATTACCTGTAGCATCTATCGTTATTTCCTGCTTATTACTCATTGGAATGCCTGTGGTAACATCGAAGCCATTACCATTCATCTTCCAGTTCTTGCTGTCGAAACTGACGGCTGCATCTTTGGAAATGCCTAGTTCTGTAGCTGTAAGATTGGCGAAGGAATAAACCTGATAGGTTTCACCCTTGACAAGATTCTTGATAATGACATCATCCTGGATTCGTTTATCTGCCGATACATTCGTATTCTCTGCATAAGAAACAACCTTGTTGTCTTTCACAAAGGCTACTACCCAGCTCTTCATGTTTTCTGCATCTACGCCCTCATTCCACAACGTAGCTCTGGTTCCGGAAGAAGATGCTGTAGAAAGAGTCATGTGGACGGTAACCTTGTCGCCTTGGTTATCGCCTCCACTGCCTCCCAATATAGAGTCAGCACTATCTGTGGAGCAAGCCGATAAAAAGGCTAGCACCATCAGAATCAATGCCGTATGTATCGTTTTCATCGTTTTCATTTTCTCTGAAAGTTTAATTTCAAACTATACTTTCTGTTTATCTATTTGTTTTTACATTGTTGTCTCCTCGTGAGTATAGGTTGCCCATTTTCTCACGTTGAGGGTTACCTTCAATCCATCCGGTCCCTTTCCTGTAATTCCATCGATACGAATTCGATAAATGTTATTGCGGACTATGCCGTAATGCATTTTATCTCTAGTTGTACCATTACCCGTAGGGTCGCTATGGCGAATGACATAGGTGTAAGCCTTGTCTTTTCCTTTCGATTCATGATCTGTCTTCGGTTCCGCATTTACTGCATCCCAGTCTTCTGCCTCATAATATTTACCCTTGAAGACAAGCCCTGTTGCATATTGCTCATCATTATCGAAAGATGTATTCTCTTTTACGTAATCGAGAATATAATAGTCGGTTTCCGGATTGAAAGTAGCCTTTCCACCTGTAGAATTCGTATGGGTCTTACCTGCATTATGTGTTCTATAGAAATCATCATAAGTATCATTTGCCCAATACTCCACTGTATTCTTTGGATATCTATAAGATGCTTTACTCTTATCAGTAGATGTTGGATCTACCACATAATTAGTACTGTTTTTAGAAGCATCTTCCGTTTCCTCACCGAGGTATTGCAAATCATCCAACGAAGCATTCTTGGCTGTACGTTTGAAGACATATTCCTGTGAAGTCAATACGTTATAAGGACGGACATACTCCAGTACAAAACCACCAATTATATCAGTACCCTGCTTAACATTATAGCAATATTTGCAGAGACCAGTTTTTTTATCAAACTTATAAAGTTCAGTATGTGGCATGATGTCTATTCTTGCAGCCAAACGCTCTATCTCATGGTCAAAAAGATAAGGATCAGTTTCTGTTCCACTACCGGTTTTCTCAGTTAAAGAACTCTGTCCACGTGAAGACATCACGAATGCTGAAAATCCGCTTAATTCTCCTTTTTTGGTAAAGGTAGCATCATCGGTGCGCTTAAAAACATCAGTAATCAACTGATCTCGCACCTCTGATAACTTACGGCCACGATAATCTGATAAGTCCCCAACATTAGCGATGACCAAGAAACGAAGATTGGTATCTTTCAAAAACTTCGGATCAACCTCAACTGGTATGGTACGTTTGCCATCAGGAGTTACAGTTGGGAAATAGATTACACGATCTATGGTAGTTTCGCCATCTGTTAAATCTGTCTTGTCTGAATGAAAGAACAGCATAGACATATTACTTACTGTTTGCTCATAAGTTTCTCCTTTAAGATCGCCATTACCATGTTCTCCACCATTAGGATTCGGTTCAAAAGTATTATCTTCCGCTCTTGTTGTTCGTGAGTCCTCACCAGCTACGTTTATAGAAACGGATAAAAACACTTTGCTATTATCATTCGCAATAGGCAAGTCGCAAGTGTTGTCGCTCGCACAGGATGCGAACGACATCACCAGCATAAGGGCTAGCAATGAGCGGATTATCGTTTTCATCTTTAACATACACTATCTTTATTTATATAGACTTACTATGAAGCCTGGTAGAACTTATTTTCCGAGTTCTTCGAACTGGATGCGCTTGCTCCAACTCAGTACATTCACGCTGATGGTGATGAAGCAATACTTGAGCTTGCCACCCTGAATAAAGAACTGAAGTTTGTAATCGTAGGCACGGTCTAGGAATTCCTGTGCACTGTAACTGTACTCCTCGCTGGTGCGAAGACGACTCAAGAGGTCTGGTAAATCTACATTCACTACCGTATTTCCTGTCTCCTTGTTCTTAATCAGGAGGCGGCCATCCAGGTTGTAATCTTCGTGCTTCAGAATGCGGGAGGTCATAAAGTCAGCATGGGCTATCTTGCCCCGCTCGTCCTCATCTACCGTATTCCATGTAGCATGAGGGGTATAAATGAGTTTACGGCTCTCATCGAGAGAGTTATCCCAAAGGATGCGGGCATTATGGTCTTCGATGGTCATCGTGTAATCGTTGACATCCATATCCTGTGGAGAGTCAAGGTCACGAAGCGCCACATTGATTTTCTTTGTATCACGCACTAGAGGGATGGTTGCATAAGAAGGTTTAGAGGATGAAACCTCTACTGCCTCCAGCAGTTTACCATGCCAGAGGGTATCGAGCGGAAGGCTGTTGTTGATAACCTCATCATACTCACCCTTGTTTTCATGATCGAGATTCACTTCCAGTTTCTGCATCTTATCATCTGTAGCCGATGGAGCGGTACGAACGAACTTGGCACGGCCTGAATTCAACTGGTCGGCGTATGCATTCTGTCCGGCAAGGGCAAGGAACTGATATTTGCCTGGCTGTAGGTTCTCGACGTGCATCACATAATTTGGGTCTTTGAGAGGCGATGATAGCGCAGAATTCGTCTCGGTCTGTTGGGTTATATAGTTTCCGTTCTCGTCGAATACATACAGCGTTACCTGTCCAACATGGTCATTGAACATGTCGGCACGCTGGAGGTTATAATCATACTTAAATTTCACATATACACCATTAGGGCAGTCGCTGTAGTCCTGGTGCCACATATCGTGGCATGAGGTCGCGACGGCCAGGGTCATGGCAGCAGCCATGACACCCTTTAACCATTTATTTATCTTCTGCGCTATCATATCGCTAATCAATTATAGTTTTCTATATTTTATCTTAAATGTATTTACATTTTAGTGCAAAATAGCACCTTGTGTACGCTTAGCCCAAGAGAGTACGTTGATCTGAACAGCAATGTAAGACTTCAACTCATCATCAGTATCTGTAGTTACTTCTGGTACTTCAGATGAACCCAAACCCTTTACACCTGTTACAGAAATATCATACCAGTTGTTACGGAGAACGCCATAACGACCTAACCAATTTGCCTCGGCATTTGGACCTGGATAAACTAGTGTACCAACATCAAGTTTTCCGTTAGCCCATGGAGTCAAATCGTCACCAAAGTGCTTGATACGAACGAAGTAATATGATTCGCCATTGTTATACTTATCAATAGTACCAAGTCTTGCAGTTACCTTGGCTACAACATCAGAAGCTACAAGAGGAGTAGAACCTGATTTTAATGTGACACCAGTTAATTCTATATTTGTAATAGTAACTTCTCCTGCATTTTTTCCGGCAGCGGTAGAAATAGCTACATCTACATTAGATTCACCTACTGATGCTGGAGCTGGAGTTTCAACATTATCTTTGATCCACTGTGCATACTCTGTCAAGAACTGACTCTTAATCTCTTTAATAACATCCTCTTCTTTATAGATGGTATTCTGATTACCATTGAGTACATAGAAAGTCTTACCACTATTCAATTTAGCCTTAATCAAGACACGAGTAGTCTTATTATCGTTTTGATTTGCTACATCAAATGTATTTTCAAAACAATATTTAGGGTTGTCATTACCAAACTTTGTGCTGTAATCTGTATCTGCAGCCTTATTGAAAGTTGCTGTAGCATTTCCTGCATCATCAAAATTAGGATCTTTTGCAAAATAAGTACGATAGAGACCTGGAGCAACTGCATTAGAACCTACAAAGCGATACGGATTAGCAACGCTGGCTTCTTTTGTAGCTAAACCTAACCAACTGCTGAAGCCCTCGGTAGAGCGTACCAAATAGGTACTCTTATTGGTATTATCCAAGGCCCATGATGTTACCGCAATCGGAACCTTAGTAGAGGATGTAGCATCTGTGTAAGATCCTTCGACTTCTGTTACTGTAGGTGTCGCCATAGTAACCTTAGCAACACCACGCTCAACATAAATATCAGCAGGAGCTGCGCTGGCTTCAGCCTCTGTAGCCTTAATCTTACCAGCAAGACTTACTAAAGTATTGATGGTTGCACCGGTTGGGGCTGTAGAACCACCAACCTTATCTGCCAAAGGCGCATTAGCCATATAGAAACCTGATTCAGTTAAGGACTTGTCTGTTGTTGCATTAGTTTTTTCCATGAACTTGCTAAGAGTTAAACCAGCGAGATCCGTACCGTCAACTGTAATCTTACCATCAGTTCCAAGAGAGAATACATTATTATGATTCAAAACGACAAGAGCTAAATAATTTGTTGAAGGGGCATCAACTTCCTGTACAATTTTAGCTGATGTTTTGGTAACATTATCATCAGGACCTTTTTTTGTCCAAGGTGAAGTATTCAATGCATAACCCCTAACAAATTTAGCAGTACTTTCATCACTGCCATCAAAAAGTAAAAGTGTTGCGTTCTTTACATCATACTCAGATTCCAGACCATCTTTAAACTGGTCATTCTCTGAAGTACCAGCACGAGAGCTAGAACCTGACTGAGTAGGCAAATTGATGTTGAATGCTACATAGCCATCACCACTCTGATTAGAACCTGTGTTGTTACCACCACCATTCAGATCATCACTGCTAGAACAAGAACCGAGCATCAGCCCCGCTAATGCAACGGAAAATAATAAAGTTTTCTTCATCTTGTAACTTTTTATAGTTATTATTAATATTTTATTTCTTTACTTATAACCGTTCTTAAAAATCTAATTATATTACATTTTTATATATTTGGTTTACAATTCATCTAATACGTTATATTTGAGTTTCTTTCTATATTTGTACTTAGAAAAAATATGCCTGGTTCAGGAGACTGTTCCAAGCCAGGGCAGTGCCCTGTCTCTAGGGAACAGCTATATGAACCTAAACAGACAGTATGTATAACTTTATAGATTCTGTAAATTTTCTTTTGCAGAAGCAACACCAGCCTTGGCAGCCTGCTCCAGATAATAACGAGCTTGCTTCTCGTTGCCCTTCAGCATCTCATAGACACCTCGGGCATTCTGGGCATCAGCACTGTTTCCTGCCTTGTCGAGATATGATTTCGCATCTTCTGCATCACCGGCATTCAAGCGGGTTATGGCTGCATTCAGATTCGCAGTCTCGTTCTCCGGGAACATGCGGACGGCAATCTCCATCACATCATTAAACTCCTTGCTGCCTGGCTCGTAAGTCTGGGCTACCAGAAACATCTCCTCCTGGCTCAACTGCTGTGGCTTGGTCTTGATGATCTCCTTTGCCTCTTCCACATCAAAAGGTTTCACCTTATAAGTAATGTGGTAGTCGGAATGGCGGAGCGCAGGATACCAGGTATCGAGCATAAAGCGATACTCTGAAAGATACTGCTTCTTGATCTTCAACTCCCGCGCATCCGGATTCAGACTCTTATCGGCAATAATCGCCAAAATGGCATCCTTATGCTCAAGGTTGCTACCTTTAATATAAGCTATCAGACCATCCCAATCCTCTGGAGTAGAAGAAACCGTGAAGAGATTGTTTGGCAACTTCACCATTCGGCGGACATATTCGGTCAGCGTCTTGGCACGGTTCTTTGCCAGATAATCATTATGGGTGTAAGGACTCTCCGGTGATGCATAACCATGAATATTGATGCCGCTCACTTCGAGATTCTTATCTTCCTTCAATGCATTGATGGTGCGGATGATGCTATCCAACTGTGCAGGATTACGGCGGTAATCAGGATGCAACTCTATGCGATCTACCGGGAAATCAATATAGGCGCGCTTATCCAGATGACGGACCTTGATTGCCTCTACCTCCGGACGGACGAAAGAAGCTACCGGCTGGCGACGACGAGTGATGGTAAAATCAGTACCATCCTGCAAATCACCACAACCGCAGAGGTCTTCGTGAATTTCGAGATCGTAGTTCCTTACCTTGGAAGACAGAGGAACGGATGCCAGATACTTCACGGTCTGCTGCTTCTTGTTGTCTCGCTTCACCACCAAAGCCTGAGGAGAAAGCTGCAACTGTTTCTTTCCACCCCCTCGGTCAAACATGATCTGCTGTCTTCTACCGTTGATAACAATCTCAGGCATCTTGAGCAACTCTCCCTTATGCTTGATAATCGGAGTATACACAAGCTGGTTGTTAGTAGGGAGATCCAGGGAATCGAGATTCAGATCCATCATAACCGTAATCAGGTCATTGTGATGCGACATCTCTACATGAGATACCTTTATCTTTTCAGCAGCCAACTTGAGACTCTTGCAATCCTGGGCTGCAAGAGGCATAGCCATCAAAAGAGAGCTGAATAATAATATGTAGTTCTTAAATTCTTTCATATTCATAGATTATATTTAATGAGTTACAACATATAAATAAGAGAAATGGCTGCCTTGGTAGGACCCACGTAGTTGTCATGAGATGACTTCTCCTTCTCGCCACAGGCACCGCACTTGAACTTTTCGTACTGGATATAATCATATCCGAAACCTACTGAGGTTTCCAGGTTCCAGTGCTTGGAAAGAGGCCATTGATAACCAGCTGTCACACCACCACCTACATACCATCCTTCGTAACGATGGTCGCGTAGAGATTTGAAAATGCCAAGGGGTAACTTCACTCCTCCTGCATTAAACTGTCCGCCCATGGCATGAACACCCAAGAACCAGCCATTGAAGCTCTGGCAGAACCAGTAACGATATTCTGGTTGCAAAAGCCAATGACGGAGGCTTGACTGGTCGCCACCGGACTGTTTCCAAGGATTGAAGCCAAAGAATACCTGAGCGGTATGCTTCTTGCCTAAGGCAGTCTCGACACCGAGATTAGGAGTAGTTGTAGCCCAATATAAGAGGTTGGACTTGACTCCCGTGTTTTGCGCATAATTAGCTAGTGATACAAATATGAGTAACACTAAAGCTAAAATTAATCGTTTCACCATCTATTAAAAGAGTTTAGTTAAGTCTATTTTTTTTCGCTTTTATTATATAAATAGGTAATTATAAAATTAACCGTTTACATGATAGTTCGCATTTTCTTGGGGCAAAAGTAATAAAAAGAAATGAATAGGGGGGGGGTATTTTTCGTAACTTTTTGGTGGAAAAAACATTTTAGTACGTAATTTTGCTGATTTTATAATGAAAATCCACCATTCATTAACATTTTATGCATAAACATCACTAAAAGGAACTGTAAAAGGTAAAAGAGTAAAAGGGTAAAAAGGTAAAAGGAGCTGCGACCATCTGCGAAATCCCAGACCGAACAGGTCAAAAATCTGGGCACATCAGTGAAATCTGTGGAAAAAAGAAAAAGCATCAAAGAAAAATCTGCGTCATCTGCGAAATCTGCGTGACAAAGAACCAATCCGCGTGAAAACAAAAAAGCCTCAGAAATCTTT
>ENA-OPRX01000665-OPRX01000665.1-human-gut-metagenome-genome-assembly--contig:-NODE-665-length-21261-cov-5.459870_pt1 | contig 21261 bp, 20 predicted proteins | sample MGYA00241450_ERZ501892 | MGnify/ENA primary metagenome ERZ501892 (study PRJEB25962, sample SAMEA2042223) | human gut metagenome | biome: human gut; feature: human-associated habitat; material: faeces...
TCGTAGGGAACCCTCGCAGGGGGTTCCCTGAAATTCCAATTTTAGCGAAAATCTTGAATTTAATATTTTTTAAGATTATTAGCTATCACAATAAGATATTTTCTTTTTAAATAGACCCATTTCCTATAAGAAAAGAGGTAAAGCCTGAAATAGACTTTACCTCTTTTCTGTATATTAAACATTTGTTGAATATGGAATGAAATAGTAAATAGCTGCAACAGCTGTGGCAGCTATAGCAAGAACCGCTCCCAATGCAATCAACACCCCAATAATAACCTTTGCTCTACGGCTACGCTTATAAAGCTTAGGTTTAGGCGGAGCAGAAATCAATCTTACCCTTTGAACCCCCGAAAGGCTTTCATCAAGATTTTGCATAATGTCATCTACATTATTTGTTTCTTCTTTAGGTGTTTTCAAAGAATATGTTATTGCCAAATCTGATATAATTCCATTTTTTAATATATTAGAAACCTCATCAGGTTCATCAGGCAAAATAACAATAGTCTGACCTATTGCCCTAATAATATATCCACTGTTTTTCTCCCCGTCAACACGCTTAGAAAATACATTAGAATCATTAGTCAAAAGAATCTTAGAAAGGACCTTATCTGTACTATCATAACCATTATTAAGACCACCAATAACAAATATAAGCTGGCTTTTCTTCAACTTTTTCGCAAGTGCATTAGCAAGTTCAGATGTAGTAGTTGCCGCCTCACCTGCCGAATGTGAAAGCCCCATCTGAGAAAGGTTCTTATCAAGAACACGCTCTACCTCAGCAGTTCTTCCTGCGGTGTAATATATAAGTTCGTAATCCATAATAAATCTCTCCGTTACTCTATATTAGGCTGCCTCTTTATGCGGTCTGCTCTTCTGGATGTGTCGTTTCTTCCATACTTGATTCTGGCTCAGGCTCTATACTTAATTCGGGTTCCTTACTCGATTCAGGCTCACTGCTGCTTGGCTCTGGTTTACTGCTTGGTTCAGGCTTACTGCTGCTTGGCTCTGGTTTACTGCTGCTTGGCTTTGGCTTACTGCTTTCTTGTGCTTTAAGCTTTTTAATAGCTGCATTACCCTTATCAATCATATTATCAAGCTTACTGTTCCTATCTTTTGCACTTGCAATAAGCTTTTCCAAACCATCAATAATACTTTGGATTTTTTTCTTATAATCCTCTGCACTTTTCTTTAAGGCTGCCGCCTCAGTTTTTATAGTTTTATATGTAGAATATTTCAAAGCAGCATTTACATATTCTATTACACCATCACATTGCCTATCAATAGCATCTTTCCATTTGCTCATATCAGTAGCTATAACTTGATTATTCAGAGCTTTTGCATTGTTCATATCTTTAATAAGACTATTTATTGCACTCTTAGACTTAGCCTTAGGGATACCCTTGCTTGCATTATTATATGCGGTAGCTGATGCCTCTTTTGCAGAATTTGCCAATAATTTTATATCAGAATACATTTCATTGGCAATATTATAATTTTCTTTTGCTACATCAAGATATGAATTTGCACTTTCAAGCTCAGCCTTTGCACTTTTAAGCTTGCTTGCTTTTTCAGCAGCCTTCGAGGCTTCTTCCTCTTTCTTCTTTTGTTCTTCTGCCTTCTTAGTGGCTTCCTTTTGAGCTTCTGATGCACTCCACTTTTTCTTATGAGGATTATCATACCAAGTAATCTGCTTTGCAGCAAGAGCCTCCTCAAAGCTCGTCAAAACCGGCTTCTTGCCACCATATGCCTCATACCAGCAATCAGGATAAACAGGATTAGATGCCATTTTAGCTGTTGATGTATCTACCTTTGCTGTTTCACCCTCACGAACACGCCTTGCAACAACAACAAATCTGAACTGGTCAAAATCATAAGCACAGGTTGAAAGAGTTACAAGTGTATCATCTTCATTAACATCAACAGGGCAATCTATAATAGACCTTGCACGAACCTGATATATATAGTTCATAAAGTCGGATTCTGTTTCAAAAGTTCCTCTCAGATAATTGAAAAACTCACCCTGACTTTCGAGTGTATTAGTCTTATATATAGAAATAATTTTCCACTTTGCCTTTTCGTATATAGTATTAAATGTAAAGGCAGGATTTTCCTTATAGAAATTAATATCCTGATAGTAAAGTAAATTTGCAAACATTCTTCCGTCATTCATATGATGTCCATGTAGAATAAGATTCTTTGCATCGAGTGGACTTCTGTAATCAAGGAAGATTGTTCCGTAGTCGCTGTAATTTCCGTAGAAATCACGCTTCAAATAGTATTCTGGCTGTTCAGGGTCTTGTGACTGGCAAACAACATAGTCAATCTGTGTATTAGGAATCTTAATCCAACCAACAGTATCCTTATTTTCGTTAAGAAGCTTTTCAAAGTCTGGTAAAATTTCACTTTCACCAATGACAATTTTCTTTCGCTTCGGTGCAACAGCATTATAATCATCGTCATCGCTATCACCGCCACCAGTGGCCTCTGTTAATAAGTCCTTAACTTCGCTTTTAGTTTTATCTGCAATCGCAGGCTTAATAACAAGCTCATTAAAGAGCAATGTACCTGAAACCAAAAATGTCGCAATAGCAAGCATAAGAATAGATTTTCTTACAATCTCAAGTGGCTTATCTCCTTTTATTGGAATAAAGTTTTTCCACCATGCTCTCTTTTGATTATTTTTTATGCAAGAATTATATATAGCACCATAAAGTAAATCTGAAAATTCAACCTCTGCTGATTCTGCCTTTGGAAGAATTATCATCTTAACTCCATTTTTACCGCCTACTCTTGCAGAATAAACATTTACATTTTTCTTTTCAGCTTCAGAACTATTCTTTTCTGAATGACTGCCTATTTCAATTTCTTTATCATTATCTTTTGCCTCAGATGTAGATATATCAAATTCAACAGAAATTCTTCTTACATCTTTTTTCTTAACTCCAAAGACTGCAAAAAAATCCTCTGCATTTTGCCTTGTGCTTTCTTCAATAGCATCAGCTACAATTACAACATCTATACCCTCATCATCAGTAAGCGAAAGCTTTAAAGCTTCTTTCAAACTGCTCTCGCTATTATCAACAGCAGTTTTATAAAGAACACAGACATTATGTTCAGCAAGAACCTTCATCTGTCTGTTAAAATCCTCTGTTCCACAGGCTGACGAAGCATTTCCACCTCTTAAAAGATAAATTTCAGCATTCATTTTTAGAACTCCTTTCAGCCACAACAAATCTCAACTATCAGAAAGAAATCTCTGTAACTTTTACATTCTTAACAGCCTCATCAATCAATTCATCAACAGGAAGCTTATTTTGTGCCTCTACAACATACTTAAGTACAGGCTTAGTTCTTGGGTGCTTTGGTGTAAATACCGTACAGCAATCTTCAAACGGCTCTATTGAAATATCGAAAGTATCAATCTTTCTCGAAATCTCAATGATTTCTTCCTTATCCATACCTATAAGCGGTCTGAAAACAGGAAGTCTGCAAGCCTCATCAGTACAGCCTATTGCACCAATAGTCTGGCTTGCTACCTGACCAAGACTTTCACCTGTAATCAAAGCACCGCAGTTTTTCTCTCTTGCAATCCTCTCAGAAATTTGCATCATAAATCTACGCATTATTATAGTGAAAAGTTCCTCAGGACAATTATCTTTGATTTGTTCCTGAATCTTAGTAAACGGAACTGTATACATCTGCATACGACCACTATATTCAGATACCTTTTTAAGTAGTCTTACAACCTTATCTTCTGCTCTTTCGCTTGTATATGGAGGGCTTGCAAAATGAACAGCTGTAAGTGAAAGACCTCTCTTAGCCATAGTCCAAGCCGCAACCGGAGAATCTATACCACCAGAAATAAGTATAACCGCATTTCCGCCTGTTCCGACAGGTATTCCGCCAGCACCCTTTTTAGCTGCTCCACGAATAAATGCCGCATAATCACGAACTTCTACTGTCACAACCAAATCAGGATTATGTACATCAACTATCAGATGTGGAAATTCCTCTGCAAGAAAACCACCAACCTCTCGACTTATTTCAGGTGATGTCAAAGGGAATTTCTTATCCGAGCGCTTAGATTCAACCTTAAAGGAATTTATCTCATTAAGTGTTTCAGCAAGATATTCCTTAGCACAGCTAAGAATAGATTCCATATTCTTTTCGGCGATACAAGCTCTTGAATATGTCGCTATACCAAAGATTTTAGATATACATTCCTCAATCTCATCAAAATCAACATCATCTTTATATGGTGTTACAGCTATTGTAGATTGTGCAATTTTAACTTCGCAAGGAGTTATACAATTAACTCTGCGTTTAATATTTTTTATGAGAACATCTTCAAAGCTTCTTCTGTTAAGACCTTTTAAAGCTATTTCTCCAACCTTAATAAGTATTGTTTCTTTCATAAAATACCCCTTATTCATCTTGATTTTGCGAGATTTTTCATTCCCTCAGCAAGTTTTTCTGCAAATATATCAATATCATCTTTTGTATTAAATTTTGAAAAGCTGATTCTTATAGCAGAATCTATCCTTTCAGGAGATAAACCCATTGCCGTCAGTACATGGCTTTTTTTGCCCTTAGCACAAGCTGAACCGCTCGAAACATATATTCCGCTCTCAGCAAGATAATGCAACATTGTTTCCGAGCGAACTCCAACGGCTGATATATTCAATATATACGGCAAAACTCCGTCCGGAGAATTTATATATACATTCGGAATTTCTAAAACCTTTTCTTTGCAATAATTCCAAAGTTCTTCAATCTTTTCGTGCTGGTCATCAATATTCGGCAAAGCCTTTACAGCCTCAGCAAATGCACAAATCAAAGGAAGTGATTCTGTACCAGGACGAATTTTTCTTTCCTGCTCTCCACCATAGTGTAAAGGGACAATTCTTGCACCTTTTCTAATATATAAAGCTCCCACACCTTTCGGACCATGTATCTTATGTGAGCTTATAGACATCAAATCAACGCCAAGCTTTTGAGGCTTCAAATTAACCTTTCCAAAAGCCTGAACAGCGTCACAATGAAATAAAGCAGGCGAACCGCTCTTGCTTATTATATTGCTGACCAATTTTATAGGTTGGATAATACCTGTTTCATTATTAACCGCCATAACGCTGACTAAAATTGTATCAGAATTTATAGCATTAATAAATTTTTCTTTTGGAATAACACCAGATTCATCAGGCTCAAGGAATATAACCTCATAACCGTCCTTTTTAAGCTTTTCGGCAGCTTCTACAACCGAAGAATGTTCTATTGCCGTTGTAACAATTCTGTTTCCTCTGCGTTTAAGTGCATTAACTGCTCCAAAAACAGCTGTATTATTGCTCTCTGTTCCACCTGAGGTAAAGAAAATCTCTGTTGGCGAAACGCTGAGAGAACCTGCAATAACATCTCTTGCCGCCTCAAGCTCCTTAGCCGCCTCAAAGCCAAGTGTATGAAGTGACGAAGGATTTCCATATTTTTCAGTCATAATATAGTAGGCTTTCTTAGCGGCCTCCTCACAGACAACTGTTGTTGCACTATTATCAAGATAAACAATTTTACTCAATTAAAATACCACCAAATATATTCAATTAAATTTCTATTTTATATCAAATAAAAGTATATTTCAGCATACAATCAATTTAATCTTAAAAATTTTAAATACACCACTCAAAGCGTACATTTTATTATACTACATTTTTTTGCGAATATAAAGAGCTTTTTCGGGGAAAATATAGGTTATAAAGGCTATTTGTTGAATAACACTAACATTCTTTTTGAGAGGAGTATCTTTCTATGAGGGTTACTAAAACTGAATATTCAAATATGACCGATAAAGCATCCAAAAATAGTTCATTGCTCAAGGATTGTAGCTGTGCTTTTCTGGTCGGCGGTGCTATATGCACCATAGGACACAGCCTATTTTTAATGTATCGAAGTTTTGGCTTGCAAGAAATTGATTCCCGAGCCGCAACAAGCTCAACACTAATTTTCCTTGGTGCATTTCTCACTGTTATCGGAGTATATGATGACCTTGCAAAATTTGCAGGTGCAGGTAGTATAGTTCCTATTACAGGCTTTTCTAATGCTGTTGTTTCACCGGCAATAGAATTTAAAAGCGAGGGTTATGTTCTCGGCTTAGGTGCGAAAATGTTCATAATCGCAGGCCCTGTAATAGTCTATGGCACAGTTGCATCTGTAATCTATGGCATAATTCTTTGTATAATCAAGCTATTTCAATAGATTTTGGAAAATGCAAACATTATGATGAATTTTGTCTGTAATTATATACAAAACTTCTTGTAATAAATAAGGTTTTGTGGTAAAATATGTAATGTATAAAATTTTATCACCTTTATTACTAAGGAGTTGAGCATTTTTATGAATAATAGAATACTCCAATCACTTTCCTATGGATTATATGCTGTCGGAGTAAAAGGAGAAAAATATCCGACCGCTTGTATAGTAAATACTGTCTTTCAGATTACATCATCTCCAATGATGGTTGCTATAAGCATAAATCACGCAAATTATACCAATGAATGTATCAAAAAGCAGGGTGAATTTACTGTTTCTGTTCTTTCAGAGAATACCTCAGGTGCAATAATTGGTGCTTTGGGCTTTAATTCTGGTCGTGAAAGCGATAAGCTACAAAATGTCCGCCATAAGATTTTGCGTGAGGGTGCTCCTGTAATTCAGGAAGATATATGCTGTTGGTTCTTATGCAAGGTTCGTGATTCTATTGAAACAACAACACATACTATCTTCATTGGCGAGCTTACCGCAGGCAGTGAAAAAATCACCGGAACACCTATGACATACAAATTCTATCACGATGTTATAAAAGGAAAATCTCCAAAATATGCACCAACCTATGTTCCTGATAATGAGCCTGCTGGAGATGTTTATACCTGCAAGATATGCAAGTATGAATATGACAATTCTCTTATTCCTTTTGAAGAGCTTCCTGATGATTGGACTTGCCCTATCTGTGGTGCTCCAAAAGATGTTTTTATCAAAAAGAATAATAATGAAACTACTGAAGAATAAGCAATTTGCCGTTTACAAAATCTTGTAGACGGCATTTTTCTTACTATATGTGTATTTTATCACTAAGTATGTTGTATGTCAAGTATACTTGTCATAATTTCAGATAAACTTTACATTTTATTCTTAATTTCCTCTACGAATACTCTCTTATTTTCGGGGAATTATATATTATGCGGAATGAAACCGCTAATCCCTTTAGGAATATCGGAGGAAAATTATGGACAAAAGAAAGAAACAAATCGAGATTGAAAAAAAGAAAAAAATTAAGCAACTACCAGGAGTTCCGTTTGACCCTCTTGATAATGATTATCCCAAAAATCACCAAATAATTTTACCAGGGACTTTTCAAAGCACAGGTGGAACATTTGGTGGTCTTGGCTACAATGTTATCAATAACCCATATTGTGGTCAAACAGAAAATCCAGATAAAAATGATGACTACATCTATTATTGACAAAATTTGAATTTAATAAACCGTATAATAAGGGCTGGCTAATAAGCTTGCCCTTTTTTCATTTCTTGACTTTTATAATGCTTAATGATAAAATATAGGGTAACATTTTATGAAATTTTAATATTATATTACAGAGGTGAACTTATCTATGTCTTCTTTAAATGAAATTAAATCAGCTATAGAAAAATACCTTAGAGATGATGAATGGCATTATACTCTCGATAAAGAAAATAATGTAATTCGTTGTGGTGTCAATCTTAGTAATCGTCTGCAAGAATGTAAAATTATTATAGATATTCGTGAAGATAAATATATGGTATATGGACTAATCAATCTTAATTGTGATGAACCTAATAAAAATCAAATGGCAAAGCTTCTTGCAATGATTAACTATGGCTTAATTTTCGGAAACTTTGAAATTGATTATTCCGATGGCGAGGTTCGCTATAAAACCGCCACAAACTGCAAAAATTGCATACCATCAAAAGAAGTTATTGAAGATAGCATAATGATTCCGGCGTATATGTTCAATAAATTTGGTGATGCAATTATCGAGGTTATGTTTGGCATAAAGGACGCACAAGAAGCATTTGATGATATTCCAGACAATGATTAAAATTACATATCCGCCAAAACTCACCGCTTAAGGCTGTGAGTTTTTATTTTTTCTCATTTTTATTACTTCAATAGCATATTTATATATAAATGGACGAGGTGATGAAATGACAGAATATTCCGATAAACAAGAATTATATGATGAATATGAAGAACTTCCCACCGAGGAAGAATCCATTCAAGAAAAGAAAATTGTAATTGGTAAACAACTGTTGATTATAATTCAATTAATAATCTGTGGCATTGCTCTGCTTTTTATGCTTGTAATCAAGCTAATAGGTGGTGATTTCTGCAATGGAATAATCAACTGGTATGAAAAAAATTACTATGATTCTATATACATAAGCGGTGAAAATAATAATCTCTCAATCTTCGGAGCAAGCAATAATTCCTCCGAAAATAGTAAATAGCTATGAGAATTAAGCTTGGAAATCTCTCTATAATAGTAAGTATCCCACTATGCTGTGTAATGACAGCAATAATACTTCTTGATAGTTCACAAACTGTAATGCTTGGTTGTTTTTCTGCCCTTATGCACGAATCAGGTCATTTATTTTTTATGTGGCATTTCAATTCATTTCCGAAAGAAATTAAGATAAGCCTTTTTGATATTGCTATAATTGACCACAAAAAATTTAATCGTCCTCTTCATCAAGAGCTTTTAATCACTCTCGGTGGAGTTATGATAAATTTAATTTTCGGTTCAGTATGTTTTGCACTTTATCTTATTTTCAAATATAATTTTCTGATTGTTCTTTCAGGAGCTAATATTCTTTTACTTATATATAATCTTCTGCCAATAGATACTCTTGATGGTGGTCAGGCATTATATTTAATCCTCTCATCAAAGCTATCTGAAAAAGCTACCGAACGAACTATGCTTATATTATCTCTTGTAATATTATTCCCATGTACAGTACTTGGCTTTTTGTTATTACTTCAATCAAAATATAATTTCACATTACTTTTAACAAGCCTTTATCTGATAGCCGTAATTCTCCTCAAAAAAACTAAAATACATTAATTAAAGCCACAATTCAATTATGAACTGTGGCTTTTTGAATTCAAGAAAATTTTCTACTATGCTTTTATAATATCATCTGCGAGAGTTTCAAGGGCTGTAACTGTTTCTGGCTTTACTGTTGACTTGATTGTAACAATATTATCTAAAACCGTAAGGTTCTTCATTGTTTCAAGTATACCCTTCATTGTACGAGCTGCAGACGGTGCCCATGAACCATTTTCGATTATCGCAATTGTACGATTCTGATAGTTCTTAGCTTTTAAGTGGAGCAAGAAATCCTGCATAACTGGGAATACTCCTCCATCATATGATGCTGAGGCAAGGACAAGCTTATTATATCTGAATGCGTCTTCGACATTTTCTGCCATATCACTGCGTGAAAGGTCTGAAACTGTAACCTTAACTGCACCCTTTTCTCTTAGCATCTCTGCAAATTGCTTTGCTGCTACGGCTGTATTACCATGAATTGAAGCATAAGCAACAAAGATACCTTCATCTTCTGGCTTATAACTACTCCAAATATCATACTTGTTGATATAATATCCAAGATTCTCTTTAAGGATAGGTCCATGAAGTGGGCATATCATTTGAATATCAAGTTCTGCTGCCTTCTTGAGGAGAGCCTGAACCTGAAACCCATACTTACCGACAATATTAAAGTAGTAGCGTCTTGCCTCACAAGTCCAATCTTCATCAGTGCTTAATGCACCAAATTTTCCAAAACCATCAGCTGAGAAAAGAACTTTCTCACTCTCTTCGTATGTGACCATAACCTCTGGCCAATGAACCATAGGTGCCATAATAAACTTGAGTGTATGAGAACCAATATTAAGAGCATCACCCTCTTTTACTACTACCTTTCTATCCTCAAGGTCAATATCAAAAAACTGAGGAATCATTGCAAAGGTTTTGACATTTCCGACAAGCTTCATTTCTGGATATTTGTCTGCAAGAATTTTTAAGCTTGCTGCGTGGTCTGGCTCTAAGTGTTGAACAACAAGATAATCTGGCTTTTTACCATCAAGGACTTTTTCGAGATTTTCAAGCCATTCATCTGTTTTGCGTTTATCAATGGTATCCATAACAGTAATCTTATCATCAAGAATAACATATGAATTATAGGATATGCCATTAGGAACTACATACTGACTCTCGAAAAGGTCTATATCGAGGTCATCTGCACCAATATATCTGATGGAATCTGAAACTGTAATATTTGACATTATAAATTCCTCCAATTTTAAGAATTATTACTAAATATATAATAGCATATTTAGTGATGTAATAAAAGCTATAAAATAAAATTTATTTATTTTTTTCAATTTCGGAAAAATTTTCTTGACAAATTAGGCTTTAAGTGATATAATAATTCTTGCTTGATTGGAAGCATTATCAACTGAATAAGGGGCATTAGCTCAGTTGGTTAGAGCAACCGGCTCATAACCGGTCGGTCCGGGGTTCGAGTCCCTGATGCCCCACCAAAAAATCCGAATGTTATTTTAACATTCGGATTTTTTGATTTCTTTTTTAGAAAATTTATATATAACATTATATATAACAAAAGACGGCTGATTTTTAACAATCAGTCGTCTTTTGTGTTGAAAGGTGTGTATTTTAATTAGAACTTTCTGATGTTGTCGTTAGCGTGTCTTTGTGCAACTGCTTTTTTCATAGCCTTTGTCATACGCTTTTTAGACCTTACCATTGCGGCTACAACAGAAACGCTAAGAACAAGAATCAAACCAAGAAGAATATAGAGCATATTCCTTACATTAGAAAGGTGGTTATCACTCTGTTCTTTCTCTAATGAAAGCTTCTCTGTCTTAGATGTTGCAAGTCCTGACATTGCTTCATTTGCAACTGACGCAGTATCTGTAATGATACACTGTGCATTCTCTGAGCCTTGTCTTGCAATGCTCTTTGTGATGCTGTTACGAACTGTATCATCAGCAACACCGTTTGCTTCGAGTTTATTCTCTTTCTGATAATCCTGAACTGCTGTTTCAAGCTCATCGTTAAATTCGCCTGTTATAGACCCTTCATAATAGCCAAGCTTTGTGAGGTCACCTTCAAGTGACTTAACATCGCTGCCGTTATAACCTACTTGAAGATTATCATAATCTTCTGACTTAACAGCCTTATCAGAATAAAGTACCTTTAATTCTTCAGCAGAAAGTGAATTGCTTACTTCAAGACCTGCATTCTTCTGATATGCGTTGACCGCCTTTAATGTAGCATCATCAAATATGCCTGTTGGCTCATCTGTTGTATATCTTAGTGCCTTGAGTCTTTCTTGAAGCTTTGTAACAGCACTTCCACTCATACCATAGATAACTGCACCAGCATTTGGATTTTCAACAGCACTGCCACTAAAGAGTACGAGTTGGCTATTGAAATCTGCTTCGCCTGTTGCCTCTATTTCATTAGCACTCTGGAAAAGCTGCATTGCAATTACTGTATTTCCATCAAACTTGCCTTCTTCATATTCACCTGCTGTGAGGTATGAAAGAGCAACAAGCTTATCTTGAATATCCTTAATGCCTGTCTGTTCCTCATCATAATCGCCACTCTTATAGCTATTATACTTTACTGGAGCTGAATCAGCAAAAATAGCATTCCATGTAGCTTCGTCAACATTACCTGTTACTTCAATTCCTGCTTTTGCCTGGAAATCTTTAACAGCAGCAGTAGTTGCTTCACCATAGTAACCTGTTACTTCATATGTATAATAACCAAGCTTTGCGAGAGTTTGCTGAATTTCTGTTATCTTTGCATCAGCAATAGTTTCGTCCATGTTGCCCTCTGTAAGTGTTACAAACTTAGGCTTTTCAGGTTCTTTGCTTACTTCTGACTCCTCTTTGCTTGATTCCTCAACGCTTGATTCTGGCTCAGATACTTCTTCGCTTGATTCCTCGTAGCTTGGTTCTGGCTCAGGTTCTTCGCTTGATTCCTCGTAGCTTGGCTCTGGCTCAGGTTCTTCGCTTGATTCCTCATAGCTTGGCTCTGGCTCAGGTTCTGTGCTTGATTCCTCGTAGCTTGGTTCTGGCTCAGGTTCTGTGCTTGATTCCTCGTAGCTTGGTTCTGGCTTACTTGGTGCTGGGGCTGCTGTTGCTGTGCTGTAATCTGTCTGTGAATAAGCACTTGAAGGAGGTGCAATATTTGAAACACCATTAGCATCGAAATAATATGTCACACCATCGAGTGTTCTTGATGTATTAACAATATACTGACCATTTTCATAGTAGAAAGAATCGCCATCAAACAATACCCAGCCTGTTGTAGGATAAGAAACTCCTGCAACCTTGAACCATTCAACCCATGGCTTTGAATATACATCGTGATAAACAACGCCCGAATTTTCATCTCTTGCATCAATAGCTGTGCCACTTCCGATATAGATACCTACATGGTATGGCTGGTGAAGTCCAAGACCATGTATTCTTGGAATACCATCAGCTACATAGCCCCATTCTGATGATGAGCCTAAAAGGTCTGTTCTGTTGCCACCTACACCGTTATAAGTAATGAATAAGCCAGAGCAATCAACTGCCCCATAGCTTGCTCCGCCCCAAACATATGACCAATGTTCGTTATATGCTTGAAGTGCGTGTGCTGAAAGACCAACACCTGTACTATCAGAAGCTGATGTTGTAAGTACACCAGTTGTAGCAACTGAAAGAATAAGTGCTGCTGCAATTGCAACAGAAACAATTTTCTTAGTTACTGATTTTCCTAAACTTCTTTTCATCGAAAAACTCCTTTTATAATGTCTGCTTGCCAAAAAGGCATTTTTCGCTATTGTTCGTGGCGAATTCCACGAACCACAATACATATGCGAAATTATAAATTTGTAAAAGTAATTACAAATTGGTAACATAATAACATTATTTTCCGTAAAAATCAAGCCTTTTTCGAGCATACAAGCAATTTATATGCAAATTTGGGCAAAATAAACAAAATAAATTTTTAGATAATTTAGATTTCTAATGTCAAAAATCGCTCTTTCTTAATATAGAGTTTGCAGGTACTTTTAAATTATGATAAAATAAATTAAAACCCTAAGTATATATCAGATAATACATTTTTAGGAGTGAGTTCATTGAGCAAAAAGCGTATTGCCGTAATATTCGGTGGTGCTTCATCTGAACATGAGGTATCAAGACTTTCTTCAGCTTATATTATAAACAACATCGATAAAGAAAAATTTGATGTTGTTACAATAGGTATTACAAAAGACGGTCGCTGGTTCTTAACAAATGCACCAACAGATAAAATCGCAAATGGTGAATGGGAAAACGATACAAACAACAAGAAAGCTTTTATCTCTCCTGCTCCAACAGTAGGCGGTCTTGTTGTTCTTAATAGTGACGGTCATAGTGAGGTTATCAAGCTTGATGTTGTATTCCCTGTTCTTCACGGCAAAAATGGTGAAGACGGTACAGTTCAAGGTCTTCTTGAGCTTAGCAAGATTCCATATGTTGGTTGTGGCGTAGCTGCATCTGCTTGCTGTATGGATAAGGTTTTTACAAACATTATGCTTCGTGACAGCGGAATTGATGAAGCTGATTTCACATGGTTCTATACATATGAATATAAGCGTTCGCCTGAAAAATGTATTGAACAGGTTGAAAATGCTCTTGCATACCCTATCTTTGTCAAACCAGCAAACGCAGGTTCTTCTGTTGGTGTAAATAAAGCTAAAAATCGTGAACAGCTCATCAACGCTATTGAAATTGCTATAAAAGAGGATAGCAAAATTCTCTTTGAGGAAAATATTATCGGCAAAGAGGTTGAATGTGCTGTATTCGGAAATGAGGATATTTTCGCTTCAATTCCCGGTGAAATTGCACCTGCAAAGGAATTTTATGACTATGAGGCAAAATATCAGAGTGCAAGCAGTGAACTTTATATTCCTGCAAAAATCAGTGATGAACTTATTGAAAAGGTAAGAGAAACTGCTAAAAAGGCCTATCATCTCTTTGGCTGTGCTGGACTTACAAGAGTTGATTTCTTTGTAACAGAAGACGGCAGAGTTCTTCTCAACGAGCTTAACACACTTCCGGGCTTTACTTCAATTAGTATGTATCCTAAGCTTATGGCTAATTGTGGAAAAGAAGGTAAACAGCTTATCGCTGAGCTTATCGACCTCGCTTTAAATAAAAATATGGCTTAAATCAGTAGCTACCAAACGGGCGAACACAGTTCGCCCCTACTTTTAGATAACTTTATTTAAAGATAAAGAAATATTCCGATTTTATGAAAGATGGGAAAATATAAATGACTAAACAGGCAATCGGTGTTTTCGATTCAGGTCTTGGTGGTCTTACTGCTGTAAGAGAGCTTCTCTCTGTATTGCCAAACGAAAATATAGTTTATTTTGGTGATACAGGTCGTGTTCCTTACGGTAACAGAAGCCGAGAAACCATCAAAAAATATTCTATGCAGGACGCCACATTTTTGCTTACTAAAAATGTCAAGCTAATCATCGCCGCTTGTGGCACAGCAAGCTCTGTTGCACCTGAAATCGGTGATAATCTTTCTGTACCATTTACAGGCGTTGTTGCTCCTACTGCCGCTGCAGCTGTTCGTGCAACTAAAAATGGGAAAATTGGCGTTATTGGCACAACTGCAACTATAAAAACTGGCTCTTATAAAAGAGAAATTAAAAAAATCAATCCTAATATAGATGTATATGAGCAGGATTGTCCACTCTTTGTACCGCTTGTTGAAAATGGTTTTATATCCGCTGATGACCAAGTGGTAACACTCGTAGTTGAAAGATACCTTTCTTCTCTAAGAGAGGCAGATATTGATACTCTTATTCTCGGCTGTACGCACTACCCTATAATAGCTGAGGCAATATCTAAGGCTTTGCCTAATGTAAGGCTTATAGACTCTGGCAGAGAAACTGCTATCTATGCAGCTTCATTATTAAAGGAAAGCAACTCACTTTCTGAGGATAATCTTAAGGGCAAATGTGAATTTTATGTCAGCGATACAACAGAAGGTTTCTCTACTCTTGCGGGAATTTTCCTTGGCAGAGATATTTCTGGACAGGTAAGCCATATTGACATAGAAGATGTTGCGAAAAAATTCAAATTGGGATAAAATCAGTAGTGCAGGAAGTGAAGCATTATGGAGAATAATTATAATTTAAAGATTAAGACAACACAGGTTGTTGAAAGTGAAGCTTTCAATATGGATTTTGAGATGAATGCGTCTTATGTTAAAATAAATGAAACTCGCTATATCTCTTATATTCAGGTAGATGAGGACACTAAAAACAAGCTTCGTACAACTATAAAAATCAAACCAGACGGGGTTGTTACTATTATAAAAGGTAAGAGCGAAGGTATGATTCTCGAAATCGGAAAAACTCACTCTTGCAATTATCCAACTCCATTTGGCAATATATTGCTTGAAGTTTCTGCATTTAAAATTGCAAATAGTCTTAGCGATGATGGTGGAGAACTTGAACTTCAATATAGCTTAATCGTTGATGGCAACGAATTAAGCAAAAATACTCTCAACCTTACCGTAAAAGAAATTTAATCAACCGAAAGGAATGTTATAAATTATGTCTGATACAGCAGGAAATACTGTCAGCCTATTGAGGAATGCTATTATTGACGCTATGGGACGAGCTATGTCCGCAGGCGAGCTTCCTCTTGCTCCTACTCCAAATTTTACAATCGAAACTCCAGCCGACAGAACTAACGGCGATTTAGCTTCAAATGTAGCTATGGTTTCGGCTCGTGCATTTAAGAAAGCTCCTCGTGCAATAGCTGAGGCAATTACAAAATACATTGAGCTTGAAGGAACTAACCTCGACCGTTTTGAAATAGCTGGTCCTGGATTTATCAATTTCTTTTACGGCAAGCAATTCTATACATCAGTCATCAGAGAAATTGAAGAAAAAGGTGCTGATTACGGCAAGAGCGATTTCGGTCAAGGCAAGCGTATACTTGTAGAATTTGTTTCTGCAAACCCAACTGGTCCTATGCACATCGGTAATGCTCGTGGCGGCGCTTTGGGAGATTCACTTGCAAGTGTTCTTTCCGCAGCAGGCTATGATGTTTCAAGAGAATTTTATGTTAACGACGCTGGAAACCAAATCGAAAAGTTTGCTACCTCTCTCGAAATCCGTTATCTTCAAATCTATAAGGACGGCATAGAGCTTCCTGAGGACGCTTATCATGGACAAGATATTATCGACCACGCAAAAAACTTTGCTGAAATAAATGGCGATAAGTATGTCAATGCTGAAAGTTCAGAACGCAGAAAGGCTCTTGTGGATTTCGCACTTCCAAAGAATATTCAAGGTCTTGAAAACGACCTCCTTAAATATCGTATAAAGTATGACAGATGGTTCAGAGAAAGCACTTTACATCAGAGTGGTGCTGTTAAGAACATCGTTGAGCTTCTCAAGGAAAAAGGACATACCTATGAGCAAGACGGTGCCATATGGTTCAAGGCTACTGAATTTGGCGCTGACAAGGATTTCGTTCTCGTTCGCTCAAATGGTATTCCAACTTATGTTGTGCCTGATATTGCTTATCACTACGACAAGCTTGTAACTCGTGGCTTTGATAAGGCTATTGATGTTCTCGGTGCTGACCACCACGGTTATGTACCAAGATTAAAGGCTGCTCTTACTGCTCTTGGAGTTGACGCTTCAAGACTTGATGCTGTTCTTATGCAGATGGTTCGTCTTGTAAGAAACGGCGAAATTGTTAAGGCATCTAAGAGAAGTGGTAAGGCTATCACTCTTGTAACTCTCCTTGAAGAAGTTCCGATTGATGCAGCTCGTTTCTTCTTTAACCTTAGAGAGCCAAACAGCCATTTTGACTTTGACCTTGACCTCGCAATCGAGCAATCATCACAAAACCCTGTTTACTATGTTCAGTATGCACACGCAAGAATCTGCAACATCGTAAAGGGACTTGCTGAGAGCGGTATTACACAAAGAGCTTGCACAGATGAAGAGCTTGCTCTACTTACTGCTCCTGAAGAAATTGAACTTATCAATAAGCTTGCTTCTCTTACTGGTGAAATCATAACTTCTGCAAAGACTTATGACCCTGCAAGAGTTACTCACTATGTCTATGAAACAGCTACACTTTTCCATAAGTTTTATAATGCTTGCAGAGTTAAGGGCGAAGATGAATCACTTATGCAGGCAAGACTTGCACTTTGCGTAGCGACTAAAACTGTTATCGAAAATGTTCTTACTATGTTCAAGATAACTGCTCCTGAATCAATGTAATAAAGCAAAATAATTACTGGCGGGCGAACTGGCTTATACAGTTCGCCCACAGCAATTTATAGCGAAAATAAAATATTTTCGCACAATAAAGATAATCTTATCGTTTTATTTAATAGAAAAGAGGTTTTTGTTATGCGTCAATCAACCTATTTAACTATGACCTTAGTTTTTACTATTGCCACTGTAACTGCTTTACTGTGTGCAATTATCTGTGATGCACTAAATAATTCAAACAGGTCTATTACCTTCGGCTGTATAGCTTGTGCCTGCTCTATTCCTGCATTTTCGTGTGCGTCTATTCTGTTTCAATCAAGCTCCAAAATTATGAAAAAATCTGAAGAAGATGAGGAAACTACTGAGGATACAGAAACTGTTGATTCGGAGGAAAATAATAATGCCGAATAATACTCGTGGAAAATTTATTGTATTTGAAGGACTTGACGGTTCGGGCAAGGGAACACAAATTTCCTTGCTCTCAAAATTTCTCAACGAAAAAGGTATTATCATTTATGAAACGGCTGAACCTACTCAATCTGCGACAGGTGGCCTTATTCGTGATACACTTGCAGGCTATCAAAAGCGTACAGCATATGAACTTGCAGCGCTCTTTTTGACAGACAGAATTTTCCACAATACCTCTGCAAATGGAATCAAGCATCTGCTTGATTCTGGTGTAACGGTAATCTGTGACAGATATTATTATTCATCTTTTGCTTATCAAGGTATAGATACCGACCTTAAATGGGTTATGAATATGAATTTAAATTGTCCGGAAATCTTAAAACCTGATTTATGTATCTTTCTTGATGTTCCAACAGAACAATGTGATGAAAGAATGGGTTCTCGCCAAAACAGGGAAATTTTTGAAAATGTTGATACACTCAATAAAATCCGCAAGAGATTTTTTGAAGTGTTTGATTTGCTTGAGAACAGCGAAAATATAAGCATTATTAATGCCTCAAGAAGCATTGATGATGTTAATAGAGATGTTGTTTCTTCTGCTATGGAAATATTAAATAAACAGTAAGAATCTTCTGTTTATAATACGGGTTTTTGCTTGACTATTGCGAAATTTTTATCTATAATTAGATTGGTTTAATTTGATACTTTGCGGAATTTTTCGCATTTGGAGGGTTAATATGAATAAGTATAAAATTGCTGTTCTTAAAGGCGATGGAATCGGCCCTGAAATCGTAAACGAGGCCATTAAGGTTCTTAACAAGACAGCAGAAAAGTTCGGCTTTGAAGTAGACTATGATGAGGCTCTTCTTGGTGGCTGTGCTATTGATGCAACTGGTGTACCTCTTCCTGAGGAAACTATCGCTAAATGTAAAGCTGCTGACTCTGTCCTCCTTGGTGCTGTTGGTGGCCCTAAGTGGGACAATCAGCCAGGCAACAACCGCCCAGAGGCTGGCTTGCTTGGTATTCGTGGTGCATTAGGTCTTTTTGCTAATCTTAGACCTGCTGTTATCTTTGAACCACTTAAAAACGCTTCTCCACTAAAGGCTGAAATCATCGGCGACTCTATGGACATTATGATTGTTCGTGAGCTTACTGGAGGTATCTACTTCGGCAAGAGAGGTAAATTTGAGGAAGATGGTGTTCCTGCCGCTTATGATACAGAAAAGTATTCTGTAACTGAAATTGAAAGAATAGGCAGAGTTGCTTTTGATATGGCTATGAAGCGTAACAAAAAGCTCACAAGCGTTGATAAGGCTAATGTTCTCGATTCCTCAAGACTTTGGAGAGATACTATTATTCGTCTTTCTAAGGAATATCCTGAGGTTGAGCTTTCTCATATGTATGTTGATAACTGTGCTATGCAGCTTGTAAGAAATCCAAAGCAATTTGATGTTATCGTTACATCAAATATCTTCGGCGACATTCTCTCTGATGAGGCTTCTATGATTAGTGGCTCTATTGGTATGCTCGCTTCTGCAAGCCTTAGCAGTGGAAAAAGCGGTCTTTATGAGCCTATCCACGGTTCTGCTCCTGATATTGCCGGTCAGGGTATCGCTAACCCACTTGCAACAATACTTTCTGTTGCTATGATGCTCCGTTATTCTCTTGATGAGCCTAAGGCTGCTGAAGCTATTGAAAAGGCTGTTTCTGAAGCTCTCAAGACAGTAAGAACTCCTGATATTTATACAGAAGGCACTAAGAAAGTTTCCACAAGCGAAATGGGCGACATCGTCGTTTCACTTCTCTAAAATTCATTTTGCATCATATTTTTATTGAAAAGGGGTATAAGTAAATGGAAATGGCCTTGAATCTTCTGTTAGCGGGCATCGTTATAGTTTTCTTTGTCCTTGTTCTCTTGATTTTTATAATCAAGATTTACAGTGCAATAGTTCAAGCTGCCCAAAACGGAAGTCAAAAAAGAAAAGATGCCAAAAAGGCTGCTGAAAAGAAACCTGAGCTTATTAAAGCAGAACCACAGGTAAGCACAGCTCAACCAACAGCTACTGATAACGAAGCTATTCCGGGCGAGGTTATCGCAGCTATTGCAGCGGCTGTTGACTCTATGTACGACAAGCCTGTTAAGATTAAGTCTGTAAGACGCAGTCGTGCTAACTCAGGTTCTTCTTGGAGAAATGCAGGTCTTTTTGAGAATACCAAGCCTTTCTGACATATTGTCGGTTAGAGTGTAATTCGATAAATTTGAGAAAGGATTGATAATTAAATGGAAATCTTAAACTCCCTATGGGAATCTATTTGCAGTATTTTCACAAGCTCAGGCTTAGCAACTCTATCATGGGAAAACTATGTTATGATGTGCATATCCTTCATTCTTTTATATCTTGCTATTAAAAAGCAGTATGAGCCACTTTTGCTCTTGCCTATAGCATTCGGTATGCTACTTGTTAATGTTTTCCCTGGTATTATGGCAAACCCAACAAATGAAATGCTCACCGAAGCACAGGTCTTGGCGAGAAATCTTGACCCTGCTTCATATACAACCACAGTTCTTGATGGAACAACCTATTATAATGTCGGTCAAAACGGTGGCTTGTTCTATTATCTCTATCAAGGCGTTCACCTTGGTATTTTCCCTCCGCTTATCTTCCTCGGCATTGGTGCAATGACAGACTTCGGTCCTCTCATTGCTAACCCTAAGAGCTTCCTCCTTGGTGCAGCCGCTCAGGTTGGTATCTTTATTACATTTATTGGTGCAACACTTCTTGGATTTGCTGCTAACGAGGCTGGTTCAATCGCTATTATCGGTGGTGCAGATGGTCCAACAGCTATCTTCGTTACATCAAAGCTTGCCCCGAATCTCTTAGGTCCGATAGCCGTTGCCGCATATTCGTATATGGCACTTGTTCCTATCATTCAGCCACCTATTATGAAGCTTCTTACAACAAAGAAAGAGCGTTCAATCGTTATGCAGCAGCTCCGTCCTGTTTCTAAGATTGAGAAGATTCTCTTCCCTATCATCGTTGTAGTTATTATTGCACTTCTTCTTCCAGATGCAGCTCCTCTCGTTGGTATGCTTATGCTTGGTAACCTCTTTAAAGAGAGTGGCGTTGTTTCAAGAATCAGTAACACAGCTCAGAACGAGCTTATGAATATTGTTACAATCTTCCTTGGCGTTACAGTTGGTGCAACAGCAACAGGTCAAGTATTCCTCAGCGTAAGCACACTTGGAATTATTCTCCTTGGTCTTATCGCATTCTGCATGGGTACTGCTTGTGGCGTTCTCTTTGGTAAGATTATGTGTGCTTTTACACATGGCAAGGTCAACCCACTTATCGGTTCTGCTGGTGTTTCTGCTGTTCCTATGGCAGCAAGAATTTCACAGAAGGTTGGTCAGGAAGAAAATCCTGCAAACTTCCTTCTTATGCACGC
>ENA-OPRX01000687-OPRX01000687.1-human-gut-metagenome-genome-assembly--contig:-NODE-687-length-20901-cov-9.951166_pt1 | contig 20901 bp, 15 predicted proteins | sample MGYA00241450_ERZ501892 | MGnify/ENA primary metagenome ERZ501892 (study PRJEB25962, sample SAMEA2042223) | human gut metagenome | biome: human gut; feature: human-associated habitat; material: faeces...
CTGATGTTGAATTTTTATGCAAAGATAATAAAAAAAAGTAATATACAATGAAGAAACATATAATAAGATACGCAAGTTTTGCGTTGGCTATATTAGGAATGGTATCTTGCAGCGAAGAGCAGGAAACGGCTCTTCGCTCGCAGGATGCAAAATCCACACCGATGACTTTCCTGGTAAGCCATCCGGGACAAGCGACCCGTGCCACAGAAACCAGTTTTGAGCAGAACGACAAGATTGGTCTCTACGTGGCAGACGCAAAGGCGCAGCTGGAAATAGGAGGCAACCTGGTGAACAACGAGGCACTGACCTACGACGGAAGCAAATGGGCGGCAGCCCGAACCCTCTACTGGGATAAGGGCACCTATACTGCCTATGCTTACTATCCCTACATGGAAGATGTAAGCAGCATTACAGACCAGCCCTTCAGCGTAGTCCTGGATCAAAGCACCGCCAAAAGCAAGGAAGCCCTGGGCGGCTATGAGGCAAGCGACCTGCTCTTTGCCAGCAGCAAGAACATTTCGGCATCAGCCTCACCCATCCCTCTCAACTTCAAGCACATCATGAGTAAGCTCAAGATTCGCCTGATAAAAGGAGAGGATTTCGAGGGTGACATGCCTACCACGGCCCAGGTAACCATCCACAACACGGTGCCTACTGCCACCATCGACCTGCAGGCAGGAGTGGCAACCCGTTATGTAAAGGGAACCCGAAAGAGCATCATCGCCCATCAGGACGATGAAACCAGCTATTCGGCCATCATCGTGCCTCAGCGCATCGAAAACCGAATGCCGCTCATCGAGGTGGTGATGAAAGGCGTGAGCTATCTCTTCGAGAGCAAGTTCCAGTTTAAACCCGGAACCGAGCATCTCGTCAACCTCATCATCTCCGACAATCCGGACCAGGTGAAGATTGAAGTCGGTGGAGAAATTAAAAACTGGCAATAAGAATAAAAAATAATGAAGAAGACGGTAAGTATTTTATCCCTTCTGGTTCTCCTTCTTGGAGTTTGGGCGGCAGCATTATGGCTGTCGCCCTTCAATGCTTATAATGGGAGCAGCAAGGAAACCCGATACGGAGTACACGAAGGATTGGAACTGGTAGAACAGGAAAACGCCCAAGAGGGCAAGCGATATGTGGTGGAAGATGAAAACGGTAAAGAGCTGTTTGTCATCCCCTTACGTGGTTGTCTGCTCGACACCCGCTATCGCAACGGGCAACTCCGATTCCGGGAGAAGAACACGAAAAGAGAAGGATACATAGACCGTCAAGGTGGTATTTTCCTGAATGAAAATGCCGGAGAATACAAATCGGCAGAAGACCGGAAAGACTTCGCAAATCTGACGGGGGAAAAGAAGGGAGAAATGGCTTCGGGAGATTATTCAGATCATCATTCCGGGGAATATTCAGGAGATTATTCCGGGGAAAGGAAGGGCTTGGCAGATAGACCATCCGCAGGAGACACAGAATCTACTGGAGGCACAGGCTCAACAGGAACCGCAGGATTTACTGCATCTGCCCAACCTGGCAGGAAGTCAAGTGCCCTCTCGCAGGTAGATCTCAAGACGATGGCTCAGAGCAATCCCTTCTATAGGGAAGCCTCAAAAATCATGCAGGGCAAACTGACTGAAACCGATGCCAAGCGCCGCCACACCATTCTGAACTACTGTGAGCATTTCCGCATTGCCTATACCACCAAGGACATTAATTTCCTGCGACAGGTGTTCAGCGACAAGGCGCTCATCATCGTGGGAAATGTGGTAAAGCCCATCGCCAACGACGATAAATGCCAGGCAGAAAGCCGGGTTACCTTCGCCATCCATTCCAAGCGCGATTATCTTGCAAGGCTTTCAAAGGTGTTTGCTGCCAATCAGAAAATCGACGTCAGATTCTCGGGGTTCCGCATCATGCGCCATCCTACGATGGACGGAATCTACGGTGTAACGCTCAGACAGCAATACAAGAGCAACAGATATAGTGACGATGGCTACCTCTTCCTGCTCTGGGATTTCAGAGATAAGTCGATGCCGCTCATCCATGTTCGCACCTGGCAGCCTGCAGGAACCGTCCATACAGGCAATGATGTGATTAATATTCAAGACTTTAATTTAGAATAAAAGAAAAATATGATGGGAGAAGTTAAAACCCAATGCCTGCAACTAGCCATGATTCTCTGGCTAGCCATTCCTTCTGCCCTTAGGGCACAGGAGTTTTCGGTGGCTAGTTTCCGCCAGCTGCCTAACGATGTGAGCGCCTTTATCAACAATGTGCGTGACCTGAACGATGAAGCCTGCGCCCTAATCAAGGTGGTGGCACCAGCCGACTTTGCCTTCTCCTCCCCTCTCGGCATCGTGAAGAGAAAGGACGAAGTGGGAGAAATCTGGCTTTATCTGCCGAAAGGCACCAAGACCCTCACCCTGAAACATCCCGAATGGGGCGTGCTGCGCGATTACAGGCTGGGCAAACCGCTGGAGAGCCGAATGACCTACGAGATGAAGCTCAACCTGCCCAAGCCTCCCATCACGGAACTCCACGATACAATAGTAGAGATAAAGACCATCACCGACACCATCGCCATTGAGAAAGTGCGCCCCAAAATGCCACTCGCCTTCTACAGTCTGGCTACCCTTGCCCTGCACAAAGACGGCCCCTCTTACGGCATCTTCCTTGCCCTGATGCGCCGCCACGGTTTCTTCCTCCATGCCAGCAGTAACCTGAAGAGCATAGGAAGCACGGAGGGCAACTGCGATAAGGAAGGTTTTACCAGCGGCAGCAACATCAAACCGTATTATTCGGGCGAAACCCGCCACACCAACTATACCATGACGGCAGGAGCCATCCATCACATCACGCATGGCGTCTGCCTTTTCGAAGGCGTAGGATACGGCAAGTCGGCCACAGCCTGGCAACTGAGCGAGAGCGAAGGAAAAGGCTATCTGCTCAACGATGGATTATCAGACAAGGGAGTAACCGCAGAACTGGGAGCCCTGGTTTCCTTCGGAAAACTCAGTATTTCAGCCTCAGCCATCACCATCGCCGGAAAGCAATGGCAGGGCAGCATCGGAATAGGAATCAAACTGGGAAAATCAAAAACCGGGAAATAAAGCCAAGAAAATAAATCCGGGAAAATAAGAATGAACATCAAGATGAAAAGTAAACTGATTATATATTTAGAAATGATACTGGCTTTTTTCACGGCATGCAGCAGTGAGAAACCCACCCATCTGGAGCCACATCTTACGACTCTTCCTGCTTCCGATATAACCCGAGGCGAGGCTATCCTGCACGGTTCGGTTTCGCTGGAAGGAGAAACCACCATGCCTGTTCTTACCTTCAGATATGGAGAAACAGAGGAAATGGCTCTCACTTCAAACCCTATCAGCCTTTCAGAAAACAGCTATCCAGCTGCAGAGGTTAAACTCTGCATGACGGGACTCAAGGCAGGCACCACCTATTATTATATGTTGCAAGGAAATAATGGAAGAACTACGCTCAGCAGTAATCCGATGAATTTCACTACCCTGCCGAATGACAAGCCATCACTTACCGCTCCGCAGGTTTTGAGCTATGGTCCCTGCAGCATCATCGTGGGCTTCGACATTACATCAAACGGCGGTGAAGACATCACGGAAACAGGATGCTACTACGCCAAAGAAGGCAGCAGCAACGATACGCAGCAAAAAACAAAGGTAGAAAACTACCAGGGAGCCATCGGAACCCAGCAGGTAAGACTCAGCGACCTGCAGTTTAACACCACCTATCGGATTTGGACTTATGCCAAAAACCGTGTGGGAGAAACCACAAGCCAAGCCATCACCTTCAAGACTACAGATGCCGTTAAACTGCAAGAAGCAGGCAAACTGAGTGCCCTCATGGGCAATCATCTCTACGAATATACCCAACTATCGATAGTTGGCGACCTGAACGGAGACGATTTAGTATGCCTGAGAATAATGGCAGGAAGAGACCTCAACAACGAAACGACAGCAGGAAAACTTGCCGACATCAACATGGCTGATGCGCACATCGTGGCAGGCGGAAGCGACTTCGGCCCCTATTACCGCCACACAGAAAATCAGGTGGTAGGACAAGGTCTCTTTGCCCAATGCAACCAGCTCAGACACATCATCCTCCCTTCTGATGTCATCAAGATAGAGAAAGATGCGTTTGCCTACTGCACATCACTTCAGGAGATAGAGATTCCAGCCTCTGTAAGTCAGATAATTCCATCAGCCGGTTGCACGGCGCTGGAAAGCATCCAGGTTTCGAAAGTCAACACCCACTACAGCAGTCTGGATGGAGTACTGTTTAATGCAGCCGGAACCGAAATTCTCTGGTTCCCGATGGGTAAGCAGGGCGACTACACCCTGCCTTCCACCCTTTCAGGAATCAGCGATTACGCTTTCAAGGAATGCAGCATCACCCGCTTCATCTTTCCGGATAGTTTTTCGGAAATAGGACAGGGAGCGCTGATGAACAGCAAGGTGGAAGAGGTTTCTCTGCCCGCCCAACTCAAGCTGATTCCTACGGGCACCTTCCAGGGATGCACCCGGTTGAAGGTGGTAAGATTGGGCCAGAAGACTGAACTCATCTCAGATTATGTCTTCGATGGTTGTCCGCTCACCGACCTCTACATTGATGCCACTTACCCACCCGTATGCAATGCGAATGCCTTCAGCACCAAGGGCACCGATTTCCTTTCTACCTGCGTGCTCCACGTGCCGGCAGGCAAGAAAAAACTGTATCAGTACAACAGAAGCTGGGGCAAGTTCAAGCACATCACAGAACAATAAAAGATTGAAAAATTAGGAAATAGTAAATTATAGAAGATATGAATACTCCGGAAATAGAAGAATTGAAATCACTCGTTGAGCAGAAATACGGCAAGCTGCTTGCCACCACAACCGACTTTGAGGAATTCTCGTTCTTCCTCGAAAGACATACAGGCTACAGTGTTTCTGCATCCACCCTCAAGCGACTCTATGGCTATGTGAATGATGACCATAAGCCTCGCATGATGACGCTCGATATTCTCTCGCAGTATATCGAGCACAAGAACTATATGGAGTTCAAGCAATGGCTGAAGACCAGTACCCGCTACAACTCCTCGTTCTTCAAGGCAAGCCAGCTGGTAAGCAGCGACCTGAAGAAGGGTGCGGAAGTAGCCATCGGATGGAGCCCCAACCGCATTCTGCGCCTACGCTATCTGGGCGAGAGTACCTACGAAATACTTGCCTCAGAAAACAGCAAGCTTGAAGCAGGCGATCATTTCGTTACCGGATGCTTCATCAAGGAGCAGCCGCTCTATCTGCCTTACATCGAGCGAAACGGCGAGCGTACCGCATCGTTCGTGGCAGGAAGAAACGGAGGTCTCACCCTTATCAGCATCATCAGCCAATGAAAACAGCATCAGATAAGTCAATAAACACAACGTCAGATAAGCCGATGAAGACAACATCAGGATTCACGGAAGATATCAACAAGGAGATGAACGTTGCCGAACCCCAGCCGGTGGAGTCTAAGTTCAGCAACCTCAGCCAATGCTACGTCTCCATCTCTGGGCACACCCGCATCTTCACAGCCACAAGATACGGCAAGCGCTACATGCTGAAATGCCTGAAGAACGACTACCTCTATACGCCCATCTACCGACAGGCATTGACCAAGGAATTCGAGATAGGTCTGCAGTTGGAGCATCCCAACATCTGCCATACCATAGGCATGGAAGAAGTGGAGAACCTGGGCACTACCATCGTGATGGAATACATAGATGGCGACACGCTGCAATATCTGATAGACCAGCAACTGCTCACGGCGGAAATGGCGCACAAGATAGCCCACGAACTGATGGACGCCCTGGAATACATGCACAACAAGCAGATGATTCATCGCGACCTGAAACCCGCCAACATCATGGTAACCCACAATGGCAAGAACGTGAAGCTCATCGATTTCGGACTTTCCGACAGCGATTCCTTCACCATTCTCAAACTGCCGGCTGGAACCTCGGGCTATATTGCCCCCGAACAACTCCTGCCGGGAGCCAAATCAGACCCTCAGGCAGACATTTATTCGCTGGGCATGGTACTTCTCGACATGGCGAAGGCCACCCACGACAGGCACCTCAGGCAAATGGCAGAAGTATGCATAAGCCGCGACCTGAGCATCCGTCCCAAGAGCATCCGCGAGGTAAGAGAACACAAGCATGAATCGCCCCTGCTGAAGGCAGGCGGCATCGTTCTCGGCATCATCGCCCTGCTGCTCATCAGCCTCATCTCCTTCACCTATTATCATAGGGCGCAGTCAAAAGAGAAGCAGAATGTGCCGACAGAAACCGGCCAGAATGCTTCGCCAGATGATAACGCCAACGAGATTCAGGACTATCAACTCTGGCAGAGATGATGGTCAAGATGATGGAAAAGAGAAGAAATCTCCATCATTTCCAATTAAAAAGTGATAGTTTTTAAATATAATTATCCTATAATCTTCTTATTTTTGCCTGAATTGGTGTAACTTTGCAACCAGTTATGGAACAGATTTCACCAATTCAGGCATTGTTGCAGCAACGCACCCTGCTCCAGCTGGAGTATTACACCGAGAAGGAAGCCTTCCGCAAGCTCACCGAACAGATGGGCATGCAGCGCAAGGTGAAACGAGGTGATGCCTGGTTCCCGCTACAGGTGGGAAAGAGCTTTTATAATTCGCTGAACCAGACAGCCATAGAGGTTTTCCGAACCTCTGACCAGGATATCGAGCACAATTTTGAGTTCGGTCGCCCCGTCATGTTCTTTATGGTCAAGAAGATGGGCAAGAATGAGAATCAGGGCAGCACAGCCCTTCAGCTGTCAGAAAAGCCCTCTGACGCTAATCATAAAGTTCAAAGTTCAAATCTCAAAGTTCAAAGTATAAAATACTTTTCCTTTACGGGAACCGTGAGCTATGTAGATGGCGACAGAATGGTGATTACCGTTCCCGATTCAGCCCCGCTGCTCGATTTGCAGCAGTCCACGGAGCCTATCGGCGTACAGTTGTCCTTCGACGAAACCAGCTATAAGCTGATGTTCGAGGCTTTGGATAGAGTGATGAAGGCGAAGAACAACCGACTGGCCTATCTCCGCGACTTGTTCTATTCGAATCAGAAGGCGGGCAGATTCTCGTTTGCCCCAATGAAGTTTCCTTGGCTCAACCCTACCCAGGAAAGGGCCGTAAACGAGGTGCTTTGGGCAAAAGATGTAGCCATTGTTCACGGCCCTCCGGGAACCGGAAAGACCACCACCCTGGTGGAAGCCATCAACGAAACTCTGATGCGAGAAAGCCAGGTGCTGGTCTGCGCCCAGAGCAACATGGCGGTGGATTGGATTTCTGAAAAACTGGTGGATAGAGGCATCAACGTGCTCCGTATCGGAAACCCTACCCGTGTAAACGACAAGATGCTGGGCTTCACCTACGAGCGCCGCTTCGAAAGCCATCCCGACTATCCGCAACTCTGGGCCATCCGCAAGGCTATCAGAGAATTAAGACAGAACAGAAAGAAAGGCAGCGAGAACTATCATCAGAAGATGGATAGGTTGAAGAGCCGTGCCGCAGAAATAGAAATCCGCATCAATTCTGAACTCTTTGGCGAGGCGCGTGTCATCGCCTGCACTCTGGTGGGTTCTGCCCACCGGTTGCTGGAAGGCATGAAATTCGGCACCCTGTTTATCGACGAGGCAGCCCAGGCCCTGGAAGCCGCCTGCTGGATTCCGATGAGAAGAGCGAGCCGAGTGATTCTGGCTGGCGACCACTGCCAGTTGCCGCCTACCGTAAAGAGCATCGCAGCCTTGAGAGCCGGATTGGGCAAGACGCTGATGGAGCGCATTGCCGAAAACAAGCCCGAAGTAGTGACCCTGCTGAAGATTCAGTATCGCATGAACGATGAAATCATGCGATTCTCCAGCGACTGGTTCTACGGGGGTAAGGTGGAGAGTGCGCCACAGATTAAATACCGCAGCGTATTGGATTACGACCATCCGATTACGTGGATTGACACTTCCGACAAGGAACCGGCAGATACGATAGAAGAAGGCGAAGATCTGAACTTCAAGGAGCAGTTTGTAGGCGAGAGTTTCGGAAGAATCAACAAGGCAGAGGCAGAGCTCACCCTGCTCACCCTGGCGGAATACTTCACCAAGATAGGCAAGCAGCGGGTATTGAGCGACAGCATCGACGTGGGCATCATCTCACCTTATCGTGCCCAGGTGCAGTATCTGAAGAAGCTCATCAAGAAGTATGAATTCTTCAAGCCTTACCGCCGCCTCATCAGCGTAAACACGGTGGATGGCTTCCAGGGGCAGGAGCGCGACGTGATTCTCATCTCCCTGGTACGTTCCAACGACGAGGGTCAGATTGGTTTTCTGAAAGACCTTCGCCGCATGAACGTGGCGATGACGAGAGCCAGAATGAAGCTCATCATCCTGGGCAACAAGGATACGATGACCCAGCATCCTTTCTACAAGAAACTGTGGGAATATGTGGAGGCTATCAATAATGATGAATAAGATGGGAAAGCGGTTGTCATGAACGTAATACAAGGAAAGTTCGTGTAAAAAATGTATGCACACGATAAAAGTTCGTGTAAAAAAGTGTATGTATGCAAGGAAAGTTCGTGTAGAAAAGTGTTGAAAACATTTGGAAGTTCGTGTAAAAAAGTGTATCTTTGCAACCGACAGAGCTGTTTAAACATCATAACAGCAAGTTATTAACACCATTAACAACTTCAAAATGTATGTAAGGATGAAAAGAACGATCATAGAACAATTAAAAGCATGGAAAGAGAGCCTTTACAGAAAGCCCTTAATCTTATCAGGAGCAAGACAAGTAGGCAAGACTTATATCCTCCAGGAGTTTGGGAAACAGGAATATGACCACGTTGCCTACATCAACTGTGATGGAAACTCTGAGATTGCCAACATATTTGCAGAAGATTATGATATGAAGCGAGTCCTAATGGTTATCGGAGCCATTAGCAAACAGCCTATAATCCCTGGCAAAACGCTTATCATTCTGGATGAAATACAAGAACTTCACAAGGGACTTTCCTCGCTGAAGTATTTCTGTGAAAATGCACCAGAATACCATGTGGCTGTAGCAGGTTCACTTTTAGGCGTTGCCATGCACCAAGGAGAATCCGCCCCAGTGGGAAAGGTTGATATCATTCGACTCTACCCTATGTCTTTCGAAGAGTTTCTTATGGCAAAAGACGAAGAACAGTTGCTGAACATATTGAAAAGTAAAGACTGGAAGACCATCACATTACTTCATGATAAACTCATCAAGATATTAAGAGAATATTATTTTGTAGGGGGAATGCCTGAGGCTGTGAAAACTTATCTTGCAACTAACGATGCAAATCTCGTCAGACAGGTTCAGAACAACATTCTCACCATTTATCGTAGTGACATGTCGAAGCATGTCAGCCCAAATGAAGCCACTCGCATCAGCATGGTTTGGCAATCCATCCCTTCCCAGCTTGCCAAGGAAAACAAGAAGTTCATCTATGGAGCGGTGAGAAGCGGAGCACGAGCCAAGGATTTTGAGATGGCAATACAATGGCTGGTGGATGCAGGTCTCACCTATCGCATTTCCCGAGTAAGAGAAGTTGGAATGCCTTTGAAGTTTTACGAAGACCTCAATGCCTTCAAGCTGTTTCTCCTGGATGTCGGCCTCCTGGGTGCGCTGAGCGAGATGGAACCTGCCCAAATGCTCATCTCCAACAAAGCCATGACGGAGAGCAAGGGGGCGTTCACGGAAAACTACGTCCTTACCCAACTATTATGTCAACAGGACATTTACACCTATTATTATAGTAGGGAAGACGCTCGCTTGGAGATAGACTTCCTTGCCCAGCACCAAGGGGTGATAACTCCGATAGAGGTAAAAGCGGAAGAGAACCTGCGTTCCAAGTCACTTCGCGCCTTCTTTGACACCCATCCCGACTTGCGAGCCATCCGCTTCTCCATGTCGCCATACAAGGAGCAAGAGTGGATGAAGAATGTCCCATTGTACGGGGTAGAGGAGAGTTTCTAGGAACTCTTCTCACAATACTCCCTGAACTTTGCCTTAGTCATGGTAATACCAATGAGTCTATTAGATAACGCAACAATAACAACAAAATAAAAAAATACCCGAAGTGAAAAACAATAAACTTCGGGAAGCTATCGTTATCTTTTATAGGAACAAGAAATATCTATAAACATCAAAAAAACGACTAACATTTTAAAACTTTAAAGTATGAACAAAAAAGTACTTGGTACATTTGCAGCCATGCTTATTTCTCTTTCTACCGTACAGGCACAGAGCGAAGACATGGCAACCTTCCGCACATGGGCACAGACACCACCTATGGGCTGGAATTCCTGGGATTGTTACTATTCATCAGTAACAGAGAAAGAAGTAATGCAGAACGCACAGTATCTTGTGGACCACGACCTCGTGAAACATGGTTGGGAATACGTAGTCATCGACATCCGCTGGTATTGCAACCATCCATCCTTGGGAGGCGGCAACTACAACCAGAAAGGCACGCAGGGCTACGTGCTCGATGAGTATGGTCGCTACCTGCCATCTCCTACCCGTTTCCCTTCTGCCATGCAGAATGGAAAAAACGAAGGCTTTAAGGCTCTTGCCGACAAACTGCACTCCATGGGATTGAAATTCGGTATCCACATTATGCGTGGTGTACCTAAATCGGTGGTAGGAAGCAACAAATACAAGCTGAAAGGCAGCGAATCTACCGCATGGTCGAAAGTCTATAACGGTACCACCTCTCCTTGCACCTGGCTAAAGGATAATTTGCTAGTACAGGACAACGAATTCGGTCAGCTCTACTATAACAGCATCATGGACCTCTATGCCAGCTGGGGGGTTGATTTTATCAAGATTGACGATCTCTCACGTCCTTTCTACACCGACGAAATTCACATGATTCGTAAGGCTATCGACCAAACAGGTCGCCCTATCGTGCTATCCCTCAGCCCAGGCAAGACCCAATATCAGTATGCACAAGAATGTCTCGACAATGCCAATATGTGGCGAATGATGGATGATCTATGGGACAACTGGAGTTCTGTAGATGCCGTGTTCAACGAAGCTGATGTATGGAGCAAGTATGCACGCCCAGGCAACTATGCCGACTGTGACATGCTCCCACTGGGGCAGATAGCCATGACCATCGCAGACAAAGGCTACACCAACGCAGACAAAGGTCGCTGGACCCGACTGACTGAAAACGAGCAATTGAGCATGATGAGTCTTTGGGGAATCTGCCACTCTCCACTTTTCTTTGGTGGTGAAATGACCAAGAACGATGACTTCACCAACTCTCTGCTCACCAACGAAGAATACCACCAGATGCACAAATACGGACAGAATGCCCATCAGGTGGAGAACAACGAAGACAATGGACAGGTGGCATGGACCTCTACAGACCCAGCAACAGGCAACAAATACCTGGCACTCTTCCAAAGAGACAACACCCGTTGGGTAGTAGGCGGAAAAGCCTTGTATAAATCTGAAACCGTGGCTTATACCACCGACGGTCATGCCGTGGATGTAGATATCGAATGGCCACAAGGCAGCAAAACCCTGGTTCTCGTAGTAGATGATGCAGGCGACAACTGGAATTACGACCATGCCGATTGGCTGAACCCTACCCTGGTATTAAGAGATGGAACTGAAGTGGAACTTACCGGTAAATACAAGACCCGCGATTATACCAAATCTTATTTCAACAAGATTGTGGAAAACAAGAACGTGTCAACAGGTGGCAAAATGAAAGTACTCGGCACCACCTACGACCGCGGCTTCTCTGCAGATGCCAATGCAGCCCTCTTCTTCACCATTCCTGATGATATGGATGTAGTACGCTTCAAGGCGAAGGCTGCCGCAGACGATTCCGGCATCGGTCAGACCAACTCTACAACCTCCATCCGCTTCATGGTATTCGACCAGAATCCTCTGACCAGCGAACAGAACAACTACGCTAGTCATACTGGTTTGATTTCCCGTACAGGCACCAAGAGCATGATGCAGGAATTTGATATTGCCGATGCCGAACAGTTGAAGATTGTAGTTAGCGATTGGGGGGATGGTTTCGCATACGACCGTGCCAACCTCATCAACCCTGTGCTGATAGACGAGGAAGGCAATGAGACATCCCTCACCACCCTGAAGCACACCTCATATTCATCTTCATGGGGCTCACTCCATGTAAACCAGAATGTAGAGGGAAGAACGCTCACCGTGGAAGGCAAGACCTACGAGACGGGACTTGGCATGAACGCTCAGTGTACCCTCATCTATAACTTGCCAGCAGGACACAAATACAAGAAGTTCCGCGCATTGTGCGGTTACGACAGCAGTTGCGACACCGATAATCCGAACTCATCAGGTACAACCATGGACTTCCAGTTCTACGTAACGAAGAATGCCGGTTACACCTTCGATCTCACCAAGATTGGTTATGGAGCAAACGAATCTGTTCCTGTATATGACATCTGGCAAAAGGAGTACCTGGGTACAGCCACTGGCACTATCACCGCAAAGGTTCCAAGCCATGGTGTGAAACTCTATCGTCTGGGCGATAAAGTTGCCTCAGGCATCAACCAAGTTACAACTTCGGATAAAATAAAGGGAAATGCCAAAGGCAACAATGTATATTACAATTTGGCAGGCCAGGCCGTAACGCCTAACACCAAGGGTATTTACATTCGCAACCACAAGAAGGTAGTGGTTAAGTAATGAGAAAAAGATAATATCCAGATATAAAGAATAGGAGGAAAATGAAATAGGTTTTCCTCCTATTTTCATATGCCATCCGATGCTAAAGCCACTGGTGAGGTTTCTTCCTTAGAAACTCTCAGTTTCTTTACTAGAAACTCATTGTTTCAATAATGGAAACTGGGAGTTTCCATTATTGAAACTGATTTGGATGTTTTTGGGGGTGATTCTGCTTGTGGTTCTGCTGTTTTTTAGGGTGATTTTGCCTATCATTTCTTACACCTGAAGATATTCAAGTACACTCTCCCAATTAGGAAATTCTTCACTTCCAAAGCGAAGCCATTTTCCCTTGAATCCACTTGTTCCATGTTTTCCCCTATCATCAATGATATAGTCACCTCTGAGTAGATTCTTGTGGTGAGAGAGAATGAGATGCTTACAATAATACTTGTCCAAATATCTATTTATCCATTCCACCTTGTCTGACCATGTGGTTGGATTACTCCAAGGAGAGGTTGAAAGGATATAAACATCGTATTTACCACTTTGTTGTAATTGATGCATAGCCTCGACTGCGCCTTTTACTGGTGGCAGATAAGAGACGATATGAGGTACGTCTCTGTATCTTCCTGCATATTCCTTACGGAGTTCATCACCTATCAGTTCCAACCCAGCATGGAAATCCATAAGCACACCGCCCATATCAACATAAACTATCTTCCTAGCCGTTGGTTTCTTTGAATCCAAATTTTCCTGTTCGATGGCAACAGACTTTTCGATAAGTTCTTGAGTCTTGTCTCGCTTGTCATAGTTATCGCGCAACTCCATCAATATTCCACACAGTTCCGTTGGTGTCAAAATTGTTTTGAAAGAATTGTCCTCACCAGTAGAATGTGTCAACACCATACCTCTTGTCTGCATCAGTGCTGCACGGAAACGCTCGCTTTGTTCAAACATTGCCTTGTAAGCACGATGTATCAAATCTTGATATTCATCACTTTGCCTGTCAATAGCTTGTCCTTTCCACCAAACTATTTGGTCTGTCTGCCATGATGTTACACTCATCTTTCTGGCATTGCCACCTTTCATGCTGCATATCTGACGTTGCTTGCTGATGTCTTGTCTCTTCAACGATTGAAGGAATCCCTCCATGCTGCCACATATCATTCCTTCGAAACGAAATCCATTGCTACACAGATTGCTCAATACATTTGAAGGATAAAGACCATTTGAACGTATATCCAACGTATTGGTCTCTGGATCATACATATCCTGAGACTCATTTCCTTTACGTGAGGTTGCATTATAATTCTCTTCCATATCTTCTTTACATATAGTTCAACGTTTTAAAATCATATTGTCCTTTGTAAAAAACATCAAGGACTTCCTGGAATACATCATCTGGTGATACTGCATCAAATAGGGAAGACCTCATTGTCTTCAAGAAATTCTATATAGTTTGGCGTAAATTTATCTTTCATACATTTATTTTATTAGTTTTTTCATGTACTCAAAATCATGAGTCTGCCTGAAAGGCACTATGAATTCGAGTTCAGAATTGACCAGGCAATACACCGCAGGATAAAAATCCGTTCCTACGAAGTCATCACTATCGAAATAATAGGTTTCCTTGTGATAAATCCACTTCAACATACCATATCCTTCAGCATCATGCTCAACCAATTCTATTCCATATTCTACATTCTTCTGTTCCAGGGCCTTCTTTCGCTGTTCATCCTTTCCTATCAAAACGCCCCTGAAGATGTCGGCGAAATCAATATCCTTGTCTTCTATCAACAGCTGATTATTCCGCACCAGGATACGCTGCTTCCCGGTCTTGACATTCACCAATACCAGCGTATGATTCTGTCTTCTTTCCAGCTTCAACACCGTCCAGGTTCGGACAATCCCCTTCTGCTTTCGGGCTTTTTCCGCTTCCTTTCTACAATCCCTTACAGCCTTCAAATGCCTGCGTACCTTTTCTGAAGTCATGGAGTAGATACGAGGAACATTACCCATGTATGTCAAGGTTACGCCATACGAATTGATTTTTCCTGTTTTTCTGTTTTTCGCTTTCCAAGCCATGAAACATTTATGGTCGCTATTTACTGTAACAACAGGCTCTTCTACCACCTCCATGTATTCTACGGCAAAGAAGAAGCGATCTATGGTCTTCGCGTACTTGGTGCCCACATGAAAATCTATGAGCTGCCCATCAGCACCTTTTATACTTATCTTGCCCATACCTGCCATTTTATCTTTAATCGTCTAGACATCTTCTATTTCTATTTTCATCGTTTTTCAGTTTATCATGACTTGACATGTTAATGTTTTGACAGCCATTCTACAACTTCATTCACGATGCTGTTAGCAAAATCCTTGGAGCTATGCGTTGGCTCATCCGGCCTGTTGATGAATACCGCCAGGGCATAGCGAGGTTTTTGGGCCGGGAATACTCCTACGAAAGACATTTCTGCCGGTGTATGTTTGCCACTTTCAAGTTCCTCGCCTTGATAATCACCATAAATGCCAGCCAATTCAACTTTCTTGGGAGCATAGGCAGCCTGTATGCCATCCCCTTTATTTAAGCCAACCAAGACTTCCTGCAGATATTTACGTCCCAAAGGCATCATGTCATTAGGCTCCTCTGTAACCGAATCACCTTCCAAAGTAGGAAAAATCAGAACGTTCTTCTGATAGACACTATTCAGGATTGCAGCCAATTCCATAGCACTGGTATGCTTTTCTGCACTTGTTATATTCTTCCAAATACCAAAAGCAGCATCGCCACGGTTTACCAGGAGAATCTTGAACATCGCTACATTCGATTTATGCGTCAAAGCCTGGCGGCAAGTCATCACTCCATATCCTCCAGATTTCCAGTTATGATCACGGATGCTGATGCTGTCACCTATATTATATATGCCACCGCACAAATCCATCTTGTCATTGAGTGAACCATTGATATCTGCCAACATAGGAGTAATGCCTACAAGTGTCAAAATGCGAGGACTACATGCTTGTTTCAATAGCTTGCCCTCTGAATAATCATCTCTATCTTTCTCCAATGCGACCCATGATTTCAGTCTTCCTGTTTGTGCATCTATAACAGCAATCTGTCCGTATGTTCCATTCAACGATTTCAATCCCTCAGACAAAACTTCTTGGCATTTCTGAGTCATCACAGAATCTATCGTCGTGCATTCTTCTAGCTTGGCAACATATTCTGGATTATCCACCCATACGCCAACTGTTTGATTGTTTTCTCCAACCACGCCAATGGTGCCACGCTCCACACCTTTCTCTACATAGAAGTAGAACACCTCGATACCATCTTCTGACACATAACGACGAGAGAAGCCTGCGACATCTAGGTTTATCTCCGTCACATTCTCATGTTTCTCCAAGTCATAGATACCCTGTTTGCCATCTTTCGAAACTATGGCAAACTTCGCTATGCTACAAGTATCTATCTGCTCGCATTGCTCCAATGGTACTTGCGTGATATGTTTCTTGCCAAATGCCTCTTCCGCATCTATAGTGTCAGCAGCAACCACTTCTTGGGCAAAGGCTAGCTGCTCGAACAAGGCCAAAGCTATTGTAAGCAAGCCTATCTTAATGTGTTTATTTGTATTTAACCTTTTGATTTTCGGATGGTCGATAGGATAGATATGAGAAGAATAATGAATGTCTGGATAACTTATTCCTATAATCGTTTCTCTTCCTGTTCTTGTATTTCTCGACATCCATGATACAAACTTCGAACCGTCAGGACGTATCTCAACCTTAGGGTCGCTGATTACCTCCCAAATGATGAAAAGTGTAGGAAATAACAAATGACCATACACTTCTGCGAATCGAGCACCAATGTGAATGTCCATTGTGCCGTGAACTGTTTCTACTTCCATAGATATTCTAATTTTACTTTGTTATCTTAATTGAACAGCGTACCAGGGCGGAACTTTTTATTTATATGCGTATAACATTTATTCCAATTCAGCATGAACTCTTCGACATATTTTTCATTGACGGTATATTCTGCCTTATGGTTGTTTTTAAACCAACTTCCGATGATAACACCATCACAAACATCACGACATTCATCAATTGTATCTATAGTAACGCCAGCACCTACAACCATGGGGAAATCTCCTATGATTTGTTTGAATGCTCTCATTTTTTCCACAGGTGTAGCCAATCCAGTGCCTTCTCCAGTACATACGATAGCATCGCAACGCTTCATGCCAATCTTCAGGTCTTCCGTCAATGTGCGTCCAGAGTTTACCGGTTGGTATTTGAAACGCACGCCTCCTAATACGAAACAGTCATTTTTTCTGCGCAAATAGTTGAGTGCTGCCCCATATTCCTCGTCAAAATCAGGTTCTAAATGCCCACAAACAGAATCTATCTGTATAAAACTCGCCCCATACTTTTCTGCCAATTCAAACGAACGATAGAAATCACCCAAAATATTCAGTCCGTATATTTTATCAGAATGTTTTTGTTGCATCCATCTTAATACAGCCTCACAGTCATCATCATCGCCAAAATAATTCTCTATCAAAGGATATACTCCATACTTCAAATATATTTCTATCTCCCTTTGTGCAAGTTGCAATGGGGATGCACTAGCAGTATGGTTAGTATGAATCATACCCATGACAGGCTTTTCCGTTCCAAACATTTTTACTACTGCTGTGTCTATAATACTTGCATTGTTCATATCTTCTATGTTTTTAATTGTGATACATTCTTAATGGTATAGAGGGGAGAAAAGTAACCAAACTATCACTAGAAAAAGAAAAACTTGCAAACCAGACCTTCCTTTTCCGACTTGCAAGTTTCTACATATTACCTTATTGTGATTTTTAGCAAAATCTACAACCCTATAACATATTGTTACAATTTTGAATAATTTCTTGCTGCGTTCTTATATTATGCTTTAAGGCAGCATTGTTTGGGTCTTTCTTTAATTTCTCTTGATAATATTGTAATTGTTTTTCCGCATTAGCCTTTCTTTGCAGCCATTCTTGTCTATGTGCATTATCTTTACCATTAGATGGCGAAGAGTTTGAAAAAGTATTTCCAGTAACATAAGATGATTGTGAGGAATGTGTACTACCATTATTTGGAAGCAAGGCTTTTGCAAAACCACCAAGAATACCAACGAGCAAGGCATTCCGCTCTTGAATTTTGCGCTGCTGTTCTTCACGTTTTCGTTGTATTTCCGCAATGCGTGCTTTTTCTTGTCTTTCTTTTAATGTATTTAAAGCCAAAGAATATTTCTTTTCTATTGCAGGTATTTCTTTTAATCCTTCTTCTGCAAAGTTTTTATATGTCTCTGCCCATGAAGCATATATGGTGTCTTCTTTTATGTAACTTTCTAAAGCTTTCACTGATGTTGAAAGAAGTTGTTTAGCTATATCCAAATCAAAAGTGAAAGATGGCATTTCGTCATATTTGTTTATTAAGGCAGTACAAGTTTTAGCAGCCTCTGTTTCTACCAATCCTTTCTTACATAAGGCAACCCCTGTATAGAATTTAGCCCAAGATGCAGCGATACCCTCTTTTGCATAAAATTGTATAACTTCATCATATTTCCTTTGTTCGTAATATTCTTGTCCTTTATCTCTATAATATTCATGATTTTGAGATACAATATATTTCTCTGATTTATCCATACTTGTTTGCGTCACGTACCAGTCTTTACCCACAATAGAGATGGCATAAAATTTACAAGGAATACTATCCGACATATTTTCAAGCTTAAAGGCACCATATTTGGTTGCCACACCTGTTTTAGCTACATTGCGACCATATTTCAAAAAGCTATCTTCTTTATACATAGAGAGATAAAAACCTATTTCATTTGTATTTCCAGCCACTAAAGTACCATCGCTTGTATATAGGTATTTATCATTATTACGGTCATACATTGATGTAGATATTTCAGCTTCCGTGTACTTTGTACTATCATAAAGGTAGTCATCACCTAGAATCACATAACCTGGAAGTATTGATATTTTTATGCTTTTTATGTTAGCTATAATTTCTCCTTCCGTTGTATAGAAAGCACAATCAGATAACCTTTGACAAAAAAAAGTTGCTTTTCTTTTTGAGTGATATAAGCTAAAAGCTGCCTTATCTTTTTGGGGACTTTCGGGGGCATCTATATTTTCTTTTACAAGGTCTTTAACACCCAAAAGTTCTAGATAATCTGTATGTGGCTCATTGGTTGTCTTTGCTTCATTTCTATTAATAGGGAATTCTATTTCAGAATAGCCAGCATTCAACGCAGGAAAATAATAAATAGCTTTATTGTCCATTGGTATGATTATGTTCCCATTTAAATCAGCAATACCTATAGCACCATATTTATCTTGCAAAACAAAATATCTGAATCCATCAGCTTCTTCACGAATGAAGATCTTTTTAGTTTTTGCGATTTTCGCTAAGGACTTGACAGTCAAATTCTCATTTAATCTAAGAGTTGTATTACTCTCAGAAGTTACAAAAATTCCATTGTCTCCACCGGATGACCGAATCATATTTATTGCAACTATCCTTATTGAGGACATTAATAATACAAATATCAACAAGATATTTTTAATTGGGTATTTCATCTGTAAAAATCTAAATTAACCTTGTATGCCAATTATCATTGTTATCTATTACTGCAACATACTTTCTGCATTTCTGATATTCTCTTGTTGCTTTCGTATGTTATGCTTTAAAGTAGCATTGTTCGGGTCTTTACGCAATTGCTCTTGATAGTATTGTAATTGTTTTTCTGCATTAGCCTTTCTTTGCAACCATTCTTGTCTATATTTTTCATTTTTGTTAGAGCTGGACGAGCCTGTATTATAAGACGATTTAGAAGTATTACTTCTATAAGATTTATAGGATCCACTTGAACCTGAAGACAACGCCTTTGCAAAACCTCCCAGTATAGCCATCATAAGTCTCTGATTCTGTTCATTCTTTCTTTGTTGTATTTCACGCTCACGCCGTATTTGCTCCAACTTAGCCTGTTCCTTACGCTTTTCCAAATTCTTAATTGCATTCTGATAAGCAAGTTCTTTTTGAGGCAACTCCAAGATATTAACAGCACTCATGTCCATATACAACTTTGCTTTACTTTTATACAAAGAATCTTCAGCCAAATAAGCACTTAGAACCTGCTTAGAAAGTTCAAATTGCTTTTTAGCCAGTTCAAGGTCAAAAGAAAATCTATTGGCAAGCCCTTCATAATTACCATTTAAGAATTTCGTACACAATGTAATTCCTGAAACCTCATTTATTCCTAGATAAAACAATGAAACTCCTGTAAAATACTTTGCCCAAGGAGCCTCTATTCCTTCCTTTGAATAAAAATCTATAACTCCTGCATAATCATCCTTTTCGAAAAGTTCTTCACCTTTATCCCTATACAAGACATTATAATTTTTATTTCTATCATAAACCTCTAAATCACTATTCTTTGACCTTTTTATTCTCCATGTTCCTTTTCCTTGTACATAATCATAATTTACATCAGAAAATAAGCACGGAACACTATCTGTCAAATTATCCAATAACAATCCTCCTTTTTGCACTATTCCCGCATTAGTTTTTTCATATACCATATGATTGTCTTTCAAATTTTCTTTATGCGGAAATTTAATTTGATTCACCTCCTTCAATATTTCATTTCCATCTACAGAATAAAGAGAAAGCTTAGAATAGCTTGCATTTGCCCACATATGCACATATTCAGCATTATATTCAGCTAATGTAGTAACCATCGAATTAAATTCTTCTGTACCAAAAAGTATATATCCTGGCAATAAACAAAATCTAGTACCATTATACTCAACTTTTACTTGGCCCTTTGTGTCGGTTATTATACTGTTTTTGCCGTTTACCCCCAAAAAGGATGCGTCTGTGCTACTATGATATAAATGGTATTCTCTGGTTTTACCATTTTGGTCAGAACAGGTCACATCAGAATATCCCTCAGAACTTTTAGGGAAATAAAAAATCTTGTTCATTTCCAATGGGAGTATACACTGACCATTGATGCCAAAAATTCCTCTATCTCCATTGTATATTACTTTTTTTATTATCTTTGCATAAAAATTCAACATCAGGGTGTGGAATAAGACCGAA
>ENA-OPRX01000701-OPRX01000701.1-human-gut-metagenome-genome-assembly--contig:-NODE-701-length-20619-cov-3.272369_pt1 | contig 20619 bp, 18 predicted proteins | sample MGYA00241450_ERZ501892 | MGnify/ENA primary metagenome ERZ501892 (study PRJEB25962, sample SAMEA2042223) | human gut metagenome | biome: human gut; feature: human-associated habitat; material: faeces...
TTAAAGACCGGGCGGCGAAGGGCATGAACCAGCAAAGGGGGGCTTCCGCTTTAAAAATGTCGCCTTATGCCGTAAAAAAATTAATGGAGCAGTGCCGTAATTTTACTGCGCACGGCTTATCGGAATTTATGCTGGCGCTGGCAGATTTTAACGCCAATATCCGCTACGGCGGCAGGCAGTTTGAAATGCTGGAGGAAATACTCATCCACTTTTTGGGCAAGCGTTAAAATTTTTACAAAACCGGAAAGATTTTACTGGACGCGGCGAAAATTATTTGTTATAATACAAACGTGGTCAATGGAGACCCTGCTATTTGTATGCCCAAGTAGCAGGGTCTTTTGTATTTTATTTTTGTTTTAATTATTTTAATTAAATGAAAGGAGCGCGGCGCAAAGCCGCAGGTGACCGACATGATGAACCCCGATATGCTTTATGTTATCAGCCCCGAAGAACAGAACAGAGAAACACTGACCGAGATTTTAACAGCGCACCCGGAAATTAAATTCGTTTCCTTTATGGGTGTGGACTTTGCAGGCAACGATACCGACGAAAAAGTGCCTATCAGCCTGTTTTTGAAAGATATTGACGGCTTTCTGGAAGGCATGGCTGCCCAGACCGACGGCAGCTCCGTTGTGCTTACCGGTATTGCTACTTTAAATAACGCCCGCGTTGATATGAAAATCGACAGCAGCGTAAACTGGTATATTGACTATAACTACGAACATTTCGATTCCGCCACCGGCAGAATGGTTGGCACGCTGCGTATTCCGTGCTTCCTTGTACACAACAACGTACGAGTTGACTCCCGCTCTATTCTGCACGATACTCTGGATTATGTTGAAAAAGAACTGCTGGAGCTCTTTAAAAAGCATCCTCAGATTGCAGGTTTGGAACATATCAGCGGTGAAGACATTGAAAAAATTATTTTCACCTGCGCAACCGAACTGGAATTCTGGGTAAAATCCCCGCGTGAAGATGCTCCGATTGAAGCATTAAGCTCCTCGCAGATGATGCAGGAACAATACTGGCAGCGCTGCCGCGGCAACGTGCGCACCGCCTTGGAACAAACCGTGGAAATGCTGGAAGCCTACGGCCTCGGGCCTGAAATGGGACATAAGGAATGCGGCGGCGTACGCGGACAGATTGACGACAACGGCCATATGACCCACGTTATGGAACAGCTGGAAGTAGACTGGAAATACAGCTACGGCGTACAAACTGCCGATAACGAACTTCTGGCGCGCATTATCGTTAAAGAAATTTTCCGCCTGAACGGCCTTGAAGTTTCCTTCCAGGCAAAACCCGTTCCGGGTGTTGCCGGCAGCGGCGAACATACCCATGTTGGCATCGCCGCCAAAATGAAAAACGGCAAAGTTGTTAACCTGTTTGCACCGAAAGATATGCACACAGAATTCCTTTCTGCCGTTGGCTATGGTTCCATGATGGGGCTTTTGAAAAACTACGAGGTAATTAACCCCTTCATTTCTTCCACTATCGACTCTCTGAACCGTTTGAAACCCGGCTTTGAAGCACCTGTATGCATCGTAACTTCGCTCGGCCTCAGCCCGGAAGTACCTTCACGTAACCGTACCATTCTGGCAGGCTTAATCCGCGATATCGACAGCCCGATGGCAACCCGTATTGAAATGCGTTCTCCGAACCCGTATACCAATACCTACCTTGCTATTGCAGCTTTCTACATCTCCATGCTGGACGGCATTAAAGCCTGCGTGGAATCCGGCAAAACGCTTAAGGAAATGGAAAACGAGCTGTCCAAAAAAGCGGGCGACGAAGGCTTCTACCTTGAAAAAGACAGAGAATACCGCAGCGAGCATGATGTATTTGAAGACTACAACGAAGAAGAACGCGCCCACCTGTTTGGCAAACCGCCCGCAACCGTTTGGGAAAACATGTGCGCCATTAAAAACTATCCGGAAAAAATTGCCGTGCTTACCACCGGCAACATTCTTAAAAAAGAATTTATCGAATCCTTTGCCAAAGGCGCTTTAATCCGTTGGCAGACGGAACTGCTCAACAGAATTATTCCTGAATATCATAAGGAAATCTGCCTGATGAAAAAACTGCATGACGACGATAACCATACCACGCATGATGCGGCAATGTGGGAAAAAATCGCCGCAATGCGCAACACCATGGCTAAAGACGTTACCGAGCAGCCGAGCCTGTTTACCATGACCCGCGAAGCATTTGCAAGAGGCGACTTTGACGCAGCTTCCAATTTGCAGCTGGAAATGGCAGAAATTATGCAGAAACTGAAAGCTCACTACAACGAATATCAGCACAACATTATCGACTAATGGCCAAATGAGGGAAGGCTGTTTAAACCCCCGGTACTTTATGTATCGGGGGTTAGTTTATATCTGCGCAAGCAAAAAGGTGCCAAATTGAACATGTTATGATAAAATATAAGCACAATATAAGAATGGAGTGATTATATAAATGGCTAAAGACAGTTCTTTTGACGTTGTTTCTCAGGTGGATATGCAGGAGATGGACAACGCTGTTAACCAGACCAAAAAGGAGATTGCCCAGCGTTACGATTTCCGCGGCAGCGACGCCAGCATTGAGCTGGAAGAAAAATGCATTAAACTTGCCGCCGAAGACGAGTACAAACTGAATGCGATTATCGACATTCTGCGTGCGCGCATGGCTAAACGCGGCATTCCGCTGCGCTGCCTGGAACTGGGCAAGGTTGAGCCTGCTAGCAAAGGCACTGTAAGGCAGACGCTAAACATTTTGCAGGGTATTCCCAAAGAAAAGGCCAAAGCCGCCGTTAAAGCTACCAAATTAAAAGTAACTGCACAGATGCAGGATGATCAGGTAAGAATCAGCGGCGCTAAAAAAGATGATTTGCAGGCCGTAATACAAACTTTAAAAGCGGGAGATTTCGGCGTAGATTTGCAGTTTATTAACATGAGGTAAGATTATGCGTGACGCAGAATTTGAACAAAGGCTGCTGCGTGTTGCCCGCGGGCTGGAAAAGGCTGACCTTGTTTTAAAGGGCGGCAATGTGTTTAACAGCTTTACCGGCGAGTGGGAAACGGCCGATGTTGCCGTGTGCGGCGGCGTGATTGCCGGTATCGGCAGCTACAAGGGGGCGGAAGAATACAACATGGCGGGCAAATATTTAACGCCGGGCTTTCTGGACGCGCATATGCACATTGAAAGCACAATGCTTGCTCCGCGCGAGCTGGCGCGCCTGCTGCTGTTAAACGGCGTTACCGCCATTTTTGCCGACCCGCATGAAATTGCCAACGTGCTTGGCACGGAGGGTTTGCAGTGGATGCTTGAGGAAACGGAAGATATGCCGCTTGACGTGTTCTTTATGTTGCCTTCGTGCGTACCGGCAACGGGCATGGAAACAAGCGGCGCTGTGCTGGAAGCAGATGATTTGCAGCCGTTTTTAAGGCATCCGCGTGTGCTTGGCCTGGGTGAGATGATGAATTACTCCGGTGTTTTGTACGGCGATGAGGGCGTAATGAAAAAAATGGCGCTGGTGCGCGGCGGCATTTGCGACGGGCACGGGCCGGGCATCAGCGGCAGCGATTTAAACGCCTACCTTGCTGCCGGCGTAACAAGCGACCATGAGGCTACAACCTGGCAGGAGGGTATTGAAAAAATACGCCGCGGCTGCTATTTAATGCTGCGTGAGGCAAGCGGCGCGCACAACCTGCTGGAACTTTTGCAGTGCGTTACACCGCTGAACAGCCGCCGCTGCTGCATGGCAACGGATGATCGCCATCTGGATGAACTGGTAACGCAGGGCAGCATTAATTACATGCTGGAAATTGGCGTTACGCACGGTTACCCGGCAGAAATGCTTTTGCAGATGGCAACCTTAAACACAGCAGAACGCTTCCGTCTGCATTACAGGGGCGCTTTGGCGCCGGGTTATCTGGCAGATATTAACGTACTGACCAATTTACAGGACTTTACGCCGCAGTTTGTGTTTAAAAACGGCAAAAAAGTTGTACAGAACGGTAAACTGCTGTGGGAGAGCGAGCCTTATATTAAACCCGCAGCTGCGGGAACAAACATTAAGGATTTGGACAGCAGCAGGCTGAAAATCATGGCAGAGCCTGATAAAAATATTAAGGTTATCCGCATTGTGCCGGAGCAGATTTTAACCGAAGCGCGCTTGGAAAAGCCTTTGTGCATTAACGGCGAGGCCGTAAGCGATACTTCGCGTGATATTTTAAAGCTGGCAGTGTTTGAGCGCCACCATGCAACAGGCAATGTTGGGCTTGGCTTTGTACAGGGGCTTAAATTAAAACGCGGGGCAGTTGCTTCTACCGTTGCACACGATTCGCACAATTTAATTGTGGCGGGCACTAACGATGCCGATATGCTTACGGCTGCCTCAGCACTGCGCAAAGAAGGCGGTGGTATTGCCGTGGCGCTGGACGGCGAGGTAAAAGCCATTTTGCCGCTGCCTTTTGCAGGGCTGATGAGCGGCCAGCGCATGGAATTTGTTAACCGGCGCTTGAAGCAGCTGCGTTACTGGACGGCGGAACTTGGCGTGCCGGAAGGGCTGAATGTGTTTATGGTGCTTTCGTTCCTGGCATTGCCGGTAATACCGCACCTGCGCTTAACCGATAAAGGCCTTGCTGATGTAGATAAATTTGCCTTAACAGGTTTATGGGCATAAAAAAATACCACATTGGGCAGTAACGCTCAATGTGGTTAATTTTTTTGCTTATTTTAAGTTTTCGGGTACTTCTTCACATTCTGCCAGCAGCTTTTTTGCGTCGATATACTGCGCAATGCCTGCCGCAACCTTTTTGGATTCCTTCATGGCAAGCACCACGGTGGCAGGGCCGTGTACCACATCGCCGCTGCTGAATACGCCTGCACGCGTGGTCATGCCGTAGGGGCGCTCACGCGTAATAACAAAGCCGCGGTCATCAACCTGAATGCCTTTAGTGGTAGAAACAATTCTTGCTGCCGGGCGCTGGCCGATAGCCAGAATTACGCAGTCGCACGGCAGGGCAACCTGGCCGCCTTCTTCAATAAACTGCCCGTCTTCCGTTTTAACAATGTTCTGCACCAAAAGCCCTGCAAGTTCAGTTTCGTCGCTTTCAGAAGCTTTCTGGCGCATGGCGTTAAGCGCGCGCATTTGTTTTTTGTTAAGGTAGGCAATAGGCTGCTGCAAAAAGTTAAACTGCACGCCTTCTTTAACGGCTGCTTCGTATTCGGAGGGGAAGCAGGAAATCTCGGCCTCCGTTTTGTGGTAAACAACCGTAACATTTTTAGCGCCGCGGCGGATTGCCGTGCGTGCGGCGTCCATAGCCACGTTGCCTGCGCCGATAACGATAACGTTATCGCCGACATGCAGCAATGTTTCGCTCTCGTCCAGTTTGCCGCTGTCGGAAAGCACAACCATGCGCAGGAAGTAGGTGGCGGTTAAAATGCCGGTAAGTTCTTTGCCTGGAATGTTGAGCGTACGCGGCAGGGATGTGCCGGTGCCCATGAATATTGCGTCATAGCCCATATTGAACAAATCGTCAACGGTATAATCGGGGCCGATAAGGGTATTTGTTTTAATTTCCACGCCAAGGTGCAGCAGTTCTTTAATTTCGCGGCGTACTACGTCTTTGTTCAGGCGGAATTCCGGAATGCCGAACAGCAGAATACCGCCGGGTTCGGACTGGCCTTCAAAAATGGTAACGGCAAAATTCATTTTGGCAAGGTCGCCTGCAACGGTAAGGCCTGCCGGGCCGCTGCCGATAACGGCTACTTTACCGCGTTTGCCGGTAGAAGGCGGCAGCGGTTTTAAATTGTTTTCGTGGGCAAAATCGGCAATAAACATTTCCAAACTGCCGATTTCAATGCCGTGTTTGTTTTTGGCCAGAACGCAGTGCGCTTCACACTGGCGTTCATGCGGGCATACCCTGCCGCAAATGGCGGGCAGGTTGCTGCGCTCGGAGATAATTTCGTAGGCAAGTCCGATGTTGCCTTCGCTTAAAGCGCGGATAAATTGTGGAATATTGTTTTCTATCGGGCAGCCCGTGCGGCAAAGCGGACGGGCACAGTTTAAACAGCGCCTTGCTTCGTTGATTGCTTCGGAAGTGGTCATGCGCCTGCTCATTAGTCTTCACCTCGTATTATTTGCGTTAAAAAACCGTAAACGGATATTTTGGATGGTTTTACAATTAGTTGCTAATTTATTTTAGCATAGGATATAGCAAAAGTGCAAACAACTTTACAAAATAAAAGCACAAAAATTACATTAAAGCGGGCATAAAAAATGCTGTGCATATTGAATTTGGCGCGTGGATAAAGTACAATAAAAGATATTAAGTGATATGGAGGTAAAAACTATGTCCGAAGTTTTGGCAACTGCTGAATTTTCCAGCGTTATTCATAATAACGAAGTCTGCGAAGAAATTGTAAAATGGGGCAACAAAAACGGCTATCCGCTTACCAAAGCAAAGCTTTATAATTCGCTTGGCGGCGCTTATGTTGGTTTTGCACCCGGCTATTTAATTAAAGCTACCCGCCGTCCGCCCGTACCAGGCGGCTGGGATGTTACCGTTGAAACCTATGATGCCGAAACCCGCATCATTCCGCTTAACGTTAACAAAGAAACCGGCGAAGCCAACCGCTTTATTTTAAAAATGATTGAAGAATACAAAAAAGAAGGCCTTACCATGGAAATGGAAGAAAAATGGTATGAATCTTACGGCACTTACCTGCGCGATTTAAAAGTTACGGGCCATCCGATTTTGATTAACGCCTTTGAAGACTTCATCGAAAACATGAGATAAAAAATTAACCGGAGTAATTAAGGTTACTCCGGTTTTTCTTTGCCGTTTTTAGTTTTAAATTATTTTTGTGGTCCAGTCCTCAATGTTCCAGACGCTTGTAACCCAGTCTTCGTAAAACTCCGGCTCGTGAGATACTAAGCACGCTGCACTTAAAATCAATCAGCGCGCGTTTAAGCTCGGCTTTGGCGTCAACGTCAAGATGGTTGGTGGGTTCGTCCAGCACCAGCCAGTTAACGTTTTTCAGCATCAGCTTGCACAGGCGCACTTTGGCAGCTTCGCCGCCGCTTAAAACAAATACTTTGCTGGTAATGTGTTCGTTGGTCAGCCCGCAGGCTGCAAGGGCGGCGCGCACTTCGTAGTTGGTCATGCCGGGGTATTCGTTCCAAACATCTTCCAGAGCGGTGTTTTCGTTCTTTTCGCGTTCTTCCTGCTCAAAATAGCCGGGCTCCAAAAACTGCCCCAGTTCTATTTTGCCGCTGATGGGCGGAATAATGCCCAAAATGGTTTTTAAAAGCGTGGTTTTGCCAAGGCCGTTTACGCCGCGGATGGCGATTTTCTGCCCGCATTCGATTTTAAAGCTGACGGGGCGGGTAAGCGGCGTATCGTAACCAAGCACCAAATCTTCGGCAACGGCCAGGTAACGGTTCGGTGTGCGTGCTTCCTTAAACTGAAAATGCGCTTTTGGTTTTTCGCGCGGCTTTTCAATCATTTCCATTTTGTCCAGTTTTTTCTGGCGGCTTTTTGCCATGTTGGTAGTGGCCACGCGCGCCTTGTTGCGGGCAATAAAGTCTTCCAGCTTGGCAACTTCCTGCTGCTGGCGTTCATAAGCCGCTTCTTTCTGCGCCTTGTAAATGGCGTACATTTCCTGGAACTTGTCGTAGTTGCCGGTGTAACGTGTAAGCTCGCAGTTTTCTAGGTGGTAAATAACATTAACTACTTTATTTAAAAAGCTGATGTCGTGGCTGATTAAAATAAAAGCGTTTTCGTAGTTCTGCAAAAATTTGGTCAGCCATTCAATATGTTCAACGTCAAGATAGTTGGTAGGTTCGTCCAAAAGCAGAATGGAAGAATTTTGCAGAAGAAGCTTGGTTAAAAGCACTTTGCTGCGCTGACCGCCGCTGAGTTCTGATACGTCACGGTCGAGCCCTATGCTGCCAAGCCCAAGCCCGTTGGCGGTTTCTTCAATTTTGCTGTCCAGCGAATAAAATCCGCCGTGTTCCAGCTCGGTTTGTATTTCGCCGACGGTTTCCATCATTTTATCCATTTCTTCGGGAGTAGCGTCGCCCATTTTTTCGTACAGTTCCAGCATTTCGGCTTCCATTTTATACATGCCGTCAAAAGCGGTGCGCAGCACTTCACGGATAGTCATGCCCTTTTGCAGCGTGCTCTGCTGGTCAAGGTAGCCCACGGTTACTTTGCCGGGCCATTCCACTTTGCCCTCGTCCGGCAGCGTATGGCCGGTAACAATGTTTAAAAAGGTAGATTTGCCTTCGCCGTTGGCACCGACAAGCCCTACATGCTCGCCGCGCATTAATTTAAAAGACACATTCTCCAGAATCTGGCGGCCGCCAAAAGAATGTGATACGTTGGTAACATTTAAATAACTCACGGTTTCGTCCTTTCTTTAAATAGCGATATGCACAATTTTATAATAAAAGCAGGCTTTTTGCAAAGGATTTTTAGCGGCAGCGCAGAATATAACAAATATTTAACGAAAGAAGGTTGAGAAGATGATATTTGGACATAAAAACGATATCGAAAAACTGCTTCCTTATGTAAGCGAAGACCTCCGCAAAGCGCTGGAATATCTGGCAGCTGCTGATTTTAGCAAAGTTGCTGACGGCAAATATGTGCTGGACGGCGAAAAAATGTATGCCAATGTTGAAAACTACACTACGGCAGACCGCAGCACCAAAAAGCCGGAAGCACACAATAAATATATTGATGTGCAGTTCCTTGGCAAAGGCACGGAAAAAATTTATTTTGCGCCGCGCACTCCTGATGTAAAAGTTGTTGAAGATTATGCCGAAGAACGTGACCTGCTGTTTTTTGAAAACATTGAAGAAAAAGACTATGTTGTTTTAAACGCAGGCGACTTTGCAGTGCTGTTTCCGTGGGAGCTGCACCGCCCCGGCTGCAATGCGGAAAATGAGCCTTCGGCAGTGCAGAAAATAGTTGTAAAAATTGCTGTAAAATAATTTTAAAAAATTTTTAAAAAAAGTGTTGACAAGAACGCATTAAAAACGTATAATAGCATATGTGGTCAGCACCACAGTGAAATTCCCCGATAGTTCAGCCGGTAGAACACCTGACTGTTAATCAGGGCGTCGTAGGTTCGAGTCCTACTCGGGGAGCCACCTGGCCGGTTGGTCAAGCGGTTAAGACACCGCCCTTTCACGGCGGTATCGGGGGTTCGATTCCCCCACCGGTCACCATATGGGCGCTTAGCTCAGCTGGGAGAGCGTCTGCCTTACAAGCAGAATGTCAGCGGTTCGATCCCGTTAGCGCCCACCATGTAAAATCAGCAGTCTTCAAACGAAGGCTGCTTTTTTTATTTCTGCATACTAAAAAACGCCAAAGCAGCTGCTTTGGCGTTTTGCCCATCAACATTAAACTTTATTCCAGTTCAATGCTTTCGCCGGGTTTTACAACCAGTACTTTGGCGCTGCCGTCAGCTTCCACTTTGGCTTTGTAGGCTTCGGGGTCTTGGGCAATCAGCGGCCAGGTGTTGTAATGGATAGGAATAACGTATTTTGCTTTTAAAAATTCTGCGGCAATGGCAGCATCGGCCGGACCCATGGTAAAGTTGTCACCGATAGGCAGTACGGCGTAATCGAACGGGTCAAGGCGCTGCAAAAGCTGCATATCGCTGTAAAGCGCGGTATCGCCGGCAAAATACAGTTTGGTGCCGTAAAAATCTACAATAAAGCCGCAGGCATGGCCGCCTGCTACGCCGCTGCCGTGGAAGGCAGGCGTTAAGCGTACATGGCCAAAATCAAATTTGTGGGTGCCGCCAAGGTGCATGCCGTGTGCTTTAACACCGGCTTCACCGGCAAGGCCGCAAACTTCTGCGGTAGAAATTACCGTGGCATCGCAGGCTTTGGCAATTTCAAAAGCGCTGCCGATATGGTCAAAATGTGCATGGGAAATTAAAATATATTCAACATTCAGCCCTTTTAAGGCTTCGGTGTCGCCCGGTTTAAATTTGGGGCAGCCTTCCAGATACGGGTCGAAAATAATGTTGTGCCCTTCGTGGCACAGCATAAAGCAGGCATGGTTAATATACTTAAAAGTGGTTGACAAAGTAATCATCTCCTTTTTCATATGCTTATTTTTATTATAACACATCTCTTTTAATTATAGTAATTGTGAATTGTAATGAAACAAAAGTAAAACGCCTTTACAGTTTGCCCGTGCATGATGTAAAATTTATTTGTATATTTGCAGTTAATTAAAATTTTTAATACAGGCAAGGAGAATGAATGTGAAATTAAAAAAACGTACCATGACAGCGGTTGCCATTGCATGCTTAACGGCTTTTGCAGCCAATGCCCAGGCAGCGCCGCGCGCCGTAACAATTCCTAAAAACGCCAAAAGCACGGTTGCAACGGCAGCGGCTAAAATAATAAAAAATAATTTAAAAAAGGGCAAGTCTGCCAAAGCAGATGATAAAACCATTTCTGCAAGAAGCGTTACAAAACCCAAAGCAACTGCCAAAAATACGGTTAAAACCGGTCAGGCCAGAAAACCGGCAGCCAAAGTAAACATGGCGGGGCTGCCTAAGGATTATAAAAAAATAGGTATTTTTGGCGAAGCCGAGGCAAGCAAAGAACAGGCAGCCGCACTTATTTACCTTAATAATACCGACCCGCAGCTGAATTGTTCCGTTGATGAGCTGGTTGATTTGTACTGGACTGAGGCCGGGCGCGAAGGCGTGCGTGAAGACATTGCGCTGGCGCAGGCCATTATTGAAACCGGCTTTTTCAGCTTTACCGGCGATGTAAAACCGGAACAGAATAATTACTGCGGGCTTGGCACAACCGGCGGCGGTGTGGAAGGCGAATATTTTGACGAGCCGGAAATCGGCGTGCGCGCACACATTCAGCATCTGCTTGCCTATACTACCAAAAAGCACCCTTCAACGGATATTGTTGATCCGCGTTATGAACTGGCGCATGCCATCCGTATGGAACGCGGCATAGTTGATAAATGGTCGGGTCTTAACGGCACCTGGGCTATGGGCAGCCAGTACTGCGAAAAAATTATGCGTATTTACCAGAGTATGCTTACTTTAAGCGATAAGGATTTAAAGGAAGCGGAAAAAGCAAAAGCCGAATACCTGAAAAATTATATGGGCAGCCATAAAGATGAGGACAAGAAAGACAAGAAGGATAAGGAAACCAAGCCGGAACGCAAGCTGACGATGCGTGAACGTGTAGAAAAGATTTTGAGAGAAGGAAAGTGATTTAATGCATATCGTATTGGTTGAGCCGGAAATACCGGGCAACACGGGCAATATTGCGCGCCTGTGCGCAGCTACCGGGTGCCATCTGCACCTGGTGCGTCCGCTCGGTTTTTCTGTTGAAGATAAATATTTAAAACGCGCCGGGCTGGATTACTGGCATCTGGTTGATATTCATTATTATGACAGCGTATACGAGGTTTTGGAAAAATATAAGGACAACCCGCGCTATTTGCTGACGACAAAAGCACATAAGCGTTATACGGACGTGCAGTATGCGCCGGACAGCCTGCTTATTTTTGGTAAAGAAACGGCCGGGCTGCCGGAAAAACTGCGCAACGAGTACGCCGACTGCTGCGTGCGCATACCGATGATTGCCGAAGCAAGAAGCCTGAACCTTTCCAATTCGGTAGCGATTGTGGCATACGAGGCTTTGCGCCAGCAGCCTGATTTTGGCGGGCTGATTGTTTAACGGAGGATATATGATAGTTTTAAAAGAATTTGAATTTGACGCGGCACATTACCTGCCGGAATATAACGGCAAGTGCGAAAGGCTGCACGGACACACTTATAAACTGGTTGTTAAGGTACAGGGCACGCCCGACCATGAAGGCATGGTTATTGACTTTATCCGCCTGAAAAACATTGTAAAAGAAAACGTACTGGTACATCTGGACCACGCCTGCATTAATGATATTCTGCAGCAGCCCTCGGCAGAAAATATCAGTATATGGGTATGGAATAAGCTGAAAGATTTGCTGCACGGCGATAATTATGATTTATATGAAGTTGAAGTTTGGGAAACCAAAACAAGCGGCTGCATTTACAGGGGGGATTTATAATGAAAGATGTACAGTCTCAAACTGATATGCGCCGCATACCTCTTAAGCATGTAGGCATCAAAAATCTGCGCTGGCCCGTTATTTTAAAGGATAAGGAGCAGGGCGAGCAGCACAGTGTGGCAACCATCAGCCTGGCGGTGGATTTGCCGCACGAAATACGCGGAACGCATATGAGCCGCTTTGTGGAATGCATGCAGACTGTCGGCGCCATCAGCCCCACAGGGCTTGAAGAAGTGCTTGACAAACTGAAAGAGCATTTGCAGGCAGAAAAAGCCTTTATTCAAATGGAATTTCCGTATTTTATTTATAAAACTTCGCCGGTAACAGGGCAGCGCGCGCCGATGGATTTAAACTGCGTGCTGACGGCAGAAAAGAAAGACGAGTTTAAACTGCGTATTATGGCAGAAGTGCCGGTGCAGACTTTATGCCCGTGCAGTAAGGAAATAAGCGACTACGGCGCGCATAACCAGCGTGCGCTGGCGCGGATTGAAATTGAAGCTGACGGCCTTGTCTGGATTGAAGAGTTGGCAGAAATGGCAGATGCAGGGGCAAGCGCGCCCGTGTACAGCCTTTTAAAACGCCCGGACGAAAAATTTGTAACAGAAAAGGCTTACGATAACCCGCGTTTTGTTGAAGATGCCGTGCGTGAAATTGCTTTGCGCCTGGAGGCCGACAAACGCATTAAATGGTATGAAGTAACGGTAGAAAGCATTGAGAGCATCCACAACCATAATGCTTTTGCCTGCGTGGAGAAAGGCTGGCAGGCATGATTATTAAACTTAATGAACATAACCTTGTACATGAAATTGCCGCGCTGGGGGTGCATCCTGCCAGCGTTGGCATTTTTGCGTCCAAAAGCAGAATTATTCCCTTAAAAATTACGGCGGTGCGTACACCGGCTGCCAATATTTTAAAGCAGGAGATGCTGGCTGCCGGCGGCGACTGCGCTGTTCCGGCAAACTGCATTTTAAACAATACGGAGCGCATGGACGTTGTTTTGCTTGGTACGGTTAAGCATTACCGCATTCTGGCGCGCAAGCTGGCGCAGATGAACTTTTTCGGGCTGGCAGCGCTGCAAAAGGAACTGCAAACTTTTCTTGCCGGGCATCAGCCTGTAACTGTTTTGGCTGACGGCAGAAAAATTACTTACGAAAAAATGCGCATTATGGGCATTTTAAATGTAACGCCCGATTCGTTTTACAGCAGCTCGCGCTTAAGCGGCGAAGATGCAGTTCTGCAAAAGGCGGAGCAAATGCTGAATGACGGAGCGGAAATTTTGGACATAGGCGGCGAAAGCACGCGCCCCGGCGCGGGTGCCGTAACGGAGCAGGAAGAAGTGCGCCGTGTGGTGCCTGCAATAACGGCAATAAAAAAACGCTTTCCGCACAGCATTGTTTCCATTGATACGTATCATGCGCTTACGGCGCAGGAAGCCGTTAACGCCGGAGCCGATATTATTAACGACGTTACGGCTTTGACCGGTGACGGGCATATGGCAGAAATTGCCGCTGCTGCCAAAGTGCCGGTAATTTTAATGCATATGCGCGGCACGCCTAAAACCATGCAGCAAAACTGTGAATATACAAATGTTGTTACGGAAGTCGCCGCGTATCTTAAACAGCGCGCACAGCTTTTAGAGGAAACAGGCATCGGTGCGGATAAAATAATTCTTGACCCCGGCATCGGCTTTGCCAAAAACACGGAGCAGAACCTTGCGCTGCTGCAAGGGCTGGACGCGCTGGTAGGCTTGGGTTACCCCGTGCTGCTCGCCGCCTCGCGCAAAACTGTTATCGGCGAAACGCTGGGCGGGCTGCCGCCGCAGGAAAGGCTTGAAGGAACGATTGCTTTAAGCTGCCAGGCTGTGTATGCCGGTGCCCAGATGGTGCGCGTGCATGACGTTAAAGAAAACGTGCGCGCCGTGCGGATGCTGGAGGCGGTTTTATGCAGGTAACGGCGTATGTGGCATTGGGTACAAACCTTGGCAGTTTAAGGGAAAATCTCGACGGAGCATTAATGCGCCTGCGCGAAAAGGGCTTGCAGATAACAAAGGTTTCGTCGTATATCGATACCGACCCTTACGGCGTTACCGACCAGCCGCGCTTTTTAAACGCAGTATGCGAAGTAAAAACAGAGCTTTTACCGCAGCAGCTTTTGAAAATACTTTTGGACACCGAACTGGAAATGGGGCGTGTGCGCCTGCGCCGCTGGGGTGAACGCATTATAGATTTGGACCTGATTTTTTACGGCGATGAGATTATTAATGAGCCTAATCTTGTTGTGCCGCACCCTGATATGCAGAACCGCGATTTTGTGCTGCGCCCGCTGGCAGAAATAGCGCCGGACAAAGTACATCCGCTTCTGCATAAAACCATTGCCCAATTATGGCAGGAATATTTGGAAAAGAAGGATAAAATGAAATATGAACTTAATGCGGAAAGCCTTGTAAAAAGGTTTACCGCTTATGCAGAAATCAATACCGCTTCCGATGAGAGAAGCACGCCGCTGCCGAGCAGCGAAGGCCAGTGGCAGCTTGCGGAGCATTTAAAAAACGAACTTACGGAACTCGGCCTTGCCAATGTGCAGGTGACGGATAAATGCTATGTGCTGGCGGAACTGCCTGCCAACACAGAAGAAGCCGCGCCTGTTATCGGGCTTATTGCCCATATGGACACCAGCAGCGAGGCAAGCGGCGAAAACGTACAGGTTACCCTGCACAAAGCGTGGGACGGCAGCGATATGCAGCTTGCGTCCGGCTGCGTACTGAGCGTAAAAGAGTTTCCGGAAATGGCGGCTTACCGCGGGCAGGATATTTTAACAGCCGGCGGCACAACCTTGCTTGGCGCAGATGATAAAGCCGGTATTACGGCAATAGTAAGTGCGTGTGAATATCTTTTGCAGCATCCGGAAATTAAGCACGGCAAAATTTTGCTGGCGTTTACTCCGGATGAAGAAATAGGCTGCGGTACGGATGGCTTTCCGTTAGCTGATTTTAAGGCTGATTTTGCCTATACTGTGGACGGCGGCGCGTTGGGTGAACTTAATTACGAAACATTTAACGCCTGCAATGCCAAAATAATTTTTAACGGTGTATCCGTACATCCCGGCAGCGCCAAAAACAAAATGCGTAATGCCGTAACTATGGCCGCGGAATGGCAGCTTGCCCTGCCGCAGGGAGAAAAACCGGAATATACAGACGGCTATGAAGGCTTTTACCACTGCCTGCGCATTGAAGGCGGCACCGACCGCGTGGAACTGGATATGATTCTGCGCGACCACGATAAGAACATTCTGGCAAAACGCAAACAGCTTTTGCTGGATTTGGCAGCGTTTATGAATAACAAATATGGTGCCGGCAGCGTGGAATGCAGTTTGCAGGATATGTACTGCAATATGAAGGAATATATAACACCGGTGTTTGAAATTGTTGAACGTGCCGAAAACGCCATGCGCGAAGCCGGTATTGAACCGCAGCTTGTGCCCGTGCGCGGCGGTACGGATGGCTCGCGTTTATCTGAAATGGGGCTGCCCTGCCCCAATATTTTTACAGGCGGGCATAACTTCCACGGGCGCTACGAATATCTGCCGGTGCCTTCGCTTGTAAAATGTACTGAAGTTTTGCTGAATATTGTAAAGCTGTAATGCTTATGCCTTAAACTAAAAATCAGGACGGCTGCTTTATTTGAGCGGCTGCCCTGATTTTTTATTATACCTAAAAGTAATGAAGTATCATGTTTTATAACTATTTGTTGTTTTAACTGCACAGAATTATAATAAAAATAACAGAGGATAAAATTTTATAATGCTGCGGCGCTACAGGATAGTGTTATAATTAAATGTGTGGATGGGATTGTAAAAACACATGGCGCAAAACACGGTGGAGGCTGCCGGGGCTGAACATGTATGGTCTGCCGGAGAGCAGAAAATATAAATTAAAATTTATTGAGAAAGAGGGATAATTATGCAGAAAGTATTAGTTGCTTATTTTTCGTGCAGCGGTGTTACCAAAAAGCTGGCACAGACACTGGCAGGCGTTGTTAAAGGCGATTTGTATGAAATTACGCCCGCGCAGCCCTACACGGCGGCAGATTTAAACTGGCAGGACAAAAATTCGCGCAGCTCGGTAGAAATGAGAGATAAATCTTCGCGCCCTGCCATCAGCGGCAGCGTAAAAGACTTTGCGCAGTATGACACCGTTTTTGTGGGCTTTCCGATTTGGTGGTATGTTGCGCCGACAATTATTAATACCTTTTTGGAAAGTGAAGATTTTTCCGGCAAAACCGTTATTCCGTTTGCAACAAGCGGCGGCAGCGGCGTAGGCGATACGGATAAATATCTGCATCCTTCCTGTTCCGAACAAACGGCATGGCGCCCGGCAAAACGCTTTGCAGGCAGCACAGGCGCGGCAGAACTGCAAAAATGGGTGGAAGGCTTAAAACTGTAAGCGTTTAAAAATTAAAATCAGCAAAACAAAAACTCCGCAGTTTAGTGCTGCGGAGTTTTGCTGTATATATGCAGTTTGTTTTGTTATGCACTGATTGTGCTGCTTAAAATTTAGCGTTATCCTTAAAGGCACGGCCAAAATCAGTAAGTGTTAAATCGGCGTAGCTTAAATCGGCATCGTCAAGCATGGCACGGTCGAGTCGGGTACCGTTAAGCTGGGCGTGCTGCAAATTGCTGCGCGAAAGGTTGGCAGAGGTTAAATCGGCATTGGTGAGCACGGCGTTTTGCATTTTGGCATTGTATAAATTGGCGTGTGTTAAAACGGCGCCGGTTAAATCTGTTTTATACAGCCAGCTGTAAGACATTCCGGCGTAGCTGAAATCGGCATTCTGCGCATTTGCTTTGTCCAAAGTTGCTTCCTGCAATTTGGCGTAGGCAAAGCTTGCATAGTTTAAATCTGCGCCGCGCAGGCCTGTGCGGTACAGTACGGCGTTATTTAAAACGGCTTTGTCCAGCTTGTTTCCGTTAAGGTTGGCATAGCTTAAATCCGCGCTGCTTAAATTGGCTTTGGTTAAAGTGCAGTTTTTAAATACTGCTCTGTGCATATTTGCGTTTTGCAGGTCTGCGCCGCTTAAATCGGTATCTGCCAAACGCGCGCCGTTAAGGTTGGCGCCGCGCAGGTTAATGCCGTTAAGGTTAAGCCCGCTTAAATCCGCACCGCTTAAATCCGCACCGGGGCAGCTGATGCCGCTCTGCACCTGCTGCACGTCGTTTGCATTATAGGCAAATGCCGCTGCCGGTAAGGCAAGGCAGCAAATAAATGTTAATAAAAATTTTTTCATAATTCCTCTCAGGCTTCGTTAAAAAGTTGAACCAGTTTCTGCGGTTCGTCAGGCAGTTTGTCAATAATTTTCCACGGTTCGTGCTCCGCAAGCTGCTCTTTGGTGTAGGTGGAGCCTGCCAGCACGGCAAGGCAGCGCGCCCCTATGGCTTTGGCGCAGATAATGTCGTTGGGCGTATCGCCGATAAGAAAAATATCGCTGCCACTGATTTCTTCTTCCGGATGCATTACCTGCAAACGGCGCAGGGCGATTTTGGCGAGTTCGCTGCGGTCTTCGCTCAGCTCGCCGCAGACGGCGTAATGGCTGTCGAAGTATTTGTCGATTCCGTACCGCTGCAATTTTAAATAAGCGCCGGTAGTGGTGTTACCGGTTAAAAGGCAGGTTTTAAAACCCTCAAGGCCTTCAAAATAAGCCAGCGTTGCGGTTACATTGGGCATTAAATGCCCCTGCCGTTCTTTTAAAAATTTTGGCAGCAGGCGGTGGTAGTTAATTAAAATGTTTGCGGCATCAAAAGTACGGCAGCGCCCTTTTATATCAATGCAAATTTGCTTGATAATCTGCGAATCCGTTGCGCCTGCCAGCGGATGCGAAAACTGGAAATTTTCAACGCCGAACAGTTCCCTGATTGCCGCGCGCAGCGCATCTGCCCCGGCAAGGCCTGTCAGAAGCAGTGTGCCGTCAATATCCCAAAAAATATATTTCATAAAATCCTCCGTTTAAATGCAGGGTAAAAGAAAAAGCTGCCTTTTGGCAGCGTTTAAATTGATTTAGGACGCATCATCAGTTTAGATAATTTTTTGCCAAGGGTTTTGGCTTTGCGTATGATTTTTGTATGCGATTTGCGGCGCGGTTTCATATCGCTTTCGTTGCCGAAATCGCCGCGTTCCAGATAAGTGATTTTGGATTTGTCGGGATTGAAGTACTTGCGCATAAAGCGTGCCAGCCCGTCGGGGTCGGCTTCTTTAAAGCAGGTAAAAATATCAATCGTGGCAAAGCCCATATCCGGATAAACGTGCATGGTAATATGCCCCTGCTTGCAGTGCGCAAACACGGAATATTCGTCAATGCCGTCCTCGTCGTTTACATAAACGCCGCTCGGCTCCATGCCGAAACGCGCTGCGGCGCTGCTGAGCATGTGCTCGATGCCGATAACGTCATCCAAAAGTATATCGCTGCAATTATACATATCAATGGCAATTTGTGTGCCGATGGATTTCAAAGCAGAACCTCCTGCCTTTTTGGAAAAAGGCTAAAACGTATTTAATTAATTATAGCTAATTTTAAACCTGTTGTCAAAAAATAATAGGCTGCGCGGCCGAGGTTTATTAAGTTAAAAAAACATGCTATAATAAACTGAACATTTGTTTTGTACGGTGGTGAGCATTTGGAACAGCTGCAGGGAACACTGGAAAATGTTATATATCAGAGCGGCGACGGCGGCTTTTGCGTGCTGCGCGTTAAAACGGCAGCCGGGTTGGCAACGGTTACCTATAAAGGTATGGCGCCATATATGGGCGAAAACATTGCCATGGAAGGCGAATGGTGCGAGCATGTACGTTTTGGGCGACAGTTCAGGGCCGATGCTTTGCGCGTGGTAAAGCCTTCCACCACGGACGGCATTGAGCGCTTTCTGGCATCCGGCGCGGTTAAGGGCATTGGCAGAACCATGGCGGCGCGTATTGTGGAGCATTTTGGCAGCCGCACGCTGACCGTTATGGAAAGCGAACCGGAAAGGCTGACGGAAGTTGCAGGCATAGGCCGCAAAAAGGCCGAAAGCATTGCGGCTTCGTATGCTGAACTCAGCGAAATGCGCGAACTGATGCTGTTTTTGGAGCAGCACGGCGTAAGCGCCAACTATGCGCCAAAATTACAGGCGCGCTATGGCAGCACGGCATTGGTGCGCGTGCAGGAAAACCCTTATGCCCTTGCGGGCGAAGTAACGGGCATAGGCTTCAGGACGGCCGACAAAATAGCGCTGGCACTGGGGTGCAGCCGCAGCGACAGGCGGCGCATAGAAGCAGGGCTTGTTTATGCGCTTAACATGGCGGCATCTGCCGGGCATACCTGCGTGCCGGAAGAACTTTTGGTGCAGGAAACGGTAAAATTGTTGCAGACTGACCCGGAGCCGGTAAAAGAACTTTTTAAAGAACTGATTGACGAAGACCGCCTGCGCACGGAAGAAGTGGGCGGGCTGCGCCTTATTTACCCGGAATATCTGTATCAGGCGGAAACGCAGACGGCAAAACGCCTGATAGCGCTGCGTGATGCGCCGGGAAAAATTAAAAGCGTTGATGTTGAAAAAATTATAAGCCAGTGGGAGCTCGAGGCGGGCATACAGCTTGCCGAAGCGCAGAAAGAAGCCATCCATGCATCGCTTAAATACGGTGTGTTTGTATTAACCGGCGGGCCGGGCACAGGCAAAACCACCGTTGTTAAGGGCATTATAACGGTGCTGGAAAAAGCGGGCTGCCGCATTTTGCTGGCGGCGCCTACGGGCAGGGCGGCCAAGCGTCTGGCAGAATCAAGCGGGCATCCGGCGCAGACGGTACACCGCCTTTTGGAATACCAGCCGGATGGCAGCGGTTTTAACTTTGGCAAAAACGACAGCGACCCGCTCGACGCGGAAGCAATTATTATCGACGAAGCATCAATGCTTGATATTACCTTAATGCACCATCTGCTGAAAGCAGTGCCGGGCGGCTGCCGCCTTATTTTTGTCGGCGATGTTGACCAGCTGCCTTCGGTAGGGCCGGGTTCGGTGCTGAAAGATATTATCCGCAGCAAAAAAATGCCGGTAGTAAGGCTGGAAAATGTTTTCCGCCAGGCGGAAGTAAGCCCCATTGTGCGCAACGCTCACCGTATTAACCATGGGCAGATGCCGGAATTTGCCGAACACAGTGATTTTGAGTTTGCCGGTTTTGACAACGAGTTTATGGCGGCGGATTTTGTGGCGCAGCTGTACGGAAAGATAGCGGCCGAACACGGCCTGCAGTATGTGCAGGTGCTTTCGCCGATGCACAAAAACCCCTGCGGCGTGCAGAACTTAAACAAAGTTTTGCAGCAGCATTTAAACCCGCCCGCGGCAGACAAAGGCGAACTGACGCTGCCGGGAGGAGCCGTGCTGCGCGAAGGCGATAAGGTAATGCAGATTCGCAACAACTATGAAAAAGAAGTGTTTAACGGCGACATAGGGCGCATAATACGCATTGACGGCGGTAATGTAACGGTTGTGTACGACGACGGCG
>ENA-OPRX01000705-OPRX01000705.1-human-gut-metagenome-genome-assembly--contig:-NODE-705-length-20560-cov-38.317922_pt1 | contig 20560 bp, 18 predicted proteins | sample MGYA00241450_ERZ501892 | MGnify/ENA primary metagenome ERZ501892 (study PRJEB25962, sample SAMEA2042223) | human gut metagenome | biome: human gut; feature: human-associated habitat; material: faeces...
GCCCTGTAAGGGCAAAAGCTTTCATATACGAGGCTTTTGCTCCTACAGGGCGTTTGTTTTATTCTATTGCCTTGATTCTCTCTCGGCATTCTTTCAATATCTCTTTCAGTTCTTCCACGGTCGTGGCTCTCAGCATGGCGATTCTCGTCTGGCGGAAATCAGGAATGCCCTTGAAGATAGGGGAGGCGGCCAGGTGGCGACGGGTGTGGAGAATGCCTCTGTACTCGTCGATGCGCTCCACGTTGATGCGAAGCTGCTCCTCCAGGAGGTCAATCTTCTCATCCACGGTTAATGGGGCTGCCCCCGTATTATCCAGATAATCGCGTATTTCCTTGAAAATCCAAGGTCTTCCAAAGGTAGCTCTACCAATCATCACTGCATCTACGCCGTAACGCTCAAAAGCAAGCTTGGCTTCTTCCGGGGTCGTAATATCGCCATTGCCGATGATAGGAATATGGATGCGAGGATTGTTCTTCACCTCACCTATGAGGCTCCAGTCAGCTTCTCCCGTGTACATCTGGCTTCGGGTTCTGCCGTGGATGGTGAGCGCCTGGATTCCGCAATCCTGCAACTGTTCGGCAAGCTCGGTGATGATGAGGTTCTCGCAATCCCAACCCAGTCGGGTTTTCACGGTTACGGGCACATTCACCGCCTTCACCACTTCTCTTGTAATATCCAGCATCAGCGGGATATTCCGGAGCATTCCGGCTCCCGCACCCTTTCCGGCAACCTTCTTCACCGGACAGCCGAAGTTAATATCAATCACATCCGGCTTCGCCTGTTCCACGATCTTGGCAGCTTCCACCATATCCTCGGTAGTTCTGCCGTAAATCTGAATGCCCACAGGGCGCTCTTCATCGCTTATCGTAAGCTTGCTGACGGTGCTCTTGATGCTTCGCACCAAGGCTTCCGCCGATACGAACTCAGTATAAACCATGGCGGCTCCGAATCGCTTGCAGAGCATGCGAAAACCAATATCTGTTACGTCTTCCATCGGAGCGAGGAAGAGGGGCTGAGGCCCAAATTCTATATTACCTATTTTCATCTGAATCTTTCTGTTCTGTTTTTGCGGCTGCAAAGTTACATCTTTTTTTTGAGATTACCAAGCATCACCTTGAATGATGATGTTTTGCAAGTGTTGTTTTTTGAAAATCACGCTTTTTAGGTATTGTATAGTATCGGTATTTTTTGTACCTTTGCAAAAAAATAGATTGTGCATTTTTAATGCTTAGGCGCAATTCACTAGGGCTAGTTGCGCCATAATATTATAGCTCTATAAATTATAGTACAAATGAAAAAAAAGTTAAGTTTGTTATTCCTAGTTTTGGGATTAGTTTTGTTTTTCTCATGTACGGATGATGATCCAGCCCTTGTAGGTAAAGGGGAAATAATGGAAATATCGGCAGAAAATGCCACGTTGGATAATTCTAAAGGTGAAGCAACTCTGTACATAGATGTTCCTGCGGCAGAAAGCACGTTTAGTTTGAAAGTTACTAATTATGATGATTGGTGGATACATTCGTTTTCTGTAAAAGAACTGTCGAGTAATAGTTATGTATTAGTCCCTAAAATAGACAATAAAAAAGTATCTTATAAAGATTGGTTTAATGCTATGGTTGCTTCCAATCAACTTAAATGTACTATTTCGGAGAATATATCTTCTGTACCTCGTACCATAAAAATGGAAATGACAGTAGGAGATGTTTTTGAGACAATTTATATAGTCCAAGCTGCTCCAAGTAAGTAAATTTGAAATAAAAGGGATGAGAAAGACTAATTGTACCTTTCTCATCCCTTTATTTTTTACTTTAAAAGATGATACATTCCTCCTGCCAGGGTGCGGATGATGCCCTTCATCTCCAGCGTAAATAGGATAGAGGTGAGGCGACCGATGTCGATATTCGATTTCACGCTGATGATATTGATTTGAAGATCATTGGTCTTCGAGAGGATGCTGACGATGAGCTCCTCTTCTGTTGATAACTCCGGGAAGAGGCTGCGCTCGATGCCCTGCTGCTTGGCTCTCATCAGGGTGGCATCATCCTGCCAGCGCATGTCCTTCACGAAATCCTCGGCACTGGTGATGAGCGTGGCACCATTGTTCCTAATCAGGTTGTTGCACCCCTCGCTGTAGTAATCGCCTATCCTGCCCGGAAAGGCGAAGACATCCCTGCCGTAGGATTGCGAAATATCGCAGGTGATGAGACCCCCGCCATGAGCAGCACTCTCTATCAGAATACAGGCATCCGACATTCCCGCCACGATGCGGTTGCGGCGCACGAAGTTAATCTTATCCGCATTCGTGCGGGTAAGAAACTCGGTGAGCAAACCGCCTTGCTCTATCATTCTCGCCGCCGTTTCCCGATGCTGACGGGGATAGAGGTCATCCAAGCCATGCGCCAGTACGCCCACGGTTTCGTAGCCGCAGGCAAGCGCCTGCCGGTGCGCCACGATATCTACGCCATAAGCCAAACCGCTCATGATTAAAACACGAGGCGACAGCTGCTTCAAATCCGTAATAAAACGGCGGATAAGGTCCTCGCCGTAAGGAGTGCAGTGGCGTGTGCCCACGATATTGATAACCCGCTGCTGGTTCAGGTTGGCATTTCCTTTATAGAAGAGCATGAGCGGCGCATCATCGCAATCCTTGAGTCGTTGCGGATAACGGTCGTCGTTCATCGTTATCGGTTCTATTCCGTATCTTATGTCGTATTCCAGTTCCTCTTCAGCCCGTTTTCGAGCCTCGTCGCAGTTTTGGATAGCGTTCACGAGTTTATCCGGGGCATCGGGCAGAATATCTCTAAGGTTATTCTTATGCTCCATGATGAGCGTAGCTGAGCCCACCTTTCTATATAGCTCCAGCATTCCCGCAAGGCTAAAATAGTTCAGCCTTGTTAAGAGTATAGTATTTAATATTTCCTGTTGGTCACCCATAATCTTTAAAATAATAATTTAAGTAATAATTGATGCTGCAAGCGCCAAGCATAGCACCCTCTTGCCCCCGTTCCGAGCGATTCCATCGCTCGTCCCCCTTTACCTCTTTAAGTATTCATACCCAATCCTGCACCTCAGGCATTCCTTCTTGTCGCAGTATTCCTTCTTCAGCTGGATAAGCGCCTGGCTATCCCCGGCGTTCTCCACCTCCAATCCGCACTGCTGCCACATCCTTACTATATGGTTGTTCTCAGCCTTCAGCTCCTCCAGGAAATCGAAGGCACGGTCGCAGTATTTCTCCTCACCCCGGTGCCTTCCGTAAGCAAAGAGAATAGGAACCACGGTGTTGATGATAAGCAGGTTCAGCGAGAAAGGAGAGAGATGCTTCTCGTTCCTGATGCTCGTGCTTCCAAAGGTGTAATGAGTTTCCCAATACCCCGTAACGCTGGTGGCAAGCACCTTCTTCGCCTCCTTCACCGTAGAAGCCTCCAGCAGCTGGCTTAATCCCGCACGGCGGTTATAATAAAGATTCGCCAGCTGCGAAATGCGGATATGCGGGAAGTTCTGCGGGCGAAGTCTCAGAAAACGCCACAGCTTGTAATCCATCGGCTGCAGCGAGAATTTGTGCGAGAGATAAAGATACTCGTTTCTCAATCTCGCAAAATACCCGTCGTTCAGGGCATCCTTCTGATATTTTTCGGGAATGGTGTTCAGCTCCAGCAATCCCGCCTGCCCCATGAAGATAGCCTCTATCTGGAAGAGGTCATCTCTGTGATGATCCACCGCCCTCAGAGGCAGGTTCAGCGCCCACTGCTCAAAAGCATCGCCATTGATTCCGAAACCATAGTTTCTGGCCAGAGTAACGAAGTAAGCATTCTCCCAGTCGCCGTTGCAGCGGCGCACACGCTCCTCTATCGCCTCCGTCTTCTGCGAAAGGCGCTCGGTTTGCAGGGCGCTCATCCACGAATGCACGGTGAGTTTCGAGAGCGATGGAATAATCTGATAGCAAGGAGGATACTGGTCGATGGTGAGCAGCTCCTGATAGTGCTTCAGCACATGATCCGGAATATCGAGCTGCATCTGAACCAGCAGGGCACCCTTCGAGTTCCGGGCTTCCGTATCGATAGTGCCGCAGATGTGCAGAATCACGTTGTCGTATCTCTCATCCTTGTCGTGAGCATGAAGATACCAGTCGCTCGCCTTGTCGTGAATCTCCACGTTGCCCACCCACAGCGTACCGTTAATCTTGATTTTGGCGTTGAAGAAATCGGGCCCTGCATTGCGGTTGTGCAATCCGGGGTCGATCACTTCCACCTGCCTATGGTCGGTGGTGGAGAGAGGGGAGAGTGGGAAGAGCTTGTGCTTCCACACGTAGTGAAGTAGTTGTTCCATATTGTTTCGGCTTTATAGGGTTTATGGATTTATAGGATTGCCTCTTTCGGATCGCAAGCTCTGATGCTTGTCCTTTTGCAGGAATCGCAAGCTTGAAGCTTGTCCTTTGATGGTGCAAGTTTTTTCGCTCGTGTGCGGAAGGGGTATTGAAAAATCAGCTGTTAACTGTTAACCTGTTAACTCCAGCTGTTCCGAGAGGGATACTCCAGCTGTTTCGAGAGGGATACTCCAGCTGTTCCGAGAGGGATAGAATGCAGAGTAAACTCCATTGCCGCAAGACAATTGAATTCTTCACCCTTCACTCTTCACCCTTCACTCTTCACTTTAAAAATTTCTCGAACGCCTTGTCGTATTCCTCGCTGTTGCCCAGCCTTCCGTTAATCAGGCAAACCAGCTCAACGGTGGCCTTCAGGCAAAGCTTCTCATCGCTAGCACGGAAGATGTCCTGATGAAACACGTATCTCACCCCCTGCTTCTCCAGCCACAGACGCGAGAAGAACTCATCATCGCATTGCAGCGGAACCTTATACTGCAGGTTCATTCTCGCCACCACGGCATCCACGCCCTTATTGTGCATTTCGGCAAAGCTGAGGCCGCACTCCTTCAGAAAGAGATGACGGGTATGCTCCATGTAATGCAGATAGTTGGCGTTGTTCACAATACCCTCGATGTCGCACTCATAGTCGCGCACCTCCATCTTCGTCTCAAATATGTATTTGCTCATCATTTTCTCCATTTTAGTTACTAAATGAGGCTAAAAGCCCTAAATCACTGCAAAAATAACCAAAATTTTCTATTTATAATAATAATAACCCGTATTTTTCAAGGTTTTTCGAAGAAAAAGATGTATTTTTGCATAAGAAATTGCAAATTGGCGCAAGGAAAGCTTGCTTTCAAAATGTCAGGGAGCTGCATTTCTCTGCATTTCTCAGCGTTTCTTTGCATTATCAATAGAATAAAAAACAAATAAAATTTAGATAAAGATGAAAATAGCTTTGATTGGCTACGGAAAGATGGGACACATGATCGAGGAGATCGCCCTGCAGCGTGGCCACGAAATCGTATGTAAGATTGACGTGAATAACCCTGAGGATATCGACAGTCCTGAGTTCTGCTCTGCCGATGTTGCCATCGAGTTTACAAACCCTACTGCCGCCTACGGCAACTATCTGAAGGCTTTCTCTCACAACGTGAAGGTGGTTTCAGGTTCCACTGGTTGGATGAAAGACCATAAGGAAGACGTGGAGAAGCTCTGCGCCGACGGCAAGCAGACCCTCTTCTGGGCATCTAACTTCAGCATCGGAGTAGCCATCTTCTCTGCCGTAAACCGCTATCTGGCAAAGATCATGAACGGATTCCCACAGTACTCAGTATGCATGCAGGAAACCCACCACGTGCATAAGCTCGATGCGCCATCAGGCACAGCCATCACACTGGCCGAGGAAATCATCGACAACATCGATAGAAAGAAGGATTGGAAGCGTGGCGTAACCTACTGGACAGAGGATGGTCATCACGATGAGGGCGATGCTAACATCACCGACGAAGATTTGGTAATCAACTGCGTACGCGATGGTGAGGTTCCGGGAATCCACGCCGTGATGTACGACAGCGATGCCGATATGATTACCATCGAGCACAGCGCCCACTCACGCAAGGGCTTCGCCCTGGGAGCCGTTCTCGCAGCAGAGTTCACAGCCAACCATACCGGTTTGCTCACCACATCAGATTTATTTAAGTTCTAAATCAGGAATCTCGGAAATAAGATTTCTTGAAACATGATTTCTTGAAACAAGATTTCTCCTGAAATTAAGAAAAAAGACATGATTGATAAACAGAAACAAAACCTCAATATGAAGGTGCAGTGGGCGAAGTTCGCAGTGGTTCTCGCCCTCTACCTCCTCTTCCTGATATGGGTTGAGAGCTGGCTGGGACTCATCGTGGTTCCGTTCATCTTCGACGTTTACATCACCAAGAAGATTCACTGGCAGTGGTGGAAGGATGAAGAAGGCCCCGTGCGCTTCATCATGAGCTGGGTTGATGCCCTCGTATTCGCCCTCGTGGCAGTATATTTCATCAACCTCTTCTTCTTCCAGAACTACGTGATTCCGTCATCTTCTCTCGAAAAGAGTCTCCTCACGGGCGACTATCTCTTCGTGAGCAAGGTAAGCTATGGCCCTCGCATCCCTGAAACCCCGCTCACCATGCCTCTGACCCAGCACACCCTGCCGCTGGTCAACGTGAAGAGCTACGTGGAGTGGCCTCACTGGGATTACCGCCGAGTAAAAGGCTTGGGCAACGTGAAGCTCAACGACATCGTGGTGTTCAACTATCCTGCCGGCGACACCCTCTGCAACGAGGAGCGCTACCAGGCAAACGATTTCTACCTGATGTGCTACTCCATCGGCGACCAGATTCTGGAGCAGAACGGACAGCAGCAGGATGTGCGCGTGCTGAACCCATTGCAGCAGCGCCGCTACTTCGAAAAAGTGTATGCTGCCGGTAGAAACTACATCGCCAGCATGCCGGGCGAATATGGCGACATCATCAGCCGTCCTACCGACCGCCGCGAGAACTATGTAAAGCGCTGCGTGGGCTTGCCAGGACAAACCCTGCAGATCAAGAACCGCATCGTTTATCTGAACGGAAAGGAGAATAAGGAGCCTGATAACGTGCAGTATACTTATAAGATGAAGCTCAAGGGCGAGTTCCCAATCGAGCTTGCCGATGAGCTGGGAATCACCAACGAAGACCTGCTGATGTATAATCAGAGTGGCGTGATTCCACTCACCAAGAAGGCTTATCTCGCCCTGAAGGCGAACAAGAACCTGGTAGAAAGCATCTCCATCAACACCGATGCGAGATACGGCGACCTCTATCCGCTCAACGCCTACACCGGCTGGACATGCGATAACTACGGCCCAGTATGGATTCCGAAGAAGGGCAAGAGCATCCAGCTCAACTTGAAGAACCTTCCTATCTACGAGCGCTGCATCAAGGTTTACGAGGGCAACGACCTCAAGGTAGATAGCCAGGGCAACATCTTCATCAACGGCAAGTTGGCGAAGAGCTACACCTTCAAGCTCGATTACTACTGGATGATGGGTGACAACCGCCACAACTCAGCCGATAGCCGCTACTGGGGCTTCGTGCCAGAGGATCACATCGTGGGCAAGCCAATCTTCATTTGGTGGAGCCACAATCCTGACCATCCAGGCTTCTCAGGCATCCGCTGGAATCGCCTCTTCAATTTTGTAGATAACATCAAGTAATTTCGTAGATAACATCAAGTAATTTTGTAGATAGCATCAAGTAATTTTGTAGATAGCATCAAGTAATTTCGTAGATAGCATCAAGTAATGATGTTATTCCTTAGAAATTAAGAAGCAAAAGATTGAAAATAGCTTGAAAATCAAACAGATAGCTTGAAAGTCAAACAGATAGCTTGAAGATCAGACAGATAGCTTGAAAGTCAAACAGATAGCTTGAAAATTAAACAGATAATTTGATAAAAGATAGATAGATTGAAAATCGCAGTTAAATTCCTAATAGCTTTAGGCTTGTCGCTGCTCCTGGTATGGGCGGTGCGAACCTATGCATTCACTGTCTTCACGGTGCCCGCCGGAGGTCTCCCTCCGCATTTAGAAGAAGGCAACCGAGTGATAGTGAATAGGATTGGCTGCGATTTTTTCAATCGTGGCGAGATAGTGGTTTATGCCGATTCCGTGGCACTTCCGATCCGCAACCAGAGTCTCAATCAGGGTCGCAATCAGGGTCGCAACCAGAGTCTCAATCAGGGCCGCAACCAGAGTCTCAATCAGAGTCTCAATCAGAGTCACAACCAGGGGCTCAATCCACGCCTCAAGCGAGTAATCGTAGAATATTTCATCGGGCGGATAGTGAAGCTCCCCGGCGATACCCTCCGCATCGGCAAGGCGAGCTACATCATCCCCATGGTGTGCTGCAAGCGCTGCGGCTGCAAGGATTGCCGCTTCTATCTCCTGAAGACGCCTGCCGGCGAGCAGCTGGTTCACAAGCATCAGATGATAGGCAAAGCCTATAAGCTGTTTTAGCCTCAAGCCTGCCCGCCAGTTTAAGCCTGCCCGCTAGTTCAAGCCTGCCCGCTAGTTCAAGCTTGCCCGCCAGTTCAAGCCTTAAGCCCGCAAGTAGAGCCCCTTCTAGCCCCCGTTCCGAGCGATTCCATCGCTCGTCCTTATCTTTTAGCATTAGCTATTAGCACTTAATTCTTAATTTAAAAATTAAAATTTTGAAAGCATTATTATCCTCCACCTATTTCGGCCCCATTCAGTGGTACCAGAAGCTGAACCGCTACGACGAGTGCCTGATAGAGCGCCACGAGAGCTTTATCAAGCAAACTTATCGCAACCGCATGCTCATCCCAACCACCAACGGCCCCCTCTCGCTCACCATCCCCACGAACCACAATACATCGCTGGCGATGAAAGACATCCGCATCTCCGACCACGCCAACTGGCGCCATGTTCACTGGAATGCGCTCCTCTCCGCCTACGGCGAGAGCCCCTTCTTCGAGTATTACCAGGACGACATCCGCCCCTTCTACGAGAAGAAATACGAGTTCCTCTTCGATTTCAACATGGAGATTACAGAGAAGATGATAGAACTCCTGGATATCCGTCCCAAGATTTCAGTCACCAGCGAGTATATTCAGAGCGAAGAACTAAAAGAGAAGAGCATAGAAAGCGAAGAACTAAAAGTGAAGAGTGAAGAATTCAATGGCCTTGCTAATCATAAAGTTCAAAGTTCAAATCATAAAGTTCAAAGTAAAGAAGTTCAAAGTATAGTTGATTTCCGCGAAGCTATTCGCCCCAAGAAGCCGCTCCCTGATGCCGAATTCGAGTCGAAGCGCTATTATCAGGTGTATGAGCAGAAATTCGGTTTCCAACCCAACATGAGCATCCTTGATCTTCTCTTCAACGAAGGCAACGAGGCGATATTCTACCTATAATAATAAGGTAGAGTATCGCCTCGCAGCCTTTTCCGTTCGTTCGTTAGTTTATTTATTACCAATCTTATTTACTGCATCAGTTTTAGAAATAGTACCCCAGCTTTGCACGCAAGCCATTGTGATCAATGCCAAATCTATATTTGCTGTCCCATCCTGCCGGCTTCTTATAAGAGGTGCTAATACCGCCAAGACTCACGCCAGCCGACCAGTGCTTGCTGAGCAAGTATTCGCATCCCATTTCCGCATAGACACCAAAGCCATCCATGGTGTTGAAATCATCGTCTGTGCAGGCGTAGCCAAGGCTCAGCACCATATTCCAGATGAAGCGCTTATTCGTCTTGTAGGCCATTTTAAAACCCGCACCCACGAAATAGTTCATGATCACATCGTTGGCGTCGTTGCCGAAGCCCGTAGGGATTCCCACCTTGGTTCTGCTGCCCACAGCATTGATGGAGAAGCCCATATAAAAAGGACGGCGGTAGGCGTTCGGCTGATTCCATAGATTCCACAGATGGGCGTATTCCAGGGTAACATCGAAGCCGGTTGGCGTTCTGTTCAGGCTTTCACCGTTAGCCGTAAGAATTTCGTTGCTGAGCCATGAATATCCGCATCCGGCGCTGATGCTGTTGGAAGGCAGGAGATGCTTCTCGTATTCAATCTGGTTTAATTCAGAAAGAGTACCGATGGTATTTCTTTCGGTATTACCTTCCGTAAAACTTTCGGCATTACTTTTGGTGAAACCTTCGGTATTACTTTCGGTGAAACCTTCGGCGTTTTTGGCAACTGCAGGCGAGAAACTCGTCAGGCTTACCCACAACAGTAGCGTCGCTGAGGCGCATGCTGCTAATTTTGCTACTGATTTTGAATTCATACGTTTTATCTGTTTATACTTAAAAAAATAATAGTTAATATCCGGGCGCAAAGGTACAAAAAAAAACGGAAACCACTTCAATGCGTTAAAAGAATTCACTTCAATGCGTAAAAAAGAAGCGTAATTTGGGGTCACCTATACCTTGACGAAGCGATATGACATCAACGAACTGCCGGAGAATACCTATCAGATAGAGGTAAAGCCTGGCCAGCTGATATACATATAATTGGGAAAATGATGAAAATGTAACGTTAAAAAAACTAACTCGCTCTAAATTGGACTTTGATTGAAAATCAAGAAGTTGGGCGTTTGCCTATATTATATAGGTAACAATATGGAAACGAGCGGACTTCTGCTCGTTTCTGTATTTTGCAATATGCAAAGAACGCCTCAATTCGGGGACAAAGATACGACAATTTTCTAAATATCCCATAACTAGCAAGGAGAAATTTACGGAATTTAGAACTTTTTGAGTTAAATCTGATGCTTACCAACAATATGTATCCAAAAACAAACAGCAGTATTCGGATATAGCTTATCCGAATACCTGCTGCCATAACGTTTTGTTGCTGACGATGATTCTGATGTCGGCTTTCATGTACTTTTGCAACACAGGGGACTTTTGTCTCTGTGTGCTCACTGTGGCTGTAGCCATAAAATAGTTGCCATCATCCCTATGTATGAGCTTGGCATTATGGCTTATGATGTCACAGTGATAAGATGCATTGTCGTTGCCCTCAAAAGAAACGTGAGCAGTTCTTGGCTCATCAAAAAGATACAAATACTTGTATGGCACAAACACCTGTATTGTTCTTTGGTTTATAACCTCACCATTAGCCTCTATAGATATAGGATAAGGTGTCTTGTAGAAAGCAACTGCGAGGGCGAGGACTATTATCGTAATGATAACTGTCCCCAAGCTGACGAGGCGAGGAGGAACCTTGCCTATCACGTTCCTCACCTTCTCACTTCTCAACTCGATATTATCTGATTCTTTTTCTTTCTGTTCCATGTCAAAAACATTTTAGTTTCCCAATTCCAACTGATTCTTCACAAGGTTATAGTATGCCCCTCGCTTGGCGGTCAAAGACTCATGATTGCCTACCTCAACCACTTTTCCATGATCGATGACCACGATTTGGTCGGCATTCTTCACCGTGCTTAGGCGATGAGCCACAATCACAACAGTCTTACCCTTATAGAATTTATCCAAGTTCTCCACAATGCTTCTCTCATTGTTGGCATCGAGCGAGTTGGTTGCCTCGTCAAGGAAGATGTAGTCAGGATTCTTATACACCGCCCTCGCTATCAAGATGCGCTGTTTCTGTCCTTGGCTAAGTCCCACGCCATCACGCCCAATCTTGGTGTTGAATTTCAGAGGCAAAGCCATCACGTAATCCTTGATGCAAGCTATCTCAGCAGCTTTCAACAATCGCTTCTTATCTATGTCGCCATCGTCAACAGCAATGTTTCGTGCGATACTCTCCGAGAAGATAACACCATCCTGCATGACAACACCACATTGTCTGCGCCACCACTTTTTGTTGAGTTTGTTAATGTCTGTATTTCCAATGTTGATTTTTCCCTCCAAGACAGGATAGTAACCAAGCATCAAACGGATGAGGGTGGTCTTTCCACTGCCAGATGCGCCAACGATGGCTGTTACCTTACCTTGCGGAATGTGAATGTTCACATCATCTATGGTCTTGCGCAAAGCATGTGGGTCGTACTTGAACATGATGGTCTTGATGTCAATGCCATCATTCTTGTCCTCAATGGAAGTTTGCAAACCTTCCTTTCCGTTCTCATCATCCATTTGGTGAATCTCGTTGATACGCTCCAAGCTAATCTTCACATCTTGCAGAGAATAGAAGAAGTTCATCAGTTGCTCCACTGGTGAGTTGAGTTGTCCGATGATATATTGTACGGCAAGCATCATACCGAGTGTCATTTGTCCATGAATCACGGCTGTTGCAGCCACTACCGTGATGATGATGTTCTTCACCTCATTGATGAAGATGCTTCCTGCCTCCTGAGTTTGTTGGAGCTTGAGCGATTTCATCTGCACACCGAACAAGTCTGCTTGCGTGTCCTCCCATTCCCATCTTCTACGCTGCTCACAATCCTGCAACTTGATTTCCTGCATGGAGGTGATAATTTCGTAGGTCTTGTTGTTGTTGATGGCTTGTTGCTCGAACAGTTCATAGTCGAGCACCTTTCTCCGCTTCAAGAACAATGTCATCCAGCCTCCATAGAGGATGCTTCCCAACAGAAAGATGGCAAACACCAACTTGTTGTAGAAGAACAGCACTACGGAGAACACCACGAAGGTGAGCATGGCAAAGGTGATGTTGAGCGTCTGCTGCGTGAGGAAGTTGTTCACACGGCTATGGTCGTTCATTCTCTGCATCAAGTCGCCCATGAGTTTCGTATCAAAGAAAGACATTGGCAATTTCAAAAGCTTAATGAAGAAGTTGCTCACTAGCGAAATGTTGATGCGCAGCGAAATGTGAAGCAGCAACCACCTACGGATAAAGTCGATAGCCGTTCGGCTGATAGTGAGAATCAACTGCCCCAACAGGATAAGCCAAACAAACCCTATGTTTTGATTCTTGATGCCAACATCAACTATAGATTGGGTAAGGAAAGGCAAAACAAGTAGCAAAAGGCTTCCAATCACTAATCCCAAGATGATTTGTCCGAAATACTTGCGGTATTTCTTCACATACCCAAAGAGAAACCGAAAAGATCTTTTTTCTTTGACATTCTCTTCGCACTCCATATTATAGGTAAAGAATGCAGGAGTTGTTTCCAGAAACATAGCAATGCCCTTGTCTTCACCATTGGAACTGGTGCTTATCCAATGTTGCTTGAACTCATTTAAGCTATAAGTTACCAATCCTTTTCCAGGGTCAGCCACATAGAATTTCTTTTTCCTTTTAACCTTATATAGGACAACGAAATGATTTTGATTCCAATAAAGGATGCATGGTAGTGGTTCATTACTTAGCATATCAGTAGTTGCTCTCGCACATACAGTATGCAGCCCAAGAGTATTTGCAGCCTCATTGATACCTAGCAGAGAAACCCCTTCAGTTGTGGCAAAACAAAGTTTCGACAGAGAGTCCACCGTATACTCTCTGCCTAAATATTTACATATCATTTGCAAGCAAGCTACGCCACATTGCATGGAGTCATGTTGCTTATAAAACAGAAGACTCATTTCTCAATATATGATACAAGGTAACATTTATAAATGCAGCTTTTCTTATTCGGCTAGATGTTCATTGGAAACATTTATCCTATAAGACACTATCTGACAACCTCAATTGGTTAGAATCTTACTTTCCAAATATGCCATATATTATTTGTCCCACAGGTAGTCCTATTCCTATTTTCTTCTTTCCATGTCCTACATTTATGTATGGCGTAACAATTGGTTCCATTTCATAATGGTTTTTGGGTCCCATTCGTTCAACGACTTGTCCTCCCATCTGTATTCCAAAATGCTCTGATGGGTTATAGTTAATATAACCGCCAAACCTAGAAACTTCATAATAGCCAAGCATAGAGGGTGTCATAAAATCCCCATTTGGCATTAATGGCATAACATTATTACCATAGTAATATGCAAATGCTGTAAATGAAAACGGAGACGAAAGTTGATAAGTTAATTGCCCGAAGATACCTAACTGTCTAAGCAAACTGTTATAATAACCATATTTGTTTACTATACCAGATACTTGAAAATGTAGTTTTTCTTTTCTGAAAGAAAATCCTAACATCCCCTCTTCTTTATTCATCATACCAGGATATGCAGTAACTGCAACCATCCCTGACAATGTCATGTCATGACCTTGATATATTATTCCCTGTTCGGCAGACGAACTACTATATATAGGGATTCTACAATAAGATAATAATACTAATGGATGAATTGGGGCTATGGACCACAACTTTGGACTATAGGTATTAATACTATAATTGTTATAGAGACTATCTATCTGTTCATTATGGAATTCTTGAGTAGGAATATTATTCTCTCGCATCAAAATGATTTTTCTATCTTCCGACTGTGCATGACAACTAATTGCTACAAAAAAAGTAAAAATAATTTCTATATATCTCATAATTAAACGATTTACAAGTGAAAAATATTCTATTTGCCCGTTCCAAAGCGTGATGTGTCAATGCTATAATCCTTAGGCTTAAAGCCATTGAAACGCCAAATAAAAGTCAGCTTAAGATTACTAGTCATATCAAATACCTTCATTTTGTAATCTTGCCCTTTGTCGTTGATGGTCATTGTTGGTGACCACTGATTAAATATATCATCGACTTTCAAATCAAGTTCACAGCAAAGCTTTCTACCGAATAGCCATTTAGCTCCCGCATCAGCCTTCCACATACTTGACATGTTTGCAATCCCTTGTAATGAAGGTGATATGTATGAAAAATCTACGCTCAATGAAATGGGACTATTTTTGCTAAATTTTAAAGAACTATTAAACTTGCCATAGAAAATCCATTTATCGTTATCGAAACTTATATCATGGAAATGGCTTGCTTTTTCTCTCTGATTAAAAAAATTGGCAGTGGTTGTTACATTCCAAACATCCCCAATATTGAATGGGCAGTGTAGATTGATACCTACCAAACGTTTGTAATTCATATTTATAGTCTGGTAGATTAGATTCTGCGTATTCGGAGACTGGTATGGCAACCAAACTGTTGCTTTGTCATCATATTGGAAATACAGCGTAGCTACATATTTCTGTTTAAAAATGTAATTAAACTGTGTAGAATAGTTGACATATGGCAGGAGAGATGTATTTCCTATGGACACAATATAATTGTTTATATAATTTGTTCCACCATGAAGTTCCCAATATAATGGATATATACGTTGTGAACTAAGATTGACTTGGAATATACTTTTGGGATTCTTGTGATATGTAACACCAAGTTGCGGAATAAAGCTCCAGTTGTTCTGATAATTATTGTGGCAAAATTCACCTTTGCTCGAAATATTGAATGACAGTCCCCAATCAAAAGAACGCTCCGTGCCAACATATACACTGACTACATCTTCATTTAGTGTGTTCTTGAATTTACCCATTTCTACAGATTGATATACCTGTAAACTATGGTCAATTGAGCGCTGGTATTCAACGCCATAATTTAGTTTCCATTTTTTCAACAGATGCTCTTGGTCCACATAAAGATGAAAGCGATTAATAATCTGACTATTTGTCGAATTTAACAAGTCTGTAAAATTTTGAGAAAGGAATTGTTCCCTATTTTCATTATAATAGGTATAATCACCTCCGACTGTCATACCAATAGGAGTTTCGTATCTTAATGCTATGTTGTGATAATTTATTGGTGACTCAAAATTGTAGTTATTGTTAAAGCGACCAAGGGAGCCTACATATAAACTTCTTATTTTTGAATCAGATACAATTTGCCCATTATAGGTCAATTTTAATGATTTCCACCCCATTGATGTGTATATAGTATTCGCCCAGTTATTTCCAATTCGGTGCATATCATCTTCTATCATTGTATATGTTCCGTTAAGTAGATGGTTAGAAAATGTATGTTCGTGTCCCCAAGATTTAGTTCTTGACAGACCATAATTAAGGTCAAATGTCCAATCCTTAATGGCATATGTAGCAGACAAAGCTCCACCATAAGAACAATAATGAGCCTGATTATAACCTGTGCGAAGTTGCCCTTGTAATCCATCAAGTGGCTTTGGTGAATTTAAAACAACATTAATAACTGCTCCATTGACATGATACTTTGCAGGAGCAGAATACATAATTTCAACATTCTTTAAACGGTCAACAGGTGTTGTATAGAGCAACTGATAAAGATTTTGCAATGGCATATTTGTCAATTCTCCGTTAACAATAATTGTGACATTAGACGCTCCTGTCAGCCAAATCATGCCATTATTATTTGTGACACCAGGCATATATCCAAGAGCCTCCAATATATTGCTTACAGGTTTATCTTTGACAATTTCAGTTAAGTTCACAACTAAAATGCCATTTTCATCTTTTATATGAGGCTTATTGCTTTTGATGATAATCTCATTAAGTTGTTGAGTTGGTATTGTATCACAGTTGTTACTTGCACACATTTTGATACCAACAAAAACTAATATTAAAAGAAATAACAAACGAAGATGTCTCATATTACCATTTAAATAGATACAAGAATAGCCCTGTCATAACTTTAAACTGCAGTGAGTTTAATATGCAAAATGGCCGAGACTATTCTTGTCGTTTTGTTTAACCATTCTTATACCTTTTTTAAATATAGAAAGAACCGTGTACCCCGGGTTCCCCTTTGTAAGGTGCAGGAGCAACAATACTATGCTTATTAGTTTGGACATCATTGGTGAATGGCTTAACGGTCTGTCCACCTTTAAGTGAAGCAGCTTCTTGGGCAAGAATATCCAACTCCTGCACCGAAATTTTCTTAATTTCTTTCATACCTAAATTATTTTATTCGTATTTATTATGCTTACGCATTCTTCTCTGAAAATGCTATAATAAAGAAGCCCTTGACTATATAGGGCAGTTATTGTATCTTTAATATCTGTTTCCGAAGTTGCTTTAAAATGTTCTAAAATTTCTGTTATTGACCGAACTTTTTCATTACAAAACATCAATATTTTCCAATGAATACCGTTCCTTTCAAAAGATAAAGTATTAACCTCTATGTTATCTCGTCTCTCTTGATAAATTATTGTATTATTTGATAACACAATCAACTTGTATGAGAAGGTATGCACATCAAAAAAATGGTCTGTTGCAACAAAATTATTCCAAAGTGGATTTTGATATTTCCTTACCAATTGATAGATTTTAAATTCATCGTCATGACGAACATACCCCTTAGGTAGTCGTTCCATTACAGGGTCATAATACATTTCGTTCGTCTTTCCGTTTGAACATATTTCCTTATAATAGCGTGACATTTCATTAACAGCTAGCATAGACACATTATGCTTGATGTTGCCTACACTTTTATAAAACCTCATAAAATACAGATTATCAATACTTTCTAGTATATCTGCATCTGTTTCGTCTAATAAACCTCTTAGTACATTTAATCCTACTACGTTAATGTCATACTCAATTGCCCATTTAATGAACAAAAGATTGCTAGCAAAACTATTTTTCTTGTTAATCTTTACAAGTATATTGTCACTGACGGATTCGTATCCTATTTGAACATAAACGAAACCAGCCAAGGCCATTTCTTTTACTTCCGTCTTGGAAATACCTCTTGTAATAATTTCTGCCAAATTAATCTTAAAATTAGGATAATCTTGCTTTAAACCAGATAACAAGGTTAATAGGTTATGAAAACGAGAATAATCATTGCCAATAACATCATTATCAAGAAATGAAAAATTGAACACATTATATTTGGATATCAAAAAACGAATTTCGCTTATGATATCTTCTGGCGATTTTACTCGATAACGATAACCTTGATTCAAGAAACAAAATTTGCATCTATTCCAATGACATCCACGACTGCTTTCAATTGTTAAATTTATTTTATCCCTCGTTCCCTTATATACATTGAAATAATCATCGAAATCACTATTGAAGCAGTCATTTAGTGAAGGATAACTCTCAATACGTTGAAGTGAAAATTCGATATTGTTATTTTTTACACGATATGCCATATGAGGAACAATCGCAGGATTATCCAAATTAAATGCCAATTTCACAAGACTAATTTCTCCTTCTCCCCATAATGCAAAATCAAATTGAGGAAAATTTTGGAGAAAAGCTTTTGCCAGATTTGGATTACCAATTCCTCCAATAGCAATCTTACAGTTTGGGTAAAGAATCTTTATTTCTTTTGCTAAAACTGAAGCAGGAATCCATTGAAAAAGATTCATAGAAAATCCCATCATAAAAGGAGTCTCTTGTAACTCAGAGCTTAAGACTTCCTTAATACGATTTTTCAATAATGACACAGCATCCCTTATATGCTTTTTAAAATCAAAAGAAGAACTAAAATAGTGTGGATTTAATGATTTTAAAATAATCTCTTGTTTTAACAAAGCATCCTTATCATTTTTCTCTATTGCGATGTAGGCATAAAATACTCCTAAATAATCAACTTCTGATATTTTGTCCATTGAAGACTCTCGCAAATAAAATCTTATAATATCCTCAAAGAGAATATTCCAATATAAGATTTTACAATTAAAGCCAGCTTTTTGTAATGCACCTTTCAGTACAGTCATGGCCGGTGAAGGCATGTCTGTACTAGCAGGAGGAAGCCAATTCAATACAATTTTTTTATTCATAATGCTATTGTTATTAACAAACAAATTAATGCCTATTATTTTACTAAAGTCTTTTTCCTATATGTTGCAATCTTTTAAAAAATGAACAACTATTACTTAAAGACTATTTCATAATGCAAATATAAGTATTTTTTCAGAGTTATCACATATTTTTTATGTTAAAGATTAATAAACATGCATATAAAAGGTGTTTTTCTAGAAATAGGCATAGAGAATGCTATTGCCTATTTCTATTATAAATTGTAGGTAGCTATTTCAATTTAATCTTTATTTTAGTAATGTTCAAAAAATAACTTGCGCAGAAAATTAACGATAGTAGTGTGCTATTCCTAAGAGTGTACGATAAAAATTGCACAAGATATTTTTTACATGTTACTTAGTGAAATCCTCGTAGGTTTTTATAAACAACGCTGTCTTTATATGTACCCATTTTTACCATTTCATAGTGACGAAGGATAGAATCCTCATAAAGAGCCACTCGATTTCGAACATCGTCAATAACATTTTCATCACGTTGCACAGAGAAATGCTTTTCTATGTAGCGAATATTCGGGTCGTCAGATGGCAATACCATTCGCAATGCTCGATACTTCAAGTCTGCCTCTTCCCAATCTTGATGCTCTCGCCATTGGGTGAGATTGCCCCAAATGGAGATAACAAGAGATAGAGCCAAGCCACCAATGAAAAGAAGAACAGACTTTGAAGTTGGCTCGAAGCGATGGGTAACAATCTTCTTCTGAGGTGCATTGCTTATGTTGTCAAGTCGCTCTTGCAGGTCTATTGATGCAGCATCTTGCTCTTGCTTCAGCTGCTTAACCGTATCAAACAAGAGCTTGCTTCGCTGTTCTCTGTTACTTGCTTCTTTCTTGGTAAGGTCGGTAAAGATACAGATAGCCTCTCTTAATCTTGCCAATTTGTCAATAGACTCCCCTTCTTTTACAGCTATAGAAAGGATGGCTTTTTCAAGCTTGCATGTATCAACACTTACAGGGACAGGAATGCTTCCAGCCTCTGCATTCTTTGGTGAAGCAGAAAGTTCATCGACTTTCTGCTCCAATCTCTCAACTGTGCCGTAGATGGCTTCCAATAGTTCTTCTTTCATATTTCTTTTGTTGTTTGAATGGTTTGTAACTTGCATCAAAGGCTAAAGCCTCTTCTGCGTTTCTTCTTTTTCTTCTTGGATGATTCGTCCTCTGGGAAAGACTCAAAGGTCTGAGCGTTGGCAGAAGCAAAAAGTCCAATGGAAGAAATGCCGTCCCAAGGGTCTTGGCTGCTATCCGACATGGATGGCTCATGGTTGCTCTTGTGATAGCCTTGTTCGTATTGCAGAGTAGAGTTGGATTTTGGTGATACACGGTTCTCCATTCCCTCAAACCTTGTATTCAGCTTGCCTAAGCTATAGCCTCGGCTAATCTGCGTACCCTTGAAGCTATATCCATCCTTGCTGAAACGGATGCCTTGAACCTTGGTTTGCTCCTTATCCATATAGACAAACTCTAAGTGAACACCTCGTTTTGCAAGTTCACTTTTGAACTCGTCCCAGCTATCTGCCATTCTCAATGCGCTCTTTACAGCATTGTGAATCTCGTATTTGGCACGCTCCGCATTGCGCAATTTGCGAGTGTTAGTCTTACTCTTGTCCGTTCCGTAAGTAAATCCATACTTGGATTTAAGAGCCTTGGTCACTTGCTCATTACGCCTGTAATCGTGGGCGTCTGATATGAGTTTGCCCTCGTTATTGATGCGGTTATACACGATATGACAATGTGGATTGTCGGTGTTGTGATGCCTTACGATGATGAATTGAGTATCTTTTATCCCCATCATCTGCATGTATTCAAGGGCTATCTTAGCCATGAATTCATCCGTCAAACGTGGCTTGTCCTCGGGCTTGAAGCTCAAAGCTATATGTCCAACAGGCTTCTTAATACTTGGATTTAGTTGCCTTTGTAGCTCGAAACTTTGCGCCATTTCGGTATTCGTGCCGAGTAACACACCATCAGAGGCAAGGATTTTCGCCTCGTCCTTGCCT
>ENA-OPRX01000717-OPRX01000717.1-human-gut-metagenome-genome-assembly--contig:-NODE-717-length-20381-cov-4.024697_pt1 | contig 20381 bp, 18 predicted proteins | sample MGYA00241450_ERZ501892 | MGnify/ENA primary metagenome ERZ501892 (study PRJEB25962, sample SAMEA2042223) | human gut metagenome | biome: human gut; feature: human-associated habitat; material: faeces...
AAATTAATGAAGTTCTCCAGAACAAGAAGGATGCAATAGTTAATATTATTAAAGTAATTGTAAATTTATAGTAACACAAATACTGGAATTAACGGATGATAACGGTACAGCGAGCAAAGCCGGTTATAAAAATATATGTGAAATAGGTAAAGAACGTATCCGTAGAGCAGGAGATAAAATCAGATCAGACCATCCAGATGCAGACATCGATATTGGATTTAAAGTATTTAGAACTGCCGATACCAATATAAAGTGGAATTCCATCATGGATATGGGACAGATCAATGTTAATCAGCTTGAGTATGCACCAGACCTTGTTGACTTCATGCCAGGTGCCAACGACATAGATATCGTATATGAATTGATGCTTCGTCAGCGTGATGTAGCACTTTCAGAAACATTAGAGCAGTTATCCGATATTGGGAGTCGTACATATCTCTATGCAAGCAGTTATTTGGTATGCTTGGAAATAACAATCACAGAGGATTTAGTTTCAAAACTTGCAAAGCTTGACCCATTGCCAATTAAATTTATTTTCAGAGATTCGGCATTTAAAAATGATATTTCTTTAAAGGATGAGACATTCAGAAAACTGAAAGCTCTTATTGAAAAGAATGCAGGAGCTAGCAAACCTACATATACAGTGGAATTTATATAGAAAATATGGCAGAGATGTATAATCTGCCGTAAGGAGGCAGGCAGATGAATGAAGTTATGAATAGTGTAAATAATGTTATTATGGATAATTTTCATAAAACAGACAACATACTAAATGATGTTCAAACTATTATAGAAGTATCACAAAAAGAGGCTTATCGTTCAGTAAATACAATATTATCACAAAGAAATTGGTTGATTGGATATCGAATAGCAGTGGAAGAATTAGCTGGAGAAGAACGGGCTGAATAATCGGGCTTCTACTTCGCGGCTGATACCTGCTCCCGTATCGGCTATTTCCAGTGTCACCGGACTGGAGGTTGTCTGTATATAGATATTTCCGTGAACCTCGATGCTTTCGGCTGCATTCTTGAGAATATTTACGATTACCTGTTCAAAGAGAGTCGTGTCCATCTGCACTTGTGGATTTTCCTCACACAGGCTGATATGAAGCTGGATATCCTTGTTCCGGCAAATGTTCTCCATGAAGCGTTTGCAGGCTGTTACCCGTTCGTTCAGATAGACAGTCTGGAGCTGGGCATCAGGGATCTTGACCACATCTGCAAAGTTGGTGATAAACCGGCTCATGCTGTAACACCGTTCCACGCATACCTGCATCACTTCGCGCAAGTCATCAGAGTCTTCCGTATCCTGCAGGGCATCGCTTACGGATTCCAGGGTAGATGTAATGCCTGCTACGGTATTGTTTACTTCGTGTGCAATCATGCGGATTACTTTCTCGTAGGCTTTCTTTTCAGCTTTTACAACTTCGGAGGTCAGGCTTTCGATGAGGATGAACGGGTGGGCAAATCCCCGGTCGACAAAAGAGAGTCGGGAGCAGCGGTAGATCATGGAGTCGCTCAGACGTATGGTTTCTGTCTTGTTACGGGCAATGCGGTTCAGTTCCTCAGCCAGAGGAGAATTCAGTTCTTCAATCTTTTTTCCGGTCAATTCTTCCGGAGCGGTATAACCCATAAACCGGACAGCGGCCTGATTGAGCATGGAAATGTGATCATCGAAATCCAGGATGATCACTCCCATGGGAGAAGCGCTGATCAGCAGATCCAGGAAATGATTCTGTTCACGCAGGCGGAGACGTTCGTCTTTCAGTTGTTCCATCATGCGGTTGAACACTTGTACGATGCGGTCGGCATCCTTTTGTCCTACGGGCGAAAGCCGGCTGCTGAAGTCCTGTTCGCGCAGCAGTTCCATTCCGTTTCCGATACTTCGGATCGGTTTCACTACCTTCTGATAAAAATAAATAAGGAAGAGGAGTGTGACCAGGATTACTCCTTCTGTCAGATAAAACAACAAACCCCGATCCTTCAGGATAAGAGCAGAAATCAGGCAGCCTGCTGTCAGCAGCAGGAAGGCGAGAATGAGGAACTGAGTTCTTATTTTCATACCGGTGAAGTTTAAGGATCAGGAATTGCCGACAGGCAGGTTGTATTTTTCCAGCCGGCGGTACAGAGCTCCCCGGCTGATACCCAGCAAAGTGGCTACCTGTGATAGGTTGTTGCCACATTCTTTCATGGCCTGCAGAATGGTTTGTTTTTCGATCTCTTCCAGTGTCATGCCTTGAGGCACTTGTAGCTTTGCGGCAGAGTTATGAACAGGCTGTTGATAACATAGCCGGAAGTCTGCTTCTGTCAGTCTGGTCTTTCCGCTGACCAGCAGGGTACGCTCCACCAGATTCTTGAGCTCACGGATATTGCCGGGATAGGAAAGTGACGACAGGAAATCAAGTGCATCACTTGTAAATTCTACGGGTGGTAACTGATTTTGTTCACACTGGCGGTCGGCAAAATGGCGTGCCAGCAACGGAATATCCTCCCGCCGTTCGCGCAGGGCAGGCAGATGAACGGTGATCAGGTTGATGCGGTAGAACAGGTCTTCGCGGAAAGTATGTTCACGGACCATTTGCGGAAGATCTGCATTGGTGGCACATACGACGCGGATATCCACTTTTCTCGGACGGCTGTCCCCCAGCACTTCGAAGGTCTGGTCCTGCAGAACGCGCAACAGTTTTACCTGGCAACTGAGATCCAGCTCTCCGATCTCATCCAGGAAGATCGTTCCCCGGTCGGCCATTTCAAACCGGCCGATGCGGTCTGTAACAGCATCCGTAAAGGCTCCTTTCCGGTGACCGAACATTTCACTTTCAAACAGGCTTTGTGAGATTCCTCCCAGATTGACCTTGACGAAGGGTCCCGAGGCCCTCCGGCTGTTGACGTGCAGGGCTTCGGCAATCAGTTCCTTACCCGTACCGCTTTCTCCTGTGATCAGGACCGGTGCGTTGGTTGGAGCAATCCGGCAGAGTGTATCGAGCACTTCGTTCAGGGCTCTGCTCTTGCCGATGATCCGGTGGCGGTCGAATCCGGCGTGCTTCTGGTCTGCAGATCCGGGCGTTTCCTTTTGCGGGGCAGTCAGTTCCAGAGCTGTTTCAATGCGTTGCATGAGTGCGGCATTGTTCCAGGGTTTGGTAATGAAATCAAAAGCTCCTGCCTGCATGCCTTGTACGGCCAGACGGATACTTCCCCATGCAGTCATCAGGATAACCGGAACATCCGGCCGGAAAATACGGGTCTGCCGGAGCAGGGTCAGTCCTTCTTCTCCACTGGTGGAAAGCGTGAAGTTCATGTCCATCAGGATCAGCTGCGGAGCAGTCCTGCGGATAATTTCGATAGCCTCTTTGGGGCCGGAAGCTGTTTCTACCTCGTATTTGGCCCGTTTCAGCATAAAGCTGAGGGAGGACCGGATGGCACTGTCGTCGTCAATGATAAGAATCATAAAGGTCTGTTTGTATTGTTGAGTTACTGCAAAGATACTTCTTTTTGGCAAATTTTTTCACACTGGCAAATTGTTTACTTCAGGGAATGATTTCTGAGGGACTGGCTGATGTTGCCAGAGCAACGGTTAGGAATAAAATGTTTGCAATTCTTTCCGGAATCCATTACATTTGCCGCCCGAATTTCTTTATTCTCCTTTTGACGCATGTTTGTATTTGGAGAGTGGATGACAGAAAGTAAATAAGTTCCAGAGAAAATAAGAGTGTGAAAACAGACCATTTTGAACAGCTTTATCGGGGGAATTATGCCCGTCTGTACTATTATGCTTTCCGCTTTGTTGCTGACGAAGAGGCTTGCCGTGACATTGTCAACGATGTTTTCGAACAGGCCTGGAAGGATCGGGAACAATTGCAGGAAGCAACGGCCGTAGCTTGCCTTTACACTCGTACCCGTAACCGTTGCATAGACTATCTGCGCCACAGACAGGTGGAACAGCAGTACGCCACCTTCCTCCGTACCCTCACTTCGGAGGATCCGTCCATCCCTCCCGGGGAGCGCGAGGAGCGGGTGAGGCGCATGGAGCGCTGTCTGGAGCGGATGACCGATCCCACCCGGAGCATTGTGAAGCAGTGTTACTACGACGGGAAGAAATACCGCGAGGTGGCCGAGGAGAGGGGCATCACGCCCGACGGGGTGAAGAAACACATCGTGAAGGCCCTGCGGATGCTGCGGGAGGAACTGGGATGCGGAGAAAAACGGCGGGGGAAGGTACCCGGAAAGACGGATGAAACGTAATTGGAATACAGAAAACGATCGACCGATGGATATGAAAGAGAACGAAGACAGAATGGGGCGTACGCTGGATGCCCTGGAGCATCCCGGGCGCTTCACCAAGGAAGAACTGGAGGAACTGCTGGCCGACAGGGAGTGTGTGGCAGCCTGCCGCGACCTGCTTGACTGCCGCGAGGCGCTGGCACGCCGTCATGCCGCAGTTCCCGATGTGGACGGACAGTGGGAGGCTTTCTGCCGCCGCCATCCGGATGCTGCCGGTGCTGCCCGCGGCAGGAAGCGGATGCGCAGGGCGGCCTGGTGGACGGCGCTGGCAGTGGCGGCTTCGCTGGCCCTGCTGATGATGCTGCCCCTGACGGGCCGCAGGGAATATACGGTGTTCAGGGCCGGACCTGCCGGAGGGGAAGTGAAGGAGGAAGTGCGTGGCGGTATCCGTACGGTCCGCATTCCCCGGGGCATGAGCCGCCGGCTGGTGCTACCGGACGGGTCGCGGGTGTGGCTCAATGCGGAAAGCTCGCTCAGCTATCCCGGGAGCTTCGGCGGAAGGGATCGGCGCGAGGTGACGCTGCAGGGGGAGGCCTACTTTGAGGTGGCGCCCGACAGCCTGCATCCCTTTGTGGTGGAGACGGCGGCCCTGCAGACGCAGGTGCTGGGCACTTCGTTCAACGTGAGGGCCTATTCGCCGGAGGATACGCGGGTGACCCTGCTCCGGGGAAGCGTGAAGGTGAGCGACAGGCACCGGGGGGAACTGCTGCTCAGACCGGGGGAAGGAACGGACAGCAGCCTGGACAGGAAGACCGTGGAGGATGCGGAGGACTGCCGTGCGTGGACCGACGGCCGGTTTGCCTTTGATGATGCTCCGCTGGTGGAGATCATGCGCGAGCTGGGGCGGTGGTATAACGTGGATATCGTGTTCACCGACAGGGAGGTGATGCAGGAACGCCTGCATTTCCGGGCGGACCGGAGGGATTCGCTGGAGCAGGTGCTGGAGCTGCTGAACTGCCTGCGCAAGGTCAGGGCCCGGATCGAGGACGGCCGGGTGGTGGTGGGCGTCTGAAATTTTTTCTGAAAATAATAGGATAAAACGCAGAATAAAGCGAATTTGAGCATTCTCACTGACGGTCAGAGGGTTTGGCTTCGGGTGGCACGGAATGACATAAGGGCGGAAAAACGGATTTGGGCGGATTACAGCAATAGATGCACTTCCAAATCATTACCCAACACCTGATGCACATTTAACACTAACGGTCTCTATTTCTGCGTTCTGCGTAGGTTTACATTCTGCCTTTACAACTCCCGTAAACTAATTTTGCACCAAACAAAAAGCAAGGATTATGAGGAGTACTTTCAAGACCGTCTTCTATGTAAACGGAAGCAAGGAAAAGAATGGAATTGTCCCCATCATGGGACGGGTTACAATCAACGGGACTATCGCACAGTTCAGTTGCAAGCAGCGTATCTCCAAGGATTTGTGGGATGCTAAAGGCAACAGGGCGAAAGGCAAGAGCCGCGAGGCGGTGACGGTGAACTATGCGCTTGACAACATCAAGGCGCAGATAACGAAGCACTACCAGCGGCTTTCCGACCGTGAGGCATTTGTCACGGCTGAAATGGTACGCAACGCCCTGTTGGAAAGGCTGTGCTTGCGAAAAGACAGACAAGTGCTATTTTTCTTTTCGTCGCCAAATGTTTTGTGAACGGGTTTGTTGAACGGTTGTTTAGGTCGTATATTACAGAACATCAATGCGTTATCTTCACTTCTCAATAATTCAAAGCTTTCAGACTTGCCTGCAAGTCTGCCGGAATACGGCATGGTAATTTGCATGAGTGCTATTTATTATTTTGATGAATTGATGAAAGTATATATAAACATAAAGAATAACAGCGGTTTACATCCTCATCAAACTCTCAACAAAAGGATATGGCTGATGAAAAGAGAAAACGGACACAGCCTTACTCATCGCTTTTCTTTTGACAAGCGGTTTGATGAAAGAATGTTGAGCATGTATCGCTATGACTTTTAGTATGTTAAGTCGCCCATTCATCAATTCATCGGATTTTCATTCATCATCAAGCCTGCTGTGGAAGCAACGGAGGTGAGTATCGCCATCCGCAGGCTGGCCAGACGGACTTCCGTTCTGCCGACCGACAAGGGAAAACCGACACCGCCGCAGGCTTTTGGGAACAAAAGCCATAGCTCATTATGGCGTTTTCTTCACGCACCGCTGACGCTCATGCTAAAAACTCCCCAATGAGCCAGTGGGGTTGCCCCCTGAACGCCCCCGTTTGCTTCCGAAAGAAGCTGCGAGCAGTCCTTTGAGTTGCCCAAAGTTTATGAGTTGTTTTAAAGTCTGAACTCTGTTTTTATGGTAGCAAGTTTGTGTTTCGGGCATACCGAAGCTGTTTGCTATCATCCCATAGCGGGAATTTATATACATCTTATTTTTTGAGCCTGATTTTTTCGTGATAGAAATAATTTACGATGACCGGCTTTCCTTTTTCCGAGCGTCCGTAGGGCAAATCGTTCACCCGATAGGGAAATCCTTGCGTCTGTGCATATTGGGATATGTCCTGCTCCAATGCCTGCCAGTAATCAAGCCTTTTCTTGTTGTAAATCTCATCGTATAATGGGAAGAGTTCGGGATGCTTCTCACGGATATATGCCATTATCTCTCCTTTGAATTGTCCGCGCAGGTTCAGATTTTCAAGCCATATCAAATCGGCATATCCTTTCACTTCCTTGATAATCGTCTTTACATCGGTTATTCCCGGAAATATGGGCGAAACGAAACACACGGTACGGATGCCTGCCTCATAGACTTGGCGCATTGCTTTCAGGCGGCGTTCTATGCTCACGGCGTTGTCCATATCCGCACGAAACTGTTCGTTAAGCGTATTGATTGACCAAGACACTGTTACTTTGGGAAAACGTTTCAACAGGTCGAGGTCGCGAAGGACGAGGTCGGACTTCGTACATACCATAATCTCGGCGTTGCTTCCGCGCAGTTCTTCGAGCAGCCTGCGGGTACGGCGGAATTGTTCCTCATAGGGGTTGTAACCGTCCGTCACGGAACCTATCACGATGCGCTCACCGTCATATTTGTGCGGATTGGCTATCGGTTTCCAGTTCTTCACGTCCAGAAACGCGCCCCACGGTTCTGTATGCCCGGTGAAGCGTTTCATAAACGATGCGTAGCAATACTTGCAGGCGTGAGGGCATCCCACGTAAGGATTGACCGAATATCCTCCGACTGGCAGTGCGGATTTGGTCATAACGCTCTGTACGTCTATTTCCTTGATTGTTTCAGTATTCATTGTATGCGTTTGATAAATTGTTCCGGCAGTTCCTGAATCATCCTTTCTTCACCCATTATAAGCAGCAAATCCTCTTTCATAAATACGGGGATTCCTTGCGCTTTGGCTTGGTCGGCAATGTGAAGCACCCATTCGAGACGGGAATCCACTTTGCCTTTCCGATGTCCCGTTTCCGTGCCTATGACAACCCAATCGATACCCGCGAAGTCTATCTCTCCGATTTCGTCAAAGATAGGTTCAAAGGTGACGTGGTAATGTTTGGCCTTGATATTTCTTTTCAAATCTTCTAACCTTTTTTTCTCGGAACTGCGCGTGACGGTCACGCCCATCCAGACATTTTCGTCATCCGTAGAAAAACAGACCTTATCCGGACGTTTCGTAAGAAAGATATAAGCGTGTTGCGGATTGCTTTTCATTCTTCCGAAAATCTCCGCGTTCCATTCAGGCTTCCAATCGGAGAAGTCGCTCATTCCGGTCATCAGCCATACGTGAGGTTTTGGAGTGTCGATGATGTGTAGCTTGCGCCCCATATATTCGGGTACAGAAAAATCGTCCGTGATATGGAAGCGGCGACAGTTATTACGGGCATAGCAGTAGCTGCACCCTATTGAGCAGCCTATCACTATGTTCATATTCTTTATCAGCGATTTGATGCAAACACTCATAACGTAATGCTCTCCCCATCTTCCGGCATAATCAGTCGGTTCATATCCACTCCGTGGTGGCGGGCTTCGTTTCGCAGGATTTCGCGTGTTGTCTGGCAATGGTCAATAGCATCCATGTGTACGGCTATCAGTTTGATTTGTGCGGGGAGCGTGTCGAGCATCGCCATCACTTCCTGTTCGTCGGGGATGATGCAGCCGTCTGTCTTGGAAAATTCGGGGAACACCGCACCGCCGCTGTTTACAACGATATAATCAGGGCGGTATTTTTCCACGGTTTCAAGGATGCACGGTTCCCATTTGCAGTCGCCCATTATATAAATGGTCGGAAGTCCCTCCGCCATCAGCACATAGCCCGACACGGGTCCCATCATCTGGCCTATCTGACCGAAACCGTGATGACCCGTGGTGCGGTGGATGGTCAGGTTGCCTATTGTCTTGCTCTTTTCAATTGCTTCTACATTTGTAAAACCATCTTGCACGAGGGTTTCCTTGTCTTGCGGCTGGGTGTAGAAAGGGATGTCTTTCGGCAAATGTTGTTTCACGCTCGGTTCATAATGGTCAATGTGGTTGTGTGTGAGCAGTACCATATCCACGCCCTCGGTGATTTCGCTGATGGGCATTACCAGATGCACCCTCGGACTTTTATACACGCCGAGAGCGGATTGCAGGGTTCCTTTGTCGGCAAATACGGGGTCAACAAGGATGGTGTGTCCTGCATAATTGATTTTCAAGGTGGCGCTGCGCACCAACCGGATAATAGCTTTCTCGTTCATAATGTTACGCTTTTATGATTTGTCGGGTGCAAAGTTCGGAAGATTCCCCTGATGCCTCTATGCCTTAAAAAGAGGAATATATGCCATTTTGATAAAAGAATGATGTATATTTGCAGAAAGCAAAGAACAAGAGCGATGAAAACGATAACCAACCCCGAAAGACTGGTCAGCGTCCCGTTCAGCAAGACACGTTGCGGCGTGGACTTCTACATTAACACAGGCGAGAGCAAGGACATCTGTGGTGTCTTGACCGAACACCGGACGTTCAAGACGGATTTTTTCAGTTTCTATTTCTTTCGCCGCGCCAATGGCTATGTGCTGTTAAACTTCCGCAAAATAGAGTTACGGGACGATATGGTGCTCCTCCTGTCGCCGCACCAGCAACAGGAATGGCACGTGGACGAAGCGGAACTGGACTACACCTTTCTTATCTTTCGCGAAGACTTTATGCGCACGTTCATCGCCGACAAGTTCTTCGTCTATCGCCTGCTGTATTATTATCAGACCGACACGCCACCGTACCTGTTTGCCGCGCCGGAAGAACTGGCGGAATATATGCGCCTCTTGGGGAAGATAAAACAGGAGCTGCTGCATCCTGTGGCAGACACTTACAACCTTATCGTATCTGTGCTTTACTATCTGTTGGTGGTTATCAACCGGGCATACGCCAAAACTTACCGTCTGCCGGTCGAAGTGCCGAAGAACAATTATGCATTCCAGTTCAAGGACTTGCTCGAAAAGCATATCCGCACCGTGCAGCGTGTTCAGGAATATGCCGATATGCTCCGTGTGAGTCGCATCACGCTGAACAACTCCGTCGTGGCGCAGTTCGGCGTGTCCGCCACCCATTTGCTCAAACAACGCCTGTTGGAGGAATTGAAAAACGAGTTGTTGTTCTCCGACCGCAACGTGAGCCAGTTGGCGGACGAGTTCCACTTTTCCGACCCCAGCCATCTGATGCGTTTCTTCAAGCAACAGACGGGAAAGACGTTTACGCAATATATCACGGACTACCAAAATGGAATATACGAATGAAAAGCAAGAAAAAACTTTATAAGACTTGCACTCCTATCCTCTTTTTTTGTATTTTTGCAGTCGGCGAGAGTTTTTAGGTGGAAATACACCGCATATCACAGAATTAGCAACCGTTGCCAAGTCATTACCTCACTCTTTGAGAAAAGCTTATAAATAGCTTGTTTCTAACAGATTCCTATTTGTGTATCGAATTTTTTTTCTGAAAAAAATGTGCTTTTCCGGTACCCGGTCGGGCATGCTCTCCGTAACAGAAGCAGAATCAGTCAGAATTTTGAACCATGAAAACGAAAATGATCTTTTTGCTACAACCAGGGACGGTGGGCGAACGGCGACCAGCAGGTGGCCCTGAATTTCCGCACCGGAGGGCTGGACTTTTTTGTGAAGGGCTATGTCAGCGAAAAGAATTCATACGGAGAGACGGAGGCTGTGATCCGCACGGAGGGAAAGGACGTGTGGGAGACGGTGGCCGGCGATGTGCAGACGTCGCGGTCGCAGAGGTTCTCGGCCGAGGCGGGCTTCAACTGTGAGGTAAACGAGCATCATTCGTTCGGGGTGAAGTATACGCCGGGGGGAACACTGGGCACTGCCCTCCAGCGGTCGTGGGGGGAAACGGTCACTTCCTGCAACGGGACTGAGGCGGAACGGGCGGACTTCGTGATGCGTTCCTGTCCCCGCGACGGGATCAATCATGCGGTCAATGCGTATTATGTGGGCGAGGCCGGCCGGTGGACGCTGGATCTGAATGCGGATTATCTGGACAACCGCATGAAGAGCAGCCAGTATGCGGAGGACGGAAGCGGGGCGGACATCAGCAGTGTGTCCGACTCGGAAAGCCGGCTTTATGCGGCCCGGCTTCAGGCAGGCGTGAAGCTGGGAAAAGGGCAGCTGTCGTTCGGGTCGGAAGGAACGCTGACGGAGCGGAAGGATCTTTTCACGCAAAGCGGCTTCTCGGCCGATGCGGACAATTTCATCCGCCAGCGTGCCTTTGCGGTCTTTGCCGGGTATTCGGCTTCCTGGGGAAAATGGCGGGCGAATGCGGGGCTGCGCTATGAGCACCGTGCCACGGATTACTGGGATCAGGGGGTCCGGGTGGAGGAACAGAGTCCGGTGTATGATGAGCTGATTCCCACGGTGTCTGTCAGCTGGCCGGACCGGGATCTCAGTCTGGCACTTGCCTGGAAGGCGATGCGGACCAATCCTTCGTATGCCCTGCTGACCAATGCCGTCAGCTACCGGACCCAGTATTCGTATACGACGGGGAATCCGGGACTGGAGCCGTCGCAGGCCAGCGTCCTGTCGCTGAATCTGGCTTACAAATGGCTGTTTGCCTATGTGCAGTACAGTTACTCCAGAAATTCTCTTTCGAACATTACCATGCCTTACAATGAGGAAACTCATCCGGGGGTCCTGCTGTTCACTTCGGCCAATCTGGCACCGGGTTCGGGCTGCATCATCAATCTGAGCGCTGCTCCGCGGATCGGTGTCTGGCAGCCGCAGTTCAGCATTAGCGGGGTATATGCGGCTCCCGACGGCCGTAACCTGGGGATTGAGGTCTGGCGCCGGCAGCCGCTGTTTAATTTCGGATGGGACAACAGCTTTACGTTGCCGCAGGGCTGGTTTCTGAACGTACAGGGCAGTCTGCAGACCGCCGCACGGATGGGATTCATGGTGAACCGTCCGGAGGGCCGGCTGAATGCCCGTGTCAGCAAGTCGTTCCTGAAGGACGATGCGCTGACGTTGTCGCTGACTGCGGATGATATACTCCGTACCGGGTATTATCATTTCAATGTCTATGGGATCGATTCCTACAACGGGAACCGTATCTACCGCGACTGGCAGCGTGTGGGGATCCAGCTTTCGTATAAGTTCAATGCCACTAAGAGCAAATATAAGGGTACCGGAGCCGGCCAGAGCGAAAAGGCCCGTCTGTAGGGCTGCACCGGTTCTGCCTATTCTCTGCGGATGATCTCCTCGAAGTCTGCATCGATCCCGGTGTTCCGGTCGAAATCCCAGAGCGTGAGGCTGCGCAGCTGATAGTAGTAGTACCAGTAATAGAACAGCTCGTTGATGTGTTTCTGGCGGGCTTCGTCCTTGCTGACCTGGGCGTCGTTCAGGTCGAGGGTGCTGATCTGTCCCACCATGAAGGTCTCGACATTGGTGTGATAGCGTTTGCGGGCAATCCGGTCGGCTTCTCCGGCAATCTTCAGCTGGCGTTTCTGGTTGTTGAACTGTTCGGTCAGGATGAAGAGGTTCTGGTTGAAGTCCATGGTCTCCTGGCGCAGCTTGCTTTCAGTCACCTGACGGTTGCTTTCGGCCACACGGACCTGTCCGCGCCGTTTTCCCCAGTCGAGCAGGGGGATTCTGATTCCGACTTCCACCACCTGATTGTCTTTCAGGTGCTGGTAGGAGGAACGGAAGCTGTGGTCGGTGCCCGTATATCCCACCTGGGCGAACAGGGTGATTTCCCGGAGATTTCCTCTGGCTTTGGCCACTTCGTAGTCGGCTTCCAGCTGGCGCCGGCGGATGTTGCGGGCGAAGGAGTTGTTGGCCAGGGCTTTTTCCAGCACGTCCTGATAGTTGAGCAGTCCTCCGGGAATGGAGTCAGGCAGGACGGGATCCAGTTCCTCCTGTCCTTCCAGGGCCAGGAACGAGCGGAGGGTGAACATGGCATTCTTCAGGGAACTTTCGTTGTCGGTCAGGGCCGATTCGGCATTCAGCATGTTCAGCTGCAGCTGGAGCAGGTCGTTTTCGCTGATCTTTCCCATGCGGCGTTTGACCTTGGCCACTTCGTACAGCTTGCGGGCATTTTCCAGGTTCTGGCTGGAGATGTTTACCCGTTCGCGTGCCAGCAGCAGATTGAAGAAATGATTGATGGTGTTCAGCGTGACGTTTTCCGTGGCACTCAGGAAGGCCGCTTTGGCTTCCTCATAGCGTACCGGCTCGATGCGGCGGTTCCACTTCACATTGTTGACGCTGAAGATGGGCTGGTTGAGGGTCAGCGCCACCGGGACGGACATGAACTGGCGGGATTTGTTTCCGCTGAGCTGGCTCAGGTAGTCCAGTGAGGTCGTGAGCGACAGCGTACCTCCGGTCAGCCAGATGCTCTGGTCGATGGAGATCGATCCGGACAGATTCATATAGTCATTGCGCACGTAGGTATAGGCTCCGTTGTCCTGCTGGTAGGAGTTGTATTTCTTGTTATAGCTCGGAAGCGTGGCCGTGAAGCTGATTTCCGGCAGCAGGTTGGCCTGGAAGGTGCGGTACTCCCAGTAAGCTGTTTTCAGTTCGTTGAGGGCCACTGCTGCATCTACGCTTTGCACCCGTGCCAGAAGGATGGCTTCATCGAGTGTGATGCTGCGTCTGGCGGTTTGTGCCGTGCCTGCCTGGGGAAGCAGGGGCAGAAGGCTCATCCCCCATGCAAGAAGGATCTGTTTCATTGTTTTTCGGTTCATATGGCTTGTTGTTTTTATTTTTATGGTTCTGGTTTTCCGGTTTGCCCGTTTTCCCGGGTCTTCCGGTTTGCTTGCTTTTTCGGGTCTTCCGGCTTGCTTGCTTTTTCGGGTCTTCCGGCTTGCTTGCTTTTTCGGGTCTTCCGGTTTGCCCGTTTTCCCGGGCTTCCGGCTTGCTTGCTTTTTCGGGTTTTCCGGTTTGTTTTCGGGCTTTCCAGTCTTTTCTCGGTCTTTTCAGCCTTTTCTCGGGCTTTTGGGCTTTTTTCTGTTTTGTATCGCGGATTTTTCCGTTTTTTTGTTCTGTATTTGCAAGGTGGCTGTTCTGTTTTGTCCGTTCGGAAGGAAATACACAAATCCAGTGCCAGAATTGCAAGTTGTTGATTATCAGATATAGCTCTTCCGGTGAGTGTCCGGAAATGGACACTTTCTGATTCTGTAGCGGAAGACTGTCCGTTTTCGGACACTCGGGGCGATAAAGTATTGCAGATAATCAGGTAGTTAGGATTCTGGCACGCAAATTGTTTCAGGAAGGGTACCGTTGAAAACGGATTTGAATATGTATGAAAACGGACAAGGAAAATTCAAATAATCATGGATAGAGAAATACCAAAGAAAACATTGCAGCGTGAACGCCGGAAGCGGTGGCTGGGTTATGGAATGGCCGGACTGTTGCTGATTGGCGGCATCACCTGGATTCCTTCACTGATGCAGAGCCGCGTGAATGAGAAGGATCTGCTTTTCAGTGTCGTGGACCGCGGGACGCTGGAAGTGAGTGTCAGTGCTTCCGGAAAAATAGTTCCGGCAGTTGAGGAGATCATTACCTCGCCGGTCAGCGCACGTATTGTGGAAGTGTACCGCCGGAGCGGAGACAGCGTGGAGGCAGGGACTCCGTTGCTGAAGCTTGATCTGCAGAGTACGGAAACCGAGTACCACAAGCAGCTGGATGAGGAACGGATGAAACAGCTTCAGCTGGATCAGTTGCGGATGAATAATGAAACTTATCTGGGCGATCTGGCCATGAAGGTGAAGGTACAGGCCATGAAGGTGGGACGCATGGAAGCTGATTTGCGCAACGAACGCTATCTGGACAGCCTCGGATCGGGGACTACGGACAGGGTACGTCAGGCGGAACTTGCTTATAATACCGGATGTCTGGAACTGGAACAGCTTCGTCAGCAATATGCCAACGAGCAGAAAGTAAAGGAGGCTGATCTGAAAGTGAAGCAGCTTGAACTGGATATTTTCCGCAAGAGTCTGTCGGAAACCCGGCGTACGCTGGAAGATGCTCAGCTGCGTTCGCCGCGTAAGGCCATCCTGACTTCCATCAATACGCAGGTAGGATCGCAGGTGGCGCCCGGGAGCCAGGTGGCGGTGGTATCCGATCTGAGTCATTTCCGGGTAGATGGAGAGGCTGCCGAATCATACAGCGACCGGATTGCTGCCGGTGCCAGGGCGATGGTTCTCGTCGGGCATGACAGGCTGGAAGGGATGGTGAGTAGCGTGACACCGCTGAGCCGTGACGGAATCATGTCCTTTACGGTGCAGCTGGATGACAGCAGCAACCGCCGTCTGCGTTCCGGACTGAAAGTTGATATTTATGTCATCAATGCGGTGAGGGAAGAGGCTCTTCGCATCAGCAACGGGTCGTTTTATGTGGGTGCCGGCGAGTACGAGCTTTTCGTGAAAGAAGGCAGTGGCCGGCTGGTGAAGCGCAAGGTCCGTCTGGGAGCATGCAGCTACGACCAGGTGGAAGTGCTGGACGGCCTGAAGGAAGGTGACTGCGTGGTGGTGAGCGATATGAGTATGTATCAGAGCCGGACACAGATCAAACTGAAAGAAAAGGAATGAGAAAATAAAACAGGAAATCAACAAAAAAGACAAAAGATATGATACGGGTTTATTTCAGACAAGCATGGATCATGCTGAAACAGAACCGGCTGTTCTCGTCGGTTTACATTGTGGGAACGGGACTTTCCATTGCTCTGGTGATGGTTCTGTTTGTCATTTATTATGTGAAGGCCGGACCGGTTTATCCGGAATACAACCGGGACCGCATGCTGGTGATCAAAACGATGAAATCGCAGTATAAGGGTTCGAATGGAACATCCTGCAATACCGGAGTCTCTTATTTCGTAGCGAAGACGCTGCTGAAGGATCTTCCCCATCTGGATCAGATTGCCGTGTTTCAAGGCGGCGGATGGAGCAGGATGCGGGTAGACCTGCCCGGCAACCAGGGAAGCCAGGAAATCCTGCCTGGATACGTGGACTGCGGGTTCTGGAACATGTTTTCCTTCCGTTTTCTCTCGGGAAAGCCTTTTGTACAGGCTGATGTGGATTCCCGTCTTCCCGTGGCTGTCATCTCCGAGAGTCTGGCCCGGAAACTGTTTGCCACGACCGATGCGACAGGGAAGTATCTGAGCGTGAATGCAGAGAGGATACGGGTATGCGGAGTGGTGAAGGATGTGTCGTACGCAACCCCCACAACGGTCGCCGACCTGTGGATGCCCATGACGCGTTGTCCGGCGTTCGATGACAAAGATCCCGACGGAAGGCTGAATGGCGCTTTCTGGATCTACCTGACGGCACCGACCCGGGCGGAAAAGAAGCAGCTGCGGGCGGAAGTGCAGGATGCTTTCCGGCGTTATAACGCGCAGGATCATCCCTATGTCAGCGATCTGATGGAACAGCCGGACGACTATTGGAAAAGTTCGTTGCGCACGGACTGCATGGGGGCGCCTGATGTGAAGCAGACCGTCCGGCAGCTGGCTTACATTCTGCTGGCCCTGCTTTTCATCCCGGCTCTGAATCTGGGCGGACTGATTTCTTCACGGATGGACCGGCGCCTGGGCGAACTGGGAGTCCGGCGGGCGTATGGAGCCACCAGCCGGATGCTGGTGAACCAGGTGCTGTGGGAGAACCTGTTGCTGACCTTACTCGGAGGAGTGGCCGGAATGCTGGTGTCGTGGGGCATCCTTCTGTCCGCCAGGGGATGGATCCTGAATCTGGGAGCAGACAACTGGGGGAGAGTTCCTTACTCCGATGCGTCTCTCTTCCTGGGGCCGGAGGTGCTCTTCAATCCCTATGTTTTTGCGATGGCCTTTCTGGCCTGTCTTTTCCTGAATGTGCTTTCGGCGCTGATACCTGCCCTGTGGGCGTTGCGTCACTCCATTGTCAATTCACTTCATGCACAGCGATAAAAACCAATGACTATGTTTCAGAATATTCTACACCAATTATGGAATCAGCGGAGACAGAACGGATGGATTCTGCTGGAGCTGATCGCAGTGACTTTCTTTTTGTGGACGGTGATTGATCCCGTCTGTGTGCTGACGGGCAACCGGCTGATTGCTCCCGGGTTTGAACCCGAGGGACGGTATGTGCTCGAACTTGAGGCCTATGATCCCAATGATGTGCGCTACCGGAAGGAGGTGACCGACACCGCCCAGCGGGACAATCTCCTGCGCATTGCTGATCTGATCCGCCGGTGTCCGGAAGTGACGGATCTGACCTTCGTGACGCCTTATTCGTTCCCCAACAGTCCTTCCTGGAGCGGCAATACCATTGCCACGGACACGCTCGACAACGCACAGACACGGAAGCTGTCGGCTCAGTATTATGAGTTTTATGCCCGCGAAGGCGGCAACCTGTTCCGCACCTACGGCATGCGTGATGCCGTTACCGGGCGGGATCTTGAGATTCCGGCCGACTGTCTGGATGGCGACAAGGTGTTTGTTTCGGCCACACTGGCCCGCCACTTTTACGGAACAACGGATGTCCGGGGAAAGAAATTCTTCATGAGCGGCAAGCCGTTTGAAGTGGCCGGCGTGTTCGGTGAGTTCAAGCACCGCGATTACGAGCAGCCCTTTCCGCTGGTTGTCTTTCTGAAATCCAGAATTGAGGCCGAACCCTATATTCAGTGGAGATGGCGCATCGTTTTCCGGCTGAAGGACGGCGTGGATGCCCGGGCCTTCGAGAAGCGGTTCCGCGAGGAAGTGGCTCCGCAGCTTCAGATCGGCAATTTCTGCTATCCGGAACTGGTTTCGTTCAACCGGCAGATCCGGAACGAGCTGGAAAATAGCGGTACACTGAACAAGCTGCGTGTGCAGTATGCTCTGGCCGGATTCGCCCTGCTCTGCATCTTCCTGGGCATGACCGGCACTTTCTGGGTGCGCTGCGATGCCCGCCGTGGGGAGATCGGCCTGATGCGCAGTCTGGGTGCGACGAAACGTGACGTGCGGAAGCGCTTTCTGGTTGAAGCCTGGCTGCTGGTTACGGTGGCCTTCCTGATCGGCCTTGTGGCAGTGGCACAGTATGTCGTGACTTCCGGCACTCTGGAAGGGGACGACACCTTCTACTGGCAGAACCGTCCGCTGGCCCATTTCCTGGTGGTGAGCGGTGTCGTATACGTCCTGCTGGCAGCGGTTTCCCTCGTCAGCACGCTGATCCCCGTGAGCCGTATCGCCCGCGAGGAACCGGCCGACGCACTGCGTGATGAATAAGTATGGTATGAACAAGTTAAAAAACGAATGCAATATGGCAATAATCAGACTGACCGGGATCAATAAGATCTACCGGGTGAATGAGATTGAAACCCAGGCTCTGGAGAATGTGAACCTGGAAGTGGAAAAGGGAGAATTTCTCAGCGTGATGGGGCCTTCGGGCTGCGGCAAGTCGACGCTGCTGAATATCATCGGCCTGCTGGATGCTCCGACGAGCGGAACGCTGGAGCTGAACGGGAATGTGATCACCCCTGCCATGGGCGACCGCCGGCTGGCAGAGTTCCGCAACCGGACGCTGGGGTTTGTCTTCCAGTCGTTCCATCTGATCGGCTCGCTGAATGTGATCGACAATGTGCAGCTTCCTCTGCTCTACCGCGGAACGGGATCGTCGGAACGCCTCCGTCTGGCGCAGGAAGTGCTCGAACGGGTGGGACTGAGCCACCGCATGCGCCATTTCCCCGGCCAGCTTTCGGGCGGGCAGTGCCAGCGTGTGGCTATCGCCCGTGCCATCATCGGCAATCCGGAGATCCTGCTGGCCGACGAGCCGACGGGTAACCTGGACTCCCGGATGGGGGCGGAAGTGATGGATATCCTCCACCGGCTGAACCGGGAAGACGGACGGACCATCGTCATGGTGACGCACAACGAGGAACAGGCGCGCCAGACTTCGCGCACGATCCGTTTCTTCGACGGACGGCAGGTGGAATGACGGATCATCCTGCCCAGCCGGCACGGTCGAGGCCCCGGTAGCCGATGGCTTCGGCCAGATGGGAGGGCAGGATGGAAGGACTTCCTTCCAGATCGGCAATGGTGCGCGCCACCTTCAGGATGCGGTCGTAGGCGCGTGCCGAGAGGCTGAGCCGCTCCATGGCAGTCTGCAGCAGGCGCAGGCCGGCTTCGTCCGGACGGGCATAGCAGGCCAGCAGGCGGGAGGTCATCCGGGCGTTGCAATGGATTCCCGGATGGGCGGCAAACCGCTCTTCCTGCAGCCGGCGGGCACGGACCACGCGCTCCCGGATGACGGCGCTCGGTTCGGAAGGACGGGCGTCGGACATCTTTTCGAAGGGGAGAGGAGTGATTTCCACCTGCATGTCAATGCGGTCGAGAAGCGGCCCGGAGATGCGGCTGAGATAGCGCTGCACCTGTCCCGGTGTACACACGCAGGGGCGTGTCGGATGATTGTGATATCCGCACGGGCAGGGATTCATGGAGGCCACCAGCATGAAGCCGGCCGGATAGTCAACGGTGTAGCGGGCGCGCGACACGGTGATGTGGCGGTCTTCGAGCGGCTGGCGGAGCACTTCAAGCACGCTGCGGCTGAATTCGGGCAGCTCGTCGAGAAACAGCACACCGTTGTGTGCAAGCGAAATTTCGCCCGGCTTCGGATTGGCGCCGCCGCCGATCAGACTGACAGCAGACAGCGTATGGTGCGGCGCGCGGAACGGGCGGTGCAGCAGCATCGGGTGCGAGCTGTCGGTCAATCCCGCGACTGACCAGATCTCGGTCGCTTCAAGTGCTTCCTTTCGCGTCATGTCGGGCAGGATCGACGGAAGCCGCCGCGCCAGCATGGATTTGCCCGCGCCGGGCGGGCCGACGATTAGGATATTGTGCCCGCCAGCTGCAGCGATCTCAAGCGCGCGCTTGACATTTTCCTGCCCTTTGACCTCCGAGAAGTCGGGCATATGCTCCATAAGCGTATCAAGCGCAGGCGCAGCGGCGGGTTCTATATTGACTTCGCCGCGCATAAGGCACAGCAGCTCGTCAACATTTTTCACGGGGTACACGCTTATCCCGTCCGCGAATGCGGCCTCGGCGGCATTATCCGCCGGAACGAACAGCTTCTTCACGCCGCAGCGCGCCGCGGCGATGGCCATCGGCAGTGCGCCGTACACCGGGCGCAGTTCCCCGCTCAGGGACAGCTCGCCGATGAACGCGCAGTCGTCTCCCGGCTCGTCTATATCGCCGTCGGCGGCAAGGATGCCGATGAACATCGGCAGATCGTACAGCGTACCGGCCTTTTTCTTATCCGCCGGAGCGAGATTCACGGTCATGCGGCTGACCGGAAAACGGTAGCCGTTATTCTTTATCGCAGCGCGGACGCGCTCTCGCGCCTCTCTGACCGCCGCGTCGGGCAGGCCGACAACGTCAAACGCGGGCAGGCCGTTGGAGATATACCCCTCCAGCAGCACCTCATAGCCGCCGATGCCCTGCAAGCCCATGGAACGAACCTTCGCTATCATCCGGTTTCACCGCCTTTCCGCAAACGGGACGGCGCATTTTCTATTCGCCGTCCCATATCATATGCTTTTATTCCTCGGTCTCGCCGACGAGGGCAATGTGCAGCTCATCAAGCTGCTTCTGCTCGACGGTGGACGGAGCTCCCATCATAAAGTCCTGCGCGTTCTTGTTC
>ENA-OPRX01000719-OPRX01000719.1-human-gut-metagenome-genome-assembly--contig:-NODE-719-length-20331-cov-15.103324_pt1 | contig 20331 bp, 17 predicted proteins | sample MGYA00241450_ERZ501892 | MGnify/ENA primary metagenome ERZ501892 (study PRJEB25962, sample SAMEA2042223) | human gut metagenome | biome: human gut; feature: human-associated habitat; material: faeces...
GAAGCAGCTCTACGGCACCCTTGATGGTCTGCAAGACAATCTTCTGGGCATCCTTTGCCTTGAAGCCCATCTCTACGCCGCCTTCTACATTGGCTCTTACATAGCGCATGGCGTAAGCGATGGCACACGACATAGCTGTAGCTGCTGGGAAGAGACGTTCTTCCATGATGAGGCTTTCGCCCAATTCATCAAAGATTTCTGTAATCTGCTGGATTTCTGTAGCAGATGCATCTACAGGAGTGATGAAGGTCATCGACTGCTTGTAGGCGATGGCGATGTTTGGCATCACGAGGAAGAAGGTTGGGGTGATACCATCCTTGTCCAGCCACTCCTTGATGTTGGCTGATGGCACACCGGCTGCTACCACTACGAGTTTCTGACTCTTGTAGTTGAGTGCATCCTTGATTCCCTTTAATGTCTTCTCCACGCACCATGGCTTTACTACCACGCAAATGATGTCTGCGCCGTGGCAAGCCAACTGGTTGTCGAGGGTTACACTGGCTCCTTCGCTTGCGAAGTGATCCAATACTGGTTGGTTATGGTCAGATACCGTAATATCTGATGGAGTGAACTTCTCGCTCTGCAAGAGTCCTTCTGCCATGGCACCGCCCATAGCACCTGCTCCGATAATTGTTATTTTCATTGTCGTCTTATAGTTAAAATGCAATTACGGTGCAAAGATACTACTTTTATCAGAAAAAAGAGCAGTTTATTGACGATTTTTTAAATTCAGTGATTACAAAGTTGTTTTTTATAATAAACAATTCCAAGGATTATTGTCGCAAAGATACGGCTTTTTTAAAGAATTTTGCTAGTTTACTCCCATTCTGGAAGTATCTACGTCCTTGGTTCTCTTTTCCTTGTACTTGCCTATCTTATAGATGATGGAGATGGAGGCTGATGCCCAATCTTGCTTGATGTTCATGTGGTAGTCTTGATTGCCTTGTACTGATTTTGTAGAGAATCCCTCGTTGAAGATGTTGCTGCCTTTAACCACAATGCTCCATTTATCATTATCGGAAGCCCATCTCAACATAGCAATCAAGAGAAAGACTGATTTGATGTCATAGAGTCCTTGAATGGCTTTCGACTGATAGAATGGGTTAAATATGAAATGGATGTGATGGTTTCGGCTAAGCTGGGCGGATAGATTTCCGGCAAGAATGGCAGAGATATGTTTGCGATTGAAGGGCAAGTCAAAGAAATCGTTACTCTTGTCATGTCTGTAGATTCCTGTTGCCGAAACACTTCCGTTCATCCAATTGCCTATACCGAAAGTCGTCGATGCTCTAATGCCTATAGTATGATTATAGTCGAAATTGGTCTCCTTCATAATGACTGCCAGGTGGTCGGTAGTCTGATAAGGCAACTGCACAGAATAGTTGGGTTGGAACTCTGCAAATGCCATCAATGTATGGCGACTTTTGATTGTCCACATCAGGTTGGTCTCGTATGTAGAGTAAGGCTTGAGATGAGGATTTCCCCATATCTCCATATAGGTAGAGGCATAGTAAATGCTGCTCATAGTTGACCAATAGCTAGGAAACTGTGAGCTGGAACTGAAGGATAAGTTGAGTATGTTGCCAGGATTGGCTTTCCACGATGCATTAAGTGTGGGATTGATCGGCGGTGAAAAGCCATTTGTCTATTACCTGCTTGCTGTTTGTGTATAGAATACGCTCTTCGTCAAGCATTGTTCCTTCCAGATATTGCTGGCTGGGGTTTTGGTAGTTGAGATAGGATATGCCTATTTGTAGTCCAAAGGGCAGGTTGTAGCTGGCATCTACATTGTGCAGGTAAATATGCTCATTGCCCTGTTGCTGGGATGTGTTTGTTCCCATCGTTTCATGATGAAGATGGCTGCTATCCCATTTTCCTGTATATGCCAGGGATAGCTGGTGGTTATCAGTAATGGCATAACCCAGTCCCATGCGATAGTTGTGAATCAATCCAAGGGCCTTCTGCGAGGTCTTGTCATTATACGCAACTCGTTTCCCTTGAAGCGGATATTTATAGTCTTTGTAATCTTAATACTACAATAAACGTGCGCCAATGCTATAACAACCGTTAAAAACCAAGTCTTATTTCGAAATTTCATCCGTTTTTTATTCTTTTGTTCTCATTTTAGCGATATTTTTCGTATATTCGCATTCGCAATCGGGAAACCGACAACGCAAAAATCTAAAAATGAATGCAAAAACAAATATCTTATGGCAAAGATTATAGTAAGAAACCAAACGATAAAGACGCTAACCAAGGATGGTGTTGATTACATCTGCATTACCGATATAGCAAGGCAGAAGAATCCCGTTGAGCCCAAAGATGTGGTAAAGAATTGGTTGCGTTCCAAAAACACCTTGGAGTACTTAGGACTTTGAGAGCAGTTGAACAACCCTAATTTTAAAGGGGTCGAATTCGCCCCCCTGAAAGAAGCGGACTCGAATGCTTTTACGATGAGTCCGACTCGATGGGTGGAACTAACCCATGCTGTAGTATTATTAAATTTTATCAACTATGAATAGTAAGAATTTATACTTTACAATCTTCTCTTTAATCCTTTTAGGATTTATCTCTTCTTGTACAGAGAATAGTAACACGTGTAGTCCTTCTTATGCAAGCAATATAGAACAACTTAATGAAAAGCTATATGAATCTTATGCAAATATTGCAACGAGAGGAAACAATACAACATCTGATGACATAATAACACCAGAATATTTTGGCGGCTCATATGTCAAGGCAAATAAACTTATTGTCATGGTCAAAAGTGGAAGTCAAAAAGGAATAGAAGATGTAAAGAAAAGATTAGGAACAGATTCAAATGTAATATTTGAATCTTGTACTTATTCTCTTCAAGAATTAAAAGACTTAAATGCTAAACTTGAAGTATCTTTAGCCAAGAAAACCGCATTGCGAGACGAAATTGGATGGGTTGCTGTTGGTATTAGACCTATTCAAAACAGAATTGTTGTATATTTGAATAATGTTTCTAATAAAAACATCTCTAAATTTAAAAATGAAATTTGCAATTCTGATAAAATAATTTTTGATCAGTTGGAAATAGAGCCAATTGAAATACAAAAAGATACTATTGCTATAGATAACGAAATCACTCCTTTAAACGAACAACTATCGTTTCTTTAAAACATAAGTAATAACATGCACCGATATTGCGTGTTATCTAAGTTCGATTAAATTAAGATAAAACAGAAAGTCAGTGGTTGCATAGAAGAGGCATACGATGTCTTCGAGAACCGCAAGGATGGGGTTATCAAAGTAGCCATATTACCCGGATAATGCAAATTATTTCTCGGATTTGAGTATTTTAGCGAAGGTTATTTCTCGGATTTGAGTATTTTAACGCGATTTATTTCTCGGATTTAAGTATTTTCGCTATTTTTGCGTTTGTTATTCAAACAGTTAAAATTATGGCAGAATACATACAAAGAAAAATTTCGGCGCATTCGATTACATTGACAATCAAGCCGATGGCGCAGTAAGGCACGTTACCATACTGCCACTCTACGCATTATCCCTATTAAGAAATAGCCCTCATTTTGAGGCATTTGTTTAATTCAAATAGAACCCACTAATTCAAGTGGACTCAAATATCAAATTATAGTGTTGTGGAATTTAGGATTAGCACGTTTAAATAAGAAACAAGAATAATGAGAACAAGATATCTGTTATGGGCGCTTCTGGCGCTGGCTATTACTTCCTGCCAAGGCGGAAAAACGGGAGCAGGAGACGGAGATGGGGGCGATACCGTGAAGATGAAGTATGCCCAACTGCTTACCATCGTGAAACATGGTGGAGAGTATGCAGAACATGATGGCGAATATGCAGAAGTGACCATCGCCAACCCCTGGAAGGAGGGAACGCTGCTCCACCGATATATTCTGGTTCCTAAGGGAGAAGAGGGGAATAAGACGGTGGCAAGACTTGCCATGCAACGTTCTGCGGGTGTAAGATGCGTTACTGATACCGTGCGGACACCAGTGGAAAACAGTGCCGTTTTCACTTCGCCTCATTGCCAACTGCTGTATGAGTTGGGCTGCGGACAGGCTATCCGTGGCGTCTGCGATCTGGATTACATCAATATTCAGGATGTAAAGAAGCGTGCAGCTTCAGCTGGTAATCATGGCTCTTCATCTGCTATCGCAGATTGCGGTTCGAGCATGGCTCCCGACATCGAGCGGATCATCGCCCTGAAACCCGAGGCTATCCTGGTTTCTCCTTTTGAGAATAGCGGAGGATACGGCAAGCTCGACAAGCTTCATATTCCGCTGATAGAGGTGGCTGATTACATGGAAGCATCGCCATTGGGCAGGGCGGAATGGATGAAATTCTACGGCATGCTGTTTGAGAAATCTGATGCGAAGGATAGTAAAGCAGGTATATTCCAAAGTAAAGCTGATTCGCTTTTTGCAAAGATTGAGAAGGAATATCTGAATCTGAAGGCTGCTGCTAAGAAACTGCCAGCAGGTCTATCGGTATTGACAGAAAGAAAGACTGGCAGCGTATGGTATGTTCCTGGCGGTCAGAGCACTATCGGCATTCTGTTAAAGGATGCCAACGCCCGTTATATCTTCTCAGAGGATCAACACAGTGGAAGTCTGGCAATGAGCCCAGAACAGATTCTGGCAAAGGCAAAGAATATCGATGTTTGGGCATTCAAGTATTTTGGAGGCAAGCCTTTGAGCCGCTCTCAGCTGCTTCAGGAATACGCTGGCTACAAGTCGCTTGCTGCTTTTGGTTCGAGTGGAATCTACCAGGTAGATACCAGCCGCGAACCCTATTTCGAAATCACCAGTTTCCATCCCGAGGTATTGCTCCGGGAGTTCATCCTCCTTTCGCATCCTGCTGACAACGCCAGATTTGCGAAATACGACAAGGAAATCAGGAAGCTTGGAAAGATCCGGTTCTACAAAAGATAAACCGGTTCTACAAAAGTAAAGGAGAAAAATATCTCTCCAAAAACTTTCCTGTTCAAAAAAATATTCGTAACTTAGCGGCGCAAAACGTAAAGCATGTAAGAGTATGGCAAAAATAGTAAATAAATATCCTGTAGGAATACAGACCTTTGAAAAAATCCGCGAAAATGGCTATCTCTATATAGATAAAACCCAATACATCGTGGATTTCCGGGAAAAGAAGATGTCTTATATCTTTCTGAGTCGTCCAAGACGATTCGGAAAGTCGCTCTTTGCCTCTACCCTCCAAGCCTATTTCGAGGGAAGGAAGGAACTTTTTGAGGGATTGGCCATTGCTGATTATGAGAAGGAATGGGTAAGGCATCCTGTGCTTCATTTCGACCTGAGCGGTGCCAAGCACTTTGATGCTGATGCCTTGAACAATTATCTTAATCTGCAACTTTTGCCTTACGAAAAACTTTACGGTAAGGGAGAATATGAAATCCGTCCGAATGAAAGACTGGATGGAATCGTAAAGCGAGCTTACGAACAGACGGGCAAGAAGGTAGTGGTCATCATAGACGAATATGATGCCCCTTTGCTGGATGTGGTGCATGAGAAGGATAATCTCAAACAGTTGCGCCTCATTATGCAGAACTTCTACAGTCCTCTGAAAAAGCTAGACCCATATCTGGAGTTTATCTTCATCACGGGTATCACCAAATTCTCGCAGCTCAGCATCTTCAGCGAACTCAACAATCTCGATAACATCAGCATGTTCGACCAGTACTCTGCCATCTGCGGTATCAGCAAGGCAGAGCTTACCACGAAGATGAAACCGGATGTAGAGGCTTTGGGCGAAGCGCTTGGCATGACATACGAGGAGTGCCTGGCGGAGTTGACGCATTTTTATGACGGCTATCATTTCAGTGAGAAATCTGAGGATATCTTCAATCCGTTCAGCCTGGTAAAGGCGCTGAACGCACGCAAGATAGCTCCTTACTGGTTTGGTTCAGGTACTCCATCTTATCTTATCAAGGCATTGCAGAAGTATCATGTCAACGTGATGGATATTGAGAAGAAATCTTGTGATGTAGATGACTTCGATGTTTCTCCTGAAGTGGTGACTTCAGCGCTTCCGTTGCTCTATCAGAGCGGTTACCTCACCATCAAGAAGTATAACCCGATACTGCATCGCTATACACTGGAATATCCTAATAAGGAGGTTAAGATTGGCATGCTCAAGAGTCTTGCACCCAACTATCTTTCTCCTATATCCCTGGATAACAACAGCCTTGTGGGTGATTTCCTGGAAAAGCTCTATGACACAGACGTAGAGGGAGCTATGGTGCGCCTGAAGGCTTATCTCGCCAGCATCTCCAATCGCCTGAGCAACAAGAGTGAACGGGATTTCCAGACGGTGTTCTATCTTATCTTCAACCTGATGGGAGCACACATGAGGGTAGAAGAGGATAGTGCGATAGGCAGAGCTGATGCTGTGGTATATATGCCTGATGCTGTGTTTGTTTTCGAATTGAAATATGATGGTTCTGCCGAGGAAGCAATCAGGCAGATAGATGAAAAGGGATATCTGATTCCGTATTCCGCCGACGGCAAGCGCCTGTTTAAGATAGGTGTAAATTATGACAGCAATCAGCGGACGATAGGTGATTGGATTATCAAGGAATAGTTTACTTGAAAGCCCCCGAGTACGATATAAAAGATTACTTTAATAATTTCAAGGAATGAAAGCATTTACTTATATTAAACAAGGAGTGTTTGGCTTCACGGAGAAGGAGAAGCCTGCACTGACTGATGAGCACGATGCCATCGTTAGAGTAACGCTGAGCAGCATCTGCACCAGCGATCTGCATATCAAGCACGGTTCCGTGCCGCGTGCCGTGCCGGGAATTACCGTTGGCCACGAGATGGTGGGCGTAGTGGAGGAAGTGGGAGAGAAGGTGACCCATGTAAAACCGGGCGACAGAGTGACCGTGAACGTGGAGACCTTCTGCGGCGAATGCTTCTACTGCCAGCATGGCTACGTGAACAACTGCACTTCGCCACATGGCGGCTGGGCACTGGGATGCAGAATTGATGGCGGCCAGACGGAATACGTGAGGGTTCCATACGCCACCACCGGCCTGAACCGGATTCCTGATTCCGTGAGCGATGAGCAGGCGCTCTTCGTTGGCGACATCCTTGCCACAGGATTCTGGGCTACGAGAATTTCAGAAATCACGGAAGAGGATACGGTGCTGATTATCGGTGCCGGCCCAACGGGTGTCTCCAGTCTGCTCTGCACCCTGCTCAAGAATCCGAGAAACATCATCGTCTGCGAGAAATCGCAGGCAAGAAGAGATTTCATCCAGCAGCATTATCCGCAGGTGATGGTTGTAGAGCCAGTGGACTGCGAGGCATTTGTCAGGAAGCACAGCCAGCATGGGGGAGCCGATGTGGTGATGGAGGTAGCGGGCGGTAAGGATACCTTCCAGCTAGCCTGGAAATGTGCCCGTCCTAATGCCATCGTCACCATCGTTGCCATGTACGACAAACCTCAGCTGCTCCCTCTGCCGGATATGTATGGCAAGAACCTCATCTTCAAGACGGGCGGAGTAGATGGCTGCGACTGTGAGGAGATTCTGAATCTGATAGCACAGGGCAAGATAGATACCACCCCGCTCATCACCCATCGTTTCCCGCTTTCAAGAATAGAAGAGGCATACGATGTCTTCGAGAACCGCAAGGATGGGGTTATCAAAGTTGCCATATTACCCGGATAATGCAGATTATCCCTATTAAGTAACTACTCTTCCATCCACATCTTGAATCCTTCGCCACGAAGGGTATCCAGGTGGATGGAGGCATCCTTGGCGAAATATCGGCGCAAGTTGTACATCACATTATTGAGACTTTCTTCGCTACAGCGTACACCTCTCCAAACTGTATCCTTGATGTCTTGGCGTGGCACGACTTCGCCCTTATTGATCCATAATAGCTTGAGTGTAGCAAACTCGGTATTGCCCAGCGTCTTCTCGCTGCACCCACGGAAGCTGAGCACATGGCTCTCTGTATCTACGGTGTAGGCACCCATGTTTATCATACGAGAATTGCTGAAGTCTTTAGGCTTGGCATAGCGGTTTACCCATCCCAGGAACTCACGGCTGTCGAAAGGCTTCTCGATGTAAATCATGGCACCATTATTGGCAGCCTCGGTTTTGAGTTCTGGATCATGTAACGAAGATACACACATGATAGGGATATCTTCTGCGGCAAGTCGGATGTCGTTGATTCTTTCCAGACTGTTCTCTTCTCCTATCATCACATCGAGGATGATGAGGTTTGGAGACAGCTTCATGATAAGACTTTCTACTCCAAACAGCGTGTTTTGAAAATAGACCTCATAGCCTGCTTTTTTAAGCAGCAAGACTGCAGTGTTGCCGAAATCCAGGTCATCATCGACCAATAGTACTTTTATCTTTTCCATATTTCTTATTTTATAATGTTTTATAAAGTTTTATCTTGTTCCTTGCCCATAACGATTTGTTGCTTTTAGTTGAGCGGCAATGTGAACGTAAAGGTACTGCCCTTGCCCAGTTCGCTCACCACCTTGATGGTTCCGCCATGTGCCTTGACGGCATATTTTACCATGGCAAGACCTATGCCATATCCGCTCTTATGGTGTGTGGCTGGTATGCGATAGAACTGCTCGAATATCTTCTTCTGATATTTCTTGTCGATGCCTACGCCATGGTCAGACACGCTGATGATGGTAAAATGTTCATCCTGTTTGATGTTGACTTCAACGTTTGCCTCCTTGTCAGAGTATTTAACGGCATTCTCCATCAGATTGCGCATCACATTTTCTATCAGATACTTATCTGCATACACCAGTGCATTCTCTTCACGATGGTCGTGGATGCCGATGGCATGTGGCTTGCTGGCATAGTTGATGTCTATTTGTTCTTGCGCTTGTTGCGTCAGTTCGATGATGTCAACTTGCTCTTTGTTGATAACCAACTTGCTTTCACTAGCCTTAGAGGTAATCAGTATCGTCTTGATGGTATTGGCAAGATTCTTGATTTGTCTTTCAGAAGAAGTAATCATCTCCTGCAAGTCAGCATCCTTGATGATGTCTTTGATGAATCCCAACTTTAGCAAGATGCTTGCCAATGGTGCTTTCAAGTCGTGTACAGTTCCATGAAGGCTTACCTCACGATTCCTCAGAAGGTCTTCCTTGTATCTGATGGCAGTCATCTGGTATCCTACGCAAAAGACGATGATAAGAGCCAACAATATAGTAGATGCTAATGTCCAAATTGAGTTTATGATGAAGGAAGATGGAGTTATATTCACCTTAGCTTGAACGAAACGGATAGGTTTGAGTCCGATAGCGATAGGCTTGCTAGCCTGCCAACTCTCAATGTCCTTTGTTTGCCCATAACTCTTAATGACCTTTTTATTCTCATCTAATATTAATAAGGTATAGGTAAAGCCCTCATTTAAATTCTTCTTGAATATTTGGGAGAGTTTCTTGATATTAATAGGATTACCTTTGGTAGTAAGTATGTCTTTTGTCAATAATCCCATAGCTTCAGCTTCAGTCTCGATAATGCCTTTGTCTCTTAGGTCTTGGATGTTTATTTCGTCAAAACGAATGACATCTTCTTTCTTGGGCTTTGCCTTGAGAAAGTCTTCGTCCGTCATTATTTTTGTGTAGAGTCGTTGCTTTTTATCCTTATGTGAGTGTTTGTTCTTATGTGCTCGGATTGCATACTCTTCATCTACAGTTACTTTTAGTACTAAGTTTACCTTATCAATTTCGTTGTAGATATAGTTTTTGTATTGCAAGGATACATTGTATCCTTGTAGCAAAGTAATGACAATAAGTGCCAAAATTGTTATACAATAATACTTTTTCATGCTTTGTATTTTTACTCATTTAACTTCAAAAGTGCAAAAATACAAATTATTTTTCAAAGTTGTGCACTTTCTTACATCATTTTTACATCATAATCGGTGGGGGTAAAAATGATGTGAGATTTGATGTAAAAAGTTTGGTAGTTTGAGCAATTTGCCGTAATTTTGCATTCAGATATTTTAATTAATATAAAGAGTAACAGCTATGGGTATGTTGAAGAATCATGAACTGGACAAAATCTTAGGTGGCGGCTATTGGTGGCAAGCTCCTAATGGTTTATGGATTTACATCGATGGTGATGAAGAACCAGATGGCGATGATGTTATTGCATATTAGTGATTAATAAATGTTGGTTTCTAATTTAGAAGGCTAACAAGTAGTAAATAATTTAAATTTTAAAATTATGGAAAAACTTAATTTTTTAGATGAAGTCATTTTGGATGATTCCGAGATGCTTGAGATTTGTGGAGGTACTAGTGATAATATCAGTTGTGGCTCTAATTGTGGAAACAATTGTGGTAGTAATTGTGGAAATGATTGTGGGCATGATTGCGGAGGTAGCTCCCTTAAAGATAAGTTAACAAAGCCTGGTGATGTAAAAACATCTCCTGAAGGTTAGTTATAATAGCCGTTTACATGAATCCTTCTTAAAACATGTTGTGCATTTGTATAGTAGATTACGGCATACAATGCACAACTTGTTTATAAGTATCGTCCAATATTAAAAAAATAATACAATGAAGCTAAGTAATTATAACATATACATTCCACATGGCGGTTTTACTATTTTGTATAATTCATATACAGATAGATTCTTAGGTGTGTCTAATGGTGTGGCTGCCTTGTTGAAAAAAAATAACTTGGATGGCTTGAATGCCCAATCTGCAGTGTGGCAGAAAATGAAAATATTAGGTATGTTGATTGATGACAACGTTAACGAAATAGCAGAATTAGAACATAATTATCATGAAACTAAATATAATAACCGTAAACTATATTTTATGGTATATCCAACACAAGATTGTAATTTGAAATGCTGGTATTGCTATGAGTCTCATAAGAAAGGCACAAAAATGTCACAAGATGTATTGGCTGCTGTACAGAAATATGTAGAAAAGGCTATTGAGGCAAATGAATTCGACTCTCTTCATTTGGCTTTTTTCGGTGGAGAACCTTTGTTGAATTACTCTAAGGTTGCTTCGCCTTTGGCGCATGCAATAAAGCAAATGTGTGAAAGCGCAGGAAAGATATTTTCTTCATTCTTTGTAACGAATGCCTCTTTGATGACAGAAGAGATTGTTGAGGATTTGGCTGATTTGAATCCTTATTTCCAAATAACATTGGATGGAGATGCAGAAAAGCATGATCAAGTGAGAATTTGGAAGCGTGACGAAAGAGGAACTTATCAACAGATAATGAATGCAGTACATCTGATTACGAAGAATATAACTTCTCCAAAGAATTCTGATGACCCATTAATTACTTTGCGAATTAATTATGATAATGATACATTGCGCCATATAGATACTATATTGAATGATTTGAAAGATATTGATAAGAATAAGGTTAGGATACATTTTGAACGAGTATGGCAAACCCGAAGTTTGATAGATAGAGAGCAACAACAGTTACTGTTGACAGTTCTTGGCAAATTTGTAAAAGAAGGTTTTATTATTTCTCATGGAGTTTTTAGACGGAAGGATATTGCATGCCCTTCTGACTCTATGAGTTTCTTTATTGTCAATTATGATGGAACTATTCACAAATGCAATGGAAGAACTCTTGATGAGAAAACGCAAGAAGGAATTTTGGATGCGAAGGGAACAATCCTATGGGATGAAACTCGCAGAAAACAAAGAATGAATTTAAAAACATTTAACAACCCTACTTGTTTATCTTGCAAAACCTTGCCTTTATGCATGGGACCATGTAGCCAAAAATATTTAGAGGAAGGAAAATTTACGAGAAATATTTGTAGTAAGAATTCGTTGGATTTCTCTATAGAGGAGTATTTGGCATTTGAGTTTGAAATGAGATATTATCTGGAAAAAATTAATCAAAAATGAATAGTATGAAAGAATTGTTGTTATTGACTTTGTTGGCATCTTCGGCTACAGTTTCTGCTCAAGAGGTAGATTCTGTGAAAACTCAGCATATCAAAGAGGTAGTGGTTACTGCTAAGAATCACGTTGCAATCAAAGATGGTGTTTCATACACTCCAACTCCTGAAGAACGCAAGTCTTCATCTAATTATTCTGCATTGCTGGCTCGTATGATGGTGGCAGGATTGCATGTAGATGAATTTACAAATAAAGTTGAGACAAATTGGGGCAAGGAAGTTCATTTCTTTATCAATGGTTTTGAGGCTAGCGATTGGGAGGTGAAAACTCTTCGACCAAAAGAGGTGGCCCGTGTGGAATTCTTACAATCACCATCTGAGGCAAAATATAAGAACTATCAGGCTGTAGTCAACTTTGTATTACGTGAATACAAATATGGAGGTTATGTAATGGCCGAGGCTAACCAAAGCTTTGGTAACTATGATAGTGGTGATTATGATGTCGCAGGAAAGCTGAAGAAGGGACATATGACTTATCAGGCAATTGTGGGAGCATATTATAAAAATGCTCATGAAATAAGAGGTAACAGAAATATCACTTATACTTATAATGATGCTTCTACGCTTAACAAAAAGGTTGACTATGAGCAAGTTGAAAAGCAGCGAATTTATTCTACAGGTATCAGCGCCAGATATGATTCCAATAATCTGATTTGGCTGGTTCAAGCTGGTGTGAAATATAACAAAACTCCTGATATTTATACCCGACAGAACATTAGATACAATGAGTCTGAAGAGACTTCTTCTGTTTCTGATGCTACCTCTCAATCTCTTACACCCTATGTGAGCTCACAATTCTATCTGGAGGGACTGCCTCATCGTGCTTATGTATATGGTGGACTTTCTTTCTCCTATAACCATAACAAGGGTAGCGAGGATTATCAATTAATGGAATCGGAAGGTCAAAGCATCATCAATGGAACGAGGGAAAATGCTTATTTGCCAAGCTTATGGCTAGGTTATGGATTGCCTGTTTATAAGCAAAATTATTTGGTGTTTACTGCTCAACTCAACTCTGAGATTTATCGCACGAACTATTATGGAACCGCCGATACTTATCAGAAATTAGTGAACTCTTACTATTCCTTTGACTTAAATTATGATCATAAGTTCTCTAAAAAGTGGAGTGGCAGTTTGAAAATGTCCATACCTGTACAGAGTTATAAGGTTCAAGATGAACCAACGATGACAAAGGCTTATATTAATGGAGGCATGACGCTTAGTGGACGGTTTAACGAGAAGCATTCCGTTTATGTACAGGCTAACATCACTCAAAGTTCTATTAATCCTACTTACTACAATACAGTGGTGCGCCAGGACGATGAGGTGACAGGCAGCAAGGGTAATGCTGATTTGAAAACTGTACGCCAGGCCTATGCCCTTTTGTCATATACATGGATGCCTTCTAATTTGTTCTCTCTTAATTCATCCTTTAGTTGGGATAATATCATCAATGATATTGTACCTTATTGGCATGAAATAAGTGGACTGATGGTAAAGGAGATGATTAATAGTGGTTCGTTCAATCCAATATATATCAATGTGACTCCATCTTTGAACCTTGCGCATGGTAAGATTCGTTTGAGTTCTAAAGTTTCGTATGTGCATGAATGGCATTCCGGTCTGTTTCATATAAACAACGGTTATTGGGGACTATATCCTACCTTGTATTGCAGACTAGGAAAATTCTGGGCTGTAAATCTCAATTACGCTTACAGTTCTGGAGAAGGATATATGCGTGGAAGTTCCAACCTTACTCGCTTCTCAGATAATTTGAAGTTAGGATTACAATATACCAAGGGAAATTTATTTGTTAAATTACAGGTTAATTCCCTCATACTTAAAAATGGTAATACGAAGAGTTGGCTTATCTCTGATTATATTGATAGTTATTCTTATCAAAGCCGTCCATGGGATAGACGCTATGTGTCATTATCTGCAAGTTATACTTTAGATTATGGCAAGAAGATTAATCATGGGAGCAATTTGAAATTTAACGGAACGACAAAAACGTCAGTATTGTAATTGTTTATGCGTAATATTAAGGTTGTTCACCAACATGACAGCATGCAATGCGGTATCACCTGCTTGCAGATGATATGTAGATTTTTCGGCAGGGAGTATTCGTTGGACTCTCTGTCGAAACTCTGTTTTGCCAGTAGCATACTTTCTAACATCATTTTTATATAATAATCTGGTGGGCAAATATTATGTGAGAAATGATGTGAAAAGTTTGGCTGTGTGAGGAATTTGCCGTAAATTTGCACCCAGATATTTTTAATTAATATAAAGAGTAACAGATATGGATATATAAAAAAATAATGAACATAGCAAAGTTCTAGGTGGCGGCTATTGGTGGCTAACTCCTAGTGGACAATGGATCTACATCGAAAGTGATGAAGAACCAGAAGGCGATGACATCATTTGTGGATAGTCAATTTTATAATAAAGTATTAACATTAAAAATTAAGATTATGAATGATTTAGTGGTTTTAAGACAAGGATTCGAAGATTCTTTGAACTTGTTGGCTGACAATGAAATGGATTTTGTTAAGGGTGGAGATGTTAATTGTGGAAAGGGGTATACTCATTCTGCAACCGAGATTAGTTGTAAGTGTAAGTATAAAACCGATGTAGATGAAAAAATTGTAAAAAATGGAAACATTGGAAAAATTGAAATAATCCCATAAAATGCAGTATTCCTATTATAATATTGTAAAATCTTTAGGAAGTGAGACCCTTGTATATAATACATTGACTTCTTCCTTCCTAAAGATTCCTACGTCACAATGGAACTCCATATCAGAACAGTCGGATGTGGAGTATGTATCTATGCTTGTAAAGCAAGGCATTCTTGTGGAAAATCATCAGACGGAGATTAACAAATATAAATACTTTTTTTATAAGAATGCTTTTGCTAATCAAGTTTTGGAGTTGACAATAGCTCCGACTATGCGCTGCAATTTCGATTGCCCTTATTGCTTTGAAGGCGACAATAAGTCTTTTCCAAAAATGACAGAGGAGGTCGAAAATGCAATTATCCAATATATTATTAAGAAGAGTAAATATCAACGTGTCAATATCTGTTGGTTTGGAGGAGAGCCTTTGCTAGCATTCGATAAAATTTGTTCTATCAGCTCGGCTCTTGATAAAAAAGGTGTAAAATTTGATGCTAATATTATAACCAATGGCAGTTTGGTAACAGAGAAAGTCTTGGAACTTCTTCCTACTCTTCATCTAACCCATATACAGATTTCTCTAGATGGAGTGGGAGTTGAGCATGATAAAACTCGTAGATATAAAAATGGCAAGCCTTCATTCTTAGATATAGATAGAAATATTGGCTCTATACTGTCAAATACCTCCATAAAAGTAGTCCTGCGTGTTGGTGTGGATAATACTCATCCTGACTCTTATTTGAAAGTCTATGACTATATGAGCGAAAAATATCCTGAGGCAATGGCAGACAAACGTTTGGAGATAGGTTCAAATGCAATACAGAATAGGACTGGTTTTGACAAGGGACAAACTTGTTTCTCAGATGAACAGTTGTTTGACAAAGAAAAGTTTGATTTATGTCATAATAATTGCTTTAAGTCCTCTTTACCAGGAATGAGCATTCCTTGTATGTATAAGAAACCTACATCGTTGGCAATAGATTCTCGTGGCTTTATCTATCCATGTCTAGAGTTGTTGGGCGTGCCTGATAAAAGTGTTGGCAATATTGTGAAAGGAGAAATTTCGTTTTCAAAGCAAGCCAACTTGCTTTTTGATGATAGTGCTTTTGATGACGAAGAATGTCTTACATGTAATGTCTTTCCAATATGTGGCGGTGGCTGTCCAAAAGACAGAGAAGAGTTCAAGGGGAATAAATCTGCTTATTGTACATTTTATAAAAAGTATTTGGCGGATTTACTTCCTTATTATGTAAAATAGATAACTATGACAAGAATACAGATGATAAAAACAATAGTTGGTATGGCATTTTTTATATTTGTCATGCAGAATTTATCTGCACAAACAGGTGCGGATAGTCTCTCTATATATAAGAGTATTAACTTAAATGAAGTGTCGGTAAAAGGTAATCGTCCTATAATAAAGGATGAAGGGAGCCTACGAACTGTACAGGTAAAGGGAACTATGCTTGCTGAGATGGGTAGCTTGAATGATGTATTGCGTGCTACTCCAGGGTTAATCATGATAGGTGAAAAACAGTTTGAGGTAATAGGAAGAGGTATTCCCAAGTATTATATAGATGGTAAGGAAGTAACCAAACAGGATGTGTTGACTACAATAAGGTCTAATAATATCGCAAAGATAGAAATCGAGAGCGAGCCTTCTGCGAAATATCCTGTTGGGACTGAAGCCGTGATTAATGTCGTTACTATTAAACCAATAAAAGACATGATTTCCTTAAACCTAGGGGAGTCAATGAGTTTTAAGCGTAAATATTCCAATAATCCTTCACTTAGCTTCTTGATGAAAAAAGGATTTTGGACAACTAGTATCGACTATGACTATTCTATAAGTAGAAATCTTAATAAGGAAACTTATTTTAAGGAAATATATCATCCAGAAACAACTTTCCGAACAGATGAGGCAAACCATTTGCTTATGAAAGATGATACCCATTCGGTTACTTGGGGTAATGATTTCCAATTGACGGACAAACATAGAATAAGTTTTGAATATTATTTTGAACATGAGAAAGAAAAGGATACCAACGACGAGATGATGTCGTTTAAAAATGGAACGGAACTAACTTATAGGGACATCTATAGGGTGGAAAAGGAACAAAGAAACTTACATAACTTTTCTCTTGCCTATAGTGGTGAACTTGGAGATAATTCTTCATTGGATGTGTCTGCTGATTACTCAATACTTCATGGTAACAAATATACATCTAGTTATGAACAGAATCGAAAGGATATGAGTTTTACAGATGTGTTGACTTTCAAAAAGAGCAAGTATGACATCTGGACTCTTAATGCGTCTTATAGCACTACATTGTTTGGTATTTTGGATACTGAATTAGGTGCAAGGTACTATAAAACTCATCAAGTAACAGACTATCATACTAATAATCCATCTGCTGTTGGGGAAAATGCGCAAAATCAGCAAGAGTTGTCGGACGAGGTTACTGCTGCATATATTTCACTCACAAGAAAATGGAAGAAAGTCTCTTTAACATTGGGAGGACGTTATGAATATGCCAATACGGATATAACAGCCAATACTATTGGGAATAAATATTCTGATGGAAACTATTCTTCTGTATTCTTACCTTCTGCCAGATTGTTGTATAAACCAATAAAAGGTCTTACAATTCAAGGTGTTTATCGTAGAAGTGTTGAAAGGCAAGGATATATGGGCTTAAATCCTTATCAAGTATATGAAGACTCCTTGAGTTATAGTATGGGAAACCGAGATTTGCGCCCTGGAGTTACCGATCGATATGCTCTTTACTTCTATTGGAAGTATTTCAGATTATATGGAGGGTATTCTCATACGAAGGATGAAATCGTCGAAGTGGATTATTGTCAAAACTTAGAAACAAACCAAATAGCAAGTATGCCAGTTAATTTCAAACGTACAGAAAGTTATTTTGTAGGGATTGGGTATTCTCAGACAATGGGTAAATTGCGCCTGAGTGCAACTGGAGTTGTAAGATTCCCTAAATGTTCATATCTCTATCAGGGAAATATAGAGGAAGCAAATAAACCTCTGACGGAGTTGGCTCTGAACATATATTATACAATAAATCCTACATTCAAGGCTGTCTCTGTTTTTACTTATCAAAGTGCACATGATCAATTGAACTATTATCAGAAAATGGCTAATAATTGGTGTGTCGGTTTACAAAAAAGTTTGTGGAATGACAGGCTGGTCTTGAACTTGAATGTTACAGACATATTGCACAAGGCTCATTATAATAACACTACGAGATATTATATAAATGCTAAGACAGGAACATTTGGAACAAATGATATGAGAGGTATCTCTTTGTCTGCTTCTTTCAAGTTGTTTAATAAAGAAATTAGCGTGGAGGCATCTAGAAATAGTGATGATGTGCTAAATAGAACTTATTGATGAAAAGCTTTCCGATATTCCATCAACATGACGGCATGCAATGCGGCATTGCATGCTTGCAAATGGTATGTAGATATTTCGGCAGGGAGTATTCGTTGGACTCTCTGTCGAAACTCTGTTTTGCCACAACCGAAGGGGTTTCGATGCTTGGTATCAACGAAACTGCGAAGACCTTGGGACTGGATACAGTATGTGCCAAGACAAGTGTCGTAGAACTTAGCGAGACTCCGCTTCCTTGCATCCTTCATTGGAACCAGAACCATTTCGTGGTATTATATAAGGTGAAGAAGGGCAAGAAGTTCTATATCGCTGACCCAGGCAAGGGTAAAACGACTTATAATCTTGAAGAATTCAGACAGCATTGGATAAGCACTCGCTCTAATGGCGAGGACAAGGGCATCGCCATGTTCTTCGAGACCACTCCTGCCTTCTTTACCTATCAGATGGAAGGAGAAGATAGACAGAAGGAGAAGCGTTCCTTCAAGTTCCTTTTCAGATATTTCAAGAAATACCGCAAGGCATTCTCCTGGATTATCTTGGGATTGCTTGCGGGCAGTGCCCTGCAGCTGGTATTGCCGTTCCTTACCCAATCCATCGTGGATGTCGGTATCAAGAACCAAGATATTGGATTCATCTGGCTCATTCTCTTAGGCCAGTTGATGCTCACTATCAGCCGAACTGCGATAGACTTCGCCCGCCGATGGTTCCTGCTCCGCATCTCCATGCGGATCAATATCTCATCACCTTTGCCATGCTTACCTTCGTGGTGTTCTCGGTGGTGCTCTTTATATATAATAAGGTGGTGTTTACCATCTTCTTGCTTGGCAGCATCCTGTACGGAGGATGGATGGCTCTCTTCCTGCAGCGAAGAAAGGTGCTCGATTATGAACTCTTCGAGCAGCAGGCCATCAATAACAACAGGACATACGAGTTCATTACTTCGATGCAGGAAATCAAGTTGCAGGATTGTGAGCAGCGCAAGCGAAAGGAGTGGGAGGAAACTCAGGTGAATCTTTTCAGAGTGCAGCAGAAATCTCTAAAACTACAGCAGACCCAGGAGGCTGGCAGTATTTTTATCAATGAGGTGAAGAATATCGTAGTGACGGTGGTTGCCGCTACGGCGGTAATCCAGGGGCACATGACCTTGGGTATGATGCTCGCCGTACAGTATATCATCGGACAGCTCAACTCGCCGGTGGAGCAACTCATGAACTTTTTCTATTCCGTTCAGGATGTGAAAATCAGTCTGGAACGAATCAATGAGATTCATCAGATGGATGATGAGAACGGAAAGGATGGCTTGCTGACTGGTCTTGAACATCCTGAGAATGGTATCCATATCAGCAACATCATGTTCAAGTATGATCCTCATGCCCTCAGAAAGACAATAGACGGGGTGGATATTCTTATTCCTCAAGGTAAGGTGACGGCGATAGTGGGAGCATCGGGCAGCGGAAAGACCACGCTCATCCGATTGATGCTAGGTTACTACCCGGTGCTGGAAGGAAAAATTACCATCGGCAATACCGACATCAATCAGCTCAACAGGAAATGGTGGCGCAGACAGTGTGGCGTGGTGATGCAGGAGGGCGTCATCTTCTCGGAGAGCATCGGGCGCAACATAGCCGTGGATGATGCAGAGATAGATGAAGACCGTTTGATGAGAGCTGCCGAGATAGCTTGCATCAAGGATTATGTGATGGCCTTGCCACTGAAGTTCAACACCAAGATAGGGCGTGATGGCGTAGGACTGAGCCAGGGCCAGAAGCAGCGCATCCTGATAGCGAGGGCTGTTTATAAGAATCCTGACTATATCTTCCTTGACGAGGCAACCAACTCGCTTGATGCCAACAATGAGCGTAATATCGTGGAGAACCTGGATAAGTTCTATCAAGGCAAGACGGTTGTCATTGTGGCGCATCGCCTGAGTACGGTGAAAAATGCCGACCAGATAGTAGTCCTCGACCAGGGTAAGGTAGTTGAGGTAGGCAACCATGAGTCATTAACCGCCAAGCGAGGGGCGTATTATAACCTTGTGAAGAATCAGCTAGAGCTGGGAAACTGATTTCATAAGCTTTGTAGTTTCTATGTTGATGAATTAAATAATAGCCCTTACGCTGTAAAACGTGCAAAAATCCCTCAATGAGGGATAAAAATGATTAAATTCATCCCTCAATGAGGGAACTTTTCAGAAGAATTCATCCCTCATTGAGGGATTATTTGTATCTTTGCCGCAGTTTTAAACGATATTCATCTAAAAGAGCAAGATATGATAGACAATAAACTAT
>ENA-OPRX01000726-OPRX01000726.1-human-gut-metagenome-genome-assembly--contig:-NODE-726-length-20202-cov-5.801062_pt1 | contig 20202 bp, 14 predicted proteins | sample MGYA00241450_ERZ501892 | MGnify/ENA primary metagenome ERZ501892 (study PRJEB25962, sample SAMEA2042223) | human gut metagenome | biome: human gut; feature: human-associated habitat; material: faeces...
CTATATTTTCCAAAAGAATCAATCTTTCTATCTCCTTGCAGCTTTTTCTCTGTCTTTGTTGTTTAATATTACTTTTCTTAGTCTAATATTTTTTGGTGTTACTTCAACAAGTTCGTCTTCTGCAATGAATTCTATTGCTTTTTCTAATGATAATTGAATTGGTGGAACCAATCTTAATGCATCATCAGATCCAGAAGCTCTTGTGTTTGTAAGGTGTTTTTCTTTACAAACGTTTATAGAAATATCTTCATTTCTAGAGTTTATACCAACTATCATTCCTTCATAAACTTCCACACCAGGTCCTATGAATAATTCTCCTCTTAATTGAGCATTGTACAATCCATAAGTGATTGATGTTCCTTGTTCGAATGCAACTAAAACTCCTCTTGTTCTTGCTTGAATGTCTCCTTTGTATGGCTCATAGCAATCGAATATTGAGTTCATTGTTCCAGTTCCCTTTGTATCTGTTAAGAATTCTGTTCTATAACCAATTAATCCACGTGCTGGAATCTTAAATTCTATTTTTGTATGTCCGGCTTCAGCTGGTTCCATGTTCTTCATTTCAGCTTTACGTCTTCCTAATTTTTCTATAACTGTTCCAATTGCATCATCTGGTACATTTACAACTAAGTCTTCTATTGGCTCACATTTTACACCATCAATCTCTTTGTAAATAACCTTTGGACGAGATACTAGAAGTTCGTATCCTTCTCTTCTCATTTCTTCTATTAATACAGATAAGTGTAATTCACCACGTCCGCATACTTCGAAACTATCTGGAGAAGCAGTTTCCTTAACACGTAAACTTACATTTCTTTCTAGCTCTTTGAATAATCTGTCTCTGATGTGTCTTGATGTAACAAATTCTCCTTCTTGTCCCGCAAAAGGTCCATTGTTTACACTAAATGTCATAGAAACTGTTGGTTCATCTATGTTTACAAATGGTATTTTTTCTGGATTATTGAAATCACAAATTGTATCACCTATATGAATATTAGGAATTCCTGATATTTCTATTATATCCCCAGCAGTAGCCTCTTCAACTTCAACTTTTTTTAATCCCATATGTGTATAAACTTTTGCAATTCTTCCTTGTGAAATTTTGTCTTCTTTTTCACAAATACTCACAGGCATTCCAACTTTCATATGTCCTCTTTCTAATCTTCCTACAGCTATTCTTCCAACATAGTCATCATAGTCTATATTAGAAACTAACATTTGTGCTGGACCTTCCTCATCACATTCTGGTGCTTTTATTGTATTTATTATTGTTTCAAATAAACATGTTAAATCTCCATCTGGGTCATTTAGCTCTAATTTTGCAGTTCCATTTTTTGCAGATGCATATACCACTGGAAAATCTAATTGGTCGTCATTTGCGTCTAATTCTATAAACAATTCCATTACCTGATCTAATACTTTTTGTGGTTCTGCACCAGGTCTATCGATTTTATTTATTACTACAATAGGTTTTAAATTTAGTGCTAATGATTTTTTCAATACCTCTCTAGTTTGTGGCATTGCTCCTTCAAATGCATCGACAACAAGAATAACACCATTTACCATCTTAAGAACACGTTCTACCTCACCACCGAAATCGGCATGACCCGGGGTGTCTATAATGTTAATTTTCGTTCCTTTATAATGTACTGCTGTATTTTTAGAAAGAATCGTAATTCCTCTTTCACGCTCTATGTCGTTCGAATCCATAACACGTTCTGCCACTTCCTGATTCTCACGGAACACACCACTTTGCTTCAACAATTCATCTACCAATGTGGTCTTACCATGATCAACATGGGCAATGATCGCAACGTTACGAATATCTTCTCTTTTGATCTTCATAGTTTCCTCCTGACACTTCTAGTGTTTCTCTACCTTTTTACGCACGATTTCAAGTGTAGCACAAAGAATCAAGGCTTTCAAGAATATTCCCATAAAAAATAAGCGAAAAAACGCCGATATTTTCTAGCGTTTCTTCGCTTTTCTTGTTAAATATCACACATTTACGACAAATCGTTTCGGGATTCGCCAATGTGCAGAACCGAATGTATTACAATTATTTGCTTTTCTTCGGTATGCTCTTCTTTGCAGTGGTAGATTTCGTCGCACTTGCCTTTGCCGTGCTCTGCTTGGGTAACGCCTTCACAGGCTGTTTCTTTTCAACATAATCGTACCGGAATACCACTACGGAAAGTGGTGGTAAATGCATTGTAATAGACTGTTCTCTTCCATTCCATGGCTCATTCTCCGCCTTGACCGGCTTCGCATTCACTCTTCCTTTTCCTCCGAATTCTTCTGCATCCGAATTCAGAATCTCTGTATATTTGCCCGGACACGGAACTCCGACAACAAATCCGTCTCTGTCAACCGGTGTAAAGTTACATACAAACAACAACTGATCCTTAGCAGTAGAACCACGACGAATGAAGGATACAATACTGCTTTGCGGATCATCACAGCTGATCCATTCAAATCCCATCTGATCCTGATCATTATAGTAAAATGCGTCATAAGTATTATATAAATGATTCAAAGCTCTTACATAATTCTGAATTCCCTTGTGACTTGCTGCATCCTCTCCGTCTAACAGATACCAATCCAGACTGCGTGCCTCACTCCACTCTCTAAGCTGTGCAAACTCCTGTCCCATAAATAACAGCTTCTTGCCCGGATGCCCGTACATAAAACCATACGCAGTACGAAGGTTAGCAAACTTATCATCATGTAAGCCCGGCATTTTATTGATCATGGAGCATTTCAGGTGAACTACTTCATCATGCGAGATTACTAAGATAAAGTTCTCAGAGTATGCATACATCAGGCTAAACGTCAGACGATTATGATTAAACTGTCTGAAGTATGGATCTAACTTCATGTACTCCAGAAAATCATTCATCCAACCCATGTTCCATTTAAACATGAATCCCAGACCATCCATGGAAACCGGAGCGGTAACACCTGCCCAGGATGTAGATTCTTCTGCAATTACAAACACACCCGGCTCTAATTCTTCAATCGTCTTATTCAATTTCATTAACATCTTAATGGCATCATAGTTCTCATTACCACCATCTTCATTCGGCAGCCAGTTGCCATCCTGTTTACCATAATCCAGATACAACATGGATGCGACCGCGTCAATCCGGATACCATCAATATGATATTTCTCCGCCCAGTAAAGAGCATTCGCAACTAAGAAATTCCGGACTTCATTGCGTCCGTAATTGTATATATATGTCCCCCAGTGTGGATGTTCCCCACGCTTAGGGTCCTCATGCTCATAAAGTGCTGTGCCATCAAATCTGCCAAGTCCATGCTCATCCTTCGGAAAATGTGCCGGAACCCAGTCTAAAATTACACCAATTCCCTTGCTGTGCAGATAATCGACAAAATACATGAAATCTGCCGGTGAACCATAACGGGAGGTCGGTGCATAATAGCCGGTTACCTGATAACCCCACGACGGATCGTATGGATGCTCCATAATCGGCATCAATTCCACATAGTTATAATTCATCATCAACAGATAATCCGCAAGCAGGCTTGCGATATCGCGATAATTGTAGAACTCTCTGCCATCCGTTGGACGCTTCCAGGAACCAAGATGCATCTCATAGATTGCCATTGGCTGTTCGTCGGTATTCTTATTTTCCCGCTTCTCCATCCACGCGGCATCCTTCCATTTATAGGAAATATCCACGATGCGGGATGCATTTGCCGGACGCACCTCACTGCTGAATGCATACGGATCACTCTTCATGAATACCTGTCCGGACTTTGCTTTAATCTCATACTTGTAGATCTCTCCAACCAGCTTGCCCGGAATAAACAACTCGTAGATACCGGAATAATCCAGCTTCCGCATCGGATGTCGTCTGCCATCCCAGTTGTTGAAATTACCAACGACAGACACGCGGTCTGCGTTCGGTGCCCATACAGCAAAGAGCACACCTTCCACGCCATCAACGGTCATTGGATGCGCACCCATCTTCTCATAGATGCTGTAATGTTTTCCCTCGTTGAACAGACTGATATCGATTGGATCAATCACCGGTTCAAACACATACGGATCAAAGTATGTCACTTCATCCCCATTGTCAAACCGGACGTTTAATTTATATTCAAACGGTTTCTTATCTTTAATTACCACTGAGAAAAATCCCGGCACACGCTCCGATACGAGGGTGTACTTCTTTCTCGTGGACACTTCAATGGCATTTACAACCTTTGCACCCGGCAGATATGCATTGATATACAGATCGTCAATACACTCATGCATACCAAGGATATGATGCGGATTGTTGTGAATGCCCTGGACCAAAGCATCGACTTCCATCCAGTTTATAGCAAAAACTGCTTTTCTTTTGGACATGTCAAATGTGTCTCCTCTCTACAATTTATGAATGAAGATTCCACTTCTTAGCTTTGGTTCAAACCATGTTGACTTCGGCGGCATCAACCGCTTCGCATCAGCCACTGCAAAAAGCTCTTCGATGGATGTCGGATACATCGAAAATGCCAGTTTCATATCGCTGTCTGCGCGTCGTTCCAACTCTGACAAGCCTCGGATTCCTCCAATAAAATCGATTCGTTTATCCGTTCTTGGATCTTCGATCCCAAGCACTGGTGCCAGCAGATGATCCTGTAAAATCGAAACATCAAGTCCATCCACCGGATCTTCGGATAGTATATGTGATTTTGCACGTAACTTATACCAGATACCATCCAGATACATGCCAAAGGCTGCCTTTTCTTCCGGCTGATACGCTTCCGTAACCGCCTCTACTTCGAAATCTGCCTTGACCGCATCTATAAATGCATCCGCAGTATACCCATTCAAATCATGTACAACACGGTTGTATGGCAAAATCTTCAGCTGGTCATGTGGAAACAGAACCGACAGGAAATAATTGTATTCTTCCTCTCCGGTATGGTTCGGATTTGCATTTCTGCGTTTGATTCCAACTTTGACCGCTGACGCTGCACGATGGTGTCCATCTGCAATGTAGATCTGTGACATCTCAGAAAATGCATGCTCGATTGCTGCAATATCCGCTGCATCTGTCACCAGCCATACCCGGTGTGTGATTCCATCCTCAGAGACAAAATCATTCTCTGCGGGATGTGCCTTAATCTTTGTTACGATCGCATCAATGGCTGCCTGCGCCCGGTACGCAAGAAAGATCGGACCTGTCTGTGCATCACATGTATCCACATGTGTAATACGGTCAATCTCTTTATCTTCCCGTGTATTCTCATGCTTCATGATAACACCGGACTCATAATCCTCTATGGATGCACATGCCACAATTCCGGTCTGGGATCTTCCATCCATCACAAGCTCATACAGATAATACATCGGGACTTTATCTTCCACATAGTCACCGCGCCCGATCATATCGTCCAACAGTTCCTTTGCCTTTTCATACACACATGGTGCATAGGTATCCACGCTGTCATCAAACGCGGTCTCTGCCCGGTCAATACGGAGGAAGGAAAGCGGTTTTCCTTCTACTTCTTTTTTGGCTTCTTCCCGGTTATATACATCATATGGCAACGCTGCCACTTCACTGACAATTTCTCTTCTCGGTCTATACGCTTTAAATGGTTTAATGATTGCCATGTATCTTCTCCTCTAATTATCAGCTCTGTCTATTCTGACAGCTTATCCACGAATTGCCTTTACCGCCGCATCGATGGACTTCTTATACTCTTCCTCGGAAGAATTGTTGAATACAAACAACTCCGGAATATTGTCCGGCTGCTTGAAATTCTGTGTTGCAATATACTCATCCCAATGTGCAAGCTTCCATGCATCACGGTCAGATGCACGCTTGATCATACGCTCGTGGCATACTTCAACATCTGTATGTACCCATACTACAAATAATTCTGCATCCTTTTCCTTTAATTTTGCACGCAGATTGTCAAGATATTCGTTATCACGGATCTCTTCTGTGAACGGGGCATTGATCAAAACTGTGTCGTTGTACTCCAATGCTTCAAATGCAAAATCAAGGACTGCATAATACTCATAATCACGAATCTCTCTCTGGAAGAAATCAGATGAACGATTGTACTCTTCGCCAGCCACCTTGAAAATCTGCTTGGACAATACAATCAGGGTATCCTTGTCCAGATATACGCAGTTTGGAAGTGCTTTTGCAAGCTTACGGGAAATAAATGTCTTGCCACAGGCTGGTGGTGAAGTTACTAAAATCAATTTCTTCATGGTTGGTGCCTCCTATATATGTACATAAAAATTCTCTATATGTTCTACCTCTGTATGCAACGCATACAACAAGAACCTAATTATTACAATATTACCACAAAACAAAAGAACAAACAAGCATTTCCATTCCGTTTCGTCATGAAATATGTCTGTTTGTTCCTTTTCTTAATTTTATTTACCTGCTACGCAATCGCGCAAATTACTTCTTTGTAATGTAACCCTGTGCTTTGAGAAGCTCTGCACATAATACAGCACCACCGGCAGCACCACGAACGGTATTATGAGAAAGTCCAACGAACTTCCAGTCATAGACAGAATCCTCACGGATACGTCCAACGGAGATGCCCATGCCATTCTCATAATCCACATCCAGAGTAACCTGTGGACGGTTATCCTCTTCCATATAACGGATAAACTGCTTTGGAGCACTTGGAAGTCCAAGCTCCTGTGGAACGCCCTTGTAAGACTCCAGCTTCTCGATCAGCTGTTCCTTTGTCGGATTTTTCTTGAACTTTACAAATACAGCTGCTGTATGTCCGTTCAATACCGGTACACGGATACACTGGCATGTAATGATCGGGCTTGTCGCAGGAACGATTTCACCCTTCTCCTCATCAATATGTCCCCAGATACGAAGTGGCTCCTTCTCGGATTTTTCTTCCTCGCCGCCGATAAACGGGATGATATTGCCAACCATTTCCGGCCAGTCCTTGAATGTCTTTCCTGCTCCTGAGATTGCCTGATAGGTTGTTGCAACAACCTCGTATGGCTCGAATTCCTTCCATGCAGTAAGCACTGGTGCATAAGACTGGATCGAGCAGTTCGGCTTTACAGCTACAAATCCTCTTGTCGTACCAAGACGCTTCTTCTGGAACTCGATAACCTTCATATGCTCCGGGTTAATCTCCGGAACTACCATCGGTACGTCCGGTGTCCAGCGGTGCGCGCTGTTGTTAGAGACAACCGGTGTCTCTGTCTTTGCGTATGCATCCTCGATAGCTTTGATCTCGTCCTTCGACATATCAACGGCACTGAATACAAAATCAACGGTAGAAGCAACCTCTTCTACTTCGTTTACATTGTGTACGATCAGCTTCTTAACAGCTTCCGGCATCGGTGTATCCATCTTCCAACGGTCACCAACTGCCTCCTCATATGTCTTGCCTGCACTACGTGGGCTGGCTGCGACTGTCACAACCTCAAACCATGGATGGTTCTCAAGAAGTGCAATAAATCTCTGTCCAACCATACCGGTTGCACCAAGAATGCCTACCTTTAACTTATCACTCATTTTATTATCCTCCAACTCCTGTTTACTGAATTACACGTACTTTCAATACGCCATCGATACTTGAAATAGACTTTACAGTATCTTCATCTGCCTTCTCAGAAATATCAAATACCGAGTAAGCATAATCACCCTTTGACTTGCTTACCATGTCAGATACATTGATGCCCTTGGAAGCAAATGCACCAGTAAACTGCGTGATCATATTCGGAATATTCTTGTGACATACACAAACTCTTGCTGCTTCCGAACACTTGCCGGCATCGCAGGCCGGATAGTTTACGGAATTTTTGATATTACCATTCTCGATAAAATCAACGATTTCTTTCACTGCCATCACTGCACAGTTATCCTCAGATTCCTCTGTGGATGCGCCAAGATGTGGCAATGTGATTACGTTATCAACTCCGGCAATCTTTGCATTTGGGAAATCTGTTACATACTTAGCAACCTTTCCGCTTGCAAGTGCCTCGATCATATCATCATCATTTACAAGAATATCTCTTGCAAAGTTCAGGATCTTCACGCCATCCTTCATCATGGCAAATGCATCCTTATTGATCATGCCTTTCGTAGAATCAAGCGCCGGTACATGTACAGTAATGTAATCACACTCTTTATAAATATCTTCTACATTCTTGATGTGTTTTACATGGCTGGAAAGTCTCCATGCTGCATCGACAGAGACATATGGATCATAACCATATACTTCCATGCCAAGCCGGAAAGCAATATTTGCAACCTTGGCACCGATCGCACCAAGACCGATAACTCCGAGCTTCTTACCCATGATCTCGCAGCCGGCATAGTGTTTCTTCTGCTTCTCGACTGTCTTGGCGATATTCTCGTCTGATGCATTCTCCTTTACCCAGTTATAACCACCCATCAGGTCTCTGGATGCGAGCAAAAGTCCTGCAATTACGAGTTCCTTTACACCGTTTGCATTGGCTCCCGGTGTATTAAATACAACGATTCCTTTCTCTGCACACTTGTCAAGCGGAATGTTGTTAACACCTGCACCTGCACGTGCGATTGCAAGCAGATTATCGGAAAGCTCTAAATCATGCATTGCTGCACTTCTGACAAGTACCGCGTCTGCTGCTGCAAAATCGTCTACTACTTCATATGTATCATTGAACAAATCCATACCGCAGGCTGCGATCGGATTCAAGCAATTAATCTTAGCCATTTTCTTCTCTCCCTTATTATGAGTTCTTCTCCTCGAAGTCCTTCATGAATGCAACTAACTTCTCAACACCCTCGATTGGCATTGCGTTGTAGATACTTGCACGCATACCGCCGACTGTTCTGTGTCCCTTCAGGTTTACAAAGCCTGCGGCTGTTGCTTCCTTTACGAACTTGGCATCAAGCTCTTCGTTGCCTGTTACGAACGGAACGTTCATCAGGGAACGGTCTTCCTTCACAACTGTTCCGCGGAACATCTTAGAGGAATCCAGGAAATCATACAGGATAGCTGCCTTCTTTTCATTATGGATCTTCATTGCAGAAAGTCCACCCATTTCCTTTACCCACTTGAACACCAGACCACAGATGTAAATACCGTAGCATGGAGGTGTGTTATACAAGCTGTCATTATCTGCCTGTGTCTTGTACTTCAGCATGGTCGGGCAGTAAGTTGGAACGTCATCACGGATCAGATCCTCACGGATAATCACAATAACAACACCGGCCGGTCCTACGTTCTTCTGTACGCCAAAGTAAATCAGACCGTAATCAGATACATTGACTGGCTGTGACAGAATATCGGAAGACATATCAGCTACAAGGATCTTGCCCTTTGTATTCGGAAGCTTCTTGTAAGTAGTTCCGTAAATTGTATTGTTATGGCAGATATACACATAATCTGCATCCTCGGAGATCGGAAGGTCAGAGCAATCCGGAATATAGCTGAAGGTCTTGTCAGCCGATGATGCAACGACATTTACCTTTCCGTACTTCTTTGCTTCTTCGCATGCCTTCTTTGCCCACTGACCGGTAATGATATAGTCAGCAACACCGTTTTTCATCAGGTTCATCGGGATTGCAGCAAACTGCTGTGATGCACCGCCCTGCAGGAACAGCACCTTGTAATTGTCCGGAATATCCATCAGATCGCGAAGGTCTTTTTCTGCTTCTTTGATGATGTTATCGTACACTTTCGAGCGATGACTCATCTCCATTACGCTCATGCCGGAACCTTTGTAATCCAGCATCTCATCTGCTGCCTGCTTCAACACTACTTCCGGTAATACGGAAGGACCTGCTGAAAAGTTAAATACTCTTGCCATTTTTCCTCTTCCTCCTACTTATTATCTAAATCCTGCTGGTCAAAACAGGTTTCCAAAGCTGCTCCTGCAGCAACCATTGGCCATACCTTATCATCCTTACCGATGATACAATCAATCACAACCGGCTTATTTAACTCGATTGCCTGCTTCATGGCATCCTCAAACTCCTGAAGATTTGTAGCTCTGAAACCGGTCGCTCCAAGTGCATCCGCTACCTTCACGAAGTCAACCGAATCATCTAAGATTGTATTCGAATAACGCTTATCGTAGAACAATGTCTGCCACTGACGCACCATACCAAGCACATGGTTGTTGATTACAACCTGGATGATCGGCACATTATAACGGCTTGCCGTAGCGATCTCGTTCATATTCATACGGAAACATCCGTCTCCCGCAATGTTGATTGCCACACGGTCCGGACGTCCGTACTTGGCACCGATACAGGCACCAACGCCGTAGCCCATTGTTCCGAGTCCACCGGATGTAAGAAGCTGTCTTGGCTCTTTGAATTTATAATACTGGGCTGCCCACATCTGATGCTGTCCTACATCCGTTGTAATTGTTGCATTGCCCTCTGTCAGCTCATAGATCTTGTTGATAATCGCCGGTCCCGAGAATTCATTCATATCTGCATGATCCGGATACTGTTCTTTGAGTGCATCAATCTGTGCTCTCCACTCCGGTTTCTTAGACGCCTTGATTCTGGTAGAGATCATCTTCAGTATTTCTTTGGCATCACCGACAACACTTGCATCAACTTCCACATTCTTATTGATCTCTGCAGCATCAATATCAATATGTAAAATCTTTGCCTGATTTGCAAACTTATTTGCATTACCTGTTACACGGTCTGAGAATCTCGCACCAATGACAATCACAAGGTCTGCCTGATTGATACCGAAGTTTGAAACCTTGGTTCCATGCATACCGATCATTCCCGTGTAACGGTCATCCGTTCCCGGAAATGCACCCTTACCCATCAATGTATCACAGACAACTGCATCAATTTTCTCTGCAAATTTTTTCAGTTCCTTGGACGCATCTGCCGCAACAACACCACCACCGACAAGAATCATCGGCTTCTTCGAGTTCTCGATCATCTTAATCGCTGTGTCGATATCCTCTGCACGGATTGTCTTTGTCACGCGCTCGATTGGCTCCGGTGCCTTCGGCTCATAGTCTGCAACATTTGCAGTAACATCCTTTGTAATATCGACAAGAACCGGGCCCGGTCTGCCTGACTGCGCGATTTTAAATGCACGGCGGATTGTATCTGCCAGTTCATGTACATTCTTTACAATAAAGCTATGCTTCGTGATCGGCATAACTACACCTGCAATATCAATCTCCTGAAAGCTGTCCTTTCCAAGAAGAGAAACACCTACGTTTGCAGTGATTGCAACAAGCGGAATCGAATCCATATATGCGGTTGCAATACCGGTTACAAGATTTGTTGCACCCGGACCGGAAGTTGCCATACATACGCCAACCTTACCAGTCGCTCTTGCATATCCATCTGCTGCATGGCTTGCGCCCTGCTCATGGGATGTCAGGACATGGTGAATCTCATCCTGATGCTTATACAATGCATCATAGACATTCAGGATCGTTCCTCCCGGATATCCAAATACTGTGTCAACGCCCTGTTCTTTCAGACATTCAATCACTATTTCTGATCCAGTTAATTGTTTCATAAACTTCTCCTTATCTACATACAACTTGATTTATCCTTTTTCTTCCTGTCAGATAACCAATATCTGATAGGATAGCACATTGTTTTGAATTATTCAATATATTTTACTTCAACTCCAAAACTGCACCGCGGTTACCGGATGTTACCATCTTTGCATATCTTGCCAGATATCCGGTTGTTACCTTTGGCTCTCTTGGTGTCCATGCTTCTTTCCGCTTTGCAAGCTCCTCGTCGGAAACCTTCACATTGATCGTACATGCATCGATATCAATGCTGATGATATCACCCTCTTCAATCAAAGCGATCGGACCTCCAACCGCTGCCTCCGGTGAGATATGTCCGATAGAAGCGCCACGGCTTGCACCTGAGAAACGGCCATCTGTAATCAGTGCTACCGAAGAGCCAAGCCCCATACCCGCAATCGCAGATGTCGGGTTCAGCATCTCACGCATACCAGGACCGCCCTTTGGTCCCTCGTAACGGATAACGACAACGTCGCCTTCCACGATCTTGCCACCCTTGATAGCCGCAATTGCATCCTCCTCACATTCAAACACACGTGCCGGTCCTTCATGCTGCAGCATCTCCGGAACAACCGCAGACCGCTTGACGACAGAGCCGTCCGGTGCGATATTTCCCTTCAATACGGCAAGTCCGCCGGTTGAGCTGTATGGATTTGCCATCGGTCGGATAACTTCCGGATTCAGGTTCTTATGTCCCTTTACCGCCTCTCCGATTGTCTTGCCGGTTACTGTCATACAATCTTCATTGATCAATCCTGCCTCACAGAGCTGGTTGATAACCGCATACACACCGCCGGCCTCGTTCAAGTCCTCCATATATGTCGGACCTGCCGGTGCTAAGTGGCAAAGGTTTGGTGTTCTTGCACTGACTTCATTTGCCATAGCAATATCAAAATCAAATCCGATCTCATGTGCGATTGCCGGGATATGAAGCATGGAGTTAGTAGAGCATCCAAGTGCCATATCCACTGTCAATGCGTTCATGATAGCATCCTTCGTAATAATATCTCTTGGGCAGATATTCTTCTTGTACATCTCCATAACAGCATAACCGGCACGCTTTGCAAGCTTCAGTCTCTCAGAATATACTGCCGGGATTGTACCATTTCCAGGAAGTCCCATACCAAGTGCCTCTGTCAGACAGTTCATAGAGTTTGCAGTATACATGCCGGAGCATGATCCACAAGTTGGACATGCATGGCACTCGAAATCATTGACATCCTCTTCTGTCATCTTGCCTGCTGCATAAGAACCAACTGCCTCGAACATAGATGAAAGGCTTGTCTTATGTCCCTTTACATGACCGGCAAGCATCGGACCACCGGATACGAATACGGTTGGTACGTTGACTCTGGCTGCTGCCATCAGAAGTCCCGGTACGTTCTTATCGCAGTTCGGGATCATAACAAGTGCATCAAACTGATGTGCAGTTGCCATACACTCGGTTGAATCTGCGATCAGGTCTCTTGTTACAAGGGAATACTTCATTCCGATATGTCCCATGGCAATACCGTCGCAGACAGCGATTGCCGGAAACATCACAGGTGTTCCGCCTGCTTCAGCCACGCCAAGCTTCACGGCCTGTGCGATCTTATCCAGGTTCATATGTCCAGGTACGATCTCGTTGTAGGAACAAACGATACCGACCAATGGTTTCTTCATTTCTTCTTCTGTCATTCCAAGGGCGTTGAACAGGCTTCTGTGTGGTGCCTGCTGCATGCCTACTTTAACATTATCACTCTTCATTTTTGTCTTCCTTTCTCTTCAATTTGTTCAGACAATTTCGAGATTTGCATACCTGCAACATATATTTTGATTCCATTCATCTTATATACAATGTATTGAAACTAAGAAGTGCTAGATGTTCTGATCTACATTGTTTCATAATACGCAACCGCCGTCAATTCGCCATCCATGGCTCAGTGACGGCTTGTTTGAACATCGTGTTCAAACATTGCTGTGTATCCACAGAACATCAACTACATCTAAGCTCCAAACATAATTACATTTAGAAAACTCGACACATCTATATACTTAATTGCTGTATAGTTCATAATAATCATTTACGCTTTCTACTCTCCGTACTTCTCCTTCAATACCTTCACGATCATCTCGTAGTTCGGCATCTCTACTCCATATTGTTCTCCAAGACGAAGCGGCTCATACAGCAATCCATCGATTTCCGATGGTTTTCCTGCCCAGATATCGCGCTGCATGGAAGTCGAAGCCTCCGGTACAAGCGCATCTAAGATGTCCAGATTCGTCTTCTCAATATCAACCAAAAATGGGATTCCCATTGCTGTTGCAAGTGCGTCGATTTCCTTCATACACCGGATCAAAAGCATCCGCTCTTCTCCTGCGCGCTGGAATACTTCTGCCGTCGCATCATAATACAGACCGCAGGCTGCCATCGGCGATACATACGCGTATTTCTGAAATGCATCCCGCTCGATCTGGTCAGAAAGTACCGCATCAATGCCTGCTGCCTTTAATTCCTGCTCTAAGAGGAACATCTTCCGGCAAAGCGCCTGTCCCTTCCGTGCGCCAAATACGATACGGAAGATATCGCCTTTTTGTAAGATCACACCCGGCTCCTTGATCTCCGCCGCAATGTAGATACAGCCATCTACAACTGTTGCATCCGGCAGCGCCTGCTGCAGCTTTGCACCGGTTCCGTAGATGTTCAGGATCGGAACGATCAACGTCTCCGCATCACTATGTTCTCTCAAAAATGGAATGATATCCGGAATCGAATATCCTTTGACACACACAAACAGGACATCCGGAATCTCCGCATATCCTGCCTCATCAACTGCCTTTATGTCTGTCACGGTAAATGTCCGGCTTGGTGACTCCACACATATACCATGTTCTCTGATTGCTGCAAGATGCTCGCCACGCGCAATCAATGTTACATCCTGTCCGGCTTCCGCTAAGAATGCACCAATGCTTCCGCCGCATCCACCGGCTCCTATAATTGCATATTTCATATACGATCTGCCACTTTCTATATGCTCAAGTGGTTTCTCCTTCCCTCTTTTTTCTTCTGTCTCTGATCTGTGATACATATTCTATAACAGATTTATGTTTGTTTTGTGAACAAATCCGTTATTGGAAGAATTTTAATGAAAATATCGTTATTTGTCCTGTTTTTTCACCTTCACAATCACAATTGTAAGGTAGCTTGCCGCCTGTGTCAACGCATCTATCCCATGCATCACACGTTCCTCCGGCAGTCCGCAGTTCGAGACGCCATAGACCTCCAAATATTCTCCCTGCTGTCTTCTCCGCACAAGCTCTGTCCGAAGCATGCCGATCAGCTGTTCCAGTTTCTTCCCCGACTTCATATAGATCCGTGTCCCGTCATAGTCCGCGGTATCTTCCACCGCGTAGCTGCCCGGAATAATATGGATCTCCTCGCCCTGATCCGCAAGGGAGATTCCAAGTCTTGCCGCCACCGCACAGAAAGAAGGCACGCCGCTGATCATCGACGCAGGCATCCCCGCCGCAAGCACTCGCCGGTGAATATAATGATAGGTCGAGTACACACTTGGATCACCGATCGTAAGAAATACAAGCGTCTTTCCCTGCCGCATCCGTGCCTGCACCTCGGCAAAGCAGCGATCCTGTGCCGCACGAAGCACATCCGCATCCTTCGTCATCGGAAACTGCATCGGGCAGATCTCCTTTTCTTCGATCTCCGGTACGACCTGCCGCACGATCTTATAAGCATAACATTCTTCTTTCTTCTCATTTGGCAGTAAGATGCAGTCACTCTCCCGGATCGCACGCACCGCTGCCAGCGTCAGAAGCTCCGGATCTCCCGGGCCGACTCCGACGCCAATCAATCTTCCTTCCATCTATCTGTTTCCTCCTGCAACACATACCAGCCAGATTCGCTAACTGATAGCTGTCTGTCATATTTTAATTTTCCAGGTAATTCTCCAGTGCCGTTTTTCCACGATACGTGCTCACATTAAAGGTCCGGATACCCCGTCGGCTCGTACATAGATTACTATGATAGGTAAGCAGGCTCTGCGCCTCATCATCGTTCTCATCGGTCCAGATTCCACGTGCCTGTGCCCACTCCAAAAACTCAAACACCGCAGGCGTCCGATCCGCCGAGCCAGCCTGCAGATCATATTGCATCAGGTCGATCAGCCGGATCTCCATATCGTCCGTATCGACATCCTCCGCCATCCATGTCTGCACATCCGCACGTGCACACGCAAGATTATAACGCGCGATATACGTATCCGGATGTGACAACGCAAACGCGATATACAAACCGCCACATGCAACGATCATATATTTCATCAGTGGGAATGTATTCTTATACAGATAGATGATCGTGCCAGTGAAAAGCACAACCAATACCAGCAGTCCAAACAGCACCAGCACACGCAGATACGTCAGATGATATGCCCGAATGTACATCAACATCCGCACTGCCGAAGAGCCGATCATCACATAGGTACAGCCACACATGATCGTAAGAATCGTCCGAAGCACCCGGCTTTCTGCAAATGCACGGTTGCAAACCAGAACAATTACCAAATTTACAGCCGCAACAAAAAGCAACTGGAAGAATCCCTGTCTCGCATATTCCGAATACGAATACCCGGCTGGCAGCATCTGCTTTCCAAGAAATGGCGACAGGATCTGAATGATTGCGAACACTGCATATAATGCAGTCAGCAGACCACAGAACGTAATACCGATCATCGGCTCCACCATCCGCTTTTCTTCACAGTCGATCTTCGGCGGCTGTATCACCATCTTGCAGAAGATTCCATATACGATGACAAATACCGCAACGAGCATCATCACGAAGCCTGCCAGATTCCCGGATAACTGCAGATTTCCAATACTCCGGTCGACAATGTATTTGAAGATGGCATCAGCCTCGGACAGCACGATCAACATTAAAACCAGAAATGGCAGTGCAATCAGCACACCAACCAGCACATAGATTGCCTTGGATTTTTTCTTTTCCTGAAGCTTCACATACACGTAGCAGTCACTGAACCCGCGGAACAGATACCCAAGCGGCGAGAACACTGCACCGAGCACGGCACGGATGTATTTCCCGACACCCCATTTGTCCGCATCGCAAAAGCAGGTAAAAAACACGGTCATCGAAAGCAGGTAAATTCCTATGTAATTACATGTAATCAGGAATCGGTCTGCAGTCAGGAACGTTGACACGCCAAGCAGCAAAATTCCTATATAGTAGATCATCGTATGCGGATTCGACGTCTTATCCTCGCGGTTATCGTACGCCTTACTCTGCGGTGCGTGCGAACAGACGTAATATAAGAAGCCAATCGTTGCTGCGGCAAATAAAACCGTCATAATACCATATGCATTTTTATACAGGCAGATGGTTGTCACAACCGCGTATATGATTGCCGCAAATCCACCCGTTCCAAACCGGGTTGCCCGTTCCTTCATATCCTGATTATCTACATATGGCATCATCTGTTTTGGCTCTTGTTCCTGTATATTCTGATTGTTCAAATTTTCTTGTTTTTGTTCATTTCCCATATTGAAAACGCTCCTTTCCAGATACGTTCTATCTTATTCGTCGTTATCCTCTTCATCCTCATAGATCAATATATCTCCCGGCTGGCAGTCGAGTGCCTTACAGATCGATTCCAATGTGGAAAACCGCACCGCCTTCGCCTTGTTATTCTTCAAAATCGACAGATTCGCAAGCGTAATATCAACTTCCTTCGCAAGCTCTGTCAGCCCCTTTTTCTTCTGTGCCATCAGCACATCCAGATTCACCTTTATCGCCATATCACCACCGCCTTTTCTTATATAGTAACGCCCCTAAATCGTAAAATCATTTTCTTCCTTGTACTGCACTGCTTTGTCAAACACGATGGCAAGCACGCGGGAGAAAAGACCTGCGATCAAAAATACTACAACAATGATAAATACAGCTGGCGTGAAGTAAAGTGGAATCCTGCAAAGCATCACCGCCATGATTGCGAAGCTGTATATGCCCATCCGGTTCAGGCTCTTCACATTTTCCTTCACGAAGCAGTCATCCGCAAGCACCGTCCGAAACATCTTCCGAAGCTCTCTTAGAATCAGCACTGCGAACACACCTGCCGTCATGAAGATCAGCACCATCCAGATATAATATTCTCCGAAAAACGGATTAATCACGGTTCCATACCATTTGAACGCTACCGGCAAAGTCAGCGTCACAACCATTCCAACAAAATACATGATATCCAGCAGGACCTTCGTCGCGCCGGCAATTTTATTTTCTTTCATACCTATATGTCCTCCCACATCTTTTCTAAACTGCGCGTTTTATTTCTTAACCTTTCTACACTTTACACGATTCATTATTGAATGTCAATATATTTTTATTGTTTTTCGATAACTTTTTATTGTTTATCAACCAAATGAGGAATTGTGCATAAAAAAAGAGGTGAAATGTAGAATGAGAGTCCCGTTTGTAACGCAAGAGTCCCTCTTTGTAAATGAAAATCTCATTTTGTAAACGAGATTCCCACTTTGTAAACGAAAATCCCGTTTTGTAAGCGAATTTCCCGGATTTTCATTTGTACATTGACATGTTATAATACGTTCAGCAATAAATTTGCACACGACAATAAGAGATCAATTCCCGCTCGAAATTTTTGTATTCGGAGAATCCATCCCTGTTTTGAAGTCATTCTGCTGTCTTTGTTCTGGCGGCACTTTGCAAATTTATCTGTTACTTTTTGAGAAGTTTAGGCTTTAAGATGATGTTTTCGGCGGCAACCGGTTTACATCCAAGTTTCTTAAGTATATCTTCTCCGTAATAAAAGCTGAACGTTTCGTATGGGCTACGGTTGTTCAGCTTTTTTCTTTTATAAGAATTGATATGATCCATCATCAGAAAAATATCCTTCTGTGTCAAATCATCAAAGCTGCTTCCCTTTGGCAGGATACGACGTATCAGCTCATGATTCACTTCACAGGCTCCCTTTTGGTAAGGTGCACTTGGATCGCAGTAAAATACATTCGTTCTGCTGCATGGAATCGTATCTCGTTTTTCAATTGCTTTTGGATTTGAAAACTCACTTCCATTATCCGTAAGAATAACCGGAAACAACCGTGAAAAATCTTCATTTCCAAGGACTTTATCCAACAGATTTATAATCTGTATGACAGATGCTGAAGTATTTGAATCTCGTAGAAATGCAAGCATTAAACTTGTTTCAACGAAATGTATAGTAAGCAGGCATTTGCCTCCCACACGTCCGATAACACTATCCATCTGTACAACAGCAGACTCCGGCTTTGTTTCAAGAAACTTCTGGAAATCAGTATAGCTTCTACCAATACGACATCCTCTGTCTACCTTGAATTCAGGCTGTTTGTATCGCGGGCGATACTTTACTTTACGAGTCAGATCAATGTTACGGATATCAAAAAGCTGGGCATCAACATAGTTATACAATGTTTTTTCACTGCACATGATTTCATCAACATGCTCTATATAAATCTGATGAAGCGACTGACCATTTTTAACCAATGGGCTAATAATTCCGTTGATTCTTGCTATATCATCCTCATTGGATAAAATACCTGTCCTGGATTCCGAAATAGACTGATGTGCCATTTCATGAGCATCTGCCGGGCCATAAATGCGTTTTAACAAGGTACATTTGGGAAGCTGGCTGCAACCATTACATACATATGGAGGTTTGGTTTTAACGGAGCAGATATCCTCTGCAAAATCCGGACAATGTAATGTACAATCGGAACACAGACTGCATTTATACGCTGATTGATGCGTACAACTGTTTCCGCACAGCTTTTTAGCTTTGCATGTACTGCGATGTTTACATGGATTGTAAGGATATCCTGGGCGACCACTTTTCTTATCATAGGAATGCTTTTTTATTTCCTTTGCAATCGTGGTACGATCCTTGCCTAACATCTTTCCTATAACTCCAAAAGAGACATTCTCCTGAAGGAGTTGTGCAATAACTAATCGATCTTCATATGTTAAAAACTTTGACATGGTAGCTCCTTTCCAGCCGTCAGGAATCAAAGCATAACAAAAAAAGAGACCAACAATCCAGTCAGTCTCTTGAATTTGTAAAGGAAAATCCATACCCTTCCTTTACACTTATTACTATTAACTTTTAAAGAAGTCTGAGATGGCGGGTATGGAATCTCAGATTACAATTGACGACATAAAAAAGAGACATTATGATCACTCATAATGTCTCTTCCAATCTTCTGTTATGTATTCCGATTAATGCACATATGCTGCTGCACCTGGTGCTGCCGGCAATGGGTTTGGAGCATCCTCACCCTTTGGAATAATCACGATCTGAATTGCTTCCAGTCTCTTTGCTAAACCGGATGTACCTGCGATTGAGCCATTCTTTGCCCAGCCGAGCCAGCCATAAGTCTGTGCATGTACACGATAGTATACATCATAGTACTGTGCCAGCTGGCCTGTTAACTGAATACGGATTGCCTCCAGACGCTTTCCTTCTCCTCTTGTTCCAGATGCTGCTCCATTATACTTCCAGCCCTGTGACCAGCCATAAGTCTGTACATGCGTTGTATATGCAATGCCACCACTGATATTATTCAACTGTGCATTGTTTACCTTGATCGAGATTGCTTTGAGTTTCTTTGCCTCTCCGCTT
>ENA-OPRX01000737-OPRX01000737.1-human-gut-metagenome-genome-assembly--contig:-NODE-737-length-19915-cov-2.851410_pt1 | contig 19915 bp, 15 predicted proteins | sample MGYA00241450_ERZ501892 | MGnify/ENA primary metagenome ERZ501892 (study PRJEB25962, sample SAMEA2042223) | human gut metagenome | biome: human gut; feature: human-associated habitat; material: faeces...
AGCGGCGTAAGGCTGTTAAAGGCAATGTTCATGGAATTTAACGCCAAAATGCCCGGTACGATAAAATCGAGGTATGAACCGCCGCCCGTGTTAACGCTGCGGGCAAGGCCCCAGCCGAAAGCCACCATATAAAGCACCGGCGCAACCATGCGGCTTAAGATAAATTTTAACAGTCTGTGGCGCAGCACAATCCAGTCGCGCCAAAATACCGTTGCTATATCCTGTATCATTTTATTGCCCTTCCCGTCAGTTCTATAAATACATCTTCCAGATTGGTGCGGCGTATAAAGGCGGCGCTGTCAAGCTCTGCCGCAAAGGCCGCCGCTTCGCTGCGCTGCGCAAAAAAGCGGTACTGCCTTGCACCGTCTGCGTCCCATTCTGCTGTAAAGCTGCCAAGCTGCCTGCAAAGTTCCGTGGGGCTGCCTGTTTTTACCAGCCTGCCGTCGTTTATAACGGCTACCCTGCCGCATAAATTTTCGGCTTCTTCAATATAATGGGTTGTAAGCACAACGGTTACACCTTCACGGTGCAGGGTACGTATTAAATCCCATATGCGGCGGCGTACCTGCGGGTCAAGCGCAACGGTAGGCTCGTCCAGAAACAGCACTTTCGGGCGGTGTATTAACGCGCGCACTATCAAAAGGCGGCGCTTCATTCCGCCTGAAAGCGCTTTTATGCTTTCTCTGCGCCGCTCCTGCAAGCCAACATACTCCAGCAGTTCATCTATGCGGGCATAGCGTTCTTTTTCTGGCAGATGGTGCAGCCGCCCGTGCAGCTCCATGTTTTCCCATACGGTTAAATCCTGGTCAAAATTAATGTGCTGCGGCACTACACCGATTTGCGATTTTACAAAGGTTTCGTTGGCAAAAGCGTTTTTGCCGTCATATAAAATTTCGCCGCCGCAGGGGCGCATAAGCATTGCCAGCATGCTTACAAGCGTTGTTTTGCCTGCCCCGTTAGGGCCCAAAAGGCCAAAAATTTCTCCGTCATTTATTGCAAGGCTTAAATTATCTATAGCCATTTTAACCGTTTTGCCGCCGTTTTTGCCTTTTGTTTTAAATTGCTTTTTTAAATTAATAATTTCTATCATATTATTTGTTCCTTAATGCAAAAGGAAAAATTACTTCATCCTGCGCGCCGTTTTTGTATACTGCGGCTTCAACGCCGAAAACTTCTGCCAGATTGGGCGGAGTAATTATTTCTGCCGGGCAGCCGCCTGCAAAAACGCCCTTGTTTTTTATTATAACTACATCATCCGCATAAAGCCGGGCGTGGTTTATATCGTGTATTACCATAATAACCGTCATGTTTTCCTGTGCGTTAAGTTCGGTAATAATCTGCATAATTTCCAGCTGATGCGCAATATCAAGGTAAGTTGTTGGTTCGTCAAGCAAAAGAATCTGCGGCTGCTGCGCCAGTGCCATGGCAATCCAAGCACGCTGGCGTTCACCGCCGGAAAGCGTTGCCACAAAACGCCCGGCAAGATGCGCAATATGCGTTTTCTGCATGGCGGTTTCAATAATTTCCGCATCATTTTTGCCTTCGCGCTTAAAAAGCGAGCGGTACGGAAAACGCCCGCAGGCAACAAGCTCGCGTACCGTTAAATCGGCCGGAGCCGTTACACCCTGCGGCAAAATGGCAAGCATTTCCGCAATTTTGCGCCGCGGCATGTTTTTCATATCGGCGCCGTTTAACAGCACTTTGCCGCTGTAATTGCGGTTTAACCCTGCCACAGCCCGCAAAAGCGTAGATTTGCCGCAGCCGTTTGGCCCTATGATGGCAGTGCGTTTTCCTTCACGGAAGTTTATATTAATATTTTGCAAAATAGTGTTTTTGCCTATGGCAATGCTTAAATTTTGTACCGAAACAGAAGCCATTTTACAACTCCTTTCTCAGTAAAAACAAGAAGAAAGGTGCGCCGAGCGCCGCCATAAAAATGCCCACCGGCAGTTCAAGCGGTGCAAAAGCCACACGGGCCAGCGTATCGCTGTAGGTTACAACGGCTATGCCCATAAGTGCAGACGACGGAATCAAAAAGCGATAGTCCGAGCCTGTTAAAAGCCGCACCGTATGCGGAACAATAAGCCCCACAAACCCAAGCAGCCCGGCAACGGAAACTGCGCTTGCCGCAAGCAGCGCGCCGATAGCCGTAAAAACAAGCCGCACAAGCTCAACATTTACGCCAAGCCCTTTGGCTACATCATCACCAAGCTGCAAAATGTTTAAATAGCGCGCCCCGCAAACCGCAAGTATAAACCCAATAACCGCATAGGGCAGTATAATTTCAACATGGGGCCATGAACGTGCCGCAAGGCCGCCCACCATCCACATCAGCGCGCCGTGTACCCTGTCGCTGTAAAGCACAAGTATGGCCGAAATACCAGCGCCCAGAAAGCTTGATACGGCAACGCCTGCCAGCACAATACGCAGCGGGCGGATGCCGTTTTTCCACGCCAGAATATAAATGCAGGCTGCGGCAAGCATGGCGCCGCAAAACGCAGTTGGGACAATTAAATATTCCAACGCCGGAAACAGGACTATAACAAAAATTCCCGCCAGCCCCGCGCCGGAAGAAATGCCGATAATATGAGGGTCTGCCAGCGGATTTTTCATTACCGCCTGCAATACCGCGCCGCTGACGGCAAGGTTCATGCCCACAAGCGCTGCCACAATGGCTCTTGGCAGGCGTATGTTCAGCAAAATCTGCCGGCTGGCATTATCCCCGCCGCCGTTTAAAATATCGCCCAGGGCAGATACCGGTATTGCCACCGCGCCGCTGAGCACGCTGCACAAAAAACCGCCTGCCGCCAAAACAGCAAATGCCGCAAGCATTAAAACGCGCCATTTTTCTATTGCCATACCAAATTTTTTATGTTCGTTTACAGCATTCATAACCAAAAATCCTATTCAAATTTTTCCGGATAAGCTAACTTAGCCATATATTCTGCCGCCTGCGGGTATTTTATGCCGGGGCTTAACAAAAACAGCTCCTGCGGCAAAAAGTAAACATGCCCGCTGCGCACTGCCGCCAGGCTTTGCCAGGCCGGGCTTGCGCTGATGCTTTTTAGCATGGCGTCCTGCACGGTTTCCAGCTTGCCCATGCTGGTAATGTAAATAATATCGGGGTTGGCGGCAACGAGTGTTTCCAAACTGTAAGGCGCCGCCGTAGAATTGTTTTCCAAAGGCATGCTGCCTGCGGCGATATTGGTAAAGCCCAGCAGCTTCGCCGTACTGCCCGCAATGCTGCCTTCAAGCTGCACCGTTACGTTCTGCGCCGTGCTGTGCAATATGGCAATGCGCTTGCTTTCCTGCGGCATTTTTGCCTTCACGGCGGCAATGCGTTCATCCATGTCTTTATTAAGTTCTTCTGCTTTTGCTTCATTGCCGGTTATCTTGCCCAATACGCTTACGGTGTTTTTTACCTGAGCGTAAGTACGCATTTCCAAAACTATAACCGGAATATTATTTTCTTCAAAATTATGCACGAATTTATCGTTCATGTTTTTATAGCAAATTACCAGGTCAGGCTGAGCGGCAATTACTTTTTCGATATTAACATTATAAACGTTGCCTACCTCCGGCAGCGACTTATATTTTTCGCTGATGCCCGTTTTTGCTGCCACACGGGCAGCAAGGCCTGCATCAAGCTTTTCCAGCGGTTCTAAAAAAGAGGCTGAAAGCGGCACGATTTTTTGCGGCACGTCTTTTAAGCTTACTGTTCTTCCGTTATAGTCCGTTACCGTAATTTTGGCGGCGGTATCTTTTGGCACGCTGCTTTTGCTGCTGCCGCATCCGGCAAAGGCAAACATTGCCGTTAAAAGTATTAAACCGGTTATAAACAAGTATTTTTTCATGGCTGTGTTCCTTAAAACAAGTATTTTTATAAAAGCACAATTAGCTATGCGGCACAAAGGCCGCATAGCTGCACTTAAATTATATCACTAACTGTAATTTTATTAAATTATTTTTCTGTAACAAGAGCGTCCCACGCTTCGTTGGCATGTTCAACAAACAGGCTGCGCACGTTTTTATTTTCCCCTATTCCGTGAATGTAGGTGTTTACTTTAAAGCCTTCTTTTTGCAGAATGGTCTTATGCGAATCTTCTTCATCTCCTGCCATATCGTTGTTGGCATGGTCACCCGCAACCATCATCAGCGGCATTAAAGTTACGTTTTTAACGCCTTTTTCTTTCAGTTTGGGAATAACATTTTCCAGACGCGGCCAGCCTTCAACGGTATAAATCATTACCTTGCCGCCGTATAAAGCGTCAAGCCTGTCCTGCATTACGGCATAATAAGCGTTGGAAGGGTCGGGCGTGCCATGTGCCATTACCAGCACGGCATCTTTTTTGCCTATTTTGGGAAGCTGCGAACCGATAGCCGCCATAGCTGCTTCCACATCATCGGCCTGCCCTTCCTGCCCCATCCAGTACATTAAAGGCGTGCCCATGGTCATCTTTTTAAACTGGGTTTTATACATATCGTAAACGGCTGTTTTATAGGCATATTCCATACCCGGAATTACATCCAGCGAAGTAAGTGCCACGCGATTGTAGCCTTCAGCTTTCAGCTGTTCCAAAGCCTGTTCCGGCGTCGGCACCGTAAGGCCTTCGTTGGCTTTTACCCTGTCGATAATGATGTGCGAAGTAAATGCCAGCACAACCTTTGTTCCAGGGTGGGCGGCTTTAATTTCGTTTACGGTTGCCTCAATTGTTTTTGCCCTTGTATCGGGGAAAGTAGTGCCAAAACTCATAACAAGAATAGCGTCCTTATCCGGCTGAGCCAAAAGTGCCGGGTCGGCAGTGGTATAAGTACGAACGCCAATCTGCGAAGCCTGCAAAAGCGCAGGCGTAGGTGCTTTAACTTCTTCACTTAAACTGTAAGCTGCCATAGTAGTTGCCGATACCCCCGTTAAAACCATGCAAGTAATTGATGCTGCCAATAATTTTTTCCATTTAAACTGCATTTTCAATCATCCTTCCTGCGTTATATATTTTCCTGTCTTACAAGGCAGGCAGAAAGCAAAATTTATCAGAACATAAAGTACAGTTCGGAGAAGATGGTCTGTGCTTCTTCATTGCCAAAACTAAAGATTTTTTCATTGCGGATTCCTCCCAAAAATAAAAAATACACAAATTCCGCTGCCCGTGAAAAAGGAAGCGCAAATTTGTGTATTGTAAAAGCCTTAAATGCACATCACCTGCAACCTTGCCGTCCCTCGCAGCAGCCGGAAGCGTTAAGGGCAGCGATCTGACTTACGCTTTGCAGCGCTCACAGTGGCGTGACCGTGCCGGAATTACACCGGCTTCCCTTGATTTAAGCAATTAAGCACCCTTAACATACAATATTAACTTATGCAGCTATTATAGCACTTATTACTATTAAGTTCAATACATTTTATAACTTTTTTATCAATTAATTTTATAAGCTTTTTATTCGGTTTGTACTTAAGATATATATTTTTATTTGAACAGTTATTTAAATAATGTAATATTACTTAGCTTGCTTCAAATTATAAAAAGGTACGGTTATGCCCACGTTATGCCCAAAGAGGTGCGGTCTTTTATGCCCACACAAAAACAAAAAAGGCGCAGAACCAGTCTGCGCCTAAGTTTGCAATTGGCAGGGGCAGTAGGAATCGAACCCACAACCAACGGTTTTGGAGACCGCTACTCTACCAGTTGAGCTATACCCCTAAATAAAATGGAGCGGAAAACGAGATTCGAACTCGCGACCCCCTCCTTGGCAAGGAGGTGCTCTACCACTGAGCTATTTCCGCATTGGCGACCCGGATGGGACTCGAACCCACGACCTCCGCCGTGACAGGGCGGCATTCTAACCAACTGAACCACCGGGCCTCATGTCAGTGTCCTGACAGATATAAATATTACCATAAAAATTTATTTAATGCAAGCCTTTTTGTAAAATTTTCTTAATTTGCTTTTTTATTTACATACCGGCGTGCCAAAAATGTTTTTAAGTTTTTTGCAGCCATTTATGCTATAATGTTATTCAGATAATTTACCGTTTCATATTTAACTATACAGGAGGTTACCTTTATGCTTACAGCCCCGGACTGGGCTCTTGGCAGCCGCTATCTGCGTGAAAACGCACCTGAACTTATTCCGTTTATTGAAAAATACGGTCCTTGCAATTTACAGCCGGAAGCCCCGGAAAAATATTTTGGCACGCTTGTTACCGGTATCATTTCCCAGCAGCTTCCTCCGGACGTCAGCCTGGCAATGGTCAAGCGCCTGGAAGAAACCGTCGGAACGCCCATAACGCCGGAAGCAATAGTCTCTGCCGCCGAAAGCGACTTATGCAGCTGCGGTATTATGCCGCAGAAGGTAATGTATCTTAAAGGCTTTGCCGAAGCGGTTTTAAACGGCGAAGTTACAATGGATAAATTTGCCGGTATGACCGACAGCGAAATTACCAAGCAGCTAATAAAAATAAAAGGGCTTGGCCAGTGGACAGCGGAGATGTTTTTGCTTTTGGCGCTGTGCCGCACCGATATTGCCCCTACCGCCGATTTTATTTTTCAAAAACGTGTTAAAGAAATTTTTAACCTTAACGCTATGCCCAAACGCAAGCAGATTCTGGAACTGACAGAACACTGGCGCCCGTGGCGTTCACTTGCCGTATGGTATTTGTGGCAGGAAAAATAACAAAAAACAAAAAGGCTGTGCCGTATAATAATTACGGTGCAGCCTTTTTTATATTAATTTTTCTGGTACAAAATTCTGATGGAATTTATTACGCACAGCATGGCAACGCCGGTATCGGCAAACACAGCCGCCCACATTGACGCAAAACCGGCAAGGCCTGCTATCATTATCACTGCTTTTACGCCCAGCGCAAAAATAACGTTCTGCCAGGCAATGCGCCCCGTGCGTCTGGCAATATTAATTGCCTGCGGAATGGCGCGCATTTCGGATTTCATAAATACCACGTCTGCCGCTTCAAGCGCTGCGTCTGCGCCGCTGCCCATAGCCGCGCCAACATCTGCACCGGCAAGCACGGGCGCGTCGTTAATGCCATCGCCAACAAACATTACGCTGCCGTATTTACTGCGCAGGCGGCCAAGTTCGTTAAGTTTATCCTGCGGCAGCAGTTTGGCACGCACTTCGTCTATGCCTGCGGCAGCAGCAACTGCCTGTGCGCTCGCTTCCGCATCGCCCGTAAGCATGGCCGTGGTAAGCCCCATGGCCTTAATTTCTTTAACTGCTTCCACAGCGTCATCTTTAATGGTATCGGCAATAACTATATGCCCCATGTATCTGCCGTTTTGGGCAAGCAATACTTCCGTGCCGTAAGCGGAATTTTCAAAGCCGCCGCAGCTTATTTTGTAACGGGCCATAAGTTTTTTGCTGCCGCAGATAACGGTGCCGTTTAAGGTTTGGGCAACAATGCCCTCACCCGCTATTTCTTTAAAGCTCACCGGGCGCACCGGCGTAAGCCCGCGCTCTTTAGCTGCATTTACAATGCTTACGGCAATGGGATGGGCGGATATTGCTTCCACATCAGCGCAAAGCTGTAAAACCTCGGTTTCATCCGCGCCGGGGGCAGGCATTACTTTCTGCACAACAAAATTGCCTTTGGTAACAGTGCCGGTTTTATCCATTACAACGGCGTGTACGTTTTTAAGCGCTTCCATTACGGAGCCGCCCTTAAACAAAATGCCGTAGCGCGAACCCGCGCCGATGCCGGAGAAAAATGCCAGCGGCACGCTGAGCACCAGTGCGCAGGGGCAGCTTATTACAAGGAAGGTCAGTGCCGTGTAAATCCAGTGCTGCCAGTTGCCGGTAATGTAGCCCGGAACAAGCGCCGTAAGCATTGCCACAACAACCACAAACGGGGTATATACCCTTGCAAAGCGGGTAATAAAACGGTCAATCTGCGGTTTGGAAGCCGCTGCGTTTTCCACGCTGTCCAAAATACGCGTAACCATGGATTCCGAAAGCACTTTTTCCACGCGTATTTTCAGCATGCCGTTGGTATTAATGCAGCCGCTGGTAATTTCGTCGCCGTAATGCTTGCGTACAGGCACCGGCTCACCTGTTACCGGCGAAGTATCAACAAGGCTGTCGCCTTCTATTACCACGCCGTCCAGCGGAATGCGGTCACCGGCGCGTACCAGCAAAATATCGCCTACATGGGCATCCGCTGCCGGAATTACGCGCACTTTTTCGCCTACAAGCAGGTTAACGGTTTCCGGGCGCATATCAACCGCGTCCATAATCTGCCCACGGCTTTTTTCCACCGCGCGGTGCTCAAAATATTCGCCCACACGGTAAAAGAACATTACGCCGACAGCTTCTTCATAAGCGGAAATTACAAACGCGCCCAGCGTTGCAATGGTCATTAAAAAGTTTTCGTCAAACAAATTGCCGCTTAAAAGATTTTTAACGGCCGCCAGAACAACCCTGCCGCCCAAAAGAACATAAGCAGCAACCAAAACATATAAGTAATAATCTTCCGGAATAAGCCCCAAAAATTCTGCCGCTATAAACAGCACGCCGCCAACAACAAGTTCCGCCAGCGTCATAGTTTCGGAGGAAAGCGAAAAGCTTCCGCGTTTGCGTTCTTCAACATGCGGCGCCAAAACAGCAGCCCCTTCGCGTTCTTTTACGGCAACGCCGCTTTCTATGCCGGAGCAGATTTTTTGCATCTGCGGCAGCAGCCCGTCAAAATCACGCGCTGTAACCTTAAGCTGTTTGGTTGCAAAAGTAATGGTAGCTTCGCTTACCTGCGGCAGCTCATTAATGGCACGCTCCATTTTAGCGGCGCAGTTGGCGCAGCCAAGGTTTTCAAGCACATAAACCTGCGTTTTAAAATTAAAGGGCCCTTCGCCTTCACGCGGAACAACTTCAACGCCGCTTTCTATCGAAGTGCAGATTTCCTTTATTGCAGGCAAAACAGCTTCGTGGTTAACCGCCGAAAGGCGCAGCTGTTTGGTAACGTAGCTGATATTGGCATATTCAACTCCGGGCAGTTCCTTTATGCGGTGCTCCATTTTAGCGGCGCAATGGGCACAGCCCAGATTTTTTAATATATAAACCTTCTTCACGCAGTGAGCGTCCGGCATGCGGCAGGTGCAGTTTTCAAGGCTTTCGCCGCACACATCGCAGTATTCTTCGTGCGGATGGCAGATTTCGCACTGACAGTCCTCCGGGTGCCCCGGAACGTGGTGGCTGTGATGATGTTCATGTCCGCAGCCACAGCTTTCTTCGTGTTCATGGTGATGTTCACCACAGCCACAGCTTTCGCCATGCTGATGTTCGTGGTGGTGCTCATATCCGCAGCAGCAGCTATCATCATGCTCATGGTGATGATGTTCCCCACAACCACAACTTTCGCCATGCTGATGTTCGTGATGGTGTTCTTCCCCACAACCACAGCCGTGATGATGGTGCTCATGTTCTTTACCGCAGCAGGCATCGTGTTCATACCCTTCATGAGTATGAACTTCGCCGCAGCCGCACGCTTCGTCATGGCCGTGCTTGTGTTCCGGCTCATGGCTGTGCCCATGCCCGCACTCGTCACCGTGTTCATGGTGATGATGGCCACAACAGCAAGCCCCATCTTCATGATGATGGTTATGCGTACGCACTTCATCACTGCCGTTTCTTATATCCGTTAAATCACGTAGTTTTTGGGATGGCATAATATATTCTCCTTTACATTTGAGCAATCATTCATATATATTTTAAAAAATATAGCCAAAGCACTCTTTGGTTACCATTATTATAACACATGAGCGAATATTCATCTATACTTTTTTGAAAGATTTTTATAATTTTTTTAGCCGGCATAACAGAAGGCAAATTACTTACCTTCCATTATGCCAAACATAAAATATAATATTAAATCCTTACAGAAGCTGCTTTAACGGCATTGTGCCAGCCCTGCAAGAGGCTTTCTCTTTTAGCCTGCCCCATCTGTGGTTTAAATTCGGCGGCAATAACATGGTTAGCCAAAATTTCTTCCTTGCTGCGCCAATAGCCTACGGCAAGCCCGGCCAGATATGCCGCGCCCATAGCCGTTGTTTCAATGCAGTATGGCCTTACAACGGAAGTATTTAAAATATCCGCCTGGAACTGCATTAAAAAATCGTTGTCGCACGCGCCGCCGTCAACACGCAAAGATGTTATAGGCATGCCGCTGTCCTCCTGCATCGCCGTTAAAACATCATTTACCTGGTACGCTATGGATTCCAGCGTTGCGCGCACAATATGATTACGGTTTACGCCCCTTGTAAGCCCTACAATCGCGCCTCTGGCGTACTGGTCCCAATACGGAGCACCCAGCCCTACAAATGCAGGAACAACATAGCAGCCGTTGGCATCGGGCACTGATTTTGCCAGCACTTCCGATTCCGCCGCATCACGGATAAGCCCAAGTTCATCACGCAGCCACTGCACGGCAGCACCGGCAACAAAAATCGAGCCTTCCAGCGCATACTCAACCTTGTCATCTACGCCCCAGGCGATAGTTGTAACCAGCCCGTTATGCGAATTTACCGGAGCAGTGCCGGTGTTCATCAGCATAAAGCCGCCTGTGCCGTAAGTATTTTTTACTTCGCCGCGCTCAAAGCAGGTCTGCCCGAACAATGCGCACTGCTGGTCGCCGCCGGCACCTGCAATAGGCACCTCGCGCCCGAAAAGCTTGCTATCCGTATAGCCGTAAACATGGCTTGAAGGCTTAACCTCCGGCAGAATCTGCTGCGGAATTTTTAAAACGCGTAAAATTTCTTCATCCCATTTTAAGCTGTGGATATTAAAAAGCATTGTGCGCGATGCGTTAGAATAATCCGTTACATGCACCTTACCGCCCGTCAGCTTCCAGATAATCCAGCTGTCAACCGTACCGAAAAGCAGTTCTCCTTTTTCCGCACGTTCGCGTGCGCCAGCAGCATTATCAAGCAGCCAGCGCAGTTTGGTTGCCGAAAAATAAGCGTCCAGCACCAATCCTGTTTTACTGCGGAAGAACTCCGCCATGCCGAGTTTTTTCAGTTCGTCGCAATAACCTGCCGTGCGGCGGCACTGCCACACAATCGCCTTATGTACCGGGCGTCCGGTTTCTTTATCCCATAAAACCGTGGTTTCACGCTGATTGGTAATGCCAATGCCCGCAATTTCGTTAATGGTAATATCAATTTTACTCATTGCTTCATACATCAGGCCGGTTTGGGTTGCCCATATTTCCTCCGCGTCATGCTCAACCCAGCCGGGCTGAGGAAAATACTGAGTAAACTCCTTTTGCGCCGCGCTGCAAATCCGTCCGTTTTTATCAAATATAATGCAGCGGCAGCTGGTTGTCCCTAAATCCAGCGCCATAATGTATTTATCCATTGGGCATCCCCCTTGCCAACAAAAATTTTAATACTGAATAACATAATTATAACAAAAAAACCGCTTTAAAAGCGGCTTTTTTATTTAGTTTTTACAATGGCTTAAAATTTTCCGTTAACCAGGTGGCAGGCTACAAAATGCCCGGGCACAACTTCTTTAAGTTCTGGTTTTAGGCTGCGGCAAATTTCCATACACTGCCCGCAGCGGCTTTGAAACGGGCACCCTTTCGGCAAATCAAGCGGGCTTGGAATTTCGCTTTCCAGCGGTTCTATTTTTTCGCCCGGTTTAAAATCTACTTTAAACACCGATTTCATCAGCGCCTTTGTATAAGGGTGCATGCCTTCGGTGCTGATGCGCCTTCCATAACCGATATATTCCACGATATTGCCCAAATACATAACGGCAATCTGGTGGCACATTAAATCAACAAGCCCCAAATCATGGCAGATAAAAAGGTAGGTAATGCCTTTTTCTTTCTGCAGGCGCACCAAAAGCTCGCAGATTTTTTCCTGCACCGAAACATCAAGCGCGCTTGTAGCTTCGTCGCACACCACAATCTTTGGTTCCAGCGAAAGCGCGCGCGCAATGCCCAAACGCTGACGCTGGCCGCCGCTCATGTTATGCGGGTAACGGTCCTTAAAATCTTCCGGCAGTTCTACCAAACGCAAAAGTTCCGCCGCTTTGGCGTCAACTTCGCTCTTTTTTATCAGCCCAAAATTCAGCAAAGGTTCACAAACAATTTCTTTAACCTTCATTTTGGGGTTAAAAGCGGCTGCCGGGTCCTGAAACACCATTTGTATTTTACGCCTGTTCTGGCGTGCCGCTTCTCCGCGCAGTTTTAAAATATCCTGCCCGTCAAAAATAACTTCGCCGCCGCTTGCCGGATGTATCTGCAAAATAGTGCGCACCAGCGTGCTTTTGCCGCAGCCCGATTCGCCTATAATGCCAAGCGTCTGCCCGGCATAGGCGTTAAGGGTAACATTATCGCAGGCCGTCAGCATTTTTCCGCCTTCGGCCGCAAATTTTTTTGTTAAATTTTTAATTTGTAAAATTACAGGTGCTTCAGCGTTCATAATATTTCTTATCTCCCAATACCGGCACAGCCGCAAGCAGTTCTTTGGTGTAGGCGTGCTGCGGGTTTTCAATAATTTCGCGCCCGCCGCTTTCCACCACATGCCCGTTTTTCATAACCATCAGCTTGTTAGATACATACGAAGCCACACCAATGTTATGCGTTACCAAAATTACCGCCGCATTATATTCATTGCGCACGTCAACAATCTGGCGTATTATCTGCGCCTGCGTGGTAACATCAAGCGCACTGGTAGGTTCGTCTGCCAAAAGCAGCTTGGGGCTGAATATCATGGCCATGGCAATACCCACGCGCTGGCGCATGCCGCCCGAAAGTTCAAAGGGATAACTGTTCATAATGTTCTGCGGGTTCGGCAGGCGTACTTTATTAAGCATATCTTTCGCCATTTCCGCGGCTTCCGCCTTCGATTTCTGCGGAGCGTGAGCAAGAATGTAATCTGTAAACTGTTCGCCTATGCGGCGGATGGGGTTTATCATGTTGCCGCTGTCCTGAAAAATCATCGACATTTCACTGCCGCTGATTTTACGCCAGTCCTCACGCGTGTTTTTCAGCATATCTCGCCCGTCAAAAGTTATGCTGCCGCCCGAAACATGCCCCCTGCCGGGCAGGCAGCCCATAACGGCACGGATAACGGTTGTTTTGCCGCTGCCCGATTCGCCTACAATTGACAGAATTTCGCCTTTATCAAGTTGAATGTTTACACCCGATACGGTAAGTTTGCTGCCGTAACTGATGTCCAGATTTTTTACATCAAGGAGCATTAATTTAATCCCTTCTTTGCAGCTTAGTCAGCAGGGGCAACATCTTTGGTCAGCCAGTAATAATCTGCCGGTTTAATATCGGCGTTTTTCAAGGTTACTTTGCTTACCATATTTGTTTTAGGATAGCCAAAGAACAAACCTGCGCCGTCGTTAAGCAGAATCTGCTGCATCTGAATCATTAAATCGCGGCGTTTGGCAGGGTCAAATTCAACAGCAAGCCTGTCGCTCAGAGCATCATATTCCGGGTTGCTGTAACCGGTAGGATTCTGCGGGTCACCGGTTTTCCAGTACCAGTTAAGGTATACGGCAGGGTCGCCGCTGTTGGCAGTAAGAATATTGGAAATGCAAAGGTCAAAATCGCCGCTCTGGCGGATTGGGTCAAGCACGTTGTAGTCAACATTTCTCATATTAACCTTAATGCCGATTTTTTTAGCGTCGGACTGGGTTGCTTCTGCATAAAGCGGCAGTTCAGCGCGTCCGCTGTAATAAATAAAGTCAAGTTCAAGGTTTTTGCCGTCTTTATCCACATAACCGTCGTTGTTGGTATCTTTCCAGCCGGCTTCCGCCAAAAGATGTTTTGCGCGTTCCACATTATAGGCATTCGGGTCGGTCAGCTGGTCAAAGCCGTAATCCAAAGAAGGCGGAATGGGCGCTTTGCCTGTAATGAAGGTATCCTTAAGCAATACTTTGTTGTAGGTTTCGCGGTCAAGGCAGCTGATAAGTGCAGCGCGTACTTTCGGGTCGTGGCACGGACGGCCTTCGTTCATATTAATCTGCGCCAGTACGGTACGCAGCGAAGCAAGTTCGGAAATATTGTATTTTGCTTTATCCTGGAACAGCTGTAAATCGCCGGAAGCTATATTGATTGCCATATCAATTTCGCCCGACTGCAAAGCCATTGCACGGGTGTTGGGGTCATCAATGGTAGGAATTTCGGCCACTTTAAACGGAACTTTGCCGTCCCAGTAATTGGGGTTTGCTTCCATAACGGCTTTGGCCTTGCTGTATTCCTTAACCATATACGGGCCTGTGCAGATAGGCCCCTGTTTTGCATAATCGCGGTCTGTTACGCTGGTATCAATAATAATGAACAGCGGGTCGGCCAGCATGCCCGGCAGAGTCGGCACCGGATTTTTAGTTTTAATAATTAAATTCTGGCCGTCGGCAGTAATGTTGTCGAACTGGAAGAAGGTTCCCGCACGGTTGGATTTTTCAAAAGTGCGTTCAATGGATTTTTTTACGGCGTCGGCAGTTACTTTGTTGCCGTTGCTGAATACCGCTTTATCATTAATTTTAAAAGTCCAGGTCAGCTTATCGTCGCTGATAGACCAGCTTTCGGCAAGCCACGGAGTAAGATTCATTTTATCGTCAAATTTAACAAGGCATTCGCCAAGGCCGTAACGCATTACAACCCAGCTGAAGAAATTATCGGTAGGTTCAAGGCTGTCTGCAAAGTTGGTAACGCCAAATTTTACCGTATCTTTAGCCGCACCGCTTTTTGCGGAATCATCACCGCCGCAGCCTGCTGCCGCAAAAGCAAGTAATCCCATCATGGCAAGCGCTGCCGTAATTTTTGCTGTTTTTTTCATAAATACATCTTCCTTTCCGTTATATACCATCCATTAAACAGTTTTTATTCTTCCTGGCGCGGGTCGAGTACGTCGCGCAATGCGTCGCCCCACAGGTTAAATATTACTACCGTAACAAAAATTGCAAGGCCCGGGAAAATCATCAGCCACGGTGCCGTTTGCAGCTGCTGCCTGCCTTCGTTAAGCATTAAGCCCCATTCCGGCGCAGGCGGTTGTGAGCCGAAGCCGAGAAACGAAAGCCCTGCCAGCTCCATCATCATGGCACCGATATCGGACGCCGCCGTTATTACCATCAGCGGCAGAATATTAGGCAGGATATGTTTCCATAATATATGTGTTGAAGTACCGCCGTTAACTATTGCGGCTTCTACAAAATCGCGTTTTTTTATTTTTAAAACCATGCTGCGTGCAAGGCGCGCATATTTGGTCCATGTTACAATCGTCAGCGCTATAATGGCATTAATAAGGCTGCCGCCCAAAATACCGGCAACGGCTATGGCCAGAATCATGCCAGGGAAAGAAATCATCATATCGGAAATACGCATAATGACGATATCCACCTTGCCGCCGTAATAGCCTGCCAGTACGCCCAGCGTTGTGCCAACTATAAAAATAATTGTTACAAGCAGCAGCACGCTTGAAAGCGAATAGCTTGCGCCGTACAAAATACGGCTGAAATTATCGCGTCCCAGTTTATCTGTGCCGAATAAATGCTCCGCAGAAGGCGGCAGGTAAGCGTTCTGCATTACTGCTTCAAGAGGGTCATACGGCGCAATTAACGGCGCTGCCAGCGCCACTGCTATAAGCAGCAGCACAAAAAAACTTGATACCGCAAAGGCACGGTTGGTTTTTAAACCATTTATAAGTATCTGCATATTATTTACCTGCCTTTCTTAAGCGCGGGTCAAGATGATTATAGGAAATATCAACTATAAGGTTAATTACCATATACATCAGCGCTATCCACAGCACTATGCCCTGCAGCAGCTGAAAATCGCGGTAAATAATTGATTGTACGGCAAGGTAGCCAAGCCCCGGCCACGAAAATACTATTTCAACAACGGCTGCGCCGCCCAAAAGGTTGCCAAAGGATAAGCCCAGCAGGGTAATCAGCGGCAGCATGGCGTTCGGCAGAACTTCCTTCCATAAAATATGGCTTTCGCTCATGCCGCGGGCACGCGCGCCGACAACATAATCCTGGTTAAGCTCTTCAAGCACCGTTGCGCGCACCTGGCGGGTATATTTGGCCGCCATAACTATGCCCAGCGTTAAAGCAGGCAGCACCAGCGTTTCGGGGCTTACGCGCCCGCCTACAATAGGCAGCAGGCCAAGTTTCAGCCCAAAAATCCACAGCAGCATCAGGCCCATCCAAAAGTTAGGTACCGATACGCCGACGAAAGTAAGCCCGCGCACCATATAATCAAACCAGCTGTTGTGCTTAACGGCGCTGTAAATACCTGCCGGTATGGAAACCAGAAGCATAAAAACCGTTGATGCCACGGCGAGTATTACCGTTGCAGGCAGGCTGTGCATTAATTCATCTATAACAGGCTTTTTAACCATGTACGAGAAACCGAAATTACCCTGAACCGCCCTTCCGAGCCAGTCGAGATACTGGAAGATAAACGGCTTGTCCAATCCCAGTTCATGGCGCAGCGCTTCAACCTCCTGCTGGCTTACAACAATATCCTCGTTGCCGGCAATCATCTGGCGCACAGGGTCGCCCGGCGACAGCATTACCAGCGCAAAGGTTATAAAGCTGATGCCCAGAAGCACAAGCACTATCTGCCCAATGCGCCCTAATAACTGTTTATTTGACAAAACACACCACTCCCTCACCAAAACTCCTGATAACCAAAATAAAACTCCCTGCTGTTTCAGTTTGGCAGCAGGGAGTTTACAATCGCTTAAGTTTATTTTAATTCTCTTGCTACCATGCCGTCACACGCAGCACCGGAAAGCATTAAAGGCAGGCTGCTGACTTGCAAAGCTGCTTACAGCGGCGGGACCGTACCGGTTTTGCACCGAGTTTCCATTTTAAGCCACAAGCCACCTTTAACCAGTTTATTCAATTATCATGTTTTAATTTTAGCACTAATTACTAATAAAGTAAATAATTTTTTTGTTAAAAATTTTAATTAGTATTTTATACGGTATACCCGTATGGGTATACCTCCCTAAAAGTGCAAAACCTCCACCGCCTTGCGGATAAAGCTTATCGGGCAGCAGTCCGCAAATATTTTGCTTATGCTGCGTATGCCTTATCCCGGCAGTACAGGTAATTTATTAAAACGTTACAATCAATTGGCTCCAGAGAGTTTCATAGTTTTTATCGTCTTTATTGCCCTCAAAGTCAGTCCACTCTAAACCGAAAACCATATTTTTGGCAACAGTATAATAACCAGCAAGTTTATATCCTTCAAAACCTTGAAGTTCTGTTCCGGCACTGCTTCTATACGGATAATCACCATTCATAGTATGTGCTATTGTTGTTCCGCCTGGCTGATCAAAATATTGGGCAACCAAACCAAAAGAACCAGGTTTAGAGGCTTTTGCACCTTTGTAAGTTGCAGTTACAACATATCCATCATCTTCGCCAGCACTATCTTCAACACTACTATTAAGATACATTGCTCCTAAGCTTACATCACCAAAATTATAAGTTGCATCCGCATGCCATATTTTATTATCTTCATCGGCTTTATACTTTTCCTGTGCATCATCAAATTTATAATATCCTGCATTTACGGTTAACTTATTCATTTTAGCAGAAACTACGCCGCCGTAAACATTTTTATAATCCCAGCCTAATTGATTAGGTGTTTTACCAACAACGCCTTCAATTTTTAAATCTTTGCCATAAGAAGCTATGATGCCGTCAAGATTTTGATCAAAGATATTGCCATCGGCAAAATAACCCCATGTACGTCCAGCACGAACTTTAACTCCACCAAGACGGCCTTCTACAAATGCACGGTTCAAAATTACAGTATCATCACCTGTATCATTATTGAATTTCTGCTTGTTTTCAAAGCGCCCTTGATAAGTCCAATCATCATTAATCTGACCGCTAATCAACAAACGAGTTCGCATAGCAGAACCATAATTAGAACCATTGTGACGGGCTGAATTTCCCTTGTAAGACGCATAATGGGTACGAATATTACCTGCTACTTTAAAGTTATCTGCTTTCTTTTCCAAGTTTGCTACACGCACGCCAAGGCTGTCGAGCTCACCGGCAAATTCTGCTGCAAGCCTGTCTACATTTGCACCCTTCGCCATTGCTTTGGCCACAATCTGCGCCATTTCATAGCGGGTCATTAATCTATCGCCGCCGTAAGTGCCGTCCGGGTAACCTTCTACCACGCCTTCTGAGGCGAGTTTATTCACGGCGTCATAAGCCCAGTGCCCCGCCGGAACATCGCTGAACGGATTTGCCGCGTATGCGGAAGCGGTAATTCCCATCGCTATCGTCATTGCTAAAAGTAACGTTTTTTTCATTTGCTTTCCTCCATTTTTTATTTATATAAAGCCGCAGCAAAAACAGTAAGGTCTCCTGGCTTCCCTGCTCTTTCCGCTGCGGCCTGTTTGCTTAATAAGCATCAACGCCGCCGCGTCCTCCGCCTACAACGCGTACGTTTACTACGTTAAACGCTGCCTTAATTACCGGCAGCCAGCGGCTTACAAGGGCAGTACGCAGTTTTTCTGCACCGGCAAGTATTAACAGCGAATCGCCGCTGATGTTAATGTTTTCCAGCGGATTAATGTATTTTTCAAAGGCTGCTTCACCCATTGCCGTTTTTAAACGTACAAGCCCGTCCAAAAGCTCCGGTTTTTCAAACGCGGCACGCACCTCAAATTTTTCAAAAGGTTCTGTTTTTATGCTTTTGTTTTCAGCATGAACAAATTCTTCATCCAATCTTCCGCCATAGCCCAAAAAATCTTCTGCCATTTTTAATTCCTCCTGTCTGAATAAATAATTAAAACCGTCCCCGGTTTTTCGGAAACGGTTTTTATGCAAAGATACATTAACGCCTTAATGCGCAATTATCAATACATACCCGTCTCCCGCAGGCTAAGCTAAATGCTTATGTACAGCAATCTGCTGGCTTGGGCTTAACCAAAACCTGCCTGCATAACAGGCGTGCCCTTACAGCGGCGGGACCGCACCGGCTTTGCACCGGTTAACATTACTGCACAACAATATTAACCTGGTTATATTTTAGCACTACTTCTCAGTAATGTAAATACACTATCAGTAAATTTTACTATTTAATTTTGTATATCGTATACCCGTATGGGTATAAACCATAATCCTTTTACTTTTAATACACCAGCCAATCATTAAAATTCACCAAAGTAGGTTTTCTTTAAACGGTCAAATTCCTGTGACTTTCTAAAGTTTCTCAAGCCTTCGTTTAATTTGTTTAAAAATTCTTTGTCACCTTTTCTTACGGCAAGAGCAACATTATCTGTTTTTAAATCGCCGGAGGCAAATTTAATTTTATCCGCATAACCGTTTGCTATAAAAAAGCTGCCGGCCGATTTGGAAATTACGGCACAATCGGCTTCGCCGCCAATTACTTTGGCCATCGCTTCTTCTATGCTCGGTGTTTCAATAACTTTGGCAGCGCCGCCAAAATCATTAACCATTGCCAGTGCAAAACTGTTATGTTTTACGGCAACAACCTTGTCTTTTAAAGCGCTTATATTATCTGCCGTAAAATCGTTTCCGGCAGCAACAACAATCCTGAACCCGTCATTCAAATAACTTTCCGAAAAATCAACCGCCTGTTGCCTTTCCGGTGTAACGCTGAAACCGGAGGCAATTACATCATAACGCTTGCCGTTAAGCCCGTTTATTAAATCATTTAAGCCGGTATTTACAAATTCAACCCCGCTGTAACCCATGTTTGCCGCAACGCCGCGCATAAGTTCAACATCAAACCCGGTAAAATTATCCGTACCCTTCTGGTAATATTCAAAAGGCGGAAAGTTGGCGTCAAACCCAACTTTAAGTACCCGGGAACCTTCCTCCCCAGCTTCTTTCTGCCCTGCGCATGCCGCTATCAAAAGCATGCATACAAGGCTCATAACAACAAGCAGTAATTTTTTCAT